>JGI24921J38492_100098_pt1 | contig 36632 bp, 43 predicted proteins | sample LinPFosmplate9_FD_38492 | JGI IMG/M metagenome (IMG submission 38492)
CCCCTACGGTCACCTTGTTACGACTTTTCCCTCGTCGCTTACCTCAAGTTCGATAATGCCAATTAAACATCACCTCGCTAAAAGCAAACTTCGATGAAACGACGGGCGGTGTGTGCAAGGAGCAGGGACGTATTCACCGCGCGGTAATGACACGCGGTTACTAGGGATTCCATATTCGTGAGGGCGAGTTACAGCCCTCAGTCATAACTGTGGTAGCGTTTAGGGATTGCCACTCTCTTTCGAGTTTGGAACTCATTGTCGCTACCATTGCAGCCCGCGTGTGGCCCCAGAGTTTCGGGGCATACTGACCTGCCGTAGCCCCTTCCTTCCTCCGTTTTAACAACGGCAGTCCCACTAATTCGCCCCACTATTCCTGAGAATAATGATAGCAACTAGTGGCAGGGATCTCGCTCGTTACCTGACTTAACAGGACATCTCACGGCACGAGCTGGCGACGGCCATGCACCACCTCTCAGCTTGTCTGGTAAAGTCTTCAGCTTGACCTTCATTCTGCTGTCTCTCCGGGTAAGATTTCTGGCGTTGACTCCAATTGAACCGCAGGCTTCACCCCTTGTGGTGCTCCCCCGCCAATTCCTTTAAGTTTCATACTTGCGTACGTACTTCCCAGGCGGCAGACTTAACGGCTTCCCTGCGACACTGCACTGGCTATATGCCAATGCATCATCGAGTCTGCATCGTTTACAGCTGGGACTACCCGGGTATCTAATCCGGTTTGCTCCCCCAGCTTTCATCCCTCACCGTCGAACGTGTTCTGGTAGACCGCCTTCGCCACAGGTGGTCATCGATAGATCAAAGGATTTTACCCCTTCCTACCGAGTACCGTCTACCTCTCCCACTCCCTATCTCTGCAGTATTTTCGGCAGCCCATACGTTGAGCGCATAGATTTAACCGAAAACTTACAGAGCCGGCTACGGATGCTTTAGGCCCAATAATCATCCTGACCACTTGAGGTGCTGGTTTTACCGCGGCGGCTGACACCAGAACTTGCCCACCCCTTATTCACTAGTGGTTTTATAACTAGCAAAAGATCTCTTTAGCAGAAATCACTCGGACTAACCTTGTCGTGCTTTCGCACATTGCAAAGTTTTCTCGCCTGCTGCGCCCCATAGGGCCTGGGTCCTTGTCTCAGTACCCATCTCCGGGCTTCTCCTCTCAGAGCCCGTACCTGTAATCGCCTTGGTGGGCCATTACCTCACCAACAAGCTGATAGGCCGCAGTCCCATCCTATGGCGACGAATCATTTTAACCATAAACCATTCCAGGCATTATGATCTATCAAGAATTATGCTCAGTTTCCCGAGATTATTCTTGTCCATAGGGTAGGTTGACTACGCGTTACTGAGCCGTATGCCTTGTATTACTACAAAGACTCGCATGGCTTAGTATCAATCCGATAGCAGTCAGGTCCGGCAGGATCAACCGGATTCTGAATCTTAGAAGTATAATTTGTACTATTATTGGAATTAACGGAATGCACATAATCTTCACATTTCAGATTTGAGTATTTGGTCAAATCCACATTTTGTATGCGTAACTGGAGGCTCGTAAATCATAAAATGGCTCATTGCCATACTTCATCACAAGCGCCGCTCTTGCGTTACGTATGCAAAAGTTGAGATTGATTGAATACATATAAACCATTCAAAAAAAAATTGAAAAAAATATGATTTCCGCGATCAGTAATATATTACAGAATACTGTGTTTACAAATGATAAAAACTAGTTTAAAATCTTATAGGAAAAAGACAAAAAAATCTTCAAATCTTTTTAAAAAATCTAAAAAACTTCATGTTAACGGCGTTCATCATAATATAAGATTCTTTGAGCCATATCCGTTTATTGTAAAAGCCTCAAGTGGAAAGTTTCTAGTTGATGTTGATTCTAACAAATATGTTGATTATTGGATGGGTCATTGGAGCCTTATTTTGGGTCATTCACCAAAAGATGTTAAAACCAATGTAAGAATGCAACTTGAAAATGGCTGGATGCATGGTACAGCTAGTAAAAATTCGATTGAATTATCCGAAACTATTTCAAAAGCTGTTCCTGTAGCTGAAAAAATCCGCTATGCATCAACTGGAACAGAAGCAACAATGTATGCTATTAGACTTGCTAGAACAGCTACTAAAAGAAAAACAATAGCAAAGATTGATGGTGGTTGGCATGGATACACTACAGATTTGCTTAAGACAGTAAACTGGCCATTCAGTAAATCCGAAAGTAGCGGACTAGTTGATGAAAAATATATCACGTCACTCCCGTTCAATGATCTGGAAAGATCAATCAAAATTTTGAAGGCAAAAAAAAATGATTTGGCAGCAGTTATCATTGAGCCAGTTCTTGGTGGAGGTGGAAATATTCCAGCAACAAAGGACTATCTGCTGGGAATAGAAGAATTCTGCCACAAAAATAATTCATTATTCATTCTTGATGAGATTGTGACTGCTTTTAGGTTTAGATATGGATGTTTATACGAGACAATGAAACTTGATCCTGACATAGTAACACTTGGTAAAATAGTAGGTGGTGGATTTCCAATTGGTATCATTACCGGCAAAAATGAGTTTATGAACTATGCAAATACATCCAAATTATCAAAATCAAACCGTGCATACATAGGTGGCGGTACATTCTCCGCAAATCCACTTTCGATGATAGCTGGTAATTCAACGCTAGGTACAATAAAAAAGAAAGGTAACAAGCTTTATCAAAAATTAAATGGTTTTGGCTCAGAAACTAGAAAAATGCTTGATAAAAAATTTGCTGGAAGTGTAATTACAACTGGAATGGGTTCTCTGTTCTTAACACACTTTTTGAGCACTAAAGTACACGAAATTAATAATGCTGCTGATGTTGCAAAATGTGACATAAAAAAATTGCATGACTATCATTTTCATATGATAGCAAATGATGGAATATTCTTTTTACCAGGAAAATTAGGTGCGTTTTCAGATGCACATACAAAATCTGACATTAAAACCATAGCAAAATCTACTGACCAATTCCTTACAACATTTAAAAATAAAGTAACATAATACAACTGATCGATATGATATTTTTTGCTAGCAAAGAAAAAACTGAGGATTTATTTTATCAGGCAATGTCATTTATGGAAAAAAGACAGCCAAAAGCTGCAATTTCATTTTTTAAAAAAATTTTGAAGCAAGATGCAAAAAATATTGATGCACTGTATAATTACGGTCTAGCATTAAATCAGTTAAAAAAATATCAGGATGCAATTACATGCTTTGATAAAGTACTTGATATTGATCCAAAATACATTGCGGCTGTCAATAACCGTGGTATTTCATTGGCAGAAATGGGGAATACAGATGATGCACTAGAATATTACAATAAAGCAATAGAAATAGACCCAAAATATGCCGCAGCGTATTACAATAGGGGCGTACTTTATGACAAACTGCTACAACATGATGAAGCAATACAAAGTTTAGATGAAGCGATAAAGTGTGATTCGGGAAATGTGAATACCGCATTTTACAGAGGAATAGTATTAGCAAAAATGAAAAAACATGAAGAAGCATTAAACTGTTTTGAGAATATTTATCGAAAACACCCAAAGCATATGGATGCATTTTTTCATAAAGGAATTGAATTAGCTGAGTTAGGAAAGCATGAAAGAGCGCTAGAAATTTTTGATAAATTATTAGATATACATGTGGATAACGTTAGTGTAATCTATGCAATTGCACGAAGTAATGCCGCCATCTCTAACGTAGATAAGGCACTATATCTATTAGAACAAGCGGTCAAAAAAGATCGAAAAACAATCAAAAAATGGGCTATGGAAGATAAATTTTTTGATTCATTACAAGATGAACCAAAGTTTATGAAACTCATCAAGTGATTTTATAAAACTTTTTTTCTTATACCATCTATTCTCATTATACGCACATTTTTTTTCGGCCCAATTAATCTGGCCTCATAAATTGGCACATACAATTCAATTATTTCATTCACAACAACCTTTTCTACCAAATTACGTCTGCCGATTGTAACAGATTTTTTTAATTTTGCAATCAATCTGTCCGCAGCAGCATCATAAGTAATTTCAGGTTTTTTCACATTATTTTTTACTTTTCCCAATGTACGTCTTGGATAACTCTCAATGAGTTTTGAGCTCATTTTGTATGGCATTTTAATTTCCTTCCCATGATGATCAAATGCAACTTCCTTCTCTTCTTCCAAAAATACATGTTCTTCTATTTCCAAGTCAATTTGATTTTTTTTTCTTGTACTTGATTTTACTTTAGTACGTAATCTTCCTAAAACGCCTTTACCCCGTTTTACAGGAAATGTGAAGCCGCCAACAAGTATTTCCTTAACATTTGGTTTAACATTAATCGTATGAATAACTTTTCTGTAAAAGTCTGCATTGTATTTACCTGATAAAATTAAAAAAGCTTCATAGGATAGTTTTAGTGAATGTACATGCACATCTGTTTTGCTAGGTTTTTGTAACATACTTCTAAAACGCGATGTTTTTCTATTTTCAACAATTTGTTCTGCATCACTCAAATCTAATGTGGGTCGTAAAACTACTGTCTTAACTGTGTAAACCAAGTAACTAAATCTAACAGCACAATGTTATAAACAATAGCCTTTAGCTAACAAATGTCAGCTAAATGAAAAGATCAAAACGAATCAACAGAAACTTAACCGTCATTGGTATCATAATACTTGGTTTTCTTGTGTATGTATTTGGTGGTGATATTCTTCCACTTGATGCACTTAAACCAACATTTTCACCATAAAAAATGAGTTTTCATTCACTACACTTTGGATTTATGTTAACGTATTCTGTTGTTTAAATGACCGAGAAATGAGCTAGACAATAGTTTTTATGATTATACATTTTATCGCTATCAACAATGAAAAAATGCAATGTAGACAATGCGCCAATTAAAAAAGTAAAAAAGGACTACTTTACTGGGTCAGTAACACTTCGAGAAATCTCTAGAATTACCAAACCAACTGAACACGATATCTATCATGTAACGTTTAAAAAATCAGCTAGAACTAAACTTCATTTTCATACTGGAGGTCAAATGCTTATTGTGACCAAAGGTAGCGGCAGTTTAGTTTATTATAAAAAAACCGGCAGGGGTACTACAAAGTTCAAAATCGCAAAAACTAAGATTATTAATTTGAATTGTGATGACGTAGTTTACATTCCAGCAAAAATTCTGCATACGCACGGTTCTGTTAAAAAGAATGCAATTTTTTCCCATATAGCTGTGAATTTCTATTCAAAAAAGAATGAAAAACCTAGAACAATATGGTATGAATCCGATCTAAGATCAAATGTTATATCTAAAATACCATAAGACGTTCATGGAATTGTTTTTATCATGATATTGATTTAAGAATACATGAACCGAATTCAGGCTCAGCAAATTTTGATGCTAAATTCAGATTCTACTTTTAATGATGTAAAGTACGCCTATCGAAAACTAACATTGCAATTACACCCAGACAAAAATAAGAATGAAGAAGATGGTAGAAGATTCAGAAATGTGTTAGAAGCATATCATTTCTTAAAGGCTCAAAATAAACTGGGAAATTCTAATTATAGAAAAAGATCAGCTCAAACTGAGTCAAATTATAGCAATAATCAAAATACTCATGAAAGTAAATCTCAACGGAAAAAATATTCCAATCAGCAAAATTCAGAAGAAGATTGGAGTAAATTCACAAAAGATTTTGAAATGGATGAAAACTTTTGGAGACAATATGAAAAATCATTTTGGGGTGATTATGAACTTAGAAACAAGAAAAAATCTGAAAAGAACAACTTTGGAAAAGCATTTTGGGATGAAAGCCAAGAAAATATTAATCCAAAATCCAAAAAGAAATACCGTAATGAACAGGAATATATCTATAAACATGATTTAGCCGTAAACGTTGACGAGAGTTTATGCATTGGTTGCTGTAGCTGTGAAACTATTGCACCAAAAGTTTTTGCTGTTAATAAACTTAAGATGATAAATCCAAAATCACAGGTTTATAACCAGTATGGTGCATCGGAGGGAAAAATAATGGATGCAGCAGAAACATGTCCAACACATGCAATTAATGTTAACGAAAGAAAATCTGGAAGAAAAATATACCCGCGATAATCAACTACTCTTTATTTTAGCGCATAGCTGATCTAATTCTTCATCAGAAAGTTTTGGTCTATCTTTAAACATACTATGTACAGGGCCAGCTTGATCATCTAGCTCTCGTGGTATTAAATGAACATGAACGTGCGGAATTTCTTGACCGCTGTCCTTTCCATTATGTATTGCTAATAATGTAGAACCTGTGAGTTTATCCACTTTAGAAATCACATTGTGCACAGTATCAAAAAGATCATTGTTATCATTGTCTGTCATATCTTGTACTTTTTCATAATGCTTTTTTGTAATTACCAATGTATGACCACGTGATACTGGAAATGCGTCTAAAAATGCAATAGAATTTTCAGTTTCCGTAATTATCCTAGATGGAATTTCCTTGTTAGCTATCTTACAGAAAAGACAATCCATATTCTAGTTAAAAAGGAATAAAGTATAAAGTGAATCGCTATGGATTAACAATTTCTGCATATGCCATATCCTTTCCATATTTTACAGTAACAATATCACCAACTTCCTTTTCACAATTATCAATTGTTTTAGGAATGCTATCTGAAGTGTCCACATTACACATAGTACCATACCACGTACTCCATTTTCCCATGATTTCAACTTCTTCATAAACATCTTCTCGAATTAAGTTCCAAAATGGAAATATCAGAGTGGCTATAATTATGAAAGCTGCGATGAATATGAAAAGAAACATCAATCCATATTTTTTTCCATCACTCATCTCTTCCATAATCATCTACCAATTTTTTTACAGTAAATAAACTACCACAACCCGCCTTCGCCCGGACTACCACCAGCAGAATCATCCATTTTTTTTTCTGGAACGTTGCTATGTGCCTTTTTTTTATGTCGTTCTAAGCGTTCAGGACTAGGCAATTCTAGATCACAAACATCACATTTTGTTTCACTCTTAGCCTTTTTGCCAAACAATCCCATATTTTGTATCATCATGAAACATGTTATAAAGGATATTAATTTTCATGGACGGTATGGAAATCAAAAACATCACTGTGTTAGGTTCTGGAATAATGGGTCACGGAATAGCACAAATTTCTGCAATGGCAGGTTATAATGTAGTACTCAGAGATATTGAACAGCAATTCTTAGACAAAGCAATGGAAAAAATAAAGTGGAGTTTAGGTAAGCTTGTTTCAAAGGGAAAAATTTCTAAAGATCAACAAAATGAAATATTTTCAAGGATTAAACCAATAGTAGATTTGAATGAAGCTGTTCATGATAGTGACTTAGTAATTGAAGCTGTCCCAGAAATAATGGAACTTAAAAAAAAAGTATATGCAGAGTTAGACAAGGTTGCTAATGATAGGATTATTTTTGCATCTAACACTAGTACATTACCCATAACAGAAATTGCCAATACGATTTCTAGGCCAGATAAATTTATTGGTATACACTTTTTCAATCCGCCTCAACTAATGAAACTAGTTGAAGTGATACCTGGACAAGAAACTTCAAATAATGTTGTTGATCTCACAACAAATTTTGTAAAATCTGTTAATAAGATACCTGTGATATGCAGAAAAGACGTTCCAGGATTTATCGTAAATAGACTATTCATACCACTTGTTCATGAAGCCTGTTATGTAATGGAAAGGCAGCAAATCGAACAGACTGAAATTGATTCGGCAGTAAAATTCAAGCTTGGATTTCCAATGGGAATATTTGAATTAGCTGATTTTACAGGTTTGGATGTTATTCATAAAGCAACTATAGAGATGCATGTTAGAGATAAAAAAGTAATTTTGCCACACCCTACAATTGAGCAACTCTTCAATGAAAAAAAATTAGGGCAAAAAAGTGGTGAAGGTTTCTATAAATATTCTGATGATAAATATGAAAGAATACCACTTTCAGAGGAATTAGCACAAAAATGTAATCCTATCCAAATTATTGGAAACATTCTGAATAATGCTGCGTGGCTTGTCACAAACAATGCCAGCGATATTGATGAGATTGAAAAAGCTGCAAACTTAGGGCTTGGTCTAAAAAAACCATTATTTGAAACAGCAAAAGAAATTGGCATGCAAAAAATTGTTGATGAGTTAAATCAACTGTCCAAAAAATATGGTACGTTCTATGAACCTGATTCTCTTTTATTATCTATGTGTTAATCTGCTCTAAAATGTATTTTATTGCTTGTTGAGGAGTTTCTACACCAACAATTTTTACATTTTTTCTATGATCTAAATATCCATCAGCATATTTTGATGCAGTTCCACCTGAATTTTTTAGTGCTACTATAGGTTTTTTGTACATGTATGCAGCACAAATTTCAGACAGTGTACCAGAACCACCTCCGATAACTATAACACCGTCAGCTGAAAGTGCATTTAAAAAATCACGGGTCAAGCCCATACCAGAAGGAATTACTATATCACAGAATTCGTTTGCGTGAGATGGATCATCTTGAGGTATTATTCCAACAGTTATGCCACCAGATTCTTGTGCACCATGACACGCTGCACGCATTACACCACCAAGCCCACCAGTTATCAAAACAGAATTAGATTTTGCAACTTCTGATCCAACATCATACGCAAGTTTTTCTAATTCTGATGTACAGCCATTATCATTATTACCAATTACTAAGATCTGACGATTTTTCATATTAGATAGTACAATTTAACCATGAAATACTTTTTGAAATATTCAGAGAGTAAAGGATATTAATTAAAAAAAATATGTCTGGGTATGACTAAAAGAACAATGCCAATCTGTTGTGATTTAGAACAATACAAACTGATCGAGAAATATGCCAAAAAACGTGGTATGATGAATACTAGTCAGGCAGTAGAAAAAATCCTAGAGGAAATCTAAGCATAAAATCACATCTAATCAATTGTCTATGATTAAATTTACTGCAAAGAATATTATATTTTTAAAAAATTAGATATCTAATGGGTATTTTTACTCGTAAACCAGCGTATTGCACAATTTGTAACAAACGGGTTATGCATAAAAATAAGGCAAAAAGGGAATGGGGTGTAAAATCTCCATTATGCAGTGATTGTTATTTGAATAAAATGCAAGAATCTTACGATGCAAGTATAATAAAAAAATGTGTGAATTGTGGAATGAAAAGTAAAGTTACTGAATTGTGGGAACCACGATTACAGTGGGATATGGAAGGGCTACTTTGCAAAAAATGTTTTGACGAAAAAGAATTGGATTTTAACAAAAAGAAGGATTTTTGCAATGTATGTGGCAGTAAGCTCGGTTTTATTAGATATAATCCAAAAAACCATTGGAAAATAAAGGGACAGTTATGTAAAGCATGCTGGGATACTCAGAAATCCCAATTAGATCAAAATTGAAATTTTTTAAAAAATTTCAATGTGAAGTTTGTCAAGTAAAATTTTCGCGGCATGAAGAATTGATGAATCATCAAGAGATAACTCACTTTAAGGATTCACCGTACGATTGTAAAGTATGCAATGAAAATTTTCATAGTATGTCAGAAATGCGTGACCATCTCAGGAAAAAACATTCGTATAAAATTGATAGGTGATTCTATATTGCTTTTACAGTTTTGACAATTGGAGGTCTTACTTTAGTAAAAACTCTGAATCCACAAATGCATTTTATTTCTGGCAATCTGCTTAATTCAGAGTTGCTTACTTTTGTATTACATCTTAAACAAGAGTAAATAACATCAAATTCTTCAGTTTCTGCAACATTATCTGTAGAATCTTCATCACTAATTTCTATGTTAGATTCATCAACCATAATATCAGACCCTAAATCCATAATAAAAAGTGTGGTTAGGTAAGAGACAATTCGATATAAACATTATCTGGAATTCTTAATCTCATGAGTTGACGAATTGCTTTATCATCAGCACTAATATCAATAACTCTTCTATGCATTTTCATTTCCCATTTTTCATAAGTTTCTGTTCCACTACCACATGGTGATTTTCTAGTAACAACATTTAGACGTTTTACAGGAAGTGGAATTGGTCCCTTAACTTTAACGCCAGCCTTTTTTCCTATGTTCATAATTTCACTACATACATCAACTAAGCGTGATAAATTTATGCTTGTTAATTTAACACGGGCAGGTTGAGTCATATCCTAGACTCATGCTTTTTGGGTTATTTCTTTAACAACGCCAGCAGCAATTGTTGCACCCATATCCCGTAGTGCAAATCTTCCCATCTCTGGGAATTCTTGGAATGTTTCAATACATGTTGGTCTAACTGGTGTAATTCTAACAATAGCGGAATCGCCAACCTTAAGGAATTTTGGATCTTTTTCTTCTACTGCTCCTGTTGCAGGATTAATTTTAGCTTCAAAGGCTGTTATTGTCGCAGCAACTTGTGCAGTATGACAGTGCATGACAGGTGTATAGCCAGGAGCAAGTGCTGTTGGATGATGGATTACAATTATTTGTGCTCTGAATTCTTTAGCTACGTTAGGTGGACTATCAGGTGTTCCAAGAACATCACCTCTTTTGATATCTTTTTTCTCAATACCTCTTAAGTTAAAACCGATATTATCGCCAGCTGATGCTGATGGTATTTCTTGGTGATGTGTTTCAATTGATTTTATTTCACCTACGGCCCCAGATGGCATAACAATGATTTTGTCATTTGGTTTCATTGTTCCAGTTTCAACACGTCCTACAGGAACAGTACCAACTCCAGTAATTGAATAAACATCTTGTATTGGTAATCGTAATGGTTTACCTGTTGGTTTTTCAGGTACTTTAAAGTCATCAAATGTTTCGAAAAGAGTTTTGCCCTTATACCACGGCATGTTTTCAGATTTTTTAACAAGATTTTCTCCTGTCCATCCAGAAACAGGAATGAATGGGACATCCTCAATTTTATATCCAACTGATTTGACAAGTCCTTCACCCTTTTGTTTTGCAGTATTGAAAGCATCTTCAGAGAATTTGCTATCATCCATCTTGTTAATTGCTACAATTAGTTGTTTTACGCCAAGTGTTTTTAATAAAAATGCATGTTCTCTAGCTTGGCCGCCAGGTGCAATTGCTGTGTCTGTTTCACCTTCTTTAGCAGAAAGTACCAAAACTGCTGCATCAGCTTCTGATGCACCAGTAATCATATTTTTGATAAAGTCTCTGTGGCCAGGAGCATCAATTAACGTAAAGAAAAACTTTGTAGTTTCAAATTTTTGAAAAGCTAAATCGATTGTAATACCTCTTGCTCTTTCATCCTTAATGTTATCCATGACCCAAGCGTATTTGAAAGAATCACCCTTACCAGTTTCTTCTGATTCTTTAGCATGTGCAGCTATTGTTCTTTCATCAACTACACCTAGATCCAACAAAAAGTGACCCATAGTGGTTGATTTGCCATTATCAATATGACCAGTGATTATCATGTTCATGTGGTCTTTATCTGCCATATCGAAGTCAAAGTGAAATAGGCTTTATTACTATTTCGTTTTAGTACAACTGCCTACTTGATTTTCTACTTTTTCTTTGATGTGTGTTATTAATTTCATATACTATAAATCAAAGTCACGATATGAAAAATTCATGAAAATAACTGTATCAGTGATTAAAGCTGATGTTGGTGGAATAGGTGGCCACACACTTCCAAGCAATGGACTTCTTGATGCCATAAGGAAAACAGTAAAAGAAGCTAAAGATTTGCTGATTGATCATTATATCGGATATTGTGGTGATGATTCCCATATTGTTATGACCCATACTAAGGGAGTTGACAATGAAGAAATTCATCAACTTGCTTGGAATGCTTTTATGGCTGGTACAAAAGTTGCCAAAGAAGAAGGATTATACGGTGCTGGCCAAGATCTGTTAAAGGATTCTTTTTCAGGTAATATCAAAGGAATGGGACCGGGTGTAGCTGAAATGGAGTTTGAAGAAAGACCTAACGAAGTATTCACTGTTTTTGCTGCAGATAAAACTGAACCTGGCGCTTTCAATTATCCGATCTATAAGTTATTTGTTGACGCACTAAGTAATACTGGACTAATAGTAAACCAATCACTTGCTAAAGGTGTTAACATAAACATCATGGATGTGGAAGAAGGTAAAATTGCAAATCTTTCTTTGTGGGAAGATAAACCGATAATTGAGGCTGCGCTTATGTATCCTAGTCGTTATGTTGTTGATTCAGTCAGGACAAAAGATGGCGAACCGATATTAGATGCATCTACTGACAGACTACACAACATAGCTGGTACATATGTTGGTAAAGACGATCCAATTTGCCTTGTTAGAACACAAAAAAACTTTCCTGCTACGGAAGAAGCTGGAAGTGTGTTCAGTAATCCACATTATGTTGCTGGAAACACACGAGGTAGTCATAATATGCCTTTGATGCCAGTTAAGCTCAATTCAGCAGCAACAATTAATTTTTGCATTCCAATTGTTGAAGCATTAGTTTTCAGTATGCATAATGGTAAACTAACTGGTCCATTTGATGGATTTTCAACGCCAGATTGGGATTACATACGCGAAATTGCTACAAAGAAGGCAATAGCAATGAGAAGTCAGGGATTTATCCATCCAGCAACACTTGTACCATCTGAGTTAGAATATGCAGAAGGATACAATGCTATAATGGATATTTTACATAAAAAAATGAAGCCAATTCAAGACCAGCCACAGAACGATCAAAGAAAAGAATCCTATGAAGACCCAGACTAATTGAAACAAAAAAAGTTAAAAGAAATAAAAATACTGTAAATTATGAAATTATTGACATTCTTTACAACTTTAAAGCCATTTGCTATAACATACATTTCAGTAATAGCTTTTTCAAATTTTGTTTTTGTTTTATTTAGTCAAACTGTTCGTGATATCATTTGGTCATTTTTCAAAGATGCTGGGGGAGTAATAATACTTGGAATTGTATTTTTATTTGCTATAGCATGGTTGTTCAAGGCAAGACCACATAAAATTCCAAAACAATACCAAGTTATAATATTTGACATATTTGGGAAAGAATCACAGATAGATGGATTGAGAACTGAATTTAAAAATCATGACGTAGCATGGAGTTTCATGAAGTTTTATAAAAAATCATATCCATTTTGTAATTTTGCTATGGTAACAAAACAAAAAAGTTCTGCCAAAAAAATCATTTTCAAATATATCTAATTCTGCTTACATAGTTTTTACACCTATAGATTTCAGTACACACGTCAGATCCAAATTTATTACTTGAATATACAAAAAAACTCATGGAATTTTCAATAATTGCTGAAATTTTTGAAAGAATGGAAAGCACGACAAAACGTATTGAGCTAACAAATCTGTTGGTTGAATTATTAAAAAAAACACCTAAAAAAATAATTCCGAATGCTGTTTATCTTTTACAAGGTATTATCAGACCAAATTTTGAAGGTGTTGAACTAGGTGTTGCCGAAAAACTTGCGATTCGTGCTATTTCAAAATCTTCTGGTTTATCAATTAAAAAAATTGAAGATGATTATAAAAAACGTGGTGATCTTGGTCTAACTGCGTCAAATATTCTAAAATTAAAAACGCAAACAACATTTACAGCAGAAAAAATAACTTTAGAAAGAGTTTATGAAACTTTATTCAGGATTTCAAAGTTAGGAGGTAAAGGTTCACAGGACTTGAAAATGAAGTACATTTCAAGTCTGCTAAATGATGCAACACCACTAGAAGCAAAATTTGTGTTAAAAATTTTGTTAGGTACACTACGTTTGGGAATAGCAGAAAATACTATCATGGATGCACTTGCAATTGCATTCACCGGGAAAAAAGAGAATAAGGAACAAATAGAAAATGCGTATAATGTTTCAAGTGATCTTGGTAAAGTATCTTTACTAATTGCAACTGATGGAATAGATGAGATAAAAAAATTTAAGATTTCATTGTTTAGTCCGATAAGACCAATGTTAGCTGACCGAGTTAAAAGTGAAAAAGAAGCAATTAAAAAAATGTCGGAGATATTTGCTGCAGAGTATAAACTAGATGGTGAACGTGTACAAATTCATAAACAAGCAAATGAAGTAGTTTTATTTTCAAGAAGATTAGAAAATATCACTAAGTACTATCCAGATATTGTAGAGAATGTAAAAAAATCTCTCAGTGTTAATGAAGGAGTTTTTGAAGCAGAGATTGTTCCTGTAAATGAAAATACTGGAGAGTTTCTACCATTCCAAGAACTAATGCACAGAAGAAGAAAATATAAACTTGAAAAAGCTATTTCGCAATATCCTATTACGGTTAATTTTTTTGACGTGTTATATTTTGATAAGAAAGACTGCTTAAATTTGGAATATTCTGAACGGAGAAAGATTCTAGAAAAACTAGTCAATGAAGATGATTTTTCAAAACTTGTGCCAATGTTGCTTGTTAAAAATGAAAATGAGATTGAAGATTTTCTTGAAAATTCTATTAATTCTGGTTGTGAAGGATTAATGTTAAAAACTCTTGATGCACCGTACCGTGCTGGAGCAAGAGGTAGTAATTGGTTAAAACTAAAACGTGAATATAGAAATGAATTAGGTGACAGTCTAGATTTAATTGTTATAGGCGCATATTTTGGAAGAGGTAGAAGAACAGGTCTGTACGGCACATTATTACTTGGAACATATAATCCGGATAAGGATAATTTTCCAAGTGTATGTAAAGTTGGTACAGGTTTTACTGATGAAAGTTTAGATCAGTTATACCAAATTCTCTCCAATAAAATAACTCTCAAAAAAAATTCTAGAGTTGTTAGTGAAATGGAAGCGGATGTTTGGTTTGAACCTGAATTAGTTTTAGAAATTGTCGCATCAGAAATTACATTGAGTCCTATTCATAAAACTGGATTAAATTTAATCAGAAAGGGAAGCGGGTTTGCCTTGAGATTTCCAAAATTCACGGGAAAAATTAGATATGAAAAGGCAGTGGAAGACGCCTCTACAGATGAAGAAGTATTGACATTGTATAAGGGACAATCAAAATTTAGCCAAGTAAAATGAATTGTATGCTCTAAGAGTATGATATAAATTAGAAAAGGACATAATTGAATTATTAACTATGTATAGCGGAGAATTAGAAGTTCAAGCAAAAAGAAAGGCGATAGCTGTTTTACAGGACGAAATTAACAGAATTCTTAATGCAAGTAGAGTTCTTTCAACACTACCAAAAATGTTGGTAAACAAAGATAAGCCGGGAATCAAAAGTGCACATGAACAAATTTCAAGCATTGAAGAAGAAGTAGAAAACCTTAGACGTAAAATCACGAGAGATGTAGCAGATGTTGGCGGTTTGATTTTGAACAGGGACAATATCCTGAATACGTCTTATACAATGGATGAAATTGGTGGTTACATAACTGGAATTTCCTTCAAGCTTTCAAACATCAAAGCTTCAACACTTAAAACAGCACATCTAGAAAAAGATCTTACTGAACTCATTGAACTTGTTGTTGATGAAATTTACAAATTAAATGAAATTATTAGAAGCTTAAATGTTGATTCTGCTAAATCTGTCGAACTTGCCCAAGAAACACAAAAAATTGAACGCGAAATTGACATCAAATACCGCAAAATGTCAATTACAGCTCTAAATGAAATTTCTGACACCAAAGAATTACTATTGATGAAAGATGTCATTGAAGCAATAGAAGAAATGGCTGATAAGTGTCAAGAAGTTTCCGATTCATTCATTTTATTAGCGCTAAGTCTTTGAGTTGTTAGGCGAACTATTAGAAAATAGAATAGTTGTTTGGAACATACAAGAATCTAGAGATTTATTCGCTAATGGTTATTTTGGAAAACCAATTGGAATCTCAAAACCAAACCCGAATGATATCAATGTTCCACTAATTTTGGATCTTATTGAGGGATGTTACCTTCAAGAAACTTCAAAAATTAAGATTGTTAAAAATGGTAAAAAAGTTTCGTTAAATACCATGATCAAAATATGCAAAAAAGAATACCATAATTTTGATAAAAAATTTCAAGTGTACAAAGATTTTCGGGAGAAAGGATATGTCATTAATCCTGGGATAAAGTTTGGTTCTGATTTTGCTGTATACAAAAAAGGACCGGGTATTGATCATGCACCATATTTAGTACAAGTTTACAACAAAAACGATGACATTTCTTCCACTGCCGTAGTGTTAGCAGGTAGATTATCTAGTAGTGTTAAGAAACAATTTATTCTGGCTATACCGCATGGTAAAGACAAAATTGATTATTTGTCACTAGATTGGTGGAGAGCTAATTAATCTTCTTTATGTAGCCTGCAATATTATTGTAAATATCAAATAATTCCTTTGTAATGCTAAAATCATAACTATTTTTCCATTTTCCGTAAATACGTATACCATTATCTGTAGGATCAACAAAAATTGTTGCGTCATTAACCGATTGACTTGTAATCATTTCGTTTAATGATGAATCAGCGTTTAGATCTTCAGCCAGTTTTCCTCCTTCCCATGTCACACCAACTACTTTTTTTGAACCAAAGTGACCTGTGGTTTTAAGTCTAGTTCGTGCAGTGAAATCAATTACTTTTTCACCAGAGTTTTGTTGTACGATAAAATGTGCTTGAAATCTATCCTGAGCGCCCCATGGAAGTGGATTTGGATCTTGCATCTTTATCCCTTCTGTATTATCTGCACTGTATCGATGTTTGTGCCAGAAATTTTCAATGAACCTTTGTTGGTAACCATTCTAGTAGTCTGGGAGAAACACCTACTGTAGTAATCCCCCTTCTCAACCTCTCCTTCTCCAATCTCATTAGGGATTGCGCTAACACCAATCTCATTTAGTATATCAGAAAATTTTTCAGGCCAATTTTTTATTATAATAGTTTCAGGTTCAGAATCTTCCATGCCGTAATTGATTTTAGCGCATAATTTAACATTTCTTGTTGTCTTACATTGGATATTAGCAATAAAATAAATACATGAGAAACTAATTTTTGATCTCATGCTAAAGTTTCAAAATAAAACGATATTAGTTACCGGAAGTGGTACTGGGATTGGGCAGGCTATTACAAAGAAATTTGTGGAAAACGGTGCAAGTGCCATAATCCTAGGAAGAAGAAAGGAGCCATTAGTGGAAACTGCAAAAATGCTAGAAGAAATTATCAAAGAAAAGCGAAGTAATGCCACCATCAAAATTTTTGGCGGGGTAGATGTCAGTGATGAAAAGGCTGTTACTGGGATGTTTGATTCATTAAAAAGTGAAAATGTCAACCTGGATGTTGTCGTAAACAACGCTGGAGTTTCAGGTCCTGTAACATGTTTTGCACATGCACCAATGGATGACTTTAGAAGTACGGTAAACATTCATCTGACTGGAACTTTTTGGACTTCAGTTCAGGCACTAAAAGTTATGAAGAAAGGCGCAAAAATTATTACAATTTCAACATTTTTTGCAGAAGAAAGACCGTTAGAACAACGACCATACAGATTCCGAAGTCCATATACCGCATCACAAGGTGCAAAAAACAGACTTGTAGAGGCAATGTCATGGGAGCTTCTAGAAAAGGGAGTCATGTCGATTGGAACTAATCCAGGTCCTGTTCATTCAGATAGAATTTACAAGACAGTTTATCCAAAGGCTGCGTCAGAATTCCTACGTGTAAGCGGTTTTGAAGACCTATCACCAACTGAAGTTGAAGCTGCAAACAATGAGATTGTAGGGTTGTTAGGGGAAAGTGATGAAACAATAAAGACTGGAATAAAAGCAGCTGCAGAAAAATTAGGCAAACCGGAAACTACACTTACAAATTTACTGGATAAAGTCAAAAGTATTGCAGAAAAAATTCAAAAGAACACATCTACGATGATTCCAGATCAGCAATTTTTATCGCAGGAACAGGTTGCTACAACAGTCCTAACACTTGCGGATGATGACCAAGCAAAAATTCTCAATGGAAAAATAATTCCTGGTGATAGAGTCTTCTATCCGGTCAAGTCACACATTAGATCATCTGTTCCTAAAGTTGAGAAAAATAACTTGGATGGAAAACATGTTTACATTCTATCTGCAGATGGTGATGATCAAAGGATCAGTAGTATTACATCAATGATAGAAGAGAAAGGTGGACAAATTGCATTAGAGAATACTGGAGATATTGATTTATTTGTTCATATCACTGGCAATGTTCCTAATTTTTCTAAACTAACTGATTTATCCAGAGATGAGTGGGATAAGTTAGTTAACCAATTCATCAATACACCCGCTATGATAACACAAAGTGCTCTAGATGCATTTGTCCCTGGAGGATCTGATGACCCAAGAAAATTCAAAGATGCAAAGGGAAGAATTGTAATTATTGGACCTGACCTCCCATCGGGCAAAAAAATCAGTGGGCATGAAAGGGCAAAAGTTGAGGTTTTCAGAGGTGCCATGAGACCATTTGCTACTACTATCAATCAAGAATTGAGTGATGTGCTAAAATCAAACGTCAGAGCATTCTTGATTTTACCTGGAACAGTTGATGGAAAAGAACCCAATAACGAGAATATTATGAATACTATTAACTACTTGATGTCAGACGAAGCAGGATCAAGTTCGGAAGTAATTTTCTGTCCAGACGAGACAAGATAGTATTAGAAAATACCTGTAGAATCTATAATCAACTTGATTGCTGCTGCGACAAGTACAATGATCACTATAATCTTCAGTTTGTTTTCCTTTATATCAAGAGATAATCTAGCACCTAATATTCCTCCAGCAAAGGCTCCAATCGACAACAACAATGCCTGATAGTAGTCAGGATGTCCTAGCATTGAATGCATAATCAATCCAGAAAAAGATGCGAACATCAAAATGAACTGTGAGGTTGGCGCCGCACGCTTCATTGAGATTCCAAGTGCAACTACCATCAATGGTACGAAGATTAGGCCGCCTCCAATACCAAATAGACTTGATATTATTCCAGCAAAGAAACTAGCGCCCGCTGAGAAAACAAGCAAAAGACGAGATATGTCTATGGGTTTTTCCTCTATCTTCCTTTTGAGAAATATGTATGATGCTGAAGAAATAAGAACCAATGCAAATAAAATTTTGAAAATATCTGGAGATATTTCAGAAGATACGAATGCTCCAAGTATGGTACCTGGAATAGCCATTAAGCCAAGCTTCCAACCAAGTGAAAGTTCTATCCGCTTTTGTCTAGCATACATAGCTGTTGACGCAACAGAATTACTAAACACAGCAAACAGGCTGTTACTTACAGCCAGTGTAGGAGAAAATCCCATGAATGTCAATACTGGGACGATAATTATTCCTCCACCCAAGCCGATTATTGATCCTAATATTCCCGCAATAAACCCAAGCGGAATTAACCAAAGTTCTTCAATCATGTTATATCGATATTATTTCCATTTTGGAGTTTTCCGTTATATTGAATTTGTCGACAAACCCAGCAGTCACTTCTAACACATACTTAGCATTATCACCCGAGACGCCATTTTCTCTACATGCAACAACTTCTATAGTTGTCTCGCATAATGGAACATTTTTCTCAATTGCAACTACATTAGAATTTTCATCTAACCAAATTATATCCAAATTAAATTGCATACCTAACATCCACATAGAACGTGTTCCGGATCCATCAAAGACAAATAACATTCCCTCATTATACGGAAGTTTTTCAGGGTACCACGATAACCCTCTTATTCTTAATTCTTTTGTATCTGCAATTTGTACCTCCAAGATTTTATCGTCAATCATTATTGTGCCACGTGGAAATTCAACAGATTCAAGCTTAACGTCCGTTGGAAGAGTAAGCATTCCTGCTACTCCAATAATAACTGCAGCAGCTAGAATGGGAATCAAAACCTGAGTTCTTGTTGGCATAAATTTAGATGATAATAATACGCTTAAAAACTGACGGACGTTTTTGGTATATAGTCTAGCGTATATGACGTATATGCATGAAATATACCATCTAATTTTTGTTTTTAATCATTCCCTTATGCCTGGTCTTATCATATAATTTTACCATACAATCAATTAAATCTAAACTGGTATGTGTTTTCAATCTCTTATTACAAATAGGACAGAGATCATTTTTCTCAATATGCAATTTCCATGATGATAGGTGTATAGTGTATAATTCCATTTTCCCTAATGTTATCTATAATAATCCTCATTGATACGCTTTTATTTTGATAAATTAAACAAGTCATGGTTTGTACGCCAACAGAAGTTAGAGGGTCACACACTCTCTAACTTCACTTTTGCTCTAAATTTTAGTGGAAAAATCCTAAACTGTGTGAAAATTCTTGACAAGAAGTTAAAAACTAAAAGAATATCATAAAACAGAGTTTTTGAAATCATGAATGGTAGAAAAGGAATCCTTAGTATGATTACTAACATCTGATATCTTTGCACCGTTGTAAACTTTCTCAAGATATCTACCAGCTAATATCATTGGTCCCCCAACTGCACATGTAATACCAGTTGGCTCAGGAATCCATAACATAATAAATCCGATTTTTTGTATTTTTTTGCCAGGAGCGGGTGCCTTGGTTAAAGCTCTCAAAGAACGTGTTGTGCTTTTATCATCTAATTTCATAATATCTGAATATAATCCACTGCGTCTCTTAGCTGATTCCCTCATTATTTTCAATTTCTCAATACGCTCTTGTAATGGATCCTGCATATTTGATAATGAAGTAAAATTAGATAAATGCGAATGTAAAGTTCTGTTAATCAATAGTCAAAAAACTATTACAAACATAACCTGATATAGAATTTCATCAGTTGATGAAAGACACTAATTATACTAGAATTAACTAGCAATTATGTTGAAAAACAGTAAAAGATTAGAATCTATCAAAGCTGCGCATAAAACTAAAAAAACATCAAGCACAATAAGTGAGGAAGATTATCTGGAAGTAATTGCTGAATTAGTAGAATTAAAAGGATATGCAACTACATTAGATATTTCTAGATTTATGAATGTCAGCCCACCAAGTGTTACAAAAATGCTTCAAAAATTGGATGAAAAAAAATATCTTGAATATGAAAAGTATCACGGTATTAATTTAACTGACATTGGTAAACAGGTTGCGGATATAATTCGTCGGAAACATAGCACATTATTAGAATTTTTTGAAATTTTGAATGTTGGAAAAGGTATTGCAAATCAAGATACAGAAGGACTTGAACATCATTTAAATAACAAAACAATAAGACAGTTAAGAAAATTCATTACATTTTTGAAATCAAACCCAAAAATCATAAAGCAATTTCGTGAGTTTTAACATGAGATTAATTTTGAGTTTAATTATGCAACGGATCAGCAGTGAGTTTTAATTATACGGAAAAATATGGTGATTAATTGACATTCATAACCGATCTTGATGATTTGATTAGATATAGACATGGTGATGTAAAAAAGCTAAGAGAAATTAGGGATACAGTTAGACATGATAATTTCATTACTACAGATGACAAGAACTATGTTGAATCATTAATTACTACATATCTAAAAAACCAACCTCTTGATAGGTCCTCATCTCCCAAACAATCTGATGCCAAAATAAAATTACAAGCAAAACCTACCACTAGTTCAAGTTCAAAAAGTGATTCTGCGTCTAATTTTTCATCCAATAAAAAAATTGGTATATTCAGTGGTGTGGCTGTTGCAATAGCTATAATTGTAATTGCAGGGTTTGCTGTAACTGACCAAACTGATACAACAGATTTTGTTCTAAGTACAACGACTGATCCATTATCGGTGAATGTTGATCAATCTACATACCAAAAGGCAGATATAATTTCCATATCAGGTGTTTCATCATCAAATGCTGAGCCAATTGAAGTATCGATAGAAAACACTAACGGTGTAAAAATATGGTATGAAATCATCAATCCAAATCATGGTGAGTTTTCAACACTTGTTATAGCTGGTGGTGGCGGATGGGAAAATGGAGGTGTCTATACATTAAAAGTAAAACAAGATGATTCAGCTAATAAAATTGAGTTTAAATTTGTGGCGTAAAAACTAGTTCATTAGATCTACATCATCCCATTTCAATCTGTACTTTCCAACAGAACGCATGTATTCTATTCTACCGCCTTTTTTGAATACTAGTTTATGTTCTCTCTGTGATAGATCACGAATGTCTAAAACCACATTATCATCCAATGCCTCAAAAATAGTAGGATTATTGGATAGTATTTTCCAAGATTCAGAAGGAAAATCTAGATAGTGCGTTGTATAGACAAGCCTCATGATTCATGTGTTAGATTACAATACCTAAAGGTTTTTGTTGAATTTGATTTTGTAAAACTAATCAATCAGCTTTAATGATTATAACTATGAAAGAAACTTTATCCCTCAAAATAATTCAAGAGAAAGTCAAAAATTGTAAAAAGTGTGATTTGTGTACTAATAGAAAAAATGCAGTTCCTGGAAAAGGGAATCATAATGCAGATATAGTTTTTATCGGCGAGGCACCTGGAAAAAATGAAGATGAATGTGGTGAACCATTCATAGGTACTGCGGGAAAAAAGCTTAACGATGCACTAAAAAATGCAGGGTTAGAAAGAAGTGATGTATACATCACAAATATTGTAAAATGTAGACCACCTAAAAATAGAATTCCGAATGATGTTGAGAAAATGATGTGCAGTGATTATCTAGAAAATGAGCTGGCAATTATTAAACCAAAAATAATTTGCCTCCTTGGAAATACATCATATCACTCAATTTTAGGTGGTAAAGAAATTTCAAAGAATCATGGAAAATTTGTATCCAAGGATGATTATCTATATTTTATCTCATTTCATCCTGCAGCAATAATTTATAATCAAAAACTTAAAAAAGTATTCAAAAATGATATGAAAAAACTTGTAGATGAATTAAAAAAATTAAAAACAAAATCTGGTGATTGAAATAAAAATATTGCTAAAAAAGTTTTACATGAATGACACTAAACAAGTAGCAAAAGATCTATTAGGAAAAACATTGGTAAGAAAAATTGGAACACAAATATTATCTGGTGTAATAACAGAAACTGAAGCATACAAAGGAAAAAATGATCCAGCCAGTCATGCATCAAGAAAAAAGACTGAACGAAATAAAATCATGTTTGGTGAAGTTGGGGTTGCGTATGTATATTTTACATATGGTATGCACTATTGTTTTAACGTGGTTGCAAAAAAAAAGAATGATAAAGCTGGAGCTGTTCTGATACGTGCGATTCAACCACAGCAAGGAATTAATCATATGATAAAAAATAGAAAAACTGATATTATTTCTAACTTGACAAATGGACCTGGAAAACTAACTCAAGCAATGCAGATTACACTAAAACAATATAATCACGACCTAACGAAAAAATCATCATTGTTTATTATTGATAGTGAAAAACCAAATAAAATTATTGCAAAGCCTAGAGTAGGAATAAAAATAGGCGTTGACAAGATATGGAATTTCAGTTATAAGATCTAGTTTTGATTATCGTCATCGTCTTCTAGTGTCCATGGGGCAACTCTGCTGAGTATCTTTTCCCAATTTAATCGTAGTAAAAGAATTACAGTGATTGTCATTGCTAGACCTAAGATGATAATACCAATGTAAACTGGTAATGGGTCTTCAATATCCTGTAGTATTGGTTCTAAAAGTGATAACCCCATGTAATGTGAGATTAATACGATAACATAGTACAAGACGATCTTCCCCAATAACGTAGCAACAAAAAATCTTTTTGGATTATATTTTGCTAATCCTAATGGAATGTAAACTAAATCATCTGGGATAGGAGTTGCAGCAGCAACAAAAGCTGCTGAACCACCATATCGTTTAACTAATTTCTGAAATGGCTTCATTCGTTTTAGAGTTTTTTCGGAAATAATTTTTCTGCCACCATAGCTAATGTAAAATATTATTTGCTTAGCTGCAGTAGATGTTAATGCGGCAATTATAACTAAAACATGAATATCAAATTGTTCGCCAACTGCCATCGTAGCTACCAAAACAAATGAAGGGATTGGTACAAATGGTATAAGCGAACCAAAAAAACTTACAATAGCTAAACCAAGATAGCCAACTTCGGGAGTAAAAGGAAATAATTCCCAAAGATCCACATGTCGATCATCATTGCGCATTATTTAACTATAAAAAAATAACTGTTGGTCGTCAATTGCGATCAAAATATGTTTTTTTATGATCGACTCGTACTATAATCATGTATTCAACATGTTCACAATGTGGTAGATTAGTAACAAGACCAGAGGCTAAATATTGTTCTGATGAATGCGAAGAAAAAGCAAACTAGTGAAATCTTACAACTGTAATTAATTATTCATAAAGCCAACATAAAACATGTCCTGATTCTGTTTTTATTTTTGGTGGATCAGTTTTACATTTATCCATTGCCTCAGGACACCTATCAAAAAATCTACAGCCTTGTCTTGTAGTAGATAAATCAGGAGGTATACCAGGAATGAATTTTAATTTATTTTCATTGTGTAAGGTTGGAATTGAATTCAATAATCCCTGTGTGTATGGATGTTTAGGATTACGATATATTTCTGATGCTGTTCCAAACTCAATTATCTTTCCAGCGTACATTATACCAATTTTTTCTGCTATTTCAGATAATATTGCTAGATCATGTGAAATTATCATAATAGATAACCCATTCTTTTTTAGGTTTTTTAGTAAATTAATTATTTGTGCTTGTACAAGTACATCTAAGGCGGTTGTTGGTTCATCAGCTATAACAAATTTTGGTTTTAGTAATAATGCCATTGCAATGATAATTCTTTGTTTCATTCCACCACTAAGCTCATGCGGATATTTTTCCAAAACAGAGTGATCCAAATTTACAGAACAAATGACATCATCTATGATTTTGTCTGACTTGTCATCACATCCATGTTGCTTGAGTATCTCATCAAATTGCTGTTTTATTGTAAAAACTGGATCCAACGAATTCATAGCACCTTGAAAAATCATTGAAATCTCTTTCCAGCGTAGGGTACTGTCAAATTCAGATTCAGACATATCTAATATTGATTTTCCATCAAACAGAATTTTTCCCGAAATAATTTTTCCCCCCTGAAGCATTTTGATGATCGTTAATCCCAAGGTACTCTTTCCACATGCACTCTCACCAGCTATTCCAACTGATTCACCATCTTTCAATTCTAGCTCAATGTTTTCTAATGCATGAATATTCCCATACGAAGTTTTGTAGTCAACAGATAGATCAGATATTTTGATATTTGGCATAATAAGAATAAGAACACTACATATTATTTTTTCAAGAAAGGATATATTCAATGGATCATCATTTAAGATGATTTCCGTGAAATCTGATCGAACACACTATATTGAGAATATTAATCGAGATATGATAGGTCAAGAGGTTATTCTTGGTGGTTGGGTCGAAGATTTAAGAAAAATGGGTAAAATGACATTTCTTACTTTACGTGATGCCACAGGTATTACTCAAATCATACTTACGAGTGATGTTATGAAATCGATTGGTGATATTACAAGACAAAGTGTTGTTAGAGTTATTGGTAAAATACAGGATACAAGGGCTAGGGATTTTGAATGTGAAATTAAAGCCGATGAAATTAACATCTTGGCAAAAGCTGTTCACCCATTACCTATTGATCCCATTGGCAGGCTTGAAAGTCATATTGACAACAGGCTAAATTCTAGAGCGTTAGATATGCGTAACCAAAAAACAGCCTCAATTTTTAAAATCAGACACCATGTTTTAACATCATTAAGAAAAACATTCATAGAAAATAAATTTACTGAAATCACTACACCAAAAATTATTGGCAGTGCTAGTGAGGGAGGTGCAAATCTATTCTCGTTGGATTATTTTGGAAAACAAGCATACTTGGCACAAAGCCCACAGCTCTATAAAGAACAAATGACAATTGGTTTAGAAAGAGTGTTTGAAATAGCATCGTTTTATAGAGCAGAAAAATCGCACACTGGAAGACATTTGAGTGAATTCACCAGTGTGGATCTGGAGGCTGCATTTATGGACTACACTGATGTGATGAATGTTTTAGAAAATCTCGTTCTTAATACTTTCAAATATGTTTCCGAAAACTGTACTGAAGAACAGAAGATTATCGGAAATGAGATTGTTGTTCCAAATAATCCATTCAAGAAAATCACCTATTCACAGGCTTTAGATGAACTAAATGGAAAAGATGCTAAGCTGGAATTTGGGAATGATCTTTTGGATTCTCACTTAAGAATATTAGGTGAGAACCATCCTGAATTTTATTTTATAACTGACTGGCCACTCAAGCTTAAACCATTTTACATTATGGAAAAAGAAGACGATCCTAATCTTTCTGAATCGTTTGATTTGCAATATGGTTATCTTGAATTGTCATCAGGTGGAACTAGACTTCACAACACAGAAAAGATCAAAGCGAGGTTAAGTGAGCAAAATCTTGATCCTACAAAATTTTCTGAACACCTACAAGCATTTGGATGGGGAATGCCACCGCATGCAGGTTGGGGGTTGGGATTAGAAAGATTGCTAACAGTAATTCTAGGAATAGATAATGTAAGAGAAGTTATCTTGTATCCAAGGGACCCAGAAAGATTAAAGCCTTGAGATAATTTCCTTAGTAAATTCCATAGTTGTTTTATCTCCACCAGTATCTTTTGTTTTAATATTATTTTTTACAACATCATACACAGCACTCTCTAATTTTTTTCCGGCATCAATGCATTTTTGGTCATTGTGTTTATGCCCAAGCCATTCTAACATCATTTTGATTGAAAGTATGAATGATGTAGGATTTGCAATCTGTTTTCCTGCAATGTCAAATGCTGCTCCATGTACTGGTTCAAACAAACCAAAATCATCTCCAATATTTGCAGAAGGTGCCATACCTAAACCACCTACAACTTGAGCTGATTCATCAGAAAGTATATCTCCAAACAAATTGGTAGTTACAATCACATCAAATAATTGAGGTTGACGAATTAAATTCATCGCACATGCATCAACATACATTTCTTCAAATTTAACATCAGGAAAATTCTCAGCAACTTTTGAGCATGTACTAGCAAACAAACCATCAGTTTTTTTCATCACATTAGATTTATGAACACATGTCACTTTCTTCATTTTTCTTTTACTTGCAATGGTAAAAGCATGATTTGCAATCCTTCTTGATGCTTTCTCAGAGATAATTCTCATTGCTACAGCTGCATCGCCAATATCAAATTCTTCACCAGTATACAAATCCTCAGTATTTTCCCTAACAATTACTAAATCTACGTCGTCACGTAATGCTGGCATGTTTGGATATGACTTTGCAGGTCTGATGTTTGCATAAAGATCTAACATGCGTCTTAAATGCACTATTACATCTTTAGCACTTTCACCTACTGGTGCCTTTAAGCATGCATCAGAATTTTTTATTGCTTCAAAAGTTTCGTCTGGTAATGCCTTTCCGGTATTTTTTAAAACAGTATCACCAGCTTCAAGTTTTTTTATTTCTAATTGAAGTGAAAAATTATCATTAATTGTTTCCAAAATACTAAGTGCAGACTCGGATATTTCTGGACCTATCCCATCACCTGTAACTAATGAAATGTTATACTTATCGCTCATTTTTCTATACCACAACTATACTTTTTTTTGCTTAAGTATTTTTTTTAGCAAGAGTCTATTCATACCATCAATAACAGCTTGTACACTAGTTATGACAATATCCTCTCCGATGGATTTTGATGAAATAGTGTTTTGCATAGCGTCTTCTAACTTAACTGTCACTTCACATAATGCAGTTGAGCCACCAGATATAGATGCCAAATTATAATCCTTAATCCTAATTTCTGAAATTTTGCCTGTGATCTTTTGAATTGCATTAAGTGATGCATCGACAGGTCCAACACCATAATCGGTTGCCGAATGTTCTTCACCATCAATGTTTAATTTTACAAATGCATATGGCATATTGCCCATTCCAGTAGAAACTGAAAATCCAGTTAACTGCACCAAACGTTTTAGTTTAGAATCGCCCATTACTTCATTGGATATTGACAATAACTCAACATCAGTAACATGTTTTCCTTGGTCACCGATTGATTTGACTTTTTCAAGAATTTGTTTTAACTGATCCTTATCAGGTTGTACACCATATTCTTCAAGCATGGCACTAATCCCGTGAGCCCCTGCATGCTTACCAACTTGGAACCACCTGTTACGCCCTACAATTTCTGGGCTAATTGGCTCATAGGTAAGTGGATTACTTAAAACTCCATGAGTGTGTATGCCAGATTCATGTCCAAATGCATTTTCCCCTATGATTGCCTTGTTAGGTTGAACAGGCATTCCAGCTAATTTGGAAACATACTTTGATGTCTCGTAAAGAAGTTTAGTCTTGATATTAGTTTCCCAAGATTGATCAAATCTTAAACATTGTAACGCCATCACAAGTTCTTCGAGAGATGCATTACCAGCACGTTCACCAATACCATTTATTGTTACATGTGCACATTGCGCGCCAGCTTGTATACCAGATATAGCATTAGCTACCGCAAGTCCAAAATCATTATGGCAATGCATACTAATTGGTAATTTAGTGGCTTCAATAGCATCCCTTGTGATTTCAGCTATATACTGTGGTGTTGAATATCCAACAGTATCAGGTATGTCTATTCTATCAGCACCAGCTTTTGTAACTGCAACGAATATTTTTTTTAAGAAACCACGATCAGTACGTGTTGCATCCTCAGCTGAGAATTCAACCTGTAACCCTCGTGATTTTGCATATTCGACTGATTCAACTGCCTTCTCAAGAGCTTGATCCTGTGAAAGATGTAATTTATACTGGAGATGAATATCTGAAGTTGCAATAAACGTATGAACGTATTTTAAACCACAATCAACCACGGCATCAATATCTTGTTGAGTTGTACGAGCAAGACCACATAATTCAGCAGATAGATTTGCCTGTGTAATCATTTTAACAGCAGTTTGTTCACCCTCTGAGATAATAGGGAATCCTGTTTCTATAGCATCAACACCTAATTCATCTAATTTTTTTGCAATGTTCAACTTATTTTCAGGTGATAAGGCAACTCCAGGTGACTGTTCTCCATCTCTTAATGTTGTATCAAAAATTCTGACTTTCATTTTACATCACCTATAATGCAGTTACTCCAGTTCTAGCAGAATCTAAAATACCGAATGGCTTTATCGATTCTTCAAATGCTTTAATTTTATCAGGTGTGGAGGTTAACTCGACTATCAATGAACCTTCCTGCCCATTGTGAATTTTCGCTCCATATGTATCTGCTAACTTACCAATCTCTGTACTGTCAGATTCCCCATTTGACTTAATCTTAAACAATGCCAATTCCCTATACACGCTCTCTTTCTCATCCAATCTTTTGACTTCTATTGTATCAATCATTTTATCAAGTTGTTTAACAATTTGAGTAATTTGCTTTTCAGTACCAACAGTTGTTATTGTCATCTTGGAAAATTCAGGATTTTCCATTACACCTACTGATATACTATCTATATTGAAATTTCTAGCCCTGAACAAATTAGTTACCTTGAATAATATTCCTGGTTTGTTTTCAACTCGGATTGATAATATTGCCCACATAACACTCACTATGATGGTAAGATCATATCCTTTAATGAAGTCCCAGGTGCAACAAATGGTAAAACATCCTCTTCTGGATCAATTGGTATATCAATTACTGTAGCTACATCACTGTTAAGACCAGCTTTAACTGCTTTGCCTAACTCATCAAGCGATTGAGCTCTTATACCTTGTGCGCCGTACGATTCTGCTAATTTAACGTAATCTGGACATTTTTTTAGATCAATTCCAATCATTCGTCTATCATAAAATGTTCTTTGCCATTGTGCAACCATTCCCAATGAATAATTGTTAATCAAGAATACAATAACAGGAATGTCCTCCAATACAGAAGTTGCGAGTGAGTTTTCTGTCATGTTGAAACTTCCATCACCAGCAATGTCTACTACTGCTACATCTGGTCGTGCAACTTTTGCGCCAATTGCCGCAGGGAATCCCCATCCCATTGTTCCAAGACCAGTAGAACTAAAGAATGTTCCAGGATGTATAGCATCAAAGAATAATGACGCCCACATTTGGTGCTGACCAACTTCAGTTGTGACGATTGATTCCTTAGGAAGTACTTCCCTCAATTTCCTTAAAATCTTAGCTGCTGACATTTCACCAGGATGTAATTTTAGATTTTCACGCCAATAATCCTTAACCTCATTAACATGTTTTAACCAGTTATTTCCATCAGATTTTTTCAATACTTTTTTTGCAAGAAGTTTAAGCATAACTCTTAATGAAGCCTTAACATCACCAACAACCGCAACTTGCGCTGTCTGATTCTTCCCAATTTCTGCAGGATCAACATCCATATGAATAATTTTCAAATTCCTTTCAAACTCTTCAAATGTTCCAACAGAGCGGTCAGAAAATCTTGTCCCAATTGCTAAAACACAATCCACCTCAGTCATAATTTTATTAGCCTCAGCATGACCATGCATTCCAATTGGACCAAGTGAAAGTGGATGGTTTTCTGGAAAAGAACCTTTACCCTTGAATGTTGTAACAACTGGAATCATTAACATTTCAGCAATTGATTGAAGTTCCGCAAATGCAGATGAAATTATTGTTCCACCTCCAGCTAAAATTATTGGTTTTTCTGAAGAAAGAAGCAAGTCTACGGCTCTTTCAATATTAACCATATCAACATCAGTCCATGGATGGTAACCAGGCATTCTGACTTCGTCGGGAAAAGTAACTTTTGCCTCATTTTGCTGAACATCTTTTGGTATGTCAAGTAATACGGGACCAGGCCTTCCAGTTTCTGCAATGTAAAATCCTTTTTTTACAACTTCAGGAATCTCTTCAACTGCTCTTGGTTGGAATGCATATTTTACAGATGGGTTTGACATTCCAATTATATCACTCTCTTGAAATGCATCACGGCCAATCATGTTTACCGGAACCTGACCAGTAACAGCAACCATTGGTGCAGAATCTGCCTGTGCTGTTGCAATACCAGTTAACAAATTTGTTGCCCCAGGACCTGATGTTGCAAAACAGACACCTGGTTTTCTACTAACTCTGCCAAAACCATCAGCCATATGTGCAGCGGATTGTTCATGTCTTACTAGTATATGACGAATATTACTTTTGTAAAGCTCATCATACATTGGCAAGTTTGCACCTCCCGGTAACCCGAAGACTTCCTTAACGCCTTCCCTTTCCAACGCTTTCATAAGCGCTTTTCCACCATTCATAATTTCCATTTTATCATTCATAACCTAAACCATAATTTTAATCGTGTTAAAAACTGGCTGCAGATTTACAGCTTCAGATTTACTAGCAACAGAATACTTACAATGCCAGTCTTACTGATTTCATTCATACAGCAACGTATGCATATCATATTGAATTAATTAATGTTGTCCTGACAATTATGAGTAATTAATCGTCAAAAAGTGAATGAAAACTCGTTTTAATTATCTTAAAAATTAAGGCACAAAAACAACTATTATTATCAGCGACATTCCAAACACATTCGCTAACACTAAAATCTTTTTGATAGTTGATCTTTTCATGACAAAGTTAGATGAATGATTACATGGGCAATAACCGTTAGCGCAATAATAGAACCAATGAGTTTTTTTTTACCAAGTTTATCACAAATCATGTTAGATTCCAAACAGATACAAAATAACACCTAGTATTGGAAAACCTATCAGAATCCAAATAGCTACTCTAGTGTTTCTCATCGCCTGCTAGCTGATCCTTGGGTTCTTCCTGCTGTTTTTCCTATCTTTTTCTTTTTGTTTTTGTGTGTACCCATAACTAACTACTAAACAATGCATTATCTTAAGAATTGTGGATATTCTGGAATAAACCAATCGTCATTAACTCAACAAAAATGAACACAGGCTTAATGTTTCCTGAATACATGATCAGAAATGGACTTTGAATTTCTATTAACACTTAAACTGACCAATTAGTAACAAAGCGTGATTTTGGCAGATCAAGAACAAATTGTTAAGGTAATCCAAACTTTTTTTGAAACTGGCAAAACAAAGGATTTCTCAGTATTAGGAAATATTCAAGTTAATTCACCAGAATTTTCTAGTTTTAGTGACGTTCCACCATATAGTTTGAAGGGTTACGCTGAATCGATAGCACTTGAAGAATTAAGATTCTCAAGCATTTCGGATTATGATTACGAAATAAAAAATGCCAAAATCAGTATTTTTGGAAGTACTGGAGTTGTGACGTTTGTATTAAACCAAAAAGGTTTGCTCGTGGACAATAAAGCTTTCACTGGCCAGCACATTACAATTAATGGCAGAGCAACATTTGTTTTAATTAAGGAAAACACTTGGAAGATAATACATTATCATCTTGATAAAATTTCTACTTAGTTTTTATTTATTATTTTTTGCTTTAGGTGATTCTGATTTCGGTTTACAAAACTTTTTGTATAATTCATAGGCTTCGTCAACATTTGCATTTCCATGTATAATAGCACGAGCTGCACGGATCATAGATACAGGATTTTCAGATTGCCAGATATTTCTACCCATATCAACTCCTACAGCACCGCCTTTAATTGAATTATATGTCAATTCAAGTGCATCACGTTCTGCTATTTTTTTTCCACCGGCCACAATTATTGGTACTGGGCATGATTCTACAACCTTTTCAAAATTTTCACAGTAGTATGTTTTAACAATATGTGCTCCTTGTTCAGCTGCAATTCTGCATGCTAATGATAGATAGCGGGCATCCTTTTGTCCAATTTCCTTTCCAACAGCTGTAACAGCAAGAACTGGAATATCATATTCTACTGCCTCATTAACTAATTTGCCAAGATTAACAATTGTCTGTTGTTCATATTTTGAACCTACAAATACAGACATAGCCAATGCAGAAGCATTCAGCCTAATAGCGTCTTTAATGCTTACAGTGATTTGTTCATTCGATAAATCCTCTCCAATAATACTAGAGCCGCCAGATACTCGTAAAACAATTGGCACAGTAGATTTTGGATCAACAGACGTTCTTTGCACTCCTCTAGTAAGCATTATTGAATCACAGTACTTGAGTATTGGCGCAATTGTTTTTTTAGGAATCTCTAATTTTTCAGTAGGACCTAAAAAATATCCATGATCAACAGCCAGCATCAATGCACGATTATCATTTGGCTTAATGATACGAGATATTCTATTTTGTAATCCCCAATCCATTTTACTTCGATTTCACAAAAAACAATTTACCTTCTTAAGCCTTTCTCAATTACTTATGATTATTTTCATAGCATTATCGCCTGATTTGGCATGTACAAAGGCCTCTTGGCATTCTTGTAAATTGTATTTATGCGTAATTAGCTGTGACACGTTAATTTGTTTATTTGATATTTTCTCAAGCGCCTCTTTAGTATCAAAATCAGATGCCGCGTAAGAATTAACAATTGTAATGCCTTTTGAATATACTTCACTCATATCCAGTTCAACATTTGCACCCTTGCTTGGTACACCAAACATAACAATTGTACCACCCTTTCTAACAAAATTAACAGCGTCTTTTAATGCATTCAAGCTACTAGTAGCTACAATAACAACATCAACACCTTGATTTACAGTTTCAGATTTTATTTGCTCCAAAGCATTAGTATTTCCAGAATTGATTGCTATAGCTTCAAATTTTTTTGCAAAATCTAACCTAAATTCATTAAAATCTAAACAAAATATCTTCTCAAAACCGTATATTTTTGCAAGCAAAGCATGCATTATTCCAGTAGGTCCAATACCAAGTATAGCAATACTGTCATTATTTTTATGTGTGAATTTATTCCAGGCTCTAATACAACATGCAAGTGGTTCAATCATTGCAGCATCTTCAAATGACATGCTATCAGGGATTTTTAACACACCACCATGCTTTACATTCCATTCCGGTACTATGTATTCATCGGCAAGTCCACAAGGTTCAAGATTTGATTCATAGTATTTTTTACACATTGTTTCATGACCATGATTACATTCATGACAATCATCTGAATAACATGCAACATGATGATGTGTAAACACACGATCACCAACACTAAAATTTGAAATTTCTGACCCCACTTCCATTATTGTTCCTGCTGGTTCATGTCCAAGTCTCATTGATGGTTGTCCGTATTTTCCAAACACTTTTTCAACATCAGAGCCACAAATTCCGCAAGCACGCATTTTAACAAGTATGTCACCTGGACCCACAGATTGGTTTTCTATATTTTTAATTTCTATGTTGGAATTACTTTTGACTACTGCTGCCTTCATTGACATCTTTCGTCAATAATTCTATGTAAAGTATGGCATTTGCATGCCAGAAAATCGACTTAGTTAGATTCAAAAGATGGTATGCTGTCACACCAATATGGCAGAAGCGTCATTCTGGCCTTATGGTTTAGGAATTGCTGTAATGATTGCATTATTTGTTATCACTCGACTTCTTCGCAAAAGGCGAAAATCTGGATCGGCTTAACAATGTTTGATGCAAACACAGATCCTATTGGTATGGTATTACTAGTAACATGTCTAGTTGGTGTAATAGCATCTGTGGTAGGGGTAAGAATGTACATACTTTTCAAGAAATGACATGCACTTTAGGCTAAATGTGTGTTTTTGAAGTCAAGTATGGATTACTCGCTTGAACATATTGGGTGATTTTTACATTTTAGAATTGTACTTTCATTCCAAATCGCATCAGAAAGATTTGCATTAGATAGATTTGCATTGCTGAGAAATGCATTTCTTAAATCTGCCCCAGATAAATTAGCATTGGTAAGGTCTGCTGAATATAAACCAGCAAACCTCAAATCAGCATTTTTAAAATTAGCATTTTCCAAATTTGCATTCTTAAAATTATTGAAAAGAATATAATCTACAACAAGATCATTTCCACTAGCTTCTTTAGAAACTATCAATAATGTATTTTGCTTACCAAAAAGATTTGTTATCAGATCGGTGTCACTTAAATTTACAAACGATGCTTTATTTTTGAAAACTTTATGATACTCTCCTTGATGTGACAGATCAACACCCTCAAAGTTTGAATCAGAAAGATTGGCGTAAATGAACGATGATCCATGACTTGATTTATCAGATATAACCGTGAAATCCAAGCCTGAAAGACTTGCTTTCCAAAAATTAGTTTGCGCCAAAATGGCACCAGCTAAGTTAACGCCTGATAAATTTGAGTGTGCAAATGACGTACCAAACAAATCAGCCCCAGCTAGGCTTTTATTTTTAATCTTGGTAAAATCAACTTGAATAAAATTAGCATCCTCTAGATTTGCACCCTCTAGATTTGCATTATCAAAACTAGCATATTGAAATTTTGAATATGACATATCTTTCCCTGATAGATTCATACCATCGAATACAGTACTATCAAAGTTATTTCCAGACAGAATACTATCTGGTAATATTGCATCGGTAAGATCAGCGGATAAAAGTATAGTTCCTGTTAAATCCTTGGAAGAAAGATCCTGTCCCGAGAGGTTCACTCCGGTAAGGTCTCTTCCAGAGAAATCAAAATTTTCCAGATTTGCGTACGATAGGTTAGCTCCTCTAAGAACTGTATCAGTAAGATCTTTATCAGAAAGATCCTGTCCCGAGAGGTTCACTCCGGTAAGGTCTCTTCCAGAGAAATCAAAATTTTCCAGATTTGCGTACGATAGGTTAGCTCCTCTAAGAACTGTATCAGTAAGATCTTTATCAGAAAGATCCTGTCCCGAGAGGTTTGCGTAAGATAAGTTTGTTCCTCTTAGTATTGTCTCTGTCAGAATATTTTTTGAGAGATCTGTTCCAGCAAGGTTAGAATTTGAGAAATCTATGCCAGACAAATCGGTTCCGGTAAGATCAGCGAAAGCAAGTCTGGCTTCTGATAGTTTGCTATCCCTAAAGCTAACGTTACTAAGATTTGCCTTGTCAAAAATGGCATTTTTTAGGTATAATCCATCAAAATTTCTTCCAGTAAAATCAGCACCTACAGCATATATTGTGAATTTATTTGTATTTGAGATGTAATAATGCAGCGGAAATTCAGTCTTGGTTTCATATGATAAACCATTTTCTGCTGAAACAATTGGTAAAGATATTGCAAAAATATTTTCAGCAATTATTTGATTTCCTAACAGTTCGGTATGTCCCTCATCTGTAAATATTGGATGTTGAATGTAATCAAAAATTCCTCTAAAATCAGCAGTCTTTGCACAATACTGATTTAATGTGATGAGGTTTTCAGCAAGTAGATGTAATTTTTCTATATTCACCGCATTTAGATTTTGATGTTCATGATCTGTTAAAACTCTATTTCCTGTACCTGCTAATGGCTGTAATATAATTATGGTTTCAAATCCTTTTTCAATTCCTAACTCACAAACTGATTGCCAGTTTTGGATGTGGGATCCTCTAGAGTCGACCTGCA
>JGI24921J38492_100571_pt1 | contig 36267 bp, 37 predicted proteins | sample LinPFosmplate9_FD_38492 | JGI IMG/M metagenome (IMG submission 38492)
CAGGTCGACTCTAGAGGATCCCACGCGCCGCGGCGCAGATGCAGGAACTATTGGCTGCCTTGGCTGAACTGGTCGATACGCAGCTTATCTTTACCCTGCCAAACGCCGATACGGATGGCCGTGGGTTGATCAAAATGGTCGAGCAATTTGTGGCGCAGCATGCCAACGCCCGCGCCTATACCTCTCTGGGTCAATTGCGATACCTGTCTTGCATTGCCCATGTCGATGGCGTCGTAGGTAATTCTTCCAGCGGTTTGGCAGAGGTCCCCAGCTTCAAAAAGGGAACGATCAACATTGGCGATCGTCAAAAGGGCCGCCTTCAGGCGGCAAGCGTACTAAACTGTGAACCGACTCGGGCCAGCATTGCCGCCGCACTTGCCAAACTTTATTCGCTCCCTTTCGAACGCAGCTTGAGTCAAGTTATCAACCCTTATGGCACTGGCGGTGCAACTGCGAAAGTGCTGGCGATAATCAAGGATTTTCCCATGGATCACCTGATCAATAAGGCTTTTCATAATCTTCCTGCACAACAACCTGGGGGCAAGCAGTGAGTCCGTCTGAAAAACTCTGGCAGCAGGCGATTCTGCCCACCGACTCGACCATCCAGCAGGCGATACTCAACCTTGATCAGGTTGGGATCAAGATCGTCCTGGCAGTGAATGAAGAAGGCCAGCTACAAGGCACGATTTCGGATGGCGATATACGACGTGGTTTGCTCAGGGGATTGGACTTTCATAGCCCCGTTGCCAGCATCATCCACGGCGATGCGCTGGTGGTGCCGCCCGAGATGACGCGCGCGATGGTCATGCAGTTGATGGCGGCAAACAAGATTGCACAGATTCCGGTAGTTGACGCACAACACCATGTTGTTGGCCTGCATCTCTGGGACGAAATCACCTCGCCACCGACACGTTCCAACTTGATGGTCATCATGGCTGGCGGGAAAGGTATGGGTCTTCGGCCTTTCACTGAAAACTGCCCCAAACCGATGGTGACGCTGGCGGGTAAACCCATGCTTGAGCACATCATCGAGCGCGGCAAGCTGGAAGGATTCAGCCACTTTGTGTTGGCTATTCACTACCTGGGCCAAATGATTGAAGATTACTTTGGCAGCGGCGATCGTCTGGAGGTGCGAGTCGATTACCTGCGCGAACAGTCGCCCCTGGGTACGGCTGGCGCACTGGGCCTGCTAAACCCGCGACCGGATGCCCCGTTTGTGGTCACCAACGGCGACGTGATCACCGACATCCGCTACGGCGAACTGCTCGATTTTCATAAACGTTGCGAAGCGGCTGCCACCATGGCCGTGCGCATACACGAATGGCAGCACCCCTTTGGCGTGGTGCAGACGCAAGGCATTGATATTGTCGGCTTCGAGGAAAAACCCGTAGCACGCAGCCATATCAACGCCGGCGTCTATGCGCTGTCGCCGGACGCGCTTTTGGAATTGACAGCAGAAACCTCCTGCAATATGCCGACTCTTTTCGAGCGACTTCAGGCAAAAGCCAAACGTACCGTGGCGTACCCGATGCATGAGCCCTGGCTGGATGTAGGTCGACCGGATGATTTGAGGCAAGCCAATGCCACTATCAATTAATTACAGAGAAACCTTACGATATGGAAAAAAACAAATACCCTCAGGCCGTCGATTTGACGCCCTTCGCCAAAGACAACCCGAACCCAGCGGCACGTTATGGGTTGCCTACTGACGTCGTCTATTGCAAGAAGTGCGTGATATCCAACCAGCGGCCGAATTCTGCCGTTGAGTACAAGCACACCAAGGACAGCAAGAAGGCGACCATTCATTTTGATGAGCACGGCGTTTGTGATGCGTGCAACTTTACCGAGCGCAAGCGCCACGGCATTGACTGGATGGACCGGGAAAAACAGTTGCGCGAACTTTGCGACAAGCATCGCAAGAACGATGGCTCTTACGACTGCATCGCGCCAGGCTCCGGCGGCAAGGACAGTTTCTACGCTTCCCATATTTTGAAGACAAAGTATGGAATGCACCCGCTGACCGTGACCTGGGCGCCTCATGTTTACACGGAGTGGGGTTGGAAAAACTTCCAGTCATGGATTCATGCCGGCCACGACAATTACCTGATGACACCCAATGGCCGCGTCCATCGCCTGCTAACCCGGCTGTCGACCGAATTGCTTTTCCATCCTTTTCAGGCTTTCATGTTTGGGCAGAAGTCATTAGCGCCCAAGATGGCGCTGCTTTTCAATATCCCGCTGGTGTTCTACGGCGAGAACGAGGCTGAATATGGCAATTCGATAGCCGCCACTGACTCCGCCAAACGAGATTGGGCCTATTTCACCGCAGAAGATAAATCCAAAATTCATCTCGGCGGCGTTTCTGTTCCGGACTTGAAATCACAGTTCGGCGTCGATCAGAATGATCTGCAACCTTACCTGCCGGCAGATCCCAACCGAATCGCAGAAAGCAATATCGAGGTGCATTATTTGGGCTATTACCTGAAGTGGCACCCGCAAGCCTGCTATTACTATTCGGTCGAGCATGGCGGGTTCGAGGCCTCACCGGAGAGGACCCCCGGAACCTATTCAAAATACAACAGCATTGATGATCGCATTGACGATCTTCACTACCTGACGACAGGGATCAAGTTTGGCATCGGTCGCGCCAGTTACGATGCCGCACAGGAGATCCGCTCTGCAGATATCAACCGCGAAGAGGGAGTGGCGCTGGTCAAACGTTTTGATCACGAATATCCGGAGCGCTTTGTGGAAGAAATGTTCAGCTATTTGAGCCTTCCCGCCAAAGAATTCCCGGAAGCGAGCAAGATGTTTGAAAATCCGATGATGGATCGCGAGTATTTCCGCTTGCTGACAGATCAGTTCCGGTCACCGCATCTTTGGTACATCGATAAAGGCGAATGGAAGTTGCGCCACGCTGTTTCAAACCTCTGAATGACAGTGAGCTATTTGTGAGAAATATTCGCCTGATTGGTCGCCTTGATATCAAGGCCCCGAACCTGATCAAAGGCATCCATCTGGAAGGTCTGCGCGTCATCGGTTCACCCAATGAGCATGCGCTGTGCTACTACCAGCAGGGTGCCGATGAGTTGATCTATATGGACTGCGTGGCAAGCCTTTATGGGCGCAACCACCTGGGCGATATCATCAGTGCGGCGGCAAAGGACATATTCATTCCGATGACGGTGGGCGGTGGCATCCGATCCGTTGATGACGCCACCCAGATCCTGCGGGCCGGTGCTGACAAGGTTGCAGTCAATACTGCGGCGGTGGCCAATCCCAACTTGATTACCGAGATTGCGCGGCAATTTGGAAGCCAATGCATGGTTCTATCCATAGAAGCCAAGCAGGTCGGCCCGGAGCGTTGGGAGGTTTACACAGACAACGGCCGGGAACGCACCAGCCTGGACGTGATTGAGTGGGTCAAACGAGGCGTTGCCATGGGGGCCGGGGAAGTTCTTTTGACTTCGGTTGACCGTGAAGGAACACGCAAAGGATTTGACATTGCGTTGGTGCGGGCAGTGACGCAGGAAGTGACTGTGCCGGTGATTGCCAGTGGTGGCATGGGCAAGCAGGAGGATATGGTGGATGTTGTGCTGCAGGGCGAGGCCGATGCCGTTGCAATGGCCGACATTTTGCACTACAGGCGTGCCACTATTGGGGATATCCGGTATGTCGTACAGGCGGCAGGAATTGAGGTAAGAAGTTATGACCAAACCCCCTGAAGTCGTCGTCATTGATTACGGCGTTGGCAATCTGCTCAGTGTGCGTCGCGCCCTGGAACACTGCGGTGCAAGCGTACAGGTGACCTCCGATCCCAAACTGATTCTCGCCGCGCCCAAGGTTGTTTTGCCAGGCGTTGGCGCATTCAGCAAGGGCATGGATGAACTCAGTCGTCGGGGACTCGACACCGTGGTTCGGGAAATTGCCACCAAGGGTGTGCCGCTGTTGGGGATCTGCCTCGGAATGCAAATGCTGTTCGACGAGAGCGATGAGTTTGGTATGATCGCAGGGCTGGGCATGATTCCGGGGCGAGTGATCTCTGTTCCAACAACCAGCAGCGATGGTCATTCCCAGAAAATCCCGCATATTGGTTGGAATTCATTGGTCTTGCCCCAGGGGCGGACGAGTTGGCAACAGTCTTTACTGCACGACATCAAGCACGGCGCCGCAGTGTACTTCGTTCATTCATTTATGGCCAGTCCAAGCGATCCAGAAGATCGCATTGCGGATTGTCTGTATGGCGCCGTGCCGGTATCAGCCGCCATCGGACGAAACAACGTTTTCGGTTGCCAATTTCATCCTGAGAAGAGCGGTGAGGTTGGCTTGAAAGTGTTGAAGAATTTTCTGAGCCAGTGAAAACACCAGCGTCACCACACTTGAATAACCATGCTTGAACGCTTGCTGATTGTTGGCCTCGGGAGCATAGGCGCGCGTCATGCGCGGCTTGCCCGCGAACTCCTTCCAAATCTTGAGATCACCGTGTTGCGGCATGGCCGCTGCCCGGAAAAGATCGACCCTGGTTTCAGCTACTGCGTGAACAGCCTAAGTGAAGCGCTGTGCCACAACCCTCAAGCGGCCGTGATTTCCAACCCGGCCACCCTGCATCTTGAAGCTGCGATCCCTTTGGCACGCGCGGGTGTCCACCTTTTGGTAGAAAAGCCGATCGCCGACACAACGCATGGGGTTGCCGAACTGATCGAACTGTGTCGGGCGCATCGTCTGATCCTGATGACAGGGTACAACCTGCGCTTCTTGCCATCGTTACAGCGCTTCCGTGAGTTGCTCGAAGAAAAACGGGTCGAGCGAGTGCTTTCAGTACGGGCCGAAATTGGTCAATTCCTACCCTCCTGGCGCCCCGATTCTGATTATCGGCAGACCGTTTCCGCAAAAGCGGCTCTTGGCGGCGGCGTGCTGCTGGAACTGAGTCATGATATTGATTATTTGCGTTGGCTATTCGGCGAAGTTGGCTGGGTGAGCGCCATCCAGCGTAAGCAGAGTGATCTTGAAATCGATGTGGAAGATACCGCGCATCTGACCTTCGGTTTTGAGGGTGCAGACGGGGTGACATCCCTGATGGCAAATCTGAATATGGACTTTCTTCGCCACGACACCACCCGCTGCTGCACGGTGATCGGCGAGAAGGGATCCCTGCGCTGGAATGCGCTGACCGGGACCGTAGACTTGTTTGAGCCAGGGGCACACGCCTGGCAGACCATGTTCTCGCATCAGCATCAGAGGGACGACAGCTATCTGGCTCAGTGGCGACATTTCCTGAATTGCATTGCGGGTGCAGAAACTCCGCTTGTCTGCGGCGTTGATGGTCTTGCTGTGCTGAGAATCATCGAAGCCGCACGCCGTTCATCAACTACAGGTGCTATTGAGATGGTTAACAACTCAAACAACGGGTCGCTTCAAACCAAGGAGATGGCATGAGTGTCATCGCACTAATTTGTGCCCGGGGCGGCTCCAAAGGCCTGCTTCGCAAGAACATATTGCCCTTGAATGGGCGCCCGTTAATTGCCTGGTCTGTTTCGCAGGCGCTTGCGGTTGCTCGAGTCGACCGCTGCATCGTTTCGACCGACTCGGAAGAAATTGCGGCGGCGGCGCGCGAGGCCGGCGCGGAAGTGCCCTTCATGCGCCCCGCCGAATTGGCTCAGGACAACTCTCCCGAGTGGTTGACCTGGCGCCATGCCTTGAATTTCTTGCGACAGACTGATGGAGCCTACCCTGATACGCTGTTCGTGGTTCCTGCCACTGCGCCATGCCGCTCGGTCGAAGACCTGGAACGCTGCCTGGACGAGTTTGCAAAAGGTGATGCCGACGTGGTGATCACGGTCACAGACGCCCATCGCAGCCCCTACTTCAATATGGTGAAGGTTGCCGCGGACGGAACGGTTGGGCTGGTCATTCCGCCTGAAAGTTCAGTCAGCCGCCGCCAGGACGTGCCCGTTGTCTACGATATGACAACGGTGGGTTATGTAGTGCGGCCGGAATTTGTGATGACCCATAATGGCGTCTTTGAAGGCCGAGTTCGCCAAGTCCACGTTCCGGCCGAACGTGCGCTGGATATTGACACGCAGCTGGATTTCCAGATTGCACAATGCCTCATCGATCAACGTTAGGAGCTATTTGTGGTGACCATTGCAGAGTTAATGAACATGAGGGGGCGCCGAGCGCTGATTACTGGTGCCGCCGGTGGAATCGGACGCGTCATTGCCAAGACATTGGCTGAACTTGGTGCCGATCTCGTGTTAGTTGACCGGCCAGAATCAAATTATGGGACGCTGATTGACGACCTGGGCCGTGATTGGGGTGTTCGGGTTCAATCACTTGGCTGTGATTTGGAGTCACAACAGGATCGCGATCGCCTGGTTGCATTGATTTTGAAGCAAAGCGAAGGCCTTGATGTGCTGGTCAATAACGCCGCCTTTGTCGGAACCTCCGGACTGACGGGCTGGACGACAGACTTTGAACACCAGACAGTTGATACCTGGCGCCGCGCACTTGAGGTTAATCTAACGGCAGCATTTGATTTGGCGAAAGGTTTGGTGCCGTTGCTGAAGCAGAATAAAAGAGGCAGTATGATAAATATTGCCTCAACATATGCCAAATATGGTCCTGATTACAGCCTTTATGCAGGCACTGAAATGGGTAACCCGGCCGCCTATGCGGCATCAAAAGGCGGCTTGATCCAGCTCACGCGATGGCTGGCAACAACACTAGCACCAGATATTCGGGTCAACACCATCTCCCCCGGTGGCGTGTTCAGAAACCAGCCCGAAGTTTTTGTACAGCGTTATGTGGCTCGCACTCCTTTGGCTCGAATGGCAACTGAAGATGATTTTCGCGGTGCCATCGCCTACCTGGCCAGTGATTTATCAAAATATGTTACGGGACAGGACATGGCGGTTGATGGCGGTTGGGGAATATGGTGATTAAGGGTTCAGACTTAACCATTGCGAAACTATTTTTGTGGGTGCGACGACATCTGTTTGCTCAAATACAAAAAGTACTGACAACAATTAAACCAGATAGTTGTAATGAGATTGAATGTTGTGAAGCTTTGATGGTCTGCGGGGATACGAATCGAGGGTATGTATTTCAAGGGAAAGCTTATGCCCAGATTGCGGACAGCCTGGGCGACCGGCTCCGGCAAAGCGGCATAGCGACACGAAGCATAGCGGGAAATTTTTCGCGAATTAGCGCAACCGCGGCTTACGGTTCCCCTGTCACGATGAATCGTTTTCTACTGCGAAATGCTTTATTTTCAAGGTTGAAGAGTCTTGTCAGCGGACGGGCCATTGGTGAATCCTGGCGACAAAACCATCGAACCGATCACTGGAGGAAAATTCTCAATAAATGTAAGGCAAAAGTCGTTTTTGCCATTCAACCAGAAATAGCTTTGTGCCGGGCCGGACATGAACTGGCGGTTCAGATATTTGACGTGCAACACGGCATCATCTCGGACTCCGTAGACAATCCATATTACGGGACCGAAAACCTGGTGGCCAGAGAGCCAACCGATATTCCTCACGGTTTTCTCTGCTGGGACGATTCAAGCGCCGCGGTGCTTCGACCTTTGGCAAACCGAAAAGGCTACGGCGTTCATGTAATTGGAAATCCATGGTTCGCCCGTTTTGCGGCGCCTGATGCTGATGATGCGTTAGTGCAGAATGAACTGTCTCTGTGTAATGGAAGGAAAAGAGCAATTCCCGCATTACTGGTGACATTGCAGTACAACATGAGTGAATATGCTCCTGACTATGTGAGCAACGGCGTATTGGCAACGTGCCTTGAGCAGGCTATCCGGGAAACTTGCCACAGGTACTTCTGGTACATACGACTCCATCCATCTCAAATTCAAAACAAAGATTCAGGCAGCGTCAAGATTTACCTGCAAGACGCCTTCGGCGCCTATCCAAATATTGATTGGGATATTGCCAGCCGGGTGGCATTGCCAGCGCTACTGACTACAGTCGATCTCCACATCACCCATTTTAGTGCAGTGACTATCGAGGCTGCTTGGTTGGGAGTTAGAACTGGCTTGCTGGATCCCCATATTCAGCCGGGTCGAAAACACGCGAACCTGTTTCCATCTGAGCGGGCACAGGGATATGCCGAATTGATTCCTCTTGAAACGCGTACAATTACGAGCTTCATTGAATCAGCTTTGGTAACAAAGAAAATAGCAAGTCAACAAAAAATGAAGCAACCGGACTTCAATCAATCGTTCATCGTTTCACTTTTCCCCGTCTCTCGCTCTGACGTCATAATAGTTGAATAGATATGGAAAATTTGTCATTCTTTTTTCTCTATTCCTTACCTTTTATAATACTTGCCCTGTACAGGGATAAAGATGGCATATGCGTACTGAGGGTAAACTGCGCCAATGTGCTGATGCTGTTTTACTTGATCGCTAATCACATTGGATTAGTGTGGCTTTATCTGCATCCAGATGGTGTTAAGCAGCTTAAGGAGATAAATGAACAGACGGTACTGGTTCTGGCCTTCTATTCTATAATCGTTGTTGTTGCTTATGTAGTGTCCGGAGTAATTCTTGGTACCCGGTTTTCTGCGGTGCGTGTTCCTGATGTCCGAGTTCTGCGTGTCGAGAAAATAAATATTACCCCAATTGTTCTTGTCGCCCTGATTGCGTTGCCGGTCAGCATTGCGAAAGTATTGGATGGATCGCCGCTTCTCGATCTGCTATCGGGTGATGCATTGGGTGCCAATGCTGCCCGGGTAGAGGCGGTGATGGCGGGGAAATCATTTTTCGGCATTAAGCAATCATATCTAAATATTATTTTTTATATTCTCGGCTTCGCCGGAACTATCGTGTTGGTGGCTGCGCTGGCAAAGAGAAGTACAAAATATACGATTTTCTATGTCGCACTATTCTTGGTTACCTCCACATATTGGTTTTCCAACGTATCAAAAGGATTCATAGTCGGGCCAATTTATTCGGTAATTTTTGTTTTTGCTCTGGTTTTCAGTAAAGGCTATCTAGGTAACAAAATGATATGGAGGGGACTGGTCCTGGTGCTTTCCGTGGTCTCGGTATTCACTGCCTGGGTAATGGGCAACGAAGTCATAAATTTTTTGTATCCACTTGAACGGTTGCTGCTTGGTAACCTGGTTCCACAATACGCTGTTGTCAACTTTTTTGGATGGGATAATTTGTTGTATGGGGCTAGTGTGCCCAGTTGGTACAGTTTTGGTCAGCATGAACAGTTCTTGATAGATGTCTGGGCCTGGAAAGAAGTCGCAAGGTGGCAGGTGGGGCAGAATTTTTATTCAGCACCCTCTTCTTTTGTGTCGGAAGCTCACGCCAACTTTCATGTTATCGGTGTTATTATTGAATCGTTAGTGATATTTTTCTCGTTCCGAATAATCGACTTTTATATAAAGAAAGTCAGGTCGGAAACGGTTTATACCGCATTGATGGTTTTTTCGAGTCTTCACTTATCATATATTTCAGTCACCCCCGCCGCCGGAAAACCGTTCGATTATTATTATTGGGGCGTCTTGCTGTTCGCTTTGTACTTTTATCAGTGGTCAATTTTTCGGTCTAATCATTTTCCACGAACGGCTAAAAGTTTCAAGCGCTTCCCAAGTAAATGACATATGGAAATTAGATGACTATAATAGTTAACTACGGAGTTGGAAATATTGCTTCCGTATTGAATATGGTAGCCAAAGTTGGCGGCAAGGCCAGAGTGTCAAGCGATCCGCGTGACTTGCTGAATGCTGCCAGACTGATTATTCCAGGTGTGGGTTCATTTGACCATGGAATGAATCAGCTTAAAACGCTTGGGCATTTTTCGACAATTCAAGAGGCCGCTTCGAAAGGCATTCCAATTCTGGGAATTTGTCTGGGAATGCAGTTACTTTGCAGTCGGAGCGACGAGGGAGTTCAGGGAGGACTGGGGTTGATCGATGCAGAGTGCAGGAAATTCTCTTTTGACAGCGGTTCACCTGAACTGCGCGTTCCCCATGTAGGCTGGAATAATGTAACTGTAGCGAAGGGGAATCCACTGATTTCTGCTGCAGAGCGTGAGTTGCGATATTACTTCACACACTCTTTTCACGTGGCGTGCAAGAATGACTCTGATATACTTGCCACGTTCGAGTATGGGTCTCGCTACGTCGCTGCATTTGGCCGGGATAATGTATTTGGCGTGCAGTTCCACCCCGAGAAGAGCCACCGGTTCGGCATGGCTCTTATCAAAAACTTCCTCTCCATTGAATGTTGAAACACCGCGTTATTCCCTGCTTGCTGTTGCAAAACAGTGGTTTGGTGAAAACCCAAAAGTTTTCAAACCCGAAGTATGTCGGGGACCCTATTAATACGATCCGCATTTTCAACGAGAAGGAAGTGGATGAGTTGCTGGTTCTTGACATAAATGCCAGCAAAACAAAAAACGAACCCAACTATGATCTCATCGAGGAGATCGCCGGGGAGTGCTTTATGCCCCTCTGCTACGGCGGCGGAGTAACGACGGTTGAGCAGGCAAAAAGACTATTTGCCATTGGGGTGGAAAAAATCACCATTCAAACCGGTGCGCTTGACGACTTGAGTCTTGTTACCGAGATCGCTGCTCGCTCTGGCAACCAGAGTCTGGTGGTTGCCATTGATGTTAAGAAGAACCTTTTGGGTCAGCACAAACTCTATGCTTCTGCCACCGGCAAAACGCTGTCTCAGGGTTGGCTGGATTTTTTAAGAAGTGCAGTTTCCGCCGGTGCGGGAGAGATTCTTGTCAATTCTGTGGATAAAGACGGCACATTGGGTGGCATGGACCTGGCATTGATCAAGAGCGCGGCCAGCGTCTGCTCTATTCCTTTGATTGCGCTCGGCGGTGCGGGTTCGCTCGCCGATATAAAAGCAGCAGTTGAGGCTGGCGCCAGCGCCGTGGCTGCTGGCGCCTTTTTTATCTATCACGGCCCGCATCGTGCCGTGTTGATCACCTACCCGAAATATAGCGATCTAGTTGCATTACTGGATTTTTAAAGATGACTGAAAACAAGCAAATATGTACGCGCTGTATCATGGATACCAGCGATCCCGAGATTAGTTTTGATGTAAATGGTCATTGCAACCATTGCACGGCAGCTATTACCAGGATGGCAACCCAACTGCTCCCTGATGCGGAAAGGGAGCAGGCTCTTCAGCAATTAGTCACCAAGATTAAAGCCGAAGGACGCGGCAAAGAGTATGATTGCATCATAGGTGTGAGTGGTGGCGTGGATAGCACTATGGTTGCCTATGTTGTTAAAAATCTCGGCCTGCGTCCTCTGGCAGTTCACTTCGATAACGGGTGGGATTCGGAACTCGCAGTGGACAACATTAAAAGAACTATTGAACGGCTAGATATCGATCTTTATACCCACGTAGTCGATTGGGAGGAATTTCGCGATCTGCAACTCTGCTTCTTGAAGGCTTCGGTGGCAAACTGTGAAACACCCACCGATCATGCTATTTTTGCGCTGCTCTTCAAAATGGCTGCCAAAGTCGGCACCCGCTTTATTCTCAGCGGTAGCAATCTGGTAACCGAGGCTATTATGCCGTATGCTTGGGGGCATTACAGTCAGGATCTCAAGCACATCAAGGCTCTCCACAATCAATTTGGCGGAAGTCCTTTAAGAACTCTGCCGGTGATCAGTCTGAGTGATTATTTTTATTATGTGTTTTTCAAGAAAATCCGCCAGATTCCATTTCTTAATTTCATTGACTTTCACAAGGACCAGGCTAAGGAGTTATTCGCTCGTGAACTGGATTGGCGTGACTACGGCGGCAAACATTATGAATCGATCTGGACCCGTTTTTTTCAAGGATATTACCTGCCAACCAAGTTCGGTTACGACAAACGACGTGCCCATCTCTCGACGATGATTTGTTCTGGTCAAGTTAGCCGGCAGGATGCTTTACTAGAGATGGAATCACCGACGTATCCTCCTGATTTATTGCGTACCGACATGGCGTTTGTGATGAAGAAGTTCAGACTAAACCAAGAACAGTTCAATGTCATCATGAAAGCTCCCTTACGTGAGGGAAAAGACTACCCAAGTCACTACTTTCTCTTCCATACCCTGCGTAAGTACAAAAATATTTTCAGGAAAATCGCGACAACCGCTTGAAAATCAAACCCGTCAATCATAAGCAGCCTCTTCATGGTGTATGCTTGATAACCAGTGCACTGCATATTTACCCGTCTACGTTTACGCATGAAAGTCGTATTCTCAAGGAGACCGGAAGCCTCGTAGACTCCGGCCTTTTTGAGCAGATTTACATCGGCGCTGTCTGGGCTGACGGCTTGGCCGAGTATGAACAGCTGGACAGCCGGCGGAGTGTGCGGCGGATTCCGTTGCAAAGCATAAAGCTTTCCGGGCTCTTGGGAAAACTGCTGCGCTTTGCTGAATGGTATCTGCGAATTTTTTACGAATTCCGGAAGAAGCGACCTACTTTTATAAATTGTCATAGTCTTTCTGTTCTGCCTCTGGGTATTCTATTTACCTGGTTCTGCGGCTCCCGTCTTATCTATGATACCCATGAGCTGGAGACCGAGACCAGTGAGTCTAAAGGCCTGAGAAGGGTTTTTGCCAGGTTGCTTGAACGTGCGCTGATTGGACAGGCAGAGGCGGTCATCGTTGTCTGCAACTCCATAGGCCGCTGGTATCGTGATACTTATAATTTAAGTGAAGTGCATGTCGTTCGAAACATCCCTCATGCGCGGACATCAATCGTTCGAAAATCCGGATTGCTACGTCAGGCGTTCGGCATCAGGGATGTTGAACGCCTGTTCATTGTTCAGGGTATAATGGATGTTGGGCGCGGTATAGATGTTATCTTAAATGCTTTTGCTCGAACCGAGCCAGATAGGCATGTTGTATTCCTTGGTAATGGCCCATTGCAAAGCGAAGTCATTGACTGGTCTAGGCGGTATCCAAATATTCATTACCATCCGGCAGTACCGCCACAGGAGCTGCTTGGGTTTACGTCAGGAGCCGATGTTGGTATCTCTCTACTAGAGAACACCTGTCTTAATCATTATTACTGCCTGCCCAACAAAATATTTGAATATCTGCTTTGCGGCTTGCCGGTAATCATCAGCGATTTTCCTGAAATGGCGAGTATTATCGATGAAAACGGCTGCGGCTGGAAATCTACAGTCAGTACGGAGAGCTTGGTTGAGTTACTGGGATCGCTGACTCCACAGGAAATAGCTAATAAGACGATTGCTGCGCAAGAGTGCGCCAGCAAATTTGGTTGGCTTAATGAAGAACGGATACTGATAGCCTTGTACAATAAACTGATCAGTCGCCATTCAGAAAAGCGGGGCAGATTTACTTAACTCATGGATGGAACTGTGCGTTGTGTAGTGCAGCGTCTTACTTTAGAATACCCACCCAGTTTTTGTTTTGGCCATCGCTGGTTCAATGATCCGAAAAAAAATTATAAAAATTGTTACTATCTCGGGCGCACGCCCACAGTTCATCAAAGCTAGCGTCGTCACCGCTGCTTTCGCCCGCACACCTGGCATGGAGGAAGTGGTGGTGCATACAGGCCAGCACTTCGATGCCAATATGTCGGACGTGTTTTTTGCCGAGCTGGCAATGCCGGCGCCGCGCTACCAGTTGGACATTCACGGTGGTAGTCATGGTGAAATGACCGGCCGGATGCTGATGGGGATTGAAAAAGTATTGCTGCAAGAGCGACCGGATGCAGTGCTGGTTTATGGCGACACCAACTCCACCCTGGCTGGCACGCTGGCAGCAGCCAAGCTGCATATCCCGGTGGCGCATGTGGAAGCCGGGTTGCGCTCGTTCAATATGCGCATGCCCGAGGAAATTAACCGCATCCTCACAGATCGTATTTCGCGCTGGCTATTTGTTCCGACCGAAGCCGCCGCACAACACCTGAGGCGCGAGGGCTTCGCTGAAGAGCAGATTCTTCCAGTTGGCGATGTGATGTTTGACGTGGCTCTGCACTATGGCGAACGGGTCAAACCCGAAGGCGGCCTGCTGGCCAGTATGGGACTCAAACCCGGCGCTTATGTGTTGGCCACCATTCACCGCGCTGAAAATACCGACCATCCGCAGCGCCTGGCAAACGTGGTGGATGCGCTGGTATTCACTGCCCGGTCGATGCCGGTGGTGTGGCCGCTGCACCCGCGTATGCGCGCAATCCTTCAGCAGACCGGGCGGCTGGACAAATTGTCCAGCCAGCTTCATCTGATTGAGCCGGTGGGTTATCTGGACATGGTGCAGCTTGAAAAATACGCTGCCGTGATTGCCACCGATTCAGGCGGGATACAGAAAGAAGCCTATTTTTACAAGGTGCCCTGCGTCACTCTGCGTGATGAAACTGAATGGGTGGAGTTGGTGGAGGCGGGCTGGAACCGACTGGCACCGCCGCTAGATGCGGCTGCTGTTTTGGCGGCTTTACGGGCAAGCCTAGGTAGCCATGGTGCAGAGATCGCCCCATATGGACAAGGGGATGCCGCCCAGCGGATTGTGCAGCGTTTGGTGAGCGATTTGACTTGAATATCCTGCTGATCAATCATTGTGTGGGCTCGCCACGGGTCGACGACATCGTCCAGCCGTCCAGCAGTATGTTCGACAGTTGCCGCTAGAGCACCGCAAGATCGATGAGGCGGCATATTGCACCTGCGTACCGTAACTGAGCGCGAGTTTATTTCGATATTTGAATATTTGAAAGGTCAATTTTGTTTAAGAGAAGCCTCGTATGAAAATCACCGTTATCGGTTGCGGTTATGTTGGTCTCGTATCAGGCGCATGCCTGGCCGACTTGGGTAACGACGTGCTATGTTTGGACGTTGACCCGAAGAAGATTGAATTGCTCAACGATGGTGGTGTGCCAATCCATGAGCCGGGTCTAGACGAGGTCATCAAGCGTAATCTCATGGCTGGACGTTTGGGTTTTACCACCGATGTTGAGGAGAGCGTAGCTCATGGATTAGTGCAAAGATTGCCGTGGGCACCCCCTCCGGTGAAGATGGCTCAGCAGACCTGCAATCTGTTCTGGCTGCCGCGCGCAACATTGCTAAGTATATGACTGAGTACAAAGTCATCGTCGACAAGTCCACTGTTCCAGTGGGAACGGCAGACAGAGTCAAGCAATCAGTACAGGAAGAACTCGCTAAACGCAGCGTAAAGATTAAATTCAGCATCGTTTCCAATCCGGAATTCCTCAAAGAAGGCGCAGCTATTGATGACTTCAATCGACCAGACCGTATCGTCATCGGAGCCGAAGATGAACAGGGCTCAAGGTCATGCGCGAAGTGTACTCTCCCTTCCAGCGCAACCACAATCGCCTGATAGTGATGGATATCCGCTCCGCCGAACTTACCAAATACGCAGCTAACGCTATGCTCGCCACCCGCATCTCCTTCATGAACGAACTGGCCAATCTGGCCGAAAGGCTCGGTGCTGACATCGAACACGTTCGCAAAGGCATAGACTCCGACAAACGTATCGGTTACCACTTCCATTACGCTGGTTGCGGCTACGGTGGCTCTTGCTTTCCCAAGGATGTGCGCGCGCTCAAGCACACAGCAGAAGAACTCGGCTTGTCGCTTAAAATCCTACAGGCCGTCGAAGACGTGAACAATGCTCAAAAATCCGTACTGCTAAATAAGATAAGCAAACGCTTCAGCGAGAAACTCAAAGGTAAACACTTCGCCTTATGGGGGCTGTCATTCAAACCCGGCACCGACGACATGCGTGAAGCCACCAGCCGGGTTGTGATGGAAGGGCTATGGGCAAGAGGCGCAACAATCACCGCTTACGATCCCGTAGCAATGAAAGGGGCCCAGCACATCTATGGTGATCGCTCAGATTTACACTATGCTGAAACTCCGTTGGAGGCACTCAGCAATGCAGATGCTCTTATTATAGTGACTGAATGGAAAGTATTTAGGAGTCCGGATTTTGAGGCTGTTAGAGCCACGCTTAAGAACTTTATTATCTTTGACGGGCGCAATCTGTTTGAGCCTGATGAAATCAAAGCTTTGAGTGGAGAGTATTATGGGATAGGAAGGGGGGAGATATGTTGAAATTTGCTTTAGTTGGTTGCGGCAGAATTGCTAAGCGGCATTCCGAATTATTGGGAAATAATCAAATTCAAGGGGCCTGCCTTGTTGCTGTCTGCGACATTGTTGAAGAAAAGGCAAGCAAGATCGGTGGGCAGTTTTCAGTTCCATTCTTTACCGAAATGCATGAAATGATGCAAAAGGTGCATATTGATGTGGTGGTGGTTTTGACTGAGAGCGGCAAGCATGCTGAACATGTCGTTGCTCTCGCTTCATATGGAAAACATATCATCGTTGAAAAACCGATGGCTCTGACTCTAGATGACGCAGATGCCATGATAAAAGCTTGCGATGATTCGGGCGCGAAGTTTTTTGTGGTTAAGCAAAATCGCTTCAATATTCCAGTCGTTAAAACTCACCAAGCACTCAAAGCAGGACGCTTTGGCAAGCTTGTTCTAGGAACAGTGCGTGTGCGGTGGTGCCGCACTCAGTCTTACTACGATCAGGCTCCGTGGAGGGGGACGTGGGCATTAGATGGTGGGGTACTGTCGAATCAAGCAAGTCATCATGTGGATTTGCTCGAGTGGATGATGGGCGATGTTGAAAGTGTATTTGCAATGGGCAATACTGCGCTCGCAAAAATTGAGGCTGAAGACACTGCGGTTGTGTCATTACGATTTAAAAATGGTGCTCTCGGGGTGATAGAGGCTACCACGGCTACGAGGCCAAATGATCTTGAGGGTTCTCTTTCAATTTTAGGTGAGGGGGGTACCGTTGAAATTGGCGGTTTTGCAGTAAACAAAATGAAAGTATGGAACTTTGTGGTATCAGAAGAAGGCGATGATGATGTCATGGATAAATATTCTGTTAATCCCCCTAGCGTTTATGGATTTGGTCACCAAGCCTACTATGATCACGTCCTGGATTGCATATCAAATAACAAACAACAGCTTGTGGATGGTTTGGTTGGGCGTAAAAGTTTAGAATTGATCAGCGCTATATATGAATCTATTGAAACTGGACGCGAGGTACCTCTAAGATTTCGCGCTAAACAGTGCCGACTGGGTGCGCGTTAATGATAGAGCGGCTCAACTTTAAGCAGGCAGGGATAACCAATGTTCAGTTTGGTAATAATGTCACTGTAATTGAGCCGAGCAATATCTATGGATGTGTCATCCGTGATGATGTGTTTATTGGACCATTTGTGGAGATTCAGAAAGATGTTGTTATCGGCGCACGTACAAAAATACAGTCGCATACTTTTGTTTGTGAATTGGTCACGTTAGGAGAAGACTGCTTTGTTGGCCATGGCGTAATGTTCATCAACGATCTATTTACTAAAGGTAGACCAGCCTGTGGAGATAAATCGCTCTGGAAGAAGACTACCATCGGCAACAGCGTTTCAATAGGGAGCAACGCAACGATCCTACCTGTCAGGATCTGTGACAAAGTGGTAATTGGAGCGGGCGCTGTGGTAACTCGCGATATAGATAAGCCGGGCATTTATATTGGCAATCCAGCAAAAATAGTTCGGAAAATAAAATGATAAAATTTCTCGACCTTGCAGCCCAGTATGAATCCTTAAAAACAGAAATTGATTCTGCAATTGCCAACGTTATACAAGATACGGCATTTATTGGTGGGAAATATGTCAAAAAGTTTGAGCAGGAATTTGCGGATTATATTGGGGCAAAATTTTGCATTGGCGTTGCCAATGGCACGGACGCACTTGAAATAGCTATAGAGGCGGCTCAGTTCCCGCCTGGTTCGGAAATTATCGTGCCTGGTAATAGTTTTATTGCTAGTTCTGAAGCTATCACACGGTGCGGTCATAAAGTCGTATTTGCCGATGTGGATCATGGCTGCTACACGCTTACAGCTGAAACTGTTCGTAGCAAAATTACTGACCGAACCAAAGCAATCATTGCTGTTCACATTTATGGTCATCCGTGTGACATGAATGCATTGCTTGAAATATGCAATGAAGGGGGGTTGATTTTGATTGAAGATTGCGCCCAAGCTCATGGTGCGCAATACATGAAGCAGAGCGTTGGAACTTTCGGGCATTTTGCAGCATTTAGCTTCTATCCAGGGAAAAATTTGGGCGCCTATGGAGATGCGGGGGCACTTACCACACAAGATGAAGAGCTAGCCACTAGGTCGCGCAAAATTGCCAATCATGGGCGAATAACAAAATACGACCATGAGTTCGAAGGGCGAAATTCTCGGCTGGATGGGTTGCAGGCCGCCATACTTAGTGCAAAGCTTCCCCATTTGGAAAGTTGGACACAGCACCGTATTAAGATTGCTAATTACTACCTTGTGCAACTGGCCGACATTGAAGGTTTGATTTTACCGGAAAGAAAGCCTTGGGCGCGTCAAGTGTACCACTTGTTTGTGGTTCGTTCTAATCGTAGAGATGAGCTAAAAAACTATCTGGCTGAACGAGGAATTGAAACGGGAGTTCACTACCCCATTGCGCTACCTAAACTCAATGCATATTCTTACCTCGGTGTGCCAGATAATGACGCATTTTACAATCAAACGGACACAGCATTGTTGAGCCTACCAATTGGAGAGCATATAGATATGGACATGGCTGGCGAAGTGGTCAGCGTGGTACGAAATTTCTTTGCGAGCCACGATGAGAAATGAATATTCTGCTAATTAATCATTATGCTGGATTACCAAATATGGAATCGAGCTTCGACCATATTACCTAGCGCGCGAGTGGGTTCGCATCGGACACGAGGTTCGGATTGTCGCCGCAGATCAGTCGCATATTCGTGGCCAGCAGTCCGATTTGCAAAGGGGCGGCAGACTTGATGCGCATCTAACATACAACCATCTACGCCCTGACGCATGCGCAAAAACAGCGCCAGCTTGAGTTATGCTGAAAATTTGGAATAAGAATAAATGCGCAATCGAATAAAAGTGTGGTACGTGTCCGCATATGACCAGCCAGAAGGCCAGTCAACCCGGACGTATGACTATTCCAGGGAGTTAATGCGTCGCGGCCATGAGGTTACGATATTCACCAATGGGTTTTGCCATTTTACACATACGGAGCGGCTTCGTTACGGTGATGAGCTCTGGCGTGTGGAGATGATGGACGGCATCCGTGTTGTCTGGCTCAAGACGCGGCCCTATAAAGGCAATGGCGCTGGGCGCGGACTCAACATGCTGGACAATGTGTGGCGCATCTTGCAGGCATCGAAAGTGCTTGGAGACAGCCCTGATGTGGTGCTTGGACCTTCAGTTCCGATTTTGACGGGATGGGTGGCAGCGCGACTTGCGCAGCGGTATCGTGTGCCGTTCATTTTCGAAGTGCGTGACGTCTGGCCGGACGCGCTGGTGGATCTTGGGGGATTGTCGAAGAGCAGTCCTGTATATCATATTTTCCGTTACGTTGAGAAAATGCTGTACCGCAAGGCCGTGAGCATTTCTTCTGCATTGCCTCACATCTCGGAACATGTTGAGGCTAGCGGCAGCGATCCAGCCAAGATCGTGTACATTCCAAACGGCGTGGATCTTTCTCCCTACACCCGAGATGCAGCTTACGACGGTGGCGAAGGCCGGCAACTTGTAGTGATGTACGTGGGCAGTTTTGGGCTGATTCACGATGTCCCAACTATTATCCGTGCGGCAAAGCTGTTGCAGGACGCGGGGAACACAACTTTTCGCTTCATTGTGATCGGCGGAGGCTTCCGGAAGGCTGCCTGTGAGGAACAAGTGCGGTCGTACCAGTTACGGAATCTTGAACTCCGCAATCCGATACCGAAGTCGGGCATTCCTGAGGCCCAGAGGGGCGCGGATATCTTGCTGGCGGCGATCACGGATTCCAAGGCTTACCGTTTCGGCTTGAATTTGAACAAGCTGTGTGCGTATTTCGCCTCGGCACGTGCCGTTTTATTCTCTGGCAATCCGCCGAACGATCCCGTGCACGAGTCGGGTGCGGGTTTAAGTGTCCCAGCGGAGGATCCGCAGGCTATGGTAGTGGGTCTTAAGGAATTGGCGGGCGTCGGGGCTGCCGTAAGGATTGAAATGGGTGAGCGCGGTCGGCGGTATGCGCAGACCGCACTGAGCATGGAAGTGCTGGGCGAGCGCATGGAAAAGATGCTTGTCTCAGCAATAAAAGACTACAAAGCGCATCCCTGAATCAGGGCGCGAGGTGTTTTAACGAAATCAGGAGAAAGCAATGGAACAAGGGCAATTGGAAGAGCGCAAGCTCAAGGAAATAGAGCATTCTCGCAAACGCCGTGAGGTTCTTCAGGGGTTCGAGCGAATTGCGGATACGCATGCCGCTGCGCAGGTCGGCAACCTTGATGAGTTAGTCAAAGACAAGGAGAAATTCGACTACTACTTCGCTAACATGAAGTACTACGCCGTGGTGGCTAAGAGCGAGGAGTACAAGCACAAGTGGCTTGAGAGGCACTGTGCCCCCGGGAAGAAAATTCTAGACTTTGCCTGCGGGAATGGTGAGAACGGCATTTACGCCGCGACGATTGGGGCTGATTGCGTAGGCATCGACATCTCGCCGGAGGGGGTTGTGAACGCCACCAAGAATGCTGAAAAATTTAATGTCTCGGATCACTGCAAATTCTTGGAGATGGACGGGGAGAACATGACATTTGAGGACAACACCTTCGACCTAGCGGTTGAGTATGGCGCCCTGCATCATGTGGAGCTGGACAAAGCCTTGGCTGAACTAGCTCGGGTATTGAAGGCCGACGGAAAAATGATCTGCGTTGAAGCCATGCGCCACAATCCCCTGATTCACTGGTATCGCAAACGGACGCCGCACCTGCGCACCGAGTGGGAGGTCGAACACATTCTGGGCGTTGAAAGTCTTGACATCATGCGTAAGTACTTTGGCAAGGTCGAGGTGAAATTCTATCATTTGACCGCGCTTGCACTTGTGCCGCTTCGCAAGACATTCCTGTTCCGTTTTCTGCTGCCGGTATGCAATTTCATTGACAGCATTCTTTTGTCGACGCAGCTCATTGGCAAGTACGGGTGGATTATGACTATTGAACTGGGGCAACCCAAGAAATGATTTACCGCCTTGCCAAGCGGTTGACTGATGTCGGGTTCTCGGCTACGGCTGTCATAATAGGTGCGCCCGTCATGCTGTTGATTGCGGTGTTGATAAAGGTGGGCTCGCCCGGCCCGGTTTTCTACCGCGGCGAGCGCTCTGGTGAGAACGGTCGGATGTTTCGCATACGGAAGTTTCGTTCGATGGTCGTGGATGCGGAACGCAAAGGGGGCTTTTCAACGGCCATTGATGACCCCAGGCTGACCAGCGTGGGGCGGTTCCTCCGCAAGCACAAGCTGGATGAACTGCCACAGTTCTTTAATGTGTTGATTGGCGACATGTCGCTGGTCGGGCCAAGGCCGCAGGTGCTGTTTTATACAGATAAATACGGTGAGGATGAGCAATTGATTCTTGCTGTCAAGCCGGGGATAACGGATTTTGCATCGCTTTATTTTTCAGACATGGACGCGGTTCTTGGAAGTGGGGATGTGGACGCGCGTTATCTTGCTGAGGTGGAACCTGTCAAGAACAAGCTGCGCCTGCGGTATGTCAGAGAGCGTTCGTATCTGCTGGATCTCCGGATTCTTGTGGAGACTGCATTCAAGCTGGTTGGTTATGCAAACATGACTGGTCTGAATATCTCGGCCAAGGAGTCTGGAGCCAATGGTTAGCTTGCCTGGTCTTTCCAGGATTTGTTTCGGATGCGAGCCATTGGGTGGCACAGACTGGGGGCTAATCAATGTGTCGGATATTGCTAGTGCAATCTCACGGGCACTGGAGCTTGGCATAAATTTTTTCGATACAGCAGATGTCTATGGCCTGGGGATCTCTGAGGTACGACTCTCGGAGATTCTTGGTGCTAAAAGGTATGATGTAGTTATAGCTACGAAGGGCGGATTGTCCTGGACGGATAACCCGTCAGGAGAGCGCGCCGCCATTTCACGAGATAGCTCTCCAAAGTATCTACGGGGCGCAGTAGAAGCCAGTTTGCGGCGATTGAGGCTTGACTGCATACCTGTTTACTTTATTCACTGGCCCGACCCCAACACCGAAATCAAATACACGTTAGAATATTTATCTAAACTTCGCGATGAAGGGAAAATCGGACATATAGGATGCTCGAATTTCAGCGCAGCACAAGTTCGGGCTGCGTGTGAGGTTTCAGATGTCTCGCTGGTGCAGTTGCCCTTAAACTTGCTGAGTGAAGATCTCGATTTGGAAATGGCTGAGTTGGTGAAAGAGAAGGCTATCGGGGTCGTGGCTTACAACGTGCTGGCCAATGGCCTTTTAACAGGCAAGTACGACGAAAATTCGCGATTCGAGCAGAATGATCGACGAGCCCGCCTACCTTTGTTTCAGGGCGAAAAATACCGAGAGATGTTGCGAAAAGTGGCTGACATTTCCGTCATGGCAACAGCTGAAAACCTCACATGTACGCAGTACGCCATCTCCCGGGTACTTCGCCGGCCCGAGGTGGTGTCGGCAATTCTTGGCATCAAGAACCGTGGGCAAATTGAAGAAAATTATTCGGCAATGTCCGGATTATTCTGGCCATCTAATACATAGAGGATATTGTGATGATGAGAGTCCACTAACGTACCAATTTTTACGGAAAATAAACTATGAACAACAACTGGTCTTTAGGGCATTTACCCGATCCTGCCCAAAATCAACAGGCTATCGATGTCACCGAGCTGGACGCTGCTTTCATACTGACCCAGTTGAAAATGATGCTGCGGATTCGACACGCAGAGCGTTGCCTGGCCGGCGGCCGGCGTGACGGTTTGATTGGTGGCCCGGTTCATCTGGGTGTGGGGCAGGAGGCGGTTGCTGTGGGTGTGGCTGCTGAGTTGCGCAAGACTGATCGTGTGTTCGGCACACACCGTTCTCATGCGCATGTGTTGTCCATGGGGTCAAGCCTGCATCGCCTGTTTGCCGAAATTCTTGGCAGGGACACAGGGCTCTCGCGAGGCATGGGTGGGTCTATGCACCTTTGGGACCAACCCAACGGCTTTTATGGCTCGGTGCCCATTGTTTCGGGAACAGTGCCGCTGGCCGTGGGCGTAGCGCTGGCCGCAAAAATGCAGGGCGGTGGTGATGTTGGTGTAGCCTATCTGGGCGATGGTGCTATGGAGGAAGGTGTTGTCCATGAATCTCTCAATCTCGCCAGGATGCTGAAGGCGCCTGCAATCTTTGTGTGTGAAAACAACCTGTTTGCAAGCCATATGCACATTTCGCTGCGGCAACCGAAAGAATCGACCGCGCGTTTCGCGGCGGCCAATGACATTCCCTACGAAATTGTCGACGGTAACGATGTGGTGAAGGTACGCACTGCTGCTGCTCGCCTGATCAGCCAGGCGCGCGCTGGCCAGGGGCCGGGTTTTTTGGAGGCCGTGACGTACCGCTGGTATGGTCACGTCGACTGGCGCGAGGATATCGATGTGGGCGTTAAACGTAGCGCCGTTGATGTGGGCGCCTGGCGCAAGCGCGATCCCATTGCGAGGCTGGTTGCCGGACTTCAGGCGCAGGGTTTGTTCGATGAACAACGCCTGGCTGTCATGGAAGCCGAAATTGCCGTGGAAGTCGCCGAAGCCTGGAAGCAGGCACAAGCTGATGCCTATCCACCGCTTTCAGCTTTGACATCGCGGGTATTCGTCAGTGCGGGAGGTGTGCAATGAGCAGTACCCGCTACAACTACGGCACTGCCATGTTGGCGGCCTTTGAATACCTTCTGGAGAAATACCCGGAAGTGTTTGTGATCGGTCAGGGGCTCTGGAGTCCGTGGTATGTCGGCAATTCGATGACCGATCTTGACAAAAAATTCGGTGCGCATCGTGTGATCGATACGCCTGTGTCTGAATCGGCCTGTACAGGCGCTGCAGTTGGCGCGGCACTGGCAGGCATGAAGCCCATTGTTGTTCATCCACGCATGGATTTCATGCTGTACGCGATGGACGCTGTCGTCAATCAAGCGGCCAAGTGGTCGCACATGGTTGGGGGCCAGGCGAGCCCTGGTCTGACCATTCGCAGCATCATCAACAGGGGTGGAGAGCAAGGCGCCCAACACTCCCAGGCGCTGCACGCCTGGTTTGCGCACGTGCCTGGCCTGAGGGTGGTTATGCCTGCCACGGTGGCCGATGCGCGCGACCTGCTCATTGCTTCGGTCCTCTGCCCTGACCCTGTGATGTTCATTGATGACCGCTGGCTTTATGACCTAGAGGACGATTTGCCGCCGGTGGTTGAGCGATCCTTGGCGCTGGAGGGGCCGCGTTGCGTCCGTCAGGGCCATGACGTGACTCTTGTGGGTTCCAGCTATTCGACAAGATTAGCCATAGAAGCCGCAGACCTGCTGGAGCAACAGGGCGTCTCGGCGGAGGTGATTGATTTACGTGTCATCAACCCGCTTGATCCCGCTGCCATTGTCACGTCGGTGGAAAAAACCGGGCGACTACTGGTCGTTGACGGAAGCTGGAGCCCATGCGGGATTGCCGGGGAAGTCATCGCCAGCGTGGTTGAACGTGTGGCGCCGGGGGTGCTGAAAAAATCTCCTGCGCGCATCACTCTGCCCTTTGCCCCTGCGCCGACGGCACGGGTGCTGGAACAGGCTTATTACCCGACCGCAGCCACGGTGGTGTCGCAAGCTGGAAAATTGATGGACAAAGTATGTTGAAAAGACTGTTTGATGTGACTGCCTCCGGGGTGGGGCTTGTACTTGGCCAGCCCGGTGCTTTTGCCTGTGATGTTTCTGGTGTGGTGGCAGGACCGACACTCGCCGTTTTACATTGCTCCGCGCGTGGGCAAAAATGACCGTCCGTTCAAGATGGTCAAGCTGCGCTCCATGGGGATTAATGCCGACAAGTCAGGCGTGGACTCAACAAGTGCAAATGACAACAGGATCACGGCAGTCGGCCAGTTCATCCGGCGTTACAAGCTCTATGAACTGATCCAGCTCTGGAATGTATTCAAGGGAGATATGAGCCTGGTTGGGCCGCGTCCCAATGTCAAACGCGAGATGGATCTCTACACGCCGGTTGAACGAAAGCTGCTGGGCGTCAAGCCCGGCATCACCGACAATTCTTCCATCGTTTTTTCGGATGAGGGTGCCATTCTGAAAGATCAGGCAGACTCGGATATTGCCTATAACCAGCTGATTCGTCCGGGTAAAAGCATGCTGGGCTTGCTTTATATCGAAAACCAGTCTGTCTGGCTCGATATCAAGCTGTGCTTTCTCACGGTGATTGCGATTTTGTCTCGCGAGAAGGCGTTGGCCAGTGTGCAAAAAATCTTGCAGGATATCAAGGCACCGGATGATGTGCTTCGGCTGGCCCAAAGAAAGCAGGCGCTGGTTCCCCGACCCCCGCCCGGCGGTGACCGCATTGTCACGTCGAGAGACGGTAATCCGTTTGCTGGACCAAAAAACAAATTTGCAAAGGACTCACTATGGGACTGCTTGACTATCGGGCTTGCCTTTGTGGGCTCACCGCTTGGCCTTTGGTGGCTACATGCTGGTCGTAATGGCGCTTGCGCTGATGCCCGCTGAGGTTCCCATGCCCTCCTCAGGTTGGGATAAAAGCAACCACTTGCTGGCTTTTTTTGTTATGACTCTGTTAGGGGGCGTGGCTTACCCAGGCCAAATGGCATTAGTGCTAGCAGGTTTGCTGGCCTACGGTGCCCTGATTGAAGTGCTGCAGGCGTTTACTTCGTCGACGCTGAAGAATCTGATTGAGTTAACAAAGACAGGGGCGAGGAGGGGAAAAGAGGTGTCTCAAATTGCAAGGAAAGCTTTCCGTTGGGGTCAAAACCTTGCAAAGTAGAGAGGCAGATGAAACCACAACAAGAGCTCACATCGGGTTATCAGGCCGATTTCTTCCGGACCGAACTCTCGCGGATGGTGAACCGCAAGCACCCGATGGTAAAAGTGGCCGCTGGGATGGATTGGGAAGCGTTTGAAACGGCACTGGAACAAACCTGGCATCCGGAGTTGGGGCGCCCCGGGGTAAGCACAAGATTGCTGGTGTCGTTGAATTATCTCAAGTACGTCTACGACCTGAGTGATGAGGGGGTGCTGGAGTTGTGGGTGGAGAACCCGTACTGGCAGCATTTAAGTGGGATGAAGTTCTTCGAGCACCAAGCGCCAATCGAGGCCTCAAGCTTGAGTAGATGGCGTACGCGCTTGGCTAAAGTGGGAGCAGAGAAGCTCTTGGAGGAGACGATCAAGGCAGGGTTGAGGATGAAACTGATCCAGCCTCGGCAACTGGAGAGGATCAACGTGGACACGACGGTGCAGGAGAAGCACGTGAGGTTTCCAACGGACAGCAGACTCTACGATCGAGCCAGAACGGTGTTGGTGAGCTTGGCCAAGCGGTGCAGGCTCAAACTGAGGCAGAGTTACGAGCGGGTGGGGAAGCGGTTAATGCTCAAGCAAAGCCGCTACGCCAATGCCAGACAGTACAAGAGAGCGGGCAAATGCGGGAGGCATCTCAAGACCTTGTTGGGTCGAGTGATACGGGATATTCAAAGAAAATGCCCGGAGCCGGATCCCAAGCTGAAGGAAGAGTTAAAGCAAGCGCAGAGGATTTACGATCAACAGAGGAAAGACAAAGGCAAAGTGTACAGCGTGCATGCGCCTGAGGTGGAATGCATCAGCAAAGGTAAAGCGCACAAGCGCTATGAGTTTGGGGTGAAAGTGAGCGTGGGGACGAGCAGTCGTGGAGGGTGGCACGTGGCAGCGCAGGCGCACCCGGGCAATCCATATGATGGGCACACGCTCAAAGAGACACTGGAGCAAGTGAGGCGGATGGTGGGGGGAAAAGTGAAACAAGTGTTTGTGGACAGGGGCTACAGAGGGCACGGGTACGAGGGGGAGATGGATGTGCACGTAGACAAACAGCGCAAAGGCAAGACACCCAAGCGGCTGTGGAAGTGGATGAAAAGACGAGCCGTGGTGGAACCAGGAATCAGCCACCTGAAACACGGGCATCGGATGAATCGCAACCGACTTAAAGGAACCCAAGGAGATCAACTCAACGCAGTGCTAAGTGCAGCGGGAATGAACTTCAGGAAGTTGCTCAGACAAGCGGGGAAGACTTGGCTCTACATTCGGTGGATGCTCAACCCGGCAGAAATCCAACTTCACATCATTTTCAATCCGAACACTGCCTTTTACCCTGGGTCACTCAACTGAAAAACGACTTTTTCAGGATCGACTACTTCATACCGCTTTGCCGAGAGGGGTGACTTGTTGGCAGATGTGGTGGGCTGCTGCTAGGCTGGATGGTGTTGCAACTTGTACGAATGCAAGCCAAAATGGTTGACCTAAAGCGAAGTGATATGACACAAATGTTCTGTCAGCAATGCCACAACGACACCGACATACACTATGGTAAAGAGGACATGACTATCACCCATGGTGCAATGGCCCGGCAGGTATTTGCCGTTCCGGTTGGCATTGCCCGGTATGCAAGGAGTGTGTGTTTGATTTGGGCGAAGGTATGCGCTGCGTCGAAACTCTGGAGGCCATGATTTTGGATAGCGTTCTCGAAAAAAGTTTGCGGTCCGCTTGATCTATCAATTGTGTTAGCGACTTATAATCTGCGTAATTCTTTCCGCTATATATTACTAACCTTGCTCGGCAATGGCACCGGAGACAGGATATCAAAATGCTAAATATCTTCAACCGAGCCTCCTTCTTGCACTTGCCCCGTTACGCCAAACGTAGCATCGCGCTAGTTGTGGATTTCAGCCTTTGCGTACTGACCGTCTGGCTTGCACTTTACTTGAGGCTGGATGAGTTTGTCTCGCTATTTGGTCCGGCATTCTGGGCGGCGGGGATTTCGTCAGCGATTGCATTGCCGGTTTTTGTACTCATGGGTTTCTATCGGACTCTTTTCCGTTACTCCGGCGGGGCTACGATGTTTTTGGTAATGAAGGCGGTTACGGTTTACGGGCTGTTGTACGCTATCGTTGTGACCGCCTATGGGCTGGAAGGGGTGCCGAGAACAATCGGGCTGATCCAACCATTACTACTCTTTGTCGCTATCAGTGGATCGCGCGCCTTTGCCCATTATTCGCTGAGCAGTCTGCACCGAAGTAAGTTGCAGATTGAAGCCCTCCCAAAAGTGTTAATTTATGGCGCAGGCACTGCAGGCCAACAGCTTAACGCCGCGCTGGTTAATGGTTTGGAGATGAGTTTGGTTGGTTTTCTGGATGATGACGAACGGCTACAAGCCCATGTGTTGAACGGCCAGCCGGTCTATTCTCCAGATGATCTGGCCGACCTTATCAAGTCGAAGGGGGTCACCCATGTGCTTTTGGCTATTCCGAGAGCCAGTCGTTGCCGGCGCAATGAAATACTCGAGCAGGTCCGGAGGTATCCTGTTGCCGTGCGTACTCTGCCTAGCGTCAATGACCTTGCTGAAGGGCGCGTGAGTGTTTCAGATCTGCATGAGTTGGATATCGACGACCTGTTAGGGCGCGATCAAGTGTCACCCGATCACAGTCTGCTAGCTAAAAACATTACTGGTAAGGTGGTGCTTGTGACAGGTGCTGGCGGTTCCATTGGAAGCGAATTGTGTCGGCAAATTCGAATCGCTGCTCCCGCCAAGCTATTATTGATTGACCAAAGTGAGTATTCTTTGTATTCGCTCAATGAGGAGCTACATGGTTTGCAGTCGGCAGATGACGCTTTGCAGTTTGATATAGTGCCGCTGCTAGCATCCGTGCAGGATGAGGAGCGGATGAGAAGGGTAATGTCCTCTTGGCACCCTGATACGGTCTATCACGCCGCCGCCTACAAGCATGTGCCAATGGTAGAGCACAACCCGGTAGTGGGTATAAGGAATAATTTGTTTGGCACTCTAAAGACTGCCAAGGCTGCGGCAGAAAACGGTGTTTCGGATTTTGTCTTAATTAGCACTGATAAGGCTGTGCGCCCGACTAACATAATGGGGGCAAGCAAGCGTCTAGCTGAGATGGTGCTGCAAGCAATGGTCTCAACAGTTTCTAGCACTAAGTTCACAATGGTGCGGTTTGGTAACGTTCTTGAATCATCTGGTTCGGTTGTCCCCAAATTCAGACAACAGGTTCATGATGGTGGCCCCATCACTTTGACTCACGCGGAGATCACGCGTTTCTTCATGACGATCTCTGAAGCAGCCCAGTTGGTCATTCAAGCTGGGGCTTTGGCAGGAGGAGGTGATGTTTTCGTGCTGGACATGGGGCAACCGATCAAAGTCATGGACTTGGCTCGGCGCATGATTGAGCTCTCAGGTTTGATTGTAAAAGATGAGCAGAACCCGAACGGAGACATCGAAATCAAGATTACTGGCCTGCGCCCAGGTGAAAAACTATACGAGGAGCTTATTATCGGCAACAACTTGGCGCCCACTTCCCATCCAAAGATTTTAAGAGCCCGTGAAGATTTTATTATGTGGTCTGAAATGGAGTCCAAATTAGATGCGCTGGAAACAGCCATGAACGCGAATGATATCAGCTCCATCCGGCTAATCATTGAGCAACTTGTTAGCGGTTATACCTCAAGTGGCAAGATCGTCGATTGGGTATCACTCGAAAAAACCGCTTCTTCAACTTAATGCCTCATTCAGGAATCAGCCCCTACAAGGAGAATTATTCAACATGCGCCTTCGTCGATTTCAACAACTACGTTGAGTCGATGGAGTAATTCTGCCGACTTGTCATAGTGGTGATAATACAGACCGGGATAAGGATGGAGAGTGTCTGAAGTGGAAAGTCTCCGGCCGCATGGATGCCTACTCCTAGCAGGGACATCAATCCAAACCATGTCACTGCCTTTTGTGGCTTGAAAAATAGGATCAGAGTCGCGCTTACCGTAAGGAAAAATAGTATGCAACACATCAGCGATCCTCCAGCTTTGCCAAACGTTAGGCAAAACTCCAGATAATCGTTGTGAACCCACGACTGCCAAGTCGTGAAACTCTCTCCAATCTCGAATTGCGCCACAGCTTCGAAACTGCCCGGGCCGGAGCCGAATTTACCATAGTCGTCGATCATTTTTACGGTGGTTTCGTATATTTGAGTTCGGCTGCTCATGTTGTCCGAAAAGATGTTTATCAATCGAGGCTCGAGCTTTTCCCACCCTAAATAGTAGGCGGTGCCTAGGCCGACGAAGAGCGCCATTGAAACGGAGAACCGTAGGGATTTTGAGCGGATGTTCATGAACATCAGAGAGCCAGCAACTACGATCAATAGCCCAATCATGAGCAGCGTGCCGCCTCGAGCGGATGATATAATGGGGCCGCTCGTGGCGAGTATGATACAGGGGATTAATAACAGCTCCGGGCCGTTTCCAATGCGCCGTTTTCTGTAGTCCAGATTTTCTCGCCCTAGCTGGATGAATAATCCCAACGCTAGTGGCCAAACTAGATTTAAGTAAGATGCGGCATTTGACCGGTACGCGAAGGGTCCAAACTGGGCAATGTTTGAAATGTTGATGCCGGGTTCAATCAGGAAGAGCAGTTTCCCCCGGTAATGACCGTAGTAGATTCTTTGAAGGATACATTCCAGTGCCAAGGCACCTCCGTTTAAGCATATGAGGAAGAGCAGTCGTTTCAGTCGCGGGTTTAGCGAGAGCGAAGATCGGGTCGGCCGAGCCCCCGCCAGCCAATCCCGTGTTGACCAGAACAGAATAATGAGTCCCAGATATTGCCAGAACAGGAACCAGGTTCCGCGTGCGTCGTAGCTGTGTGGCAAGTTTTTGTTGATTCCCTCAAAATAGGTATACTCATGTGTTTCGAGATTAAATGAAGCTCGTGCATTAATCGCGCTAGTGAGAATGTAGCCCAGTAAAAGAAGCATACAGATTGCAGTCAGCAGATTGCTGGTTTTGTGAATAAGTCTCAGGCGATGTTGTCTGGGGCTTATTTCGTTTTTGGGCGCTTCACTTGGCCAAGGCCTAAAGCCGCTTGACCAGCGAATGATCCATTTGGAGAAAAGCAGCAATCCAAGCCCATAAGCGGTAATGTTCATGGTCCAGATGGACCAATGTTCAGTGGTGCCAAATGCCCAAGGACTAAACAGCACCATGAAATAAATCAGCGCTTCAGTGCAGCGATCACTCCAGCGGTGCAGTTTTGGCTCTCTGGATTTTCTTCTGCGAGATTCCGACACGCCTGGGCAGTAGAAAGTCGGAAGTCTTAAGTTGGAAGCAAAAAGTCCCAAAACCAAAGCCCAAAAAACTTAGAATCTAGTCTCGAGGACCTAACCAAAGTACACAGCGATGGAGACTATGCGCGACCATTTTAAAGAACACATAAAAGCAGCCTTGAAAAAACTGAGTCGTAAGGAGCTAGTTGCGAGTCGTAAGGGACTAGTATTAAGGGGGTAGTATTAAGGCGCAAGAAGCCAAGCTCGGGCTGCAAGGCCAGAAGAACCCTAAAACCAAGTCAAGCATACAGAGTTGGAGACTATGTGCGACCATATTAAAAAAAATATAAAAACAGTCATGAGGCTGAGTCGAAAGTCGAGAGTCGCAAGTAGACAGGACAACTCTAACCATGGATTTAACAGATGCTGCGGATAAGGAAACAAAAGCACGACAGAGGAGTTGGTCGAGGTTACTTAAACTGGACCAAATAAAGAGTTAGTCTGGGCGCTTGGAAAGGGTCCAGAAAATGAAAGGAAAACGATACACAACAGAAACCAAAATACGCATCCTCCGGGAAGCGCAGAGTAGAGATAAAACGATACAAGACGTATGCCGAGAGAGGCAGATCAGCGAGCAGAGCTTCCACCGGTGGAAGCGAGAGTTGGGGATGCTTGAGCTCAATCAGGCCAAGCAGCTCAAGGAGCTCCAACGGGAGAACGCTCGGCTCAAGCGGATGCTGGCCGACGAGATGCTCGGTAAAGAGCTGTTAAAGGAGGTGCTTGAAAAAAAGTTGTAAGCCCCGGACACAAGCGAGAGATAGCAGAGGAGCTTGTCTCCGGGGATCGATGTACGGCACGAGCGGCGTGTCGGCATTTTGGGCTGAATCGTAGCACCTACGCGTATAGGGCGAAAGAGGCGGATGCCTTGGAGGCAAAGTTGAAGGGAGCTTTGCGCCGGAAATCTAATGAGCATCCGGAGTTGGGATATGCGAAGATCACACGACTGCTGAAGCAAGAGGGCTGGCAAGTGGGGGCTCGTAACGTTCAGAGGCTGCGACGGGAGCTTGGATTGGCGGTGCCGGCGAAAAAGCCCAAGCGCAGGCGACAGGGTGTATCAACGGGCCTTCCGACCCAGGGCAAGCACCGTGGGCATGTGTGGACGTGGGATTTTGTTCATGACACGACGAAGCGAGGGGGCAAACTGCGAATGCTCAACATCATCGATGAGTATAGCCGGGAGTGCCTGTGCATCCATGTGGATCGGCAGATCAACGCCGGTAAAGTGAAGAAGATCTTTTCGAAGCTGATCGATGAACATGGAGCCCCGAAACATATCCGAAGCGACAACGGTTCTGAGTTTATCGAAAGGGGTCTGCGAGAATGGTTGTCAGAGAATGAGATCAAAACGCTCTATATTGAAGCGGGATGTCCATGGCAGAATGGATACATCGAGAGTTTCAATGCGCGGCTAAGGGAGGAGTGCCTGAATCGTGAGGAGTTATGGACCCTGACAGAGGCGCGGGTAGTGATAGAGGACTGGAGATGGAAGTACAACCATGTGCGTCCACATCGGTCCCTGGGGGACATAACACCAAATGAGTTTGCACAGGATGAAGTTGGAGAAGAGGCACAGGGTCAATGCAGGGCCTTGGGTCGGGCTATGCCCTCCCTGCGTCCCAGCATTGACTTACTCTACGACATTGAGCAAACAATCAACCCGTCCAGACTAACGAAAGCACTGGACCAGTTTGGGTAACTCGATCAAGACGGATATTTATGTAATTTGAGTATTAAATTGACAATATACATAAAATAAACCATGGTTCTCTGATGGTTGAGCGTGAAATCAAGGGTACGCTATGCAGTTTAATGCAGGGTTTTCCTGTTGTAACTATCACTGGACCGAGGCAATCCGGAAAATCAACTCTGGCTAAGGCCGTTTCTGGGGATAAACCTTATTTGTCGTTGGAGGATCCAGATGTACGTCAATTTGCTCTGGATGATCCTCGCGCCTTTCTGGCGCGCCTGCCGAATGGTGCGGTGCTGGATGAGGTGCAGAGAGCACCCGATTTATTGTCATATTTGCAGTCACGAGTTGATGAGGACGGCCGCATGGGCCTTTTTTTGCTGACGGGTTCACAGCAGTTCGGCTTGTTATCGGGAGTGACCCAGTCGTTGGCAGGGCGTTCAGCTTTTGTCGAACTTTTACCGTTTTCTGTAAACGAGTTGCAAAAGGCAGGCCAGTCTCATTCGAGCCTTGATAGCATGCTTTTCACTGGAAGCTATCCGCCCATTTATGACCGGTCAATATCACCGACAGCGTGGCTGGCGGCGTATGTTACGGCCTACGTGGAACGTGATGTGCGTCTACTCCTCAACGTACAGGATTTACTCCAGTTTCAGCATTTCGTGCGATTGTGTGCCGGTCGTAGCGGCCAGTTGTTGAATCTTTCCTCGCTGGCTACTGAATGTGGAATCAGGCATAATACGGCGAAAGCTTGGATTTCTGTTCTTGAAGCGAGTTATCTGGTTTTCCGATTGCGTCCGTATCACAAGAATTTTGGCAAAAGAATTATTAAATCGCCCAAGCTCTATTTTTACGACACAGGATTGCTCTGCTGGCTGTTGGGTGTTCAGGATGCAGAACAGTTGGTGGTCCACCCTCTTCGAGGTGCCATCTTTGAGACTTTTGTTGTTTCCGAGTTGCTCAAAACCAAACTGAATCGGGGAGAGCAAGCGTCGTTTCATTTTTGGCGTGACAGCAACGGAAATGAAATTGATGTCATTGCAGACTTGGGGGTCAAGTCGATGCCGATTGAGATAAAGTCAGGTCAAACGCTTAATCGCGATTTTTTTAAGGCACTAAAAAACTGGTTACCATTGGTAGGCAAGGAGGCCGTTTTTCCATCATTAGTGTATGGTGGATCCGACAGCCATGTGCAAAACGGTGTACGTGTGTTCGGCTGGGATGCTGTTGCCGAAGTATTGAGTTTTGAGTCGGCAACTGGCGGGGTAGGGGCTAGGAACAACACACGATAGTCAAGGTTCTGACATCCTATTCTTCGTATGCTTTTCTGCGATGAGCAACTCGAATTATTTCGATGATCAAGATATCTAAAAAGACCTCATAAAGAATCCGATAATTACCCACACGGATTCGATAAAGCGCACTCGCTCCTCACTAATTTTCTACAACCGGTCGGGAAGGGATTATCAATCAAGCCTTCAACAACTCGAACAATTTTTGCAACCTCCTGCGGTGGTATTCGCCGAAGATCCTTCTTTGTGGATCTGCGCCACTCAAGACGGTAAGATGCCGTCTTGTTTTAATTCGCTTACAAATTGCTCGTGGGGAATTGTTGGTACGTTGCGCCGGTGAGCAATAACAGCATAATCCCACAAATTCTCTATCAAACGCTCATACTCAGCAATCGAAAGAACCACCGCAGTTTTTTGACCTGAGTCATTTGTGCCAAGCTGGACTGAATTCGCCATAATTCTATGCTAAGCAAAGTGGTCTGTGTGTCGAGAGTAGAATCCCTAAGCCTTTTTAGGCTCTAGCTTTGAGTTGTAAGTCGGCAGTTATCAGTCTTCAGTTGGCAGGGGATCTGAAAACATCCTTGTAAAACAAGGAATCAAACTCCATTTCCGCAATGATTAGTAAGCGAGTATTTTTAGTGATCGGCACCGACACTGGGGTTGGGAAGACGGTGTTTTCCGGTTTGTTTGCCCGGTATTTGATGGATAATGGAGTCGGTGTTCGAGCGGTGAAACCGTTTTGTTCCGGAGGGAAGGCGGACATAGAGTTTTTGGCCGCATCTCAGAGTGGAGGGCTTGGCCAAGTGGATTTGAATTTTTGGTATTCTGAGGAGGCGGTTTCGCCGGCTGCTGCGGCGTTGAGGCTTGGCCAAGCGGTTGATTTTAAGGGGGCCATTAATTGGATTAATAGTTTGCGGTCAGCAGTTTTCAGTCATCAGGAGGGGGTAAGTGGGCAGGTGGCAGTGGGCAGTGGGCAGGGAGGTCTGCAGTCGGCAGGTGGCGTTCGACAGGCTGGGGTTTTGTTGGTTGAGGGTGTGGGAGGTTTGTTGGCGCCTTTGGCCAAGGGGTGGACGGTGGCTTCGCTTGGCCAAGCGCTTGGGGCACAGTTAGTTGTGGTGGCTCCGAATCGGGTGGGGGTGATTAATCAGGTTTTATTGACAGTGGAAGCAGCGGCCAAGCGGGGGTTGGGAGTGGCTTGTGTGGTGTTGATGGGGCAAAGGGAGGTAGATTTATCTTCCTTGGATAATGCGGCGTTGATACGGGATTTTTTGCCTGAATTGGCTGGTTTTAAAGGGGTTTTTGAGTTCCCATGGCTTGGATTGGAGGCGGACGATCCGGGGCAGATCGGTGTGAATGTAAAAAAAGTAGAGAAAGTGCTTGCGGAAATTTATGAAGCCTGTAGATTGCGCGGCCCTTCGGGGAGCGGGGTTACTGATCAGCAAAGCGGCTGACATCTTCTTTCGAAATTATTTTCAAAAAGAGGTTGACGAAGTTTTTCTTTCGTGTAGCTTGTCTCGCCCCTCTTCTGGGGGAACACTCCCAAACAACGGATGTAAAACCTTTTGTTAGAGTGCTTTGAATTTTGGGCTGAATGGCCCGGGTTCTTTGAAAACTGAATTGCACAATAAGCAAGAGCCCCCTGAGGTTTCGTCGTTCTTTGTTCTGGCGGAACCTGAGGAATATAATCTTGCAAATTCAAACAGTGTTTCTGTTTGAATCAGAACAAAGCTTTTCTTAATGGAGAGTTTGATTCTGGCTCAGAACGAACGCTGGCGGCGTGGATAAGACATGCAAGTCGTGCGACAGACCAGGAATTGATTACTTCGGTTTGATTTTCCTGACGATGAGCGGCGAACGGGTGCGTAACACGTGAGAAATCTGCCCTTAAGTTCGGGATAGCCCTACGAAAGTAGAATTAATACCGGATGTGGCCCAGGGAGGGCATCCTCCCCTGGCTAAAGCTCGGTTAAAGAGCGCTTTTGGATGATCTCGCGGTCTATCAGCTTGTTGGTGAGGTAA
>JGI24921J38492_100912_pt1 | contig 35554 bp, 44 predicted proteins | sample LinPFosmplate9_FD_38492 | JGI IMG/M metagenome (IMG submission 38492)
TGCAGGTCGACTCTAGAGGATCCCACCGGTCGTCAAGTTCTTTAAGGGTAGACCCCACGGCAACATCACTTTTTGTAGTTTCAATCGCCAGTTTCTTCGTATGCTTCCCTCGGACATGAAAAAGGGAACCACCTTCGAGATGGTTCCCGGTGGGGTGTACGAGTACGACATGCTCACCGAGGGGATGAATGCGGTACTGGTACACTGGTCGTGTCTGAATCATGAGTTTGTGGAGTACTGCAAGGCCAAGGGGGTCGAGGTGCTCACGTATACACACAAGACGTTCATGGACCTGAGACACATTTGTCAATTTCAGGTGGATGGGTTAATCACTAACGGGATCTATTAGGATCGGGGGCGCTTCCATCACTTCAACTTCGTATATATTTTCCTTCTGTGTAGGTTCCATACGGACGATTCGACACTCTTTGGTCTTCAAGACAACCTGAGTGGGCTGGACGACCGCCATGGGTTTACAGAGAAGTGCATACATATTAAAAAGTACGAGCATAATTATTACAAAAGATGAACCGCGTAGCTATCGACATCGATGAAGTCCTCATGCCCTTCGTGGAGCCCATGGCTGCGTGGAAGAACCTGAAAATGCCTCGCCGTCGGGGTTACACCTACGTCTATAGGAACATGTTTAAGATTTCTGAATACGAGTCTCAGAAGATGGTCAGGGAGTTTTATGAGTCTCAGGCTTTTGAGATGATAGAGCCCCTCGAGGGCGCGCAAGAAGCTGTGGCGCGGCTACGACGCGATGCGACCAAGGTGTACGCCGTCACGGGGAGACAGCAGCCCGTGAGGGAAAAGACGGAGGATTGGCTCGCCCTCCACTTCCCAGGAGTTTTCGATGATCTCGTGCTCACCAATAGTTTCACGGAACATGAGGTGGCCAAGTTGGATGTGTGCCGGGGACTCAACCTGGACACCATCATAGATGACAGCGAACTCAACTGTCTCTCGTGCGCCTACGGGGGGATGAAAGCTATTCACTTCGCGGGGACTGGGGGTAACCTCTACCCCTGGTGTGATTGTCTAGAGTCGAGTGTGTTGGGGTGGGAAGAAATTGATTTATATTAAAAACCTATTCATAAAAACTTTTAATCTCAGAACATTCTTTGTCCTCACAAAAAATCATCGCATCATCGACACGGGTATCACACAATAAACAGTGTCTCTTTCTAAACGGAAATTCTACGGCTGTCTGTTTGTATCTATTTATTATGGCGTTCATCTTGACGTTGACACGATCGCCATAATAAAAGTTTGACAAAGGCTCTACGGTCACGGTATCGTCGGTCCACATGACATGTACCAACATCTCGCCGGTGGCCTTGTGGCGCTTCATGGACCGCATGGGCAGGATGCGTTTGACTAAGTGCATCATGATTCTTGGTTTTTGGTTTTGTGCTCGCCACTTAGGCTAATTTTACTTTAAGTAATTCACCGATACACCTAGGTGCTGGTAGTCCAACGATATTCTCGTATGCAGCCTCTAATAAAATCTTAACGAGCATCGTTTCAAATTGGAATTTTACTTAGGCTCTTTTCGTCGAAACCCGGTTCGCCTTCAACTTCGCCGCGCTGGCTTTCATCCGAGCCACCGCGTTGGCCAAGTTGGGTCGGGGGAGCACGGTTCCCCGAACCCTCGGCGTCACAGCGGGCCTAGACATGTTGTTGGACGGTCTGTAGGTCCTCGCGATGTTCCTACGCATGGCCTCCATCTTCTTGGCAGTCTTGGTCTTGGGCACCGTGGCGACGCGCGCGGGGCGGATGGTCGAGGGCACACTGTTCAGGTTGGCCACCCTCTTCCCCGAGTTTTTCAAGAAAGCCGCCTTGGGCTTGTACTTTTTCTTCTCACCGTCCATCACGTAGAAGGACCCCTTGTCCGTCCTGAAAATCACGCGCTTCTTGGAGTTCATAAAGTTCGTGGGAGTGTTCATCATTTGTATAGGCTGATATTATTTTAGGCGGTGCGCTTGAGCAGGACGACACCGGAGCCGCCGGCACCGCCAAAGCGCGTAGTTGTATTACCCTGTGCACCGTTATACCCACAACCACCACCACCACCACCGGTATGTTTCTGAGCATCCGAAGGTTTTACACTCGTTAATGTTCCATCCGAACCTCCACCTTGAGAAGCAGTGCCAGCCACCTTCGGATGATTATTAATAATATCATTTCGTGATCCACCACCACCCCCTGATGCAAAATATCCACCGTCACCGTAAATCGAGTTAAACGTACTGAGGTAACCAATACCACCGTTACCAGCGACATAATTAACAGCATTACCACCAACACCACCGGCTCCGCCGCCACCAGCGGCTATAATTGTTCCGCTAGCATCACCACCGTCATACCCCTGTCTAGGAGGTCCAGCAGTACCAGAACCACTTGACCCGCCGTGACCACCTCCTCCACCGGAACCCCCGGGATTTCCATTTTTTAACGAAGCGGTATTATTATAACCATTACCAGCTCCACCACCAATAACGGTTGTTATACCAGTGACGAATGTATTTGCACCGTTTTCACTACCATCACCGGCGCTCGTTGGTCCGAAATCCCCCAAACCTCCATTACCTACAACTATAGTTTTCTGACCACTCAAAGATTGACCTTCTGAAAACACCAAACCACCCGCGCCACCACCACCACCGACACCTACACTACCCCCACCACCACCCGCCACCATCAACACATCCGCCGTGATCGCCGAGACCGGTGTCCACGTGTATTCAGTGTTAGACGTGGTGTTGGACACGATCGCCAGGGTTCCCCATGAGTACGTGCCACCCGGGGTGTCCGCGTAGACGAAGCCAGCTGCGGCTGCCAATTCCTTCGTGGAGTAGGTACTGTTGTAGTCCGTCGCGACGAAACCCGCGTAGTGGAAGGCGATCGTGGGGAACTCCACCACAAACCTTCGGACCACCCTTCGCGCCAACTCATCGATGCCTATGGAGGTATACACCACCCTATAGGTTCCCGCCGTGTTGACGTCAAAGTCCCCAGCCCCCGTGGCCGTGACCGGGAGAGATGACGTGTATGTCGGCAGGGTGTAGGAGGCTCCGAGTGGGATCACATTTGACCCGTTGGTCGTGACCCACCCATCGCTGAAGGTGATGCTCAAGGCCACGTCACCGTAGAGGGCCAGCTCGGCTATTTCGAGGCCCGTGCCCCCCGCGTTGGCCGTCACGTTGATGCGGTAGCGTAGGTAGGCGCTCGGGGAGGTGATCGTGTGTGCGTCGCCCGTGAGGCTCGGGGGACTGTCGGTGACGGTGTGGATGGTGGTCCAACTGTTACCGTCTTGGGACCCCTCTATGGTCCATGAATTGGGGCGCTTGCCGTCCGCCGCCTTTGGCCACACCACGTACTTGTGGATGGTCTCCGCCGAGGGCAGCTGGAGCGTCAGGGTCCCCGTGGTGGCCGAGGTGTTCTCGAAACCAGCAGTCACGTTGCTGTCGAAGGCGTGGTAGGCGGTGACGGACGTCGAGGCGGCCGCCACGTTCGCCTGAGCCCTGTACACACCGTTGCCGTAGGAGGCCCCCTCTAATTCCCACGTGGAGTTTACGTCCACCGAGGCACTCTCCGTGAGGCTATTCGTCACGAGCGTCGCCGGGGGTGGGTACTTGTACAGCGGTAAGAGCTCCCCCTCGGGTACCGTCACGTTGCTCGTGAAGGCGAAGGTGGTCGACCCTGCCACTTCCGCCTTGTAGTTGCCCCCCGCGGTGTACAGAGGGTAGGTGGTCAGATCCGTCCCACACGCCAATAGCTTGTCACTCGTGGCGTTCTTGTAGGTGATGTACGAGGAGGATTCTGCACCGGTGATCTTGAGGTTTGTGATGCCGTCGTAGGCGAGGGAAGCATAAAGAGGTGAATCCACAAGTGTATAAGTTTCATCTAAACCGGCATTACCCGTTCCCGTAGAAGTCTCATATGTTTTTGTATCCAGACTAATTATTACATTTTGTTTATAATCAGCCCTGGAATATATAATTCTCACTTTTGCGATATCAGCCTGACCATCAAATGCTTTTACTTTCATGAAAACTGTATTTGGGTCATATGAATTGGCAGTTGTAGAACTTAGTACAAGTACTCTATATCCATCAGAGTTTATGTAGGCACTGTCGTCTGTTGTATATGTACCATTTGTAATTGAAGAAAAATCAGTATCGGTAGAATATATATATTCTTTATTACTTGTACTCCCACCATTTGTGAATGGAAAGTAAAAATGTTCTATATTAAGAACATTATCATCCGAATCAAGTATTTGTAAGTCGGTTATTATTAACTGTGCTGACCAAGTTGTACTACCTTTTGAAAATGACACTGTATTTCCCAATGGTGCCTCCGTAACACTCCCCACACTCACATTCGCCAAAAAGGCTGTCGCCGCGTCTCGCGTAAAGTAGGTGTACTCCCCGGGATCGGCGATGTACACGTTAGAGGCTGTGCCGAGGGCCCACGCGTTTGAATCCTTGTAGAGGGTTTGGTCGTCCACGCCGGCTACGGTGAGTTTGTTGTAGCCGTCGTAGGTGAGGGAGGGGGTTGTGGAGATGGAGTATTTTAGGAGAACGATACCGGAACCACCATCACCACCTGGTCCCAAATTATTATTACCACCATTATATCCAGCACCACCACCGCCTCCACCTGTACCAGACATTCCGTTTACTATGGTACCATCACCATGTGTACCATTTCCTCCTCCACCGTTGGATGCGGTTCCAAATGTGTCAATGTCTCCACCTCCGCCACCACCAGATGCGAACCATCCTGAATCGCCATATGATGTACCGAATACACCGGAATAATTAACGCCTAATCCACCATCACCACCCGTACCACCGGATGCATCTCCACCAGAGCCGCCGGCTCCACCACCACCCCCATGAGCAACGGAACCAGTTGACCTACCACCGTTATATCCCTGTCTTGGTGGTCCAGCTACACCCTGTCCGCCAGGGTTGTTAATGCTACTAGAATGAGCAGCCCCACCACCGGAACCACCATCACCACCCGTAAATAAAGACGACGCACCAGAAGCGTAAGCTGCACCTCTACCACCACCTATCACTGTGGTTAAGCCTGTTACTGATGTATTTGATCCTTTATTACCTAGTTCGTTTAAACCGTTAGGGTATCCAAGGCCACCCGCCCCACCGTTACCAACCACGATCGTTTTCTGCCCGCTTAATGTTTCACCTTCATAAAACAGAAGACCACCAGCACCACCGCCGCCACCATCGTCACCACCACCTCCACCACCACCCGCCACCATCAACACATTCGCCGTCAACTCCCTAAGAGGCGTCCACTGATATGTCGTGTTAGAACTCGTCGTCGTATTGGCAGTCAAGGTTCCCCAACTGTACGTCCCCGTAGGTGTGTCCGCGTACACGTGGCCATTCGCCGCGGCGTTGGATACCGTGCCGTCTCCGTACACGTCGTCGAAGGTTCCGTGGTGGAAGGCGAGTGTGCCGGAGGTTGCGGCGGTCAGGGAGGGTTGGAGGGGTTGGGGTTTTCCAACTGCGACGTAGCTTAGATATAAAACCCCTGATTCTGCTTCAACTAACCTTAATTTATTTTGTGAAGAAGCAGGGAAAGACAATGTATATTCATTCATACTTGTAATACCTTCATTTGTAACACCGGTTACAAATACATTGGATGTACCGTTGTCAATATAAACATTCGCATGAATCCTCTGTGCTCCTCCGTAAGCGTCAACCATTTTTATTAATACACTTGTTGCATCACTCGGTAAAAATTTTTCTATATAACCAGTATTACCCGCATTACTAAATATCCAAACACCTTCAGTTTGAGAATAAGAACCATAAAATGTTGTATAATTCCACAAATCAATACCAGATGAATTCCATCCGGCGGAGGTGTAAGGTGTTGAGCTGGTACCAGTTAAATTATCACCTGAATATCCACTCGTGTCAATATTTATAGATGATTTATACAGCAGCGTTTTCGAGTCGTAACTAATAGACCCGAAGTTCTGAAAGAGTTCATATACCTGTTCGGTCTCCTCCGTCACCGCCGCCACCGTGACATTCCCAAAGTACGCCGCCTCTCCGTCGTGATCCACCGTGAATGACTTGTAGTCCCCGGGTTTACAGATCCAGACGTTACTGGCCGTCGCGATGTCCCACGTGTTGGCACCGAGTCGCAGGTTGGTCTCTACGTTTGTGTTGCTCGTGTTGGCCACGGTGAGCTTGTTGTAGGTGTTGTAGGTGAGTTGGGTGATGGAGTATTGGTAGGACAGGATGACGACGCCGGAGCCGCCGGCACCCCACGTTGTATTAGCATTTAAATAAGCTCCACCTCCACCCCCACCCGTGTGATTTTGTCCATTACCAGTTACTCCACCGTTACCTCCTCCACCGACCGGAGCTGTTCCATTTGAACCTGCATGATATCCTCCACCGCCACCAGAAGCAAAGTGTCCACTGTCGCCATACGTAGTTCCAAATGTAGCTGTTAAATCTGTTCCTATGCCTCCGTTTGCACCGTTTCCGCCATTTGCACCATCACCTAAACCACCTGAACCACCACCACCTGAACCACCTTGGTTAGCAATGGGGCTATACGTTGTACTACCTGTCCCACCATCATTACCCTGTCCTACTGTTCCAGAACCACCTGTAACATTTCTCGTTCCACCACCACCAGATCCACCGTTAATACCACTACCACCACCATCACCACCATTACCTCCTCCTATAACAGTAGTTAAATTAGTAAATTGTGTATCTGAACCTTTAGTACCACTCGGTCCTACACCATTACCAACCACGATAATTTCTACACCATTACCAACCACGATCGTTTTTTGGTCACTCAATGTTACATTTTCATGAAACAGAAGACCACCCGCACCTCCACCTCCTCCACCACCGTTAGCGTTGTCGGGTTTTCCACCCGCACCACCACCCGCCACCATCAACACATTCGCCGTCAACTCCCTAAGAGGCGTCCACTGATAGGTGGTATTCGAAGTCGTGGTCGTATTGGCAGTAAGTGTCCCCCAACTGTACGTCCCCGTAGGTGTATCTGCGTACACGTGTCCATTCGTCGCGGCGTTGGACACCGTGACGTCCCCGAAGACGTTGTCGAAGTTTCCGTGGTGAAAGGCGAGGGTGGAAGCTGCGGAGATTAGAGGGCTCACCCCACTCACCGTCATATCATACGTGTATTTCACGAGGACGATGCCGGAGCCGCCGTTGCCAGAAACATAAGATCCCTTAGAAGCACCACCGCCGCCGCCTGTATGAGCTTCGCCGTCTGTTGCATTACTTGTTGTTCCACCACCATTACCCCCTCCCCCTAACCCCCCTACCCCGCCCGATCCGGTATTTAATGGACTACTACCACCACCACCCGCGAAGTATTCTAAAGTTCCCGATCTAATTGAAGTTTGAACACCGATACCACCGGCTGCGGAACCAGATGAAGGACCGTTACCACCGGCTGCACCGGCGCCACCACCGCCGGAACCACCCTCGGAAGTACTTGCCGTTCCACCACTGTTACCCTGTCCACTCGTTCCACTACCGGGAACTCCTAATCCAGTTCCACCACCACCAGAACCACCTGTCAACCCATTACCACCACCACCACCACCTTTAGCAGTCAATGTGTTAAAGGATGAATCGTTACCATTTGAACCCGTGGTACTACTAGAGGGACCCCCTGCACCCCCCGCACCTACCACTACATTATATGTTGTAGTACTTAACGATAACGAATCAAGAGGTGCAGAAGGACCCCCCGATGAATCGACTGAACATAAAAATCCACCCGCACCACCACCAGATGCCCCGAAAGAATTTCCAAATCTCTGACCACCACCACCACCACCGACGATTAAATAATCTGCAGTCACCCCACTACCAGGAGGCGTCCACTGATAGGTGGTATTCGAAGTCGTGGTCGTATTGGCAGTAAGTGTCCCCCAACTGTACGTCCCCGTAGGTGTATCTGCGTACACGTGTCCATTATCCGCTGCAGCCGTGACTGAGCCATCACCATACACATCGTCGAAGGTTCCGTGATGAAAAGCCAAGAAACTCTCTGGACTCGTCACCGTCTTCGTGGTGGGTATAGTCACAGCCTCTGTCAGGTACTTTTCACCACATATGTCAACTCTCGCTTTGTAGTCCCCGGGTTCCGAGAGGGTCACCGGGTACGCGTTGCCCATCTCGTGCTGGTACCCATCGTAGTATATGGCCACGTTCGACGCGTGGGCCTTCGATCCACCGTATGAAAAGAGTGTGTTTGACCCGTCGAAAGCGAGGAAGAACTCCTCGGGGGTTGGGTAGTCCACAATTGTCGGTAACAGTGACGCCGCCACTATTTTTGTCACCATCAACCAGTTTGACAAAAACATCCTGTAGTATAAGTGGTGAAAATATTAGGTCCGGAACCTACACAGTCTTCAACTTTTTAAGCGCGTTCATGTACTGCTTCTTTCGCAGCTCCATCTCCGCGATGAGCTTCTTCGCCTCCTTCATGCGCTGGATCCGGGGGTCAGCCTTGATCACGCGGTACGTGTTGGCGTTGGGAACCCTGGGGGCGTTTTTCATGGACTTCTTCGTGGTCTTTCTGAGCTTCTTCTTGGTTGCGGTGAGTTGAGAAGAGGTGGGCATTTACTTTAGACGAACATAATTTTCAATCAACGTGAAAACCCCGATGATGACCAGGGCCTGTTGGGTCATCACCATCATCTTCGCTCTGTTCGTCTTGGGAACGAAGTCTCCGTAGCCCACCGAGCTCATGGTCGTGAAGGAAAAGTAAAAGGGGTCCAGGGGTTCCTTGAACCCAAAGTCTTCCCTGCGCATCATGGAATAAAGTATACCGTACACTAAAGCGACCATCAGGGGTGCCCAAATCATTTTATAATCTATGTACATAATAAATGTGGCTGGTCCTCTTACTCGTGGGAGTCATCATGTACCTACTGTACCTCCTCAAAAACAAAAAGAAGCTCGAGTACAAGTGCTTCCTCCTGACCCTCCCCACCTCCACCGATCGCCGACAAAAGTTCCTCGCCTCCCACGATAGGGCGGTACCCCTGGAGATCATCTACGGTGCGAACACCAAGAGCGTAGAGAATGCCAAAAAGTACCAGAGTGTCGTGGATCCTGTGTACTTCCAAGAGGCGCTCAGAATGCACTACAACCGAAAACATCTCCGACCCGACATGACCTACTTTAACATGGGGGCCATCGGGTGCTACATGGGTCACATGGACTTTTACAGGAGGTGCTTCGAACAGGGACTCAAGTACGCCGTGGTGTTCGAGGATAACGTGATCGTGTCCAACTCCAGGTTGTACGACGAGATTCAAGAGGTCATAGATACCATGGGGGACGACTTCGAGATGTGTTTCTTTCACTGCCTGACAAGGTACCCCGATGGGAAAGTCATGAAGGACCTCGAGCGTGTCAAGTGGATCAGTAGCACCAAATGCTATCTCATCAACGTGGCGAACATGCAAAAGTACTACGAGTATTTCTTCCCCATAGATAATCACGTGGACATGAAGCATGAAGATATCATAGCCAGGGGTGCCCGTGTCTTCTACAAGGATCTCAGGGACTGTATGTACATCGATCGTAGCGAAAATAGTACCATCGGACACAGTCAACATCACAAACCCAAATACTTTTCTAAGCAGTATCCGACAGCTACCCCTGATGTTTTAAAATATGGCTACTAAATATGATACTCATTTGTATCTTGATTATCTTGATTATTCTCATATCACTGAGAACAAAATTGGAACCTATTCCTAATACAGTTCACCAAATGTACATCCAGGGAGAAGATGCATTACCAGGGTTTGTCAAAGATGTCATGGAAGAGAATAAAAAACAAAACCACGATTACACATTCAAATTTTATGACTATGATGCCATTAAAAAATATATACACGGGAATACGGATGAAAAAGTAATTCGTGCATTTAATAGAATAAACCCCGAATGTTACACGTGTATAAGTGATTTCTTTAGGTACATAATAGTCTATAACGAAGGTGGAATATATATGGACGTTAAAACGAAAATAAACAAACCGTTACGTGAATGGGTTACGAATGATAAGATTCACATCGGGTTGTGGTTATGGCACGATTACCGTGGATTAGATGTATATTACGATAGTATTAATAAACCCATAAATGCTAAAAGACAGATGCTCCAAAGCACGTTCATGTTTCCACCACGACACCCGTTACTAAAAAATGTGATAGACGACACGTGTTCAAAATTACACTCATCCGTAAATGATATTTTAGAAGTGACCGGTCCGAATATGTACACAAAGGCTATAGCACCTCATTTAAAGTATCATGATTACAAAATATACGAAGATGGAGATGACCTTTATAATAATAATATAACATTCGACGGTACACATGGTAAATATCATGAACTCATGAAAAGTAAGAAGTTACATTGGTCTATAAAAAAAGATAATCTCACTACTAATTAAATGTCAACCTTCGTGGGTATGCTCATGAACTCTCGGACCCAAGCGCATTACTTTCACCTGCGTTCCGTCACCTACGCCCAGCATAAGGCGCTTCAGAAGTACTACGAGCAGATTGTCCCCCTGATGGATGCCTACGCCGAAGCCTACCCTAAGAAGATCAAGGCCATCAAGATAAACAGACGGTTCCTCCAAGACCCCGCCAAGGCACCCGCGTATTTCCGGAGTCTCTTGGCGCGCATGAAGAAGATGAAGCTCTCCAAGGAACCCCACCTCAAAAACATTCAGGATGATATCGTCACACTCATCCATCAGACCTTATACCTTCTGCGTCTCAAATGAAGAACGACTCCCCCCTCGGACTAACTTCATGACGTTCCCAAACATGGTGGGGGTCGATGGTTCCTCACAGAGGATGCTCAGACCGTTACACACGTCTGGTTTTTCTTCCCTACACGGAAACATCTTGTTGAACGCAGTGATGGATCCAGAGGGGATGTCCGGACTCTCCGAGAGAAGTCGATCGTATTCCATCCGACACTTCATGACAAACTCCAAAGCGTTCGGTCGGTCGTGGGGTTCCATGGACAGTTCCATGTCTATGTTCCTATAAAATTTCGAGTACTGCACACACATCAGTGAGTGCGTCTCCATGAGCTTCCCACAGTTGTTAAACTTTGAAACAGAGTTGATGATACCACTGGCGACGTTCATGAAGGCGAAAAAGTATTGAAGAAGCATGATGCGCCCCTTGGTTCCAGAGCTCGCGTCTGCTGAGGGGTTCAGGACAGCGAAACCACCCACGCCCGTGATACTAGACATGATGATGGTAGGGTAGGACAGCCAGTCGTGTTGTTTCTTGAACATCAGCCGCGCGTGATTATGGAGCCACCTGTAGCCCGCGGCTTTTTGCGCCCATTTTTGGAGAAGCTTCTCCTGTTTTTCAGTCCAACCGTGGTCGTCTGACATAAATAATGTTGATAAAATAATATGAAAGAGTCAGTAGTATTCACGTACGGGAGGTTCAATCCTCCTCACCTCGGACACAAGATGATGATCGAAGAGATGATGAAGCTCAATAAGAAGGTGGTGGTGGTCGTGTCCCACAGTCAGGACAGTAAGAAGAATCCACTGGCCGTCACGGACAAGATCAAGATCCTGAAGACGTGGTTCCCTAAACTGGACATCCGTGCCTCCTCCAAGAACACCCCCATCGCCAAGATTGCCGAGAACTTCGCCGAAAACTCGGTCATGGTCGTGGGTGAGGACCGGGCAAAGGCTTTCGAGTTCATCCCCGTCCAGAAGAGACCAGTGTCCCGACCCCCCGGCGCACCGTCGGCCACCAAGGCGCGTAACGCGGCCAAGGCTGGTAACGTCAAGACGTTCAAGAAACTCACGGGCTACAACAACGCGGGTGTCATACGTACGATTCGGGGATCACCCAATAATAAGAAAAAGGGGGTCAGCACCCGAAGAGTTTGAGGAGAAATAATCTCGTCATCTTGTAATATGAAACATCTATTCATACTAGTATTTATTATCCTGTTTCCGTTTCTATTAAACGCGTGGCATGGATACCTAAAACCAGCACGGAAATCGGAAATACAACATATAGACTGTTCTTATATACAGGGTAAACTTATACCATACACCGATGACATCATTAAAGTCACGGAAAGTCAAGGGAGTAAATTAGAATCTATGGCCGTTGAGGGGTACAAGATTGTGAGAAATCAAATGAAAAAACATTTACCAATAGTCTATACAATCATAGAAGACTATGTATCTACATTGAGTTATAAAGGAGCGAAGCCTATGGATTGTGATAAAGAAAAGTATTGCTGGTTTTTAAGACTTTACAACAAAAATGGACATTTCTTAGATTGGCACTTTGATAACAATTTCACGAGTGGCGCGAGGTACACGCTAGTATGTAATATCCACGTTTCGCCATGTAACACGTCACATTTCATGACAAAGGAAACAGTCGTACCGAGTAAATCTGGTTCGGGTGTCATCTATAACGGCACCGATGTGAAGCATGCCATAAGCTCGCAAAGTGATGACTGTACGAGAATAGCGTTAATAGTACCAATGTACGAGAATGATCAAATAACATTATTAGGTCGTTGGAGAAAATGGGCCAGGGACATAAGCTATCATCATTTAAAATTGTGAGCTTGTCGCCTAGCCTCCTTGTCCACCCATTCGTTTTGAGGGTTTCCCGCGTGTGCCTTTACCCATTGCCACTCGACGGCACTGAACTTTTCCCGCAGTTCGTCGAGTCGTATCCACAGTTCCTTATTCTTCACGGGTGCACCCCCCGAGGATTTCCACCCCTTCTTCTTCCACCCGTGTATCCACGTGGTCATACCCTTCATCACGTATAGACTATCCGTGTGGACCTTCACCTCGGTGAGCCCGTGCTCCAGACACTTTTCGAGACCCTTCACGACCGCCGTCAACTCCATGATGTTGTTGGTGGTGTTCTTGGTACCCCCACTGATTTCGAAGAGACCCTCGTACTTGGCGGCCCATCCACCGGGTCCAGGATTTCCCAGACAACTTCCGTCCGTGTACATTCTTTATTTTATGGTGGCTATTTTTAACCTAGAGACTGGTCTCGCCGGTTGAAGTTTTTCAACCTAAGTGACTTCAACACTTCCCCATTTCTCAACTTCAAACATGGATTGCAATATTTGCTGCGAGACCATCAACGGGAAGAATAAACTCGTCGCATGTGGGTTTTGTGAGTTCAGTGCCTGTTCTCGGTGCACCGAGCGTTACCTGTTGGAAACGCACGATGACGCACACTGCATGAGCTGTCGCAAGGGGTGGGATCAGGGTATCCTATTTGAACGCTTGACACAAACCTTTTTAAAAAAAGACTATAAGAATCGCCGCAAAGAGGTGCTCCTCGACAGGGAAAAGTCCCTCTTGCCCCAGACCCAGCCTGATGTTGAACAAGAACTAGCTGAACGGGAGAGGAAAAAACTCTTGGATAAGATGCTCTCCGAAAGAAGCCGGCTCACCGAAGAGCTCAGGAAAATTTCCATCGTCATAGATAACATCAGGTACGATGCTGGTATAGAGCGTGTGGAACCCAGTGGTACCACCACCACCCGCAAGTGTCCGATGGATGATTGTAGGGGCTTCCTCGGTAAGAATTGGAAGTGTGGTATATGCGAGACACAGATTTGCAAAGAGTGTAACGAGTCCAAGGGGGAGGAGCACGTGTGCGACCCCAATAACGTTGAGACCATGAAGCTTCTCAAGTCGGACTCCAAACCATGCCCAGCATGTGGTACCCTCATCACCAAGATTGACGGCTGTGACCAGATGTGGTGCACCCAACCCAACTGTCACACGGCGTTCAGTTGGCGCTCGGGGAAGAAGGTGTTTGGTGTGATTCACAACCCTCACTTCATCCAGTTTGCCGCGAATAACGGGGTGGCCGAGAGAAACCCCCAAGACTTGCCGTGCGGGGGGTTACCTGATGTGTACAACTTTTTCAACCGTGTGAGGCGCTTCGTGAGTATGGTGGATCCCACGAATAACAAACTCCATGAACGTTTTTCGCAACCCATACAGTTTGTCCGACACATGACACATATTGAGGAGGCGCGGTACAGGGTGACTGACGTGGTGAATACCAACACGGACCTGCGGGTGCGCTACCTGCTCAACGAGATTGACGATACACATTTCGCAAAGCTTATCATGCAGAGAGAGACGGCGTGTAAGAAGAAGAAGGTGTTTCACGACATTATAGTCATGATCATACACACGAGCACGGATATCATCAACACTATCAACGGAAATCTCAGACCTCAGAACGCCAAGCAGGTGTACGAGCAGGTGGATGTACTCGACAAACTCAGGGACTACGCGAATGATCAGTTTGTGAGAGTGGGGGGGTTGTACAAGTGCAAGTATCCTTACATCAACTCAAAATGGGGTTTTGAGAGGTTTGTTTAAGATATTCGGATGCCTTTTTTGGAGTTTTACAAATGGTGTCTCCACAATGATCCCGATTCTGATACACGGAATTAATGGATGTACGTAGTTCTTGACATGTCTTGACAGACCATCTTCCTAGTATAGGTTTTTTTACCATGAATAACGTATCAATTAGCTTCATAAACATTTTGCGATTTAGAATGTCTGATATACATTTTAAAACGTAATTTTTTAATACTATTTTTTAAACTTAAACTAAATCCCAACGCTTAGTTGGAGAACGCAAGACCGCCCATACCCGATTGGATTCGGAGAACGTTGTAGTTCACAGCGAACATGTGAAGCGACGTGGCAGTCGCACCCGACTTGGTCTTGATGGCAACCTGCGCGTTGTCGATGCGCGAGAAGTTGCAGGTACCGGTGGGCTGGTGCTCCTCGGGCTTGAGCGCGAAGGAGTAGGAGTAGACACCGGGCACGGGGGAGCCGGTGTGATGCTGGAAGGACTGCACCTGGTTGAAGTACTTACCCTCCTGCTCCTTGAAGCGGTCCTGACCGTTGAGGACGAGCTTGAAGGTGTCGACGGGGCCGGCGAGCTCCTCGGTCCAGGCGGTGTACTCGGAACCGGCGAGGAGGAGGGGAGCACCGGACTGAGACGGGGCCATGAGCACGTTGGAGGTGGGGTCGGCAGCCAGCACGTTGGAGGTGAGCACGGGGGAGCCGGAGGTGAAGTTCCAGAGGTTGGAGCGAGACACGGAACCCTGGTCGGCGCACCAGACGAGCTCCTTGATAGGGTGGTTGTAGGACAGACGGATCTGCTTGGTTTGACCACCGGCGGCGAGGGAGTCCGTGCCGGTGTGCTGGAGCTGCTCGATGAGGTACTCGTGACCCTTCTGGGCGAAGCGGCGACGCTCCTCGGTATCGAGGTACACGTAGTTACCCCAGACCTTGAAGGTGGTGCCATCGGTGTACTGGTCGAACTCGGAGGAGAGGTCGAAGTCGAGGCGGACCTCGTGGTACTGGAGGGCGATGAGGGGGAGAGCCAGTCCGGGGTTGCGGTTGAAGAAGAAGATGAGGGGGAGGTAGATGGCACCGGCGGCGAGGTCACCGGGGGTGCACATCTTGGCCCACGCAGCCTTCTTGGACTCATCGAGGTACAACTCGGAGTACAGGCGCCACCAGTGCTGGTAGTGCTTGTCGATGCGCTGACCACCGATGGACAGCTCGACATCCTTGATGGCACGCTCGGCGGCGTACATGGCGTCATCGGCGCCACCGGTAATCTGCGCGAGGTTCGCCTTGGACTTCATCTCGACGTACATGTCGGAGATGAGATCACCGTTGCGCGCGATCGTCACGGAGACGCGACCGTTGTCGGCGGCGGTACCGTTGACGGTCTGCTCGATGTTCTCCATGGCGAAGTTAGTGTGGCGGCGGTAAACCGCCTGGAAAAAGGTAACCTTGGGGTTACCGGTAAGGTAAACGTCTTGGGCGCCGTAAGCGACGAGTTGCATCAATCCTCCGGCCATCGTGTATGTTTTGTACTATATACAGAGAAAATAATTTGGCCTGACGAACACGCACTCGGGGACCTTGGCTTCTTCCAGTGCGGAAAAAGTCATAGAGTTTTTCCTGGGTCTACTTTAAATGTCTCAACCTGAAGAAGAAATTCATGAAGAAGAAATCTCCGACGAGGAGGAGGTCTCAGACGAGGAGCTCGCAGAGTTTGAGGATGATGATGGGGACCTGATCACGGTGGAGACTCTCCTGAGTTCCACGCTCATGACCGAGGAGGGTGATACCGTGTGCTCTGCCCTGGTGAACATCGGACGTCAACTCGAAATGCAAAACAAAATCATGGTCAAAATGTTGACCACCCTCCAGAAGAGGGCTTAGAAAAATGGATTGTATAGTATATAAATGGCGACCACACACTTCATCGATGATCAGGCGAACAGGGATGAGGCGAACAGTGCTATGTGGTCAAACCAAATTCAAACCTTTGACAAGGAACAGCTAATGGACTTATTGATTCGTCTGGAACAGGCGTGGAAAATAAACGATCGTGAAAGTGGATATGTAGGGCAGCGCATTGGATATGTGAATTTTTTCACACAAGAGGAGATCGGTGAAGATGGGTACCCACGGGGTGCTGTCGACATCGAGCGGAAGTGTACCATGTACATCCGAATGCGCGATCGCCTGTGTGACATGTACCATCGAGCTGATACCCTGAAGTTATTGGATGATATTGATGAGAATGATCTGAAATTATCTGTCCGTATAAACAGACTTCTCGATCAGGTGGATGATGCCTGGCAGATTGTCTTTCGCATCGAACGTACCAACGAACGAATCAATAACCCCATGTATATTCCTATTAACCCCGAATCCGACCCATCCATATTCAGATTATCTACAATCTCTAAACCAGATGAACTTTCCCCCTTCCAACAAGCCATCATGCAGACCCTGAAGCATCTGTACGTCAATAACATACGAAGGTACAAAGGGCAGTGCTGCACGGAGATCAAGACCCCCACTGGTTGTTCCACTCGCGCCTGGAAGCCCATCATGAGTATTCAAGAGTTTGTGTACAGCGTGGGTAAGAAGGAGGTGGAGTTTGAACTGTGGAAGAATCTGACTTCGAGGGGGTCAGCTCACAGGGATGTCATCACACATCTGTCGAACTGTAAGGATATGCAGTTTCCTGACATCGTGAAGAACCGTCACGTGTGGTCGTTTACCAACGGTATCTTCATCGGCAAGGAACACTGTGCTGAAACCAATCGGTACAGGGCTGCCTTTCACAGTTATGATTCCAACGAGTTTAAAAATCTCGATCAGACTGTGGTGAGCTGTAAGTATTTCGACCAGGAGTTTCCCGACTATGGTCACCTGGAGGATTGGTACGATATCCCCACCCCCTTCTTTCAGACTGTCATGGACTACCAGGCATTCGATGAGGAAGTGATGCGATGGATGTATGTCATCGGTGGTCGCCTGTGTTTTGATGTGGGTGACATGGATGGTTGGCAGGTGATCCCATTCCTCAAGGGTGTGGCGCGTTCCGGTAAGTCTACACTGATCACCAAGGTGTTTCGTAAGTTTTACGGACCCGAGGATGTGCGTACCCTGTCCAACAATGTCGAGAAGAAGTTTGGTCTTTCGGCCATCTATGACTCCTACATGTTCATCGCCCCAGAGGTGAAGAATGATCTCGCCTTGGAACAAGCCGAGTTTCAATCCATCGTGAGTGGTGAGGATGTCTCGGTGGCTATCAAGTGTGAGAAGGCCAAGTCCATCGAATGGAAGACCCCTGGTATCCTGGGTGGTAACGAGGTGCCTCAGTGGAAGGATAACTCAGGGAGTATCTTGCGTCGTATCCTCACGTTCAACTTTGGAAAACAGGTGAAGTCAGCGGATACCACCCTGGAGGATAAGTTGGAACTCGAGCTTCCTCAGATTCTTCAGAAGTGTGTCAGGGCATACCTGGACTACTCACAAAAGTATGCCAACAAAGACATTTGGAACGTGGTACCCGAATACTTCAAGACTGTACAACGTCAGGTGGCGATGGTGACGAGTACCTTGGAGAACTTTTTACAATCCCCGGGCATCAATATGAACCCCGATGTATGCTGCCCCAAGGCGGAGTTTGTGTCCAAGTTTAACAATTACTGTCTGGCGAACAACCTCGGAAAGCCCAAGTTCAACTACGACTTTTACGCAGGCCCCTTCAGTCAGAGAGATATCGTGGTGCGTCACCACACGGCCATGTACAAGGGAAAGATGATGGCCAATCAGGAGTTCATCTTCGGTATCGAGTTGGTCGAAGAGGATGAGGGTGGTTTCGGTGCCGACTATTAAAATGTTAGTCCATAATAAACATGGGAATGTTCAACGAGTTTTTGTCCAACAACAACAACAACAACAACATTCAGGTGAATCAGAGATTACTCGTGAATGTCACGCGTTTTCTCACGAATAATGAGCGGATGGAACTCAAGAAGGATCTGAATAACGGTAAAAATATCAACAGGAAGATAAATGGTATGGTGAAGCAGAAGATGAACAGTGTGAACATGAATGATCTAAAAATATCCCCTCTCAAACTAGGTTTCTTCAACGCCATAGTGAACGACACCTTCGATAAGAAGGAGCGCATAGACTTGGTGCATGTATTCAACAAAAAACCCCATGGTAAAAAGACTATACCTAGAACTAGTGTAGAGATTGAAATAAAAAGTATCAAATTGTATCACGGACAGTTTAAAGTTGGCGCCGAACATTCTTTATCAGGGATCTTCGGGGAAGTTGATCCGACGAAGAAGTATTTCATGGCTCAGATAACGGCGCAAGTCTATGATGGGAAGGTCAAACAAGGTGTCAACTTCAGGGTGTACCGCAATGGTAAAATTCATTTCTCGAGTGGCATACTGAATAATAACATCAAGCAACCCGAACAGATTCGAAAGTACATCGTGGATAATTTCACGAAGCGCGAAAAATTCCTGTACTCTCCCATAATCTATAACAACCTGGCGGGACAATTCGACGTGAACGGCGCCCTGAACCTACCCGGGGTGGCCAAGGCTTTCCGCGTGAGTGCAAAGATAGATTATGAACCCGAGCTCCGCGCGGCGCTACGCATGAATTATCTCGGCACCTCTTTCCAACTGTTCACCACGGGTGTCGTACAAATATTAGGGGCTCGCACCGAAGCCGAGATGCTCCAGGGGTACGAATACGGTAAGGATCTCGTGACACAGATGTTCGTCATGGGACTCCTGACAAAGTCTAACGCTCCCGTGAAGAAGGCGAAGGCGAAGGCGAAGAAGATGGTCGCCGTGACTTCCTCTAACACCATCAAGTCTGTCTATGAAAAACTTCAATCGGGTAATTCCAACATCAAAAATGATGATACCCTTAAAAATATTTGTGAAAAGATGAAGAAGAATAAACCCATGAACAACAGGGTCACCTACGACAACAAGAAGAATACCGTGAAAATATCTGGTAAGGACTGCGCCCGTTATCCCAAGCCCGAGCTCATGGCGGCCGCCAAGCGCATCGGTGTGGTGGACATCAAGGCGACCACGTCAAAGGAGAAGATATGTGACAAGATCAAGGCACACGTCTTTGGTAATTTCAAGGTGAATAATAAACCGTGTCTCGGGTACACGAAATCCCAGTTGATGCCCCTGGCTATCGCGAAGGGTATACCAGTGAGTGATAAGGACACCGTGAAGACCCTGTGCGAAAAGATGCAGAAACCCACGAGTGCGAAAAATCCCATGAATGTCATCAAGGAAAAAGCCAGGGCGAAGAAGAACGCTGTTGCAAACGCCCTCACAGTCAAGAGGCGTCTCAATAACACTAGTATCAAAAAGAACCTCGAGACCCTCTACGGTAAAAAATGGTTAAACACCTACAGGAACGTGATGCCTTCTTTAAATGAAAACGTCGCGGAAATCAAGAAGCGCGTAGAAGCGCTCAACGTCAAAAAGGACAAGAAGGGTATCCCCTTCAAGAAGGACGTGAATACCCTCAAGAAGATGTCGGTCCGTGACTGGAAGCTCTCGCGAAAGAAGATGTTGAATAACAAACTGAATGCTCTCAATAACAATTTTGCTAATGAACTAGAGAATCTACTCAACGTGGAGATTGTCAAGAAGAAGTCACCTAAAAAGAAATTCCTTAAGGGTACTAAAGTGGAAGAGCTCTAAAATGGATGATCCACGAGAGCTCGTCTTACGAAACGTGAGAGGTCACAAGGGGTTCAGGATAGATGGGTCATACCGAGCACACATTCATGCGTCGCTACTGGACGCAATCTTCTACACGATAGCAGAATACGTGCGCCACGAACGAGACACGGATGAGTTGGGTCTGGGTAAATTGGAAAGACTTCATTCGTTCCCCCGAGCCTTCTTGGAATCTGAAGATCCACACGAATGGTTAGAGAAACATAGGCAGGAGGATGATACGAGTCTCATCATGTACATCCACGACAACGTCACGGAGATGAATCCTGGAGCACACAGGCGTACACTCTTCTATTTGCTCAACATATTACACTTTGATTTATAAACTTGTGGGGTTCTGCAATCTGTTTAAGGTGTAGGGTATGATGGGAAAAATCATAGCCCACAAACGCATCCTTCAACTGATTGGACACCGTGAAGGCTTCATGTTCTCTGGGATTTCCTGAACACACGGATACCTGTTCAATCTTGAGTAATCTATCCTCCAACATGGCGAAGAGTTTCAGGGACTCTGGGGAGAGTCCATCCGCCCGCATCTGTTCAAACATCTTCTTGGACATTCCCTGAGAGAGGTGAAAGTGCTTCGTCTTGTATCCTAGGATACCCACTTCTTCACTGGATTGTTTCATCGAATGCCACACGATGACCAAGACCACAGCCAGGAGAATCAATTGAATCATTTATTAGTATCCAACATATTAAATAAATCCTTCACCTTATGGATGATGTTAAACATCTCATCATTGGATTGTACCCGTGTGGGATCTATGATTTCAAACTCAATCTGATACGTCATGGGGTCTTCTGCATCCATGTCGTGTGAGTCACCTACACAAATAGTCATGTCTATGGATAGATTTTTTCTGATGAACGACACGCGTTTCTTCGTCTTCTTCTTATCCATGTCCCTGTTGGTGTCGGGGGGGAGGGGGTGTTCGTTGGACACACTGAACCGAACATCGTAGGGGGTACCTTTGAGTTTCTTGAAATCTTCATTCTTGACACGCTCCTTGCGCACGATAGTCTCATCACCCGTGGCTTCGTCTACAGAGATACGAACACCGTCGGACTCCCTGTAAAAAACTTCGTGTTCCGTACCCACAACCTTTTCCCATCCCATGTATCTCTGGAGACCTATCATGACCCGGTCGAAAGTCGCCTTGCCCACGTTCGTGTCGAACATCTTACCGTTGAATTTCCCCAGGCGCATCTCGAGTTCTACGTGTGGGTCATCCTTGTGCTTCTGCACGAGGGGGTAGAGTTTGTCGCAGATTTTATGGGTATCCATTTCATATATGATTTGCGTGAAAACTCTAAATAACTTAGGTTGATTGTAGATAACATGCACGGTTTCCACAACAATGGAAATACGTGTTATTTTAACTCAGCCGTACAATGTCTGCTTCAGGTGAGAGGTATGTCGGAACACATCATGGAAAATGCATACACGGGTGACTGTCAGTTTACAGTAGCGTACCGTGAGCTCGTGAAACTCTATCACGGGGAGGAGAAGCCCTTGAAGATAGATATTTTCCCACTGCTAAAAACTTTTCACAACACCTTCCCACGGTTCGGTACACCCCAACCCCACGATGCACAGGATGCAATCTTCTGCATCGTGGATATTCTCGAAGTTTCTTACCCATACATAAAGACACTCTTTTACGGAGAACAAAAACAGGAAACCATCTATCCCGGTGGAAAAAAGATCATCACAGAACCCTTCAGCATGCTCCTGTTACACGGGAAAGAGGGTGAAAGTGTAGACACTCTGTCGCGAGAGCGAGAACAGTGGCACACCCTCACAGACTATGTTGATGACGAAGGAAAAAAGCACAACGTGACAACAGTACGAACGAGCATCACAAAGTATCCCCCTGTTTTATTGGTGTCGTTCGATAAGAAGGTTCGTGTGACGGTGGATGAAGTATTCAATAGATACGAGGTGGTCGGAAGTATTATTCACGTCGGAAGTCAATACGGTGGTCATTACATGTCTATGATGAAACTAAACGATGCGTGGATACTACAGGATAACACTATGTTGTCTCAGGTGGACTTTCCAGAAACCCACGATCATCACGTACTCATGTACAATTTAAAAAATCCTCCATCTTAATATCCTCCTTGATGTTCACCAGAGTTCTGTAAAAAGTCCTCCGTCCGTTGGGAAAAGTCTTATCGCTTCGGATCTTGAGGGGCTTCCACCACATGGGTTCATCGTCGAACATGTATTGACACTCCACGATGGCATCTTCGGTGACCCACGGAGGGACCTGGTGCCCCTTCAGTTCAGACTCAAACACGAGTTTCCCCCTGTCTTGTATGTACATGTTCCATTTGTCACCCTTACGCTTCACCTGAAAGTCGATGGTATTCTTCTCCCTCGGCTTCCATTTGAACATCGTCTCGTGCGTACCAGTCTTGACCCACGTCTTGATGGGTGTGAAGACGAGACCATCCATATCCTGAGTCACCGTTGGGAGATAGTCATCCATGAACGTCTTGAAATCAGACAGTAGATGAAACGTCTTCACCTGCAATTTGATAGGGTCATACTTGAGCACCGTGAGCATCTTCATGAGATCCTCGATGTGCTTGAGGCGATCCAGGAAATCGAGGTGCCCCACCCCCTTCCCATTCACCACGAGTGCATCGTAAATCATGAACGTATCATTATTGTACAACTCCCCCTCGAGAATGGTACCATTTCCTTCGTAGACTGGTTTGCGAAAATTAATCATACACAGAAACATATCGAGTGCCCTATTGATACAGACACACACCCTCCTTCCCTCAAACACAAAGGCGAGGAGCATACACCTGACACCATCAGTCTTTTCACACACCACATAGGGTTGGGAACGAAGTGTATCGAAATGTTTATACTCGATAGACACGGGTTGACACCCAGGAAAAATACCCTTCGTACCCCAGTGGTACTCCATGTAAGATATCGCATATGTGTAAAGGGGTTCGTCCCGTTTTACAGATAGACGTTGCATTATAGTTGATGTTTTTGTTTTAATCTTTAAGTCGCTTTAACACCGCTCGAATTCACGATGTTTCCTATGCACTCGTGGGAATATGTGTGAGTGAGTTTGGCTGCCGTGAATGCGACGACTCTCACTCCGTGTTCTTTGAACTTTACAAACATGACATCCAACTTAGGATGAATTTTGTACGTCCCGGTGCGTTTATCCTTGATGGATTTGAGAACCGGTTTACACATGAGTACCCATGCTTTGGCACTGGACGTCTTGACGGTATGAATATTCTCCGCCACCTTGGCTATCACTTCCGTGTCAAAGTCGAGACCCATCTGTTCCACGGGTTCTGTGGATTCTTCGCGGACCTTCTTCTTGAAAGTGTCCCAGTTGATACCCTCCTTGACCCCCGGAAACACGACGGCACCGTACCCTTCATTCTTAGCCAGAACCATCTTCATGGATTCATCATCCACGTGGATTCCGAAATCGACATAGAATATTCTATCGTGCGTCTTTACGAATTTATGAATCATCTCCGACTTATCGTAGGGATCGTCATTGACAAACACGACTTCATTCTGAACCGCACCGGATTGGATGCACTGAATGTTGAATCGAAGGATGGTATGAAGTGTCTTCACGTGACAGGAGTGCCCACGGGTGACGATGATGGTGGCGACTTTCATATTTTGGAGAATATACACGGCTACGCCTTAAGCCTATGATTGAGACATCCAGTGAAGGGTAGATTCCCAACATGACCGAGTGTGGTATTACAGTCCGCGTAAATCTTCCCATCCATCTGTTGCCAGCGGCGGCAAAAGGCGTAATCCTCCGAGAGATATCTCTTGGTATCGGGGTCAATCATACAGTCGAAGAGTGCACAGTATTCATCAAAATCCCTGTTCTGGTGATCATTCTTACACGTCAGGGTATCCTTATAGTGTTCGTGCATCTTCTCGAGCGCCTCACGTTTAATCATCATGAAACCCGTGGGACCATCGAGCACCTCCACGAACCCATTGACCACCTCACGTTTATGGGCACCGATGTTCACCACGAGACTCGACGATAGCATGCCCATGTCGCGTTCATCCTTATTCTCCACAGCCTTCTTCGCCTGATCCCACATGACAACCTTCTTGGGATACACAGCCACAGACACGTCGTGTCCAGATTTGAGAAGACGAACCACCGCCTCTGGGTCAAATTCAACATCTGCGTCGATAAACATGAAATAGTCGCAATCCGTCTTTTGCATAAATCTACCTATAGACACATTTCGCGCGCGGTGGACGAGGCTCTCATTCTCGGTGGTGTCAATCATGAGTTGAATACCTTCCCGCATGAGACGTAATTGAAGTTTGATGAGGCTTTGCATGTACTTATCGAGGCACATACCCCCATAGCACGGTGTACTCAGGAATAGTTTCATATAGTATAACATCGAATCATTCCTCTAAATGGCGTTTGACTATGACGACTATTTTATTCAGGGTCGGCACAGACACTGAACATTTTTCACATAGGGCAGACTTTGTGACCGACGCCCCCATCACGAGAAATATGATGGCTGTGGCTACGCTATTCGGCGTTTTACTCATCAGATCTACGCACGATTCCAAATCAGAACACAACTTGTTACATCTGAGTCGCTGTTCCCTAGACACTTCGAAGGAGTTCAGTAACCTCTGCATGACATTGAAGGGTTTCGTCACAAAGTTCTTATCCGTCTTTTCCTCCTTGATAGTATCTGTGAACATCTGTGTCGTGCGACTGAGATCCTTGCCCTGGATGCCAAACATATCAGCAATCTCCCTGGTGGTGCGGGGAATCTGGGCCAACCTACAGGCGTACAACACACAGTTCGCCTTGATACCTGCCCGGACCGCTCCACGTGTGAGCTTCCCCTCGTTAAACTTCTTGTACATCGTCTTCGCATCTTTGAGTACAGTGTCTGGGAGGCTTGTGCACGCTTCATCGATATCCTTGTAGGCGTGAAACAGTGAGCGATCCTTGTGATTCATAGAGTTGTGAAAGTTAATCTTCGCCATTCGCTTCGTCTCATAGTTTGAAGAATACTTGGTAGCGATGACCGTCCCCTTTCCCCAGGCATCTGAAAACAGTTCATGGTTGGCGGAGGGCATGGCACATCTTGAGGGATCGGATGCTTTACCATCCTCTGTAACACCACTCGTCCATTCAGCAGATTCATCTATGTACACGTGGTCGACAGTGCCACACTCGGTGCACACCATCCCTTCCCTCGTGAGAATCTTACTCCCCGAACAGTATTGACATAATCTATTATCCACTGACTTGGTTGTGGGTTTGTGAAGGAGTCGGTCCAGATCGGACCAAATAGTAGCCAGTGTGTCTTCCATTATGTTTTGAAATGTTTTATTGTTCTGAGTTCTTCGCACTTAGGCTAAAAATTGACATGACGCATACGAGCATCGATATCATCTACTGTCTGTTTAAACCTTCTCGACCCATCGCTCATGGGTACCCACTCGGTCCAGGCACGATCGACAGCCACGTGGTCTGACGGAGGTTCACACTCATCGTCAGACACGATAAAACTCAACACGTCACTACCGGAGTCGTCGTACATTTCGCTATCCTCCCCTGAGTCCACCTCTTCCTTCAGGACGTACCTTTCATCAGACACGTGCTTGAAAATGGTCTCACCTTCTGGGTAGTGTTCACAGATGCTCTCCGGCCTGATGATATTGAGCTCAGACTCCAGGACGTGGACCCTCGCCCCCTTATACGTAAACGATGTCTCTTCGAAGTAGTGTAACTCGATATGGTCCCCACGATTGTCAGCCACTTTGGCGAACAGTTCATCTTCTACGTCATCTACGACGACGGCAACTTTGATCAAGTCTCCTGACTGTATATCTTTAAAGCAAATCATCCTGCCTAAAGATTTCACACAAAAAATATTCATAGCTATTAACACACGCGATGGGTATCGAAATTCTCTCAAAAGATGGATGTACATATTGTGATCACGCCGAAGAACTATGCAAGAATTTGAACCTTGACTACACACGAACATACGTATCAAAGGATGTACTGAAGGAACGCTGCGGGGCGAAAGCCTCTGTGTACCCCCAGGTGTTCGTGAACAGTGTGCATGTCGGTGATTATTTTGCGTTTCAGGAGTACGTCGATGATGCTGAACCCATACTCCTCCCCACCCTGAACCGGTTCACCGTGTTTCCCATAGAATATGAGAATCTGTGGGCACTCTATAAAAAAGCACAGATGTCCAACTGGACGGCGGAGGAAGTGGATGTATCTACAGACATGGATGACTGGAAATCTTTGAGTGATAACGAAAGGCACTTTATTAAATACGTGCTCGCCTTTTTTGCGGGTTCGGATGGTATCGTGTTTGAAAATATAAATAACAACTTTGCCGACGAGGTGCAAATCACCGAGGCCCGATCCTTTTACGCGTATCAATCACACAACGAGATGGTGCACGGAGAAACCTACAGTAAACTCATCGACAAGTACATCCGTGATGGAGCGGAGAAGAAGGAACTGTTACAAGCTATCACCACCATCCCATCCATCAAAGAGAAGGCGAAGTGGGCCATGCGATGGTTCGATACGTCTCGACCCTTCTCTGAACGTCTCTTGGCTTTCGCTTGTGTGGAGGGTATATTCTTTTCTGGAAGTTTCTGTGCCATCTTCTGGTTGAAGAAACGTGGGCTCCTCCCTGGTCTGTGTTTCAGTAATGAACTCATCAGTAGGGACGAAGGGATGCATCTCGAGTTTGCCATAGAACTCTTCAAACTTTTAAAACACAGACCGTCACAGGATATAGTACATGAGATTGTTCGCGAGGCTGTGGCTATCGAGAAGTCTTTCATTATAGAAGCACTCCCGTGTAGTCTCATCGGTATGAACTCCGAGAAGATGTCTGATTACATAGAGTACGTGTCTGATAGGATGCTCAAACAGGCGGGGTTCGATAAAATCTGGAACACGCAAAATCCCTTTGATTTTATGGAAAACATTTCCCTCGATGGAAAGACTAATTTTTTTGAAAAGCGTGTCGGAGATTACGGAAAGATTGATGAATCGACTACCGTGACGTTCGACGAAGAGTTCTAGGGGGTGATGACCACCTTACGCCCATCGCTGCAGGCACACGTCGTGGCACCCGCGGTCGCGGGCTTCTTTAACATCGCGGGGGCATCCATATCAGCGTTAATATCCATGGGGGCAAACATAGCACCACTGTCCATCATGGGGTAGGCCTTCTCCGCCATCCCGGGCTCGGGGGAGGGCGTGTCCACCATAGGAGGGCTGGGGCTCACAGGAGCCTGCATTTTCATGGGAGGGCTGGGGCTCACAGGAGCCTGCATTTCAGCGGGCTCGTAGGGGGCGTACGACTCACGCTTTATATTCATCATTCCCCACACGATCAACATGAAGACGAGCGTGTGAAGAATGAGACCAGGGGTCGTGGGGCATCCGTTGGGTCCCGAGACCCACGAACCGAGAATACGGCGCATGAGACGGAACGTGTCCGGGTTGGCGACGATGAAAAATACGAGTGCCGACATGAGAGAGATGATGAACTTTTGTTCTTGCTTCTTACCGTTGCATCCGCAACCACAATCCTTGAAAAGACCCATTTTGTATATCTTACCCTGAGAAAAAAACTTACTTAAAGTGAATCCGCCAATAGAATATATAACAAGCAACCATGGCTAACATCATTCAGCGTTTCGAACAATTTGATTCCTCCTCCGTCGTCCTCTCCAAGATGAAGAAGAACAAGAACGGCGGCAAGACTGTATACATCAACGCACAAGGCAACAAGAAGCTGTACCTCCAGCTTCCTTTCATGCGATCCCCCTTTGGCCTGAGCGCCTTCACCGATGAGGCTACCAACAAGACTTCGTACTCCTTGGACTTGTCCTTCGACAAAGACAACGAGGCAGCCACTGAACTCATGGAGAAGCTCAAGGCACTCGATGATAAAATTGTCGAGACGGTCGCTGCCAACTCCAAGGAGTGGCTCGGCAAGCCCTACAACATCGAGGTCATCAAGGAGGCACTCTACAAGCCGCTCATTCGTCCTGGGAAGGATGATTACCCCTCTACCATCAAGCTCAAGCTCATGACTAAGCCCACGGGTGAGTTTATGGCTGAGGCTTACGACATGTCTCAGAATACTGTACCCGTTGATAGTATCGAGAAGGGGCAGAAGTGTATGTGCATCGTAGATTTCAACCAGATTTGGTTCATCGACAATAAGTTTGGTGTCAGTGTGCGTCTGTCACAGGTGCTCTGCGAGCAATCCGCGAAGCTTCCCACCTTTGCCTTTCAGGGTGTCGAGACTACCTCTGCTTCCTCTGAAGAAGAGGAGGGTGACTTTGGTGAGATTGACGAATAAAATATTACTTGATTACATATGAATACATACACTTTCAATAAGTTGATAGGCCAGGGTGAATACGGGAAGGTATTCAAGGCTAAGAATAAAAATGGTCGCGTCGTCGTGATTAAAAATTCTGATAAAAATTTACAAACTGAACGTAACATCACAAAAAAATTAAATGCATTCAACGTCCCAGCCGTCTATGGATACCGTGAGTTGTTGATTTCTGAATTTATAGACGGTGTGACGTTTAAAAGTTACATCAGGAGTGGTCAAAGAAAAGACGTGAAGGCTATGGCACACCGAGTCATCTCTAATCTCCAAAAAATACATAATAAATTATCAACCTTCAGACATCATGATCTTCACCTTGATAACATAATGGTATTACCCAGTGGTGGAGTGAAGATCATGGATTTCGGTCTGTCTACGATGCGAGGCATCAAGAACCCTAACATCGCTGGCTTTAACCAAAACTGGGGTATCTCCCGTGAATCGCATCCCATGTACGATGCGCATTTCTTTTTGAACTCTTTATATGCGGAAGATGTCATGAAAAAGGAAATTGAATCTCTCTTACCAGGGTGGTATCTTGGTGAGGAGACTAGTCAGATCAAAAACTTTAGGCTCAGAGGTGATGTCGATCATAGTGAAACACTCAAGGATTTCACGTACACAAAAATTTTGGATATCCTCAAGTCCAAGCCCAAGGCGCCGAACATTCTCAAGAATATCCTCAATAAGAAGCCTGTGAGCCCACCAAAGATTAAGCACAGTCCCATGAATCAGAACGCCGCGAAGAAGAAGGCGATGGCTGTCTTGGCGGCGGCGAAGAAGAAGAAATCTCCTACGAAAAAGAAGGCCCCCCTCAAGAAACCTGGACTCACCAAGACAAAACCTGTGGCACTGTTCAAGGGGTCCCCCAAAAAAAATAATGGTACTAATAAAAGATGATTGCCTTCGTAGTGCTACTGATAATTAACCTTATGATCCTGAAGAACACGGGTGCGTCAGCTGGACCCATGAAGAAGAAGGGAGACTGGACTGTATACGGGACCATGGGGTGTGGATGGACGCGTAAGCAGTTGGATCACATGAAGAAGAATGGGGTTTCACACACCTTTGTCGATTGTGACAAGGAGGGTGCATGTCCTGGTATGGATGCTTTCCCCACCATGAAGAGCCCCAACGGTGAGAAAATTGTGGGATTCAAGGAGGTTTAAATACCCCTGATGACAGCGAGGGAGATGGAGAGCAGGAAGGCGTCGAGGAAAGTGTTGATGGGCTTGAGCATGGTGATGTGCTTGACCAGGGAGTTGTTCCACGTGAATCGGAGCACAAAGGTGGACACGAGGATCACGAGGACGAAGAGGAGAATCTCGGTGAGTGCGTCGATGGGGCGGCGGGTCTGAACAACTTCTTTAATCATTATAATACATAGGAACATTTTTTTCCTGATGTATTATAATGAACAAAAAGGCGCCCACGAATGGGTACGAACCAACCTTCACCATGAAGAGGTGGAACGGTAAGGTGGGTGTAAACAATAATAATTGTTACGCCTACGCCGTGAATGATTTTGGGGATTACAGGAAATGGAAGTCGCAGCCTGGTGAAAGATCCAACATATCTAATAGCACTCCATACAACAATAACAAGTGCGGAAAATTAAACAAACTCATCGTGTCGGACAACCCCAAGAAAGTGTACGCCACCGAGGCTTCTACCAAGTGTAAACCTGGGTTTTACAAAATCATGATGTTCATCGCCAAATGTAAAAAGAGTGACTATCTCTGCCAAGGAGATTTTCATTTTTACAAGCAGCACAGTAAGACGGAATATAAGGTGAAGAAGGATGATACCCATGAGAGCATCGCGCGTTTTTTCAAGGTTCCTGTGTTGCGGATAAAGAGAGCTGCGAAAGTTTTAAAGCCCGGAAAGATCATCACCTTCAAGGCTGACTTCTTCAGTCATAAGAGGGGGTGGGCTACTGGACCCCTTATGGTCGGTGCGAAGGGTAACCTCATCACGGATCCTCGTCATATTTCTAGGGACTACCCTGGTACAAACTACGACACCTACTGCAGTTCATTCTGCGTCAAGAACAAGGGGGTCAAGGTCGGTCATACTCACTCCAAAATCCGAAAGAAGGCTGTCTAAATCCACCAGATTTTGTACGTCGAAAAAGACATCTAAAACGTCGAGGGCGAATGTACTCTCGACTGGAAGTGTGTTCGATGTTTCGTTCGCTGTGTTGTGTACGATGAGTTGCACCTTGAAGTTTGAACCGTCAAAAATCTTTCTGCACACGGGACATGTATGTTTGCCCCTTTGTTTCCAGTCATCCAGACAGTGAGAGTGAAACAAATGTCCACATCTGATGGGGACGTGACATCTCGTCGCTCTCACTGGGTTAAGACATATGGCACATGTTGTCATTCCTATTCATACGGGTTGATTATTTTTTCTTTTATTTCACTCAGTACACACCAGACAGGTTGAGCGTGGAGTGGCACGTGCCACAGGGTTGTGTATGATCCTCGGGACCCTTGACCATCTCGGGACCCTTCTCTTGAAGAAGTTTGCGGAAAGAGTAATTGTCCTCAAACTTGATCCCATTTTGGGTCATGAGGTAATCGTTGTATAACATGGAAGAGTTGTTGATGGTGAAACACCGACCGTCAGCCATTCCGAGGCGCTGCGACATTTATATTACAATCAGAAAAAAATCTGTCTATTCGTGATCGTTTGAGACCACGATTCGTGTCCTAATGTTTTAATCTTATCTATGACATCTACGATTTTGTATCCTGAAAAAGTATCAAATGTATCCGTGACATCCACTTTTGATACCCTGATCTCAGGACATGTGTTGATGTGATGGTTGATGATGTTATAGGCAAAGACAATCTCCTTGAGGGTCTCGGCACCCGTGATGATAATCTTCCCCGTGCTGAATATGCTCGATGTAATCTCCTTCATGTCCTCCGCTGGCTTAAACTTCACCTTGACCGCCGAGTACCTGTCTGGTTCGAAAGACACTTTGAACACGTCGGAGTAGTTTTCAAAGTGTTCAGTCGTCTTCATGAGGTTAATGTTATAGTTGAGGCTAAAGTTAGAGTTGATCATCACCACCCGAAACGAATTCACAGGGGGTACCACCTCATCGTCAAACTTCTTCAATATGTATTCTAGACTAGATATGATATGCTTACAGTTGATGAGGTCGTTGCAGCCCGCCACTTGAATACTTCCGTTGGGAAATATCTTGATGGACTTTGTGCTGTAACAATCTTCGTACGTTAGGGTAATTTGATTATAAAAGGTTGTGGGTTTCAGGCTCCACGTGATACCTTTGGCAGACAGGGTATTTTTATGTAAAGTGAGTGGCGATGCTTCGAAGGCTGCCCTGATCCTCTCTATGTCGACAGGTTTCGAAAAGGATGACACCATGGTGATAGTCGTGAGCTTTATCCATGATGGTTTCAGATGTTCTGGAAACTTTTTTCGAAACTCATCGAGAGTCAGGAGGTAGGAGAACGTGTTGTTGACGATGGATGGATACATATTGTTTATTGAAACGCGGTGGTGGGCTACACTTAGGCTTAAAATATACATTTCATATAAGTGTATGCCGTGTCAAAAATGCAAGAAAAAATGTGGCGTTCCGATAGACTGTCTGTACTGCGAGGGATCCTACTGCCCCAGATGCATTCACCTGGAACGTCACGAGTGCCCGGGAATCAAGAAGAAAATAGAAAAGGATTTGTATCACTTAGAGAAGAAGATCGAGTACAAACCAGATGCCTTCTTTCCTTAAGGAAGCCCACGTCTTCAGTGACACCCACACTGGTAGGGACTGCGTGGAACTCAAATATACGAGATACATCGAAGGTGAAGGCTACAGGAACTTTGCTGAGTGTTTCGATGCGAAACCCATCGGTGGCTGGACGGACATCAAGTCTTCGAGAGAATCCATGCGCTACGAACAGTTTTTGGACACCATGGTGGAAAAGACGATCACAACCAGGAGGGTCATGGCACTGATCGAATTGGAAAATGTACTGTGTGAAAATAAGAATATTCACTCGCTCTTACGTATCATGCGCACGGTGCGAATTCTCGATCCCACGTTCATCACCCCGACCATCAACACGCGTTGCGGGTGGCAGAAGAGGCTGGTCAGGAGCATGTGTCATAATACACTTCCTCACGTGATCGAGCACTGCACGAATGAAAAACGTCTCGAGAGAATGTTTAACGTAATGCGAGTAATAGAATCAGAAATATAACCACCAACATGGGAAGCGTCAGACCACACACCCTCTCAGCGATCACCTCCGTATTATGCTTGACGTTATCAATCACCCTTTTCATAGTAAACCCTCTGTCTATATTCCTTCCTGGTAAAAGGGGTCTAGATAAAGGACAATTAGGTTCCGTGGGGCGACACATGTCGATCGTCTTCGATCCCGCGGTGATACCGTGTTCACACATGACACTCTGTTTGGACGCGAATGGATCTTTTTCAACCTGTCTGGGGAGAGGGTGCCTGTCGAACTCCTGGGGTTTCCTACTCGCACCAGGTAAAGAAAAGTCACCCATCACGTAGGGGTTGAAATCGTTTATCGTGTTACTGTCGCTGAGCATGTACTTACTCATTTATATTAATGTGATATATATTTTTTGTGCTCCATCTTTTTACCGTGTGCTACCCACATGGCATCCAAATCTACGTTCAACATGTGTGCCAATTGAAACAGATAACTAAACACATCTCCCATCTCCATCATCACGTCTATACCTCGTTCCTTTTTCATGTTCGTCTTCTTAAACGTTCTCTTATATTGCCTGATGGCAGATGCTAATTCCCCAAATTCTTCGGAGAGGAGAAGCCAGACCGTGTCTATAGCCGCCTGATCCCAACCCTTGGATTTGCATATCTTTTCAGTCTCTGACTTGTAGTAGTTCAGTGACATCTTACCCATTATTCCACGGGAAGCTTTATACCCCTATCTTATCGTTGATGGGCATCTTGTTTCCGTAAGTACTCGTGTTAGCCGGGGGGTCAGGGGGCACAGCCATGGTATCGATGTCCCTCACGTATCCCATGAATTGTGCAACCCCAGACTGTATCTGTCCCAGGGCAGTCTTGATGACCAATGCATTCATGAACTTCACCTGATCATTCACGGCGATGGAATGATTTCCAGCGTTGTTAATGAATACGACGCGCATGATACTGAAGAGATCATCCTTGTTCTGGTAATCTATGGCTACCCCAGTCTCGTCTTTGAACTTTTGGCGAATGGCACGCTGGATCAGATTCGTGTTGAAGTCTGAAAAATATAAAGTGTTCAAAGGTGTGGGCGTCTGCTTGATGGAATTCAGGTGAAGTGAATCACACATTTAATATATTCCAGGAAAAAAACTATGTGTAAAATATAAATGATCGCTGCAGCTGATTTCGACGAAGCCTACGGTACCAAGGCGTGCAACTATGAAGTCCCCGTGTGCAAAGCACCTGACTGTTTCATAGCCTCCTACCCCCCCGTGTCCAAACCCGGAGAACTCGGTGCCTTCAACGTCAACACGAGTCACCTCCAACCCAACCGTTACGCGGAGACGGTGGGACCCGTCCCTGTCCGAAGTGTGGATTTTAAGTGTTAATTAAAAACTAGATGGGTAATATAAAAAATGAGGGTCATTAAGCGTTCCGGTATCATCGAAGATGTCAAGTTCGACAAGGTTACCAACAGAATTTCTAAACTGAGGTATGATCTGTCCGAAAATGTAGACGCTTCCATGATTGCCAAGCACGTATTTTCCTCCATGTATGACAACATCACCACGCATGAAATCGACACACTCTCCGCTGAGATTTGTGTGGGTATGATCACGAGTGATCCTGACTATGAGATACTAGCCACCCGTATCGTCGCGAGCAATATTCAGAAGACTGCACCCAAAAAGTTCTCTGACGCCATGCACGCCATGCACGAAGCTGGTATCGTCACGGATGAAATCGCAGCGCTCGCACCCAAGGTGGAGGGGGTCATCGATCCAGAACGTGATTTCATGTTTGGTTATTTCGGTATCAAGACGCTCGAGAGGGGATACCTTCAGAAGGTGAATGGAGTCGTCTTGGAGACGCCTCAGTACATGTACATGCGAGTGGCCCTGGGTATTCACGGTGAAGATATACAGTCTGCCTGTGAGACGTATCACGCCATGTCCAACGGTGCCTGTATTCACGCCACACCCACACTGTTTAACGCGGGGACCCATAGGCCACAAATGAGCTCATGCTTCCTAGCATCAAATAAATCTGACAGTATAGACGGGATCTACGACACGCTCAAGGAGTGTGCGCAGATCAGTAAGTGGGCGGGTGGTATAGGTTTGCATATTCATGATGTCCGCGCCAACAAATCGCCCATCAAGGGTACCAACGGGCAGTCAGACGGTATCATCCCCATGATGCGCGTGTATAACGCCACCGCACGGTACGTGAATCAGGCTGGACGCCGCAAAGGTTCCATCGCCATGTACATCGAGCCGTGGCACGCGGATATCATGGACTTTTTAGACATTCGTCTGAACCAGGGAGATGAGGAGGCCAGGTGCAGGGATCTCTTCTCGGCCCTGTGGATCCCCGACCTGTTCATGAAGCGCGTGGAGGAAGGGGGTACCTGGTCCCTCTTCTGTCCCAACAAGGCGAAGGGTCTGGCCGACGTCTACGGTGATGCGTTCGAGACTCTCTACGAAAAGTACGAGCTCGATGGTCTGGCTGACGCCACGGTACCGGCCCTGGACATCTGGAAGGCTATCATCAAGTCACAGAGTGAGACGGGGACACCCTACATGCTCTACAAGGATGCGTGCAGTGGGATCCCCGGGTACCGAGCTCG
>JGI24921J38492_100561_pt1 | contig 35533 bp, 31 predicted proteins | sample LinPFosmplate9_FD_38492 | JGI IMG/M metagenome (IMG submission 38492)
TGCAGGTCGACTCTAGAGGATCCCACCTGCATTGTAATAACCTGAGGATGGAACACCATAATAACATCAGGGAATACCAGTTCCCCACGGTCATATATACGCTCTGTTCCAATTCTGGCATAACTTTCTGCAGGTGCACCACGCTTTTCAGCACCAAAGAAAGGGTTAGAGATAGAAAATTTCCCATCCTTATTCGCAGCCATAGCCAAAAGATGCGCAGCCGTTACCGCCCCCTGCCCGCCCAAACCGGAAATCCGGATATTCATCCTGCTCATATTATTTCCACTCCTATTTCTTAAGCGTTAACCGACTTTTTAGCTTCTTTAGCCGCTTTTTTTCTAGCTTTGGTTTCTTCTTTGATAGAGTCCAAAAGTTTTTGAGCTTCATCGGTTATGTACTCTTTCTGAACAAATCGACCACCAATCTGTTCTGATTCTTTCATTTCATCCAGGCCTTCCATACTCTGTTTACCAATCTCAAGAATACACGGAGTATAAAGTTGAACAAAGGTGGGGCCAACCTCACGCGCTACAAGAACAGCATTTTTAATGGCCTGTTCTACTCGATTGGGCTTGCTAACAGTCAAAACAGCCACGTAGGCACAACCCGCTTCTCGAGCAATTTCCGCTAAACGTACTTTTTCAAAATTCTTACCTTTAGGTGCCATTTTGGCAACAAAACCTTTCTGCATCAAACCACTTTCCTGACCACCGGTATTTGCATAGAGCTCATTATCAAAACAAATAGTGGTGAATTTTTCCTGACGAAACCAAGACTGCATTGTCATATCTAACCCAATATCAACGGTAGCACCGTCACCAGCCAGAACCACTACATCCTTTTCAACATCAGGAAAACGACTCTTCAAAGTGCGTTTCAAACCCGATGCGATGGCATTTTGGTTGCCAAATAAAGAGTGGATATTATGCACTGCAACATGAGGAAACACCAGACTAGTACAACCTGTTGAACCCACAAACACTGTATCTTCTGGTGCCGGCAGACTAGCCAGAATATAACGAAAAGCAATGGACTCAGGACAACCGGCGCATAAAGAATGCTGTTCAATCAACTCTTTGGAAGAACCAATATCCTTCCAACCGCGATCCTGATCACCAAAAGTTGCACTTTCAACTAATTCATGATACTCAGGAGGCATTACATCAGCTAGGTCTTCACATAAAACGATCTTTTCCTTACTCATAAATTCCCCTTTAAATTTAATTCCCTTTAATAGGAAAAAATTAATTAATTTTAATTGATCTAGCCAAGGGTCCCTCGAGTAGCAACCTCCATGCCCAAATGCTTTTTAATTTCTTCAACGATAACTTCTGACGGCATGGTCATACCGCCAGCAACATGCGGTCCGACATAAACCCGCTCGTTATCCGGGATATTGGCCTTTATTTCGCGGGCCAGCCACCCAGCAACATTAAACTCAGGGACAAAAATATGTTTAGCATTCTTGGTCGCCTGTCGAACTTCCTCATATGGGAACGGACGAATTGTTTTAATTTTAACCAGCCCAACCTTGACACCTTCTTCCTCTAAAAGTCGGATTGCCTCTCGACTCTGTGAAACAGCCGTTCCAGAACCCACAATAAGAATCTCACGGTCTATATTTTCTTCATCAATTAAACCATTTAGAAGAGGAATCGTGTGCTTGCGAGAACGCTCAACCGCTGCCTTGATTTCCTGTTGCCAAGAAGCATGGGTAGCATAACTGATGTAATTGGATTTCATAACAAATGGATCGCGCATCATACGAATAGGTGCGGTTTCCATATCCATAACTGGTTGTGGATTTCTGTATGGATCATAAGGAGTCAGGCATATATCCTCTGGTGGAAGCTCAACCGTATCCTTGGTATGAGTCACGAAGAAGCCATCACAACATACAGCAATTGGAACGTGAACATCAGGTTGCTCCGCAACAATGAAACCTTTCAATATAAAATCAAATAAATCTTGGGCCGTTTCGGCATGCCAAACTAGCATTCCCGTCTCAAGCAGATAATGCATTTCCAAAGTATCTGGTTGAATACTAAGAGGAGAGTTGATTCCCCGACAAGTCACACAAACCTGAATAGGCAATCTAGAACCCGCCCACATGGGAAAATTTTCCATAGCCCTTAAAGTTCCAGGGCCAGCAGTTGTGGTGAATACTCGGTGTCCGCCAAAGGCAGAACCCGCACATTGACCCATAACCGCAAATTCACTTTCTCCACGGAAATACTCATCCACATAACCTTCAGCATAAAGCTCACCGATCAAAGCCGCTGCTTCACTCTGGGGAGTAATGGGATAGGCTACCGAAGTCCCAACACTGGCAATCTTGATGGCGGCACGAATAACTTCACTGCCTGTCAAAAAGTTAGGTGTTTGTTCTGCCTTATAAAAGATATCGTTGATATCTGTATAAGTCTGACCCTTTTGGTTTTTCTGGCCTAGCTTCACATGCTTCGAAGCTACTACCCTCCTGTTTTTAAGCTCAACTTGTTTATTCATAAAATTAACTCCCGTATAAAGAGTGCTTTGAAATGATCAAAAATTTACTTATAAAGTACAACTAGAAATTCTCAATTTGTATATTTACGAAGGCTCAACAATAGCTCCAGAAGGGCCCATTACAAACTGAGTAAAAGGAATCGCCTGAGATTCTACACCTTCAGATTTCAGCTTTTTTATTGTAGCCTTAAGCTTATTTACCATAGTCAAGTCTGCGTCACGGAAAGAAAGACAAGCGTCTTCATGTCCAGCCATGGCACACATTGCTATTGTATAACAATTCGTTCCACCACGTATAATCTTTAGAGATAAATTAGCCATATGACAGTGCACTCCTATAAAAATACACACGTCAATTTTGTTATGCCAAATGGTCAAATTGGGATGGTTAGGGTTGATCTCAACCTCCTGTTGGATCTTAGGATATTTGGGTCTATAGTCAGCCATCGGGATTATCCGCATTGGAGCTTCAAGTGCCAACTCACGGATAGCCTTGGCTTTTGCATTGCTATGTTCGTTTAACTTCCAGAGAACCAAAGGCCCTGGAAAAATAGTTGGAACTTTAGCCCCTAAAATCATTCTGGCAGCTTTGTCATATGCCTCGTCTTCGGGCACAACTGTACCTCCAACATGCGCTTCACCCGGATCGGGCAAAACATTTCCCATTGTTGCAGCAGCAGGAGGTAAAAATGCCTCCGGGCCAGCTTTGACCTCATAATGACTCATTCTAATAATCCTTAATCTGTAAGTTTATTTCGGAAAAAAGAGATTGATAATAAACCAGCCTCAAAAAGTTGTCAAACTTAATGGCTAAAATAGCTTAGGCGTTTCTCTATCTCTGAATAGTGAGTATATCCTAGTCCCGTTCCACCACCTACATATAATCGCAAAAACAGGAAAGGCCCGCCAATGCTACGCGCCCACAACCATAGAAAGAAATCCCCCAACCCTCAATTTAACAACTATTTAAACGAAAAATACTCGAAAGTCCTGAAAATTTTCGACAACTACTACATGTTTGCGAACATCAACAAGAGCTTAAAAAAAACCTTCCCGTGAACACCACTAACCCAACAGTTTACGGACATATCAAAAGGGGTGAAGGTTCTCCTGTTTAATATAGTCGTGGTTAGTAAAGCTGGCATTACCATCTACTCTGCTTAAAGTTTTGTTTTTAAACCCTGTAACATCAAAAGGTGCTTTTTCTCCTCGACCAGCAAATGCGAAAAGATGGCTTTCACATCCAGTTTTTTTTCTTTCTCCAACAAGTTTTGCAGCATTTCAACCGATCTCTTTTCCGATTCAATCCCCAACTCGAGAGCCTGCTTGTCGCTATCAATATCTAGCAAAGCGTTCATGGCAGGAAAAATTTTACCCTTTAGTTCTTCACCAATAAAGCGCACCAAATGTCCTTTAGGCCTATTTCGCCCCGTTATAGCTGGCTTTAAATAGCGGGTTTTTTCCTGCAGAGACTGGATATGGTCCCTTTCCTCGTCCGCTAAACGAGAGAACATCTCGCGTACCTGAGGGTTCTGAACTTTCTTGCCAGCCGACTCATAAAAAAAAAGCCCTTCCTTTTCAATAAACAGACTGATCTCAATCGCATCCACACATTGAAACGAAGCTCTGCTCAGACCTTCACGCTCTATCTTTTCTTTTTCCATGCACACCCCTGAAATCTAAAAGACACTTGCTAATGACAATCTTGCACCGCCTATGATTTTACAAAAACAATTTTATCACAACTTTTCATCTACTTCTTTGAAGAATCAACAGAAAACCCAAGGAATCAAATCTCCCCAATAAAAAGAATATGTTATAGTTTAGAAGGAAAAATTGGAGCACGTGATCATGCCTGCAGCAATGGACCTCCAACCCCGGTTCAATGTCCGGAATTACTACACCTCTTACCCAGAGTTTGAATCATGAAAAAAGTCGAAATATTTACGGATGGAGGATGCAAAGGCAATCCGGGCCCTGGCGGTTATGGATGCATCCTCAAACAAAATGACCATATCAAGGAACTCAAAGGGGGAGTCCCACAGACCACCAATAATATAATGGAGATGACCGCCGTCATCGTCGCCCTGAAACAACTTAACGGACCCTGCGAGATTAGATTAACGACTGACTCGCAATATGTCGTAAAGGGTATGACAGAGTGGATGAAAGGCTGGATTCGCAATGGCTGGAAAACAGCTTCACGCCAACCGGTTAAAAATAAAGATCTCTGGCAAGAGCTTAATGAGATGAGCAAGCCTCATACCATCAGATGGATTTGGGTGAAAGGCCATAGCGGTCACCCAGAAAATGAACGCTGCGACCAACTAGCTAATGAGGCCATTGCAGCGCTTTAGAGCATTCACAGAAACTATGCCGTGATGAATGGACAAAAGAACCGATTTATGAACCATCAATTTCTCATCGGAAGATAGAATGATGATCCCGCACCCACCTTTTTCCAAAAAAACTCTTTTCAAAAAAAGGTCCGCTCTCCCGCCTATTATTATCATTGGCCTTTTCTTTTTGATCGCATCCTGCGCCACCAAAGAGCCGGGTACCCGTTCTTATCCCGACCGCAGCGGAAAATATAAGGATTTCAAAAACTATGATTTCAACTACCGACAAGACAGGCTCCAAAAACAAAACAATGAAACTGCAAAAAATCTAAAAAAAGCAGAACCCTTCAGCGACCAGGAAACACTATTCGACCTGAAAGGTTTCACCGACGACTTAAGCCGTGCCTCACTGGAAAAGGCCATCACGAATCAACTCCAGGCTATGATTGAGCAAGAGCCTTCCACTCCAGTACGTTTGGGGTCATTCACCCTCACACACGCACGACTTGTAGAAACCCTTAAAACTTTTCTAGAAATTCTAAATCAAGATCTACCTATTGAAGAGTTCAATAAAAAGATTTCTGAAGAATTCGTTCTTTACCGGGTCGGCAAAGGAAAAAACAAAAAAGTGCTGTTCACCGGTTATTATCGACCTGTTATTAAAGCCAGTTTGAAACGAACCCCTCTCTACCGCTACCCCATTTACCAAATGCCCGAGCAAGGCCTCCAACGAGTGAAACATAGAAGCGGAATTCAACTGATTGGCACGAATACAGGAATAAAAAAAATCCGCGAATCTTATGCCGGGAAAAAGGCGTGGCGGCGTTTCACTCGCGAAGAAATTGACCGCAAAGGCGTGCTAAAGGGACAAGGGCTGGAAGTCGCCTGGCTTAAGGATGACCTTGAGCGGTTCTTTCTTCACATTCAAGGTTCCGGCATGTTGGAGTTTACCGATGGAACCCGGCAAGGCGTTGGCTATCAGGGCTCCAACCAACACACCTACACAGGCATTGGCAAGTTGATGATTCAGGACGGGGCTATTGAGGTATCACAAGGCTCCATGCAAGGCATCAAAAAATATTTTGTCGATCATCCGCAGGATATCGCCAAATACCTCTACCAAAATAAACGCTATATCTTTTTTACTCTCAATGACGATGAAGGACCACGTGGATCAGGAGGAGGAGAACTGGTGGGCGGGCGTTCCATCGCCACCGACAAATCCATTTATCCGGCTGGAGGATTGGCCTTCATTAAAATCCGCCAGCCCGTCCTCAACGAGAACAATGAGATCGTACGCTGGCAACCCATTTCAAGGTTTGTTGTAGATCAGGACACAGGAAGCGCCATTCGAGGCGCCGGACGGGGCGACCTGTATTTTGGAACCGGGCAAATAGCCGGAGCTAAAGCGGGGCACTACCATGAACGGGGAGAAGTCTATTACCTGATCAAAAGAAGCTGATCAATCTTCGCTGTACAAAGACACCAGCCGCTTATCGATAAAATCCATCCTCTCACCTGGAACTCTTAACTGCTCCTTCTCATGATTGCCATGAACTGCCGAATAGTCTAAATTTGCAGGATTCCGCTTGATCATGCAAGCAAAGGTAATGGTCTCAGGTTTTTCTTCCACTTCCAGATAATCCACGGCCCGGATGAAGGAATGTCCGGTCGTTACAACGTCATCAACAATCAGCCAATGCGTTTCTGGAGAATAAGCGGCAGCAGCAATTTGAGCATAGTCCAACCTTTTTTTGGGCATGATATAAAAAGGTAAGTTCATCATCTTGGACAAATGATGACCAATTCGGACACCTTCAGTTTCACAGCCGACCACCACACTGAACTTTCCATGTTGCTTTTGCCATTCTAAAAGTTTTTTTAAAAGGATTTCACAATAAGCCTCGTTCATGGCATCGGATAGATCTCCATATTCATAGGAGTAAGTAGATTTAACCCCTGAGCTGAGAACAAAATTTCCTTTTTTAGTGATTCTAGAAAACACCGCAAACCCTCCCTATAAAATATTCCTTAACCATCCCTACCAAGGAGTTACTATTGAGACCAACCATATTTCCCTATCAACGGAACAAATTTGCAATTGCCTAAATCCTGGCGGCTAACACGCTCTCCAATTTTGGTCAGCAACACCAGCTTCTGCTTATCTGCTTCACCGGTGGGCGCTACCAATCGACCGCCGTCCCCTAACTGTTTGATCAACGATTCAGGTATCTCTCGCGCCGAAGCCGTTATCAAGATCGCATCAAACGGAGCCTGATCGGGCCAGCCATAAGTTCCATCGAACATTTTAAAAACAATGTTCATATAGTTCAACCCTTCTAAAATCTTTTGGGCTTTGCGGGAAAGGTTGTTCAAACGTTCAATCGTGAAAACCTGACGAGCCAGTTCCGCTATAATAGCTGTTTGGTAACCGGACCCGGTACCAATTTCAAGAACTCTTTCTTCGCCTTTCAGACCAAGTGCCTCCGTCATAGCCCCCACAATATAGGGCTGGGAAAGCGTCTGGTTTTCCCCAATCGGCAGTGGCGTGTCGCCATAGGCGCGGTGTTCCAAAGACTCCTGAGCGAACAGGTGGCGAGGCACACGACTCATCGCTTCAAGTACACGTAGATCCTTGATCCCACGTTCGACCAATTGCTCTTCAACCATTTTTCGGCGTTGTCCGGCATAGGACTGGATCAATTCCGGAGATAAGCGATTCATAACCTCTCCACAAGGTGCGGAAGCTTTATTTGTAAGATTGGCCTGACTTTGTTCAGGAGAGGAACCGACTATCCGGGTCCATTTCCTCCCACTTGGCCTTACGAAACGGATTTATACCAGCGAGCGAATAAGGCAGGGCATTCATTTTTTTAGGGTTTTGGTAAAAAACCCATTCCCAGTGGCTCGATCGCTTATCGTATTTAAGAAGGTATATATTGTCATCATCCGCCTTGATTTTAAAATAAGACGCACCTTCTCCATACCAGCGATCAATGATCTCCTCGACCTTGTAACGACTATCCCTCAGAATGAAGGCCACTGGATTTTGCTGTGATTGCGAACCTATATAACATTCAACCTTAAGCATGGAGTAATGGTATGACTTCCAATAATGATTGTAAAGAGCTAAAGCTACGGGCCGGGCCCAGCGGGAAAATGACGATGACTTTCAACACCTCTCTCAGCATGAAGTTAGTATAAAAAACCAGAAAAGCAAAGGACTTCGACAGACTTAAGGCTCCACTGTTAAGAGGTCACTGGCAGGAAATTACTGTTATAATTCACGCAAGGCCTCGTTTCTCTGGAGCCAAACAATAACCTTTCTATGCTCTTGCCCATAAAGAACTGTCACCATCAGTTCAGATGTTTTCATAGCTCCTCTATTTTCGTAAACAGTATGAAAAAACTAGATAGAATAAGGGCCGTGCTTTATAGCGCGGCCTTATCAAGCCATTTCGCGTGCTTTAAAAAATTAAAATCTATAGTCATTCTGTATTCAATAATAGTCTTCTATTTTAGGGAACTTTTGCTTAGCTCTTTCATCACTGACTCAGCTTCTTCTTCCACTTCTTCTCGTTTCCTCCACTCCCAGACTTTCAAATGGGAGCCCATATAGTAGGAATGATCTAAAAGGGATTCGCCATCCATGACACCCCACCTTCCATCTTCGACTTCAGTCAGTGCTTCATAGATTGGGTTTTCCACAGAAGTATAAAAAAGCTCCATATCTTCATTATTGATGGGCTTCTCCAAAAGAACTTTGATGGAAGTATCATCCATTTCATATTCGTCTTTAATGACCTTCAACGCTTCTTCTCTCGAGCTGCCTGCCTGCACCAATTTTTCAATCTCCTCCTCAATGGCTTTATTTCGCTTGGCAAAAGGGTAATGGGTATAACCAAGGTCGTGACCTATATGAAAATCTAGATCTGGAAAGTATAAATATACCCAGTCATCAAAATCGACCTGAACGCCCTCGGAAGCCTCATACTCTTTTGCTTTATCTGGGGAGTCCAAAATTAGTTGATTATAAATTTTCACAAACCGCTTCATACTGTCATAAACCAAGGCATGATAATAAGCATTCATTCTATACCAGTTATTGCTGGTATTTTGACCATTAGCTAGCTTCCTGAGTAGGAGCATGATCTTTTCCGCATCGCCAAACCGATTAGATATGGGGAAAGCATTCTGAAGATAATTGTTCAGCTTTTCCTCATTTCCATCCATTTTCTGAATATTGAGTTGCAAATGATTCTTCGCGTAATCCAGCGCATGATGAACCAATCGTTCATGATTCAGTTTGCGCTGGTAGTCCATATACTGTTTTAACTCATCGTTCTCAGACTCTTTTGAGTTTTTAGGCTTGTTCTGGGTTATATCTTTGGCAAAAGCTAACATTTTTCTCTCTTCAATTTGGTTGGGAATATCTTATTCTGACTCTTTCATAGGTTGATATCAAGATAATTTCTTCTTTAAGGACACCTCTAAAAATAGCTATCTATCATACTGTTTGTCATTCTTGAGGAGCCATAGGCGACGAATAGCCTCTTAACGCCTTATAAATCAAAGGTAGGGGATATTCACTCCAATCAGAGTGACAATGTTTAAAGCAGGTTACTCGCAAAAAATGAATTTTTAGATGTGCCTTTTTGTAATTCTATAAAAAGATCGGACTGCCACATATTTACTTCTATAATAAATATGTGGTTTCTGACATAATGGCTGACACTCTAAATTTAGGGACATCTGGTTTTCATAATAGACGACTTTAGGTGGATGAGCTAGACCCATTGCAAGGTACTCGCGGCAATAGACAAGTTTAGATCGGTTTAAACTTGCAGGGTTGTGTTGTTCCTACCGAAAATAATGGAGACGACCCCTGAATATCATTCTAAATAGCTATTGTAATTTAAAATGCAATTACTGCTTTGCAGATGAGTATATGGAGGAAAATGTCAAAACTCCTGACAAGTCGATGGATTATGGCTTCTTCCTGAACGAACTTTTGCCTCGGGTGAAAAATGCCTCTCTCATTAATTTCATGGGAGGCGAGCCCACCCTGCATCCGCACTTCAACGATATTCTTTCTCGAACCCTGGAAAGCATGCAACCCTTTTCCTTTCTAGGGATATTCACCAATGGTTTGATGCCAGACAAGGTTCTCGACCTTCTTTTGCACACCGTAGGCCGGGGAGGCAGTATCGAGCGCCAGATTCAATTCTCCATTCTCCTTAACTGGCAAACAATGGAGAACATCTCTGAAAAAAATCATACACGTTGCAGGGAAGTCGCAGAAGCCGTTCTCAGCAAAAATGGATTCGGCCTCATGTTCAGCCTAAACCTTTACTCCGCCGAGCAGGATTTATATACTCAGTGTAGGGAAATTGATGAAATCTATCAAAATCTAGGGTTGCCCGAAGGACAAAAATATAAAATTCGTGTCAGCCCAGCTTTCCCCATAGTCGGCGAGCAGAGCAACCATGCATTACCTATAAAAGATTATCCTAAGATGGGCCGGATGATGCTGGATATGGTTAAAGAGTTTCCACAAATGTGTTTTCGTTTTGATTGCTCTTTCCCACCGTGTCTTTTGGACGAAATTGAAGAGGAAGAATACCCTTTGGTGGAGCGGTTTTTTTACCATGGCAGCCAGTCTGTCCCCAATATCACAGAATGGAAAGACCGGGATTTTTATTTCGGATGCGCGGATGACAGCCCCATGGACATAGACCCAAAAGGGGATTGCTTCAACTGTTTTCCTTTCCACAATAAAAAGCTTGGCAATGTTCAAGACTTTCAACAAATCAACGAACTTTCAATCACCAAAATGCATACCCATTTTCTTGGCCATGTGTTTGAAGCACAGCCGAATGAACCTTGCAAAAGTTGCCCTCATTATATGGTTCGTTGCTCCAGCGGATGTTTTGCATACAACTTCGCCTGATTCACACCCAAAGTTATTGCAAGCTACGAGACACTCAGCCTTCTAATTGACAAGACCTAAACAGTCTGATAGCGTAATACGATTAACATTCCTCTAATTTATTTGTGACTTAAAAACATGCCCTGGGACGATTTACATGAGCCGAAAGGCCCTGAAGACCGGTTTAAAGGTGGCGGTGGAAGCCCACAAAAGCCTCCTTTTGAAATTCCACAACTCAAAATTCCACAACTCAAACCATCCATGATACTGGGGATCATCCTTCTCCTGTTGGTTGTATGGATTGTGCCGGGAACCTTTTATTTTGTTGAACCAGATGAAGAAGGTGTCGTCACCCGATTTGGGAAATTTCACCGCACGACCTCACCGGGGTTGCACTTCAAGTTTCCCTCTCCCATAGAGCATGCAGCAACACCAAAAATTCGTCAGGTGCGAAGAGCAGAAATCGGGTTCAGGGCTACAGAAGGTCGGCCTTTGCAAAGAGTCCCTGCTGAATCTCTTATGTTGACCGGCGACCAAAATATCATTGATATCAACCTCGTTGTTCAGTACCGGATTATGGATTCGGTGAAATACCTTTTTAATGTGCGACGTCCCCATAAACTGATTCGCGATTCTGCGGAGACAGTCATTCGCGGAATCATCGGTAGTAAAAAAATTGATGAGGCCTTGACCACCGGCAAAGCCGAGATCCAAGTTCTCGCCAAAGATCAAATCCAAGTACTCCTTGATAGATACGAATCCGGTCTGCAAGTCGTGACCATACAGCTTCAGGATGTACACCCTCCTGAACAGGTTGAAGCCGCGTTCAAGGATGTTGTAAGTGCCCGTGAGGATAAAGAGCGAATGATTAACGAAGCCCAAGGTTATCGTAACGCAGTAATCCCCGAAGCGCGTGGACAAGCCGCAAAAATTGTCCGGGAGGCAGAAGGTTATAGAGAGCGCGTCATCAAAACGGCAGAGGGTGATGCCAAGCGTTTCTCGCAACAATACGCAGAGTATAAGAAAGCTCCAGATATAACCCGCAAAAGGCTTTATCTGGAAACTATGGAAGAAATTTTACCTACCGTCAAAAAGTTCATTATGGAAAATAAAAAGGGCAACGGAGTTTTGCCCATCCTACCTCTTGGTGGAAATCTCATGGGAGGTAATAAATAGTTATGAAACAAAACTCACTTATTATAGGTAGCGTTCTTGCCATCATTATTCTGTCGTCCTCCATGTTTACGGTCCATATGACCCAGAACGCGGTGGTTCTAGAATTACAAAAACCTAAAGAAATCATTACTGAGCCAGGACTCTATTTCAAGATCCCCTTCTTTCAACAAGTTCGTTTCTTTTCTAAGCAATTATTGGATAACGATTCTAACCCGGCAGAAGTTATTACTAGGGATAAGAAAAACATGTTGATCGATAACTTCACCATGTTTCGTATCGTTGACCCGTTAAAATTTTTGGAAACCGTTCGCGGGGAACAAGGTGCTCGTGCTCGTTTAGATGATATCATCTACTCTGAGTTACGGGTTGAAATCGGTACTCATGGATTGCTCGACATTGTCACAGAAACTCGGGACACTATAATGGCCAAGGTCACCAAAGAAGCGAATATAAAGGCTGCAGAATACGGCATTGAGGTTGTCGAGGTACGTATTAAAAGAACCGACCTGCCACCTGAAATCGCTAACTCTATTTTTAACCGGATGCGCACAGAACGCGAACGTATAGCCATGGAATACAGATCTGAAGGAAAGGAAGAAGCTACTAAAATTCGAGCTGAAACTGATAAAGAAAAGACCATTCTGGTTGCTGAAGCCTATAAACAGGAACAGTCGGTTCGTGGTGAAGGAGACGCGGTCGCGACAAAACTATACGCAGATGCCTTCAACAAAGACCCCAATTTTTACTCTTTTATGCGGTCTATGGAAGCTTACAAGAATTCTTTAAAAACCGATACCACTCTCCTTATGTCTGAGGATTCCGATTTCTTGGGATTCTTGAATAAATCCAAATAAAACTTTTTCCGATGGTGGTAAAAGCCATGGAATATACTTATTTTATAGACTGAGAACCGTTCTCTTTACTTAATTGGGTGGCATGAGAATACTCATTGTGGGTGCCGGCATAGTTGGCTACAACCTCGCTCAGGAACTTTCCCATGAAGGCCATGATATTGCTATCGTGGATCAAGATCCGGAAAGAATCCGACGCATCACTGACACGCTAGATGTCATGGCTGTCGAAGGCAATGCCTGTTTGCCCAGCGTACTCATGAAGGCGGGAATCAAATCCTCCGAAATGCTGATCGCAGTCACCGAAAAGGATGAGATCAATTTGCTCTCCTGTTTTCTGGCATCCCGGTTTGAAGTTCCCAAACGTTTCGCCAGACTCCGCAACATGGAGTTCACCGCCAAAGACAGTATTTTCTCTCCGGAAGAAATATTCATTGATCAAGCCATCAACCCCGGGCAGATCATAGTCGAAACCATTCTTAAAATTTTAGAGACTCCCGGCGTGGTCAGCGTTGCAGAATTTGCCGACGGCGAAGTTCTCCTGCGAGAGTTTGACGTGCCTGAAAATGCCCCCATTGCAGGCAAGACCATTGAAGATATTCGTAATATCACGCAAATGGATTCGTTTCTGATTGTCGCTATTGTTCGCGACGGTGAGCTCGTCATCCCAAATGATCAGGATATTCTTCAGGCTGGCGATAGGTTTTACACTTTGATCGACAAGGAATTTTTGCCCTTCCTCTTACCCATGATGAACCGGACTATGGATCAGGTGGAAAAAATTATTATTTATGGCGCCACATCCACATCCACCCAGTTAGCCCTGGCCTTGGAAGAAAATATGCGCGATGTGTGTATAATTGAACCATCCAGAGAAAAAGCTAATCGGGCCGCTCACCAGCTTAAACGCACCTTTGTTCTACACGGCAGTGGCACCGACATGGACTTGTTTAATGAAATCAACATGAAGGATGCCGATTTTTTTCTTGCTCTTTCCCACGATGATGAAAACAATATCCTTTCTGCCCTACTGGCAAAAAAATACGGAGCCAAGCGCGCCTTAGTCATCACGCACGACCCGGAATACCTGCCCATCCTAGACTCTATCGGAATGGACATCACCATCAACCCGCGACTCATCACAGTCAGTGCCATCCTGAAACATTTGAGGAAAGGCCAGGTCATGTCAGTCTTCAAGCTGATTGAAGATGCCGAGGTGATGGAAATCGGGGTGCAAGAAGACTCTTCCATCGCCAACAAGCAAATAGGAAAAATCAATTTCCCCAAAGGGGCTATCATCGGAGCTCTCCTCAGACAGGGAGAAATGTTGCTCCCCAACGACGAAGTCACCATTGAAGCGGGTGATTCGGTCATCTTAGTGGCCCTGCCCGGAACCATCGAAAAAATTGAAAAACTGTTTGGCCGTAAGAGATCTTTTCTCCCTTTCCGATGAATATTCAGTCCATCTTAAGTGTAGTTGGAGTTTTGCTGGTACTTCTTTCGGGGTTACTTCTGGCCCCTCTCGGAATTGCCCTGTATTTCGGTGATGCCCCCATTGAAAGTTTCATGTCCGAGACCTCTGCCTTTAGCTGGGCACTTGGACTCAGCCTGACATCTGGCCTGATTCTGTGGAAACTATTCCCCTCTGGGTTAGCAAAACTTCGAGACCGTGAAGGATTTGCCATTGTCACTTTTTCTTGGCTAACGATGTCCGCGTTTGGTGCACTCCCACTTTATTTAAGCGGTGCTTGCCCCGAATTCATTGACGCATTTTTTGAAAGCACCAGTGGTTTAACCACCACTGGGGCCTCCATCCTTCAAGGTATCGACATATTGCCGCACGGTATTCTGTTCTGGAGGAACCTGTTGCAATGGGTCGGGGGAATGGGAATCATACTTCTCTCTCTGGCCATCTTTCCTATGCTGGGGATTGGTAGCTTCCACCTTTTCAAGGCAGAAATTCCCGGCGGATCTACGGTGGAACAAACACAACCCCGGCTGGCCGAAACCGCAAAAGTCCTTTGGAAAACATATCTAGCTTTAACACTTATCGAAATTTTTGCTTTACGATTTGCTGGTTTAAGCTGGTTCGATTCTGTTTGCCACACCTTTTCCACGGTGGCAACGGGTGGTTTTTCTCCACATAACGGAAGTATTGCTGCTTTTAACAATGTTTATATCGAAAGCATCATCATTCTTTTCATGTTTCTGGGAGGGATCAACTTCGCCCTCCACTTTCAATTGGTTCGAAGAAATTTTTCCGTCGTCTTTAAAAACCCAGAGTTTCGGACCTATTGCATATTGATTCTCGTGGGTGTCCTGTTTGCAACTTGGGGCCTCACCCGCGTTTCTGAAACGGGTGATGCGGGCCAAGCATTTCGTAGCGCGGCCTTCACAGTGGTCTCCATCAACACTACCACGGGCTTCGTCACAGATGATTTTAATTTATGGCCGGAATATTTAAAGCTTTTCCTTGTAGCCATCATGATGATAGGAGGATGCTCCGGCTCCACAAGTGGATCGTTCAAAGTCATTCGTATCATCATCCTGCTAAAAATCATTATGCGGGAGCTGAAAAACCTTATCTATCCTCGCGCTATTTTCCATGTCAAAGTGGCGGATAAAACTATCGATGCAGATGACCTTTCTAATGTTGCTGCTTTAACCTTCATGTTTATGGGCTTTACTGCTTTAGGGGGCATCCTGCTCTCCGTAATGGGAGTCGATTTCACCACAGCATTGTCGGCAACCGTGGCTTCTCTGTTTAATATAGGCCCAGGTCTTGGTGATGTAGGAGCTATGGGGAACTACTCCTCAATACCGGCTATGGGTAAAGGCATTCTCATCCTTTTCATGTTATTGGGAAGGCTCGAAATATACGGCGTTATTTTGCTATTTCTACCCATGACTTGGCGTAAATAAGATTTGATTTTAGTCCCTCAATAAATTAAGATTTTTCATTCCATTCTGGACTTTGCCCTTAAACTAAAACCTCGTAGGTGTCAGAACCTACAAGTTTATAGTCATAATTAAGGAGAGACAGATTTGCAAGAGTTTCTGGATCACAATACATTGAATTGTAGTAATCAACTAGCGGGTGCTTAAGCGCCCTTGGTTCATAAAGGAATTTAAATAGCATGGAAACTAATCCTCTAAAAATTACCGAACTTGTTCTGCGGGATGCACACCAATCTCTTCTTGCGACCCGAATGCGAACGGAAGATATGCTCCCCATCGCTGAAAAACTCGATCAAGTGGGCTATTTCTCTCTGGAAATGTGGGGTGGGGCCACCTTTGACACCTGTATCCGTTTTCTCAATGAAGATCCATGGGAACGCGTTCGAACCCTCAAGAAGAAAATGCCCAATACCCCATTCCAAATGCTACTGAGAGGCCAAAATGCAGTGGGCTACCGACATTATGCGGATGACATTGTGGAACGGTTCGTCAAGCAATCTGTGGATGTAGGAATTAATATTTTCAGAATATTCGATGCCCTAAACGATTTTCGCAATATTGAAACCGCAGTAAACACTGTAAAGAAATGCGGAGAAACGGTCGAAGGCTGCATCAGTTACACAGTTAGCCCAGTCCATAATATCGATCTCTATCTAAAAATGGGAAAAAGACTAGAGGAAATGGGCTCTGACATTCTCTGCATTAAAGACATGGCAGGTCTCCTCACTCCGACTGTAACCAAGACCCTCGTTACTGAACTCAAGAAAAGTATCAAGATTCCTATCCATTTGCACACTCATGCAACGACAGGGCTTGTGGGCATGAACATGCAGTGTGCCATAGAGGCTGGGGTAGATATGGTGGATACAGCCATCTCCTCTCTATCCATGGGGACATCTCATTATGCAACGGAATGTTTGGTCGCTGCTCTGAAAGACACACCTAGAGACACCGGTCTGGATCTCAACCTGCTTGAAGAAGTCAACGACTACTTCACCGAAGTGAGGAATAATTACGCAGAGTTTGAAAGCGATTTCAAGAGTGTGGATATCAATATCCTCAAATCGCAGATTCCTGGTGGCATGATTTCAAATATGGAAAACCAGTTAAGGGAACAAAACTCGCTCGATAAACTTGAGGAAGTTCTCAAAGAAGTTCCTCGAGTACGAAAAGATATGGGCTACCCCCCTTTAGTCACGCCCACAAGTCAGATAGTTGGATCCCAGGCAACCCTAAATGTATTAACGGGAGAACGTTATAAAATAATCACCAAGGAGACTCGCCAATGCGTATTGGGGAATTATGGAAAACTGCCCGCTCCCATTTCTGAAGATTTGATGGGCAAGGTTTCTGAAGACGGGAAAGTCACAGACTGTCGCCCAGCTGATTTACTGGATCCTGAATGGGACACAGTTTGTAAAGAATTGGGCGATGCGCACACCAGCGAAGAAGATCGGTTGACTTATGCTTTGTTCCCCAAAGTAGCTGTTAATTTTTTTAAAACTCGAGGAAAACCACAGCCTAAATCTGCTCCCGCGGCTCAGGAAAGTACACCCGCTATAGCAAGCGTAGCTCCGGTTGCTACAGCCTCGGTCCCTTCAGGATCAGCGGTTTATAGTGTTCGAGTTAATGGAAAAGATTATACCGTTGAAGTCTCAACAGGAGGGGCAGTTGGCACAGCTCCTACTCAAGCAACCGAGGCTTCAGCACCCATTGCAGCTCCAGCACCCATTGCAGCTCCGGCAGCCAGTACCGCAGGAGGTTCTCCATTACTCGCACCTCTTCCCGGCTCCATCTTCTCTATGAAATGTAAGGAGGGTGATGCCGTCAATGAGGGAGACACTGTTCTTGTTATGGAGTCCATGAAAATGGAATCTGAAGTCACAGCCCATCAATCTGGTACCATACAATCTATTTTGGTTAAAGAAGGTGATAATGTGCAAACGGGTGATGAATTGATGGTAATAGGATAATGGAATTCAGTTTCGGCGCATCTGCGACAAAAATAATAACCACCACTGGCTTCTCCGGTCTGGGATTGGGCGATGCAATCATGCTCCTTGTTGCTTGCGTTCTACTCTATCTGGCAATCGGAAAAAAGTTTGAACCGCTTTTACTCCTCCCAATTGGTTTTGGATGTCTGCTTGCGAACCTTCCCATGAGTATGATGGCGAGTACTGACACTGGGGGACTCCTCAACTTTTTTTATCAAGGTGTCAAGCATGAGATACTACCCCCTTTGGTTTTTATGGGGGTTGGTGCACTGACAGATTTTGGTCCACTTTTGGCAAACCCTGCAACACTTCTTCTCGGTGCCGCCGCCCAAATCGGTGTCTATATTACCCTTATTGGCGCAGTGTTCCTGGGATTTAATATGCATGAAGCCAGCGCTATTGGCATTATCGGCGGCGCAGATGGACCCACATCTATCTTCATAGCCAGTAAGCTGGCTCCACATCTACTCGCCCCTATTGCTGTGGCCGCTTATTCCTATATGTCTCTTGTACCGCTTATCCAACCTCCCATCATGAAGTTCTTTACTACAGAGGAAGAACGGAAAATTAAAATGGAGCAGTTGAGACCAATATCTCAAACGGTAAAAATTGTTTTCCCAATTGTAGTTACAATCGTCTGTTGTTTGATGTTACCCGGTGTCACACCACTTTTGGGAATGTTTATGTTGGGCAACCTCTTTCGCGAATCCGGGGTTACTGCCCGCTTGCACGAAACAGCTGAAACTCATTTGATCAACATTGTTACAATTCTTTTAGCATTAGCAGTAGGGTCATCCATGACCGCCGAATCTTTTTTACGACTTGAAACCATTAAAATTATTATTCTGGGCCTGCTGGCTTTCACAATTGCCACCGCAGGTGGTTTGATCTTTGGGAAAATTATGTGCAAGATGACAGGAGGCAAGGTGAATCCACTCATTGGTTCAGCAGGGGTTTCAGCAGTGCCAATGGCTGCTCGGGTTACTCAAAAAGTGGGATCAGAAGCAGATTCTTCTAATTTTTTATTGATGCATGCAATGGGGCCGAATGTAGCAGGTGTTATTGGTAGTGCCGTGGCCGCTGGAGTTTTTATCTCTCTATTTGGGGATACAGTGGTCCCCCAACCGCATGCCGCCATTGCTGATGTGATTGGTATTGTAGAACCTGGTGCTAAAGCCGCTATCGCTCAAGTTGTTGAGGCACTTCAAAATTAAACGAAGAACCGTCTTTTGTATGAGTTTTTTACTTTAGCTATTTACTCATCAGCCAGAAAGAAAAAATTATGGAAGCTTCAGTACTTTCAGCAGTCAGCGTTTCTATTTTAGCAATGTCGGTGATTTTCATTGTTCTAACTATTTTGATACTCACCATTCAAATACTAGTGAAATTGATTCCCTATGAAGCTCCACCTCCGGCACCACAACGCCAAAAAACTGTTGCAAACGGTGACCAAGACGATCATGTTGCTGCAATCACTGCAACGCTAGCCATGCATATGGGGAAATCTCCAAACGACTTTAGAATTACCAACATTTCTCAGCGATAAAAGATGTGTATATAATCTGCTAATTTTCCTCAGGAGTTGGGAATGAAGGTGGCGTCGCATCAATTAAGTTATCTGTGAGAGGTGACAGAATATCCTGAGGAGTCTGAAAAATTCCCTGAAAAATTCCCACCACCTTTTTTCCCAAAGACGTAAAAGGAATGGCGCTAATCTCAGGATCATTAAAATCCCCTTTAACCGTATAATAGGTTTTCAAAAGACTTTTTTCATCACCGCCGGTTATGATTTTCCCCACCAGTGGAATCTTAGTCAGAAATCGATCAAGCTGTGCCATAGGGGCAACTCCGACTACCGTATCCATCTGATCGTTGACCAGATCAAAGCTTCCGACTATGGAGGTCCTCCGGTTTTTGGTTTCGACCAAAAAGTTTTCTGTTTTAAGAGTTCCTTCCTCAGAAACAAAATCTCCGGAAATCTGCCTGAAAGGAGAGGACTCACCCTCTTCCATAGGAGTAGATTGCGGGATTGAGCTGAATAACCTACGAACACCTATTTTCAGCCTTTCCTGATTTATTTTTCCAGATTGGATATCCAGAGCGATATTACCAGATAAGGATTTGGAAATCTCCTCCCAGTCCTTTCCGCTTCCTTTCATATTGACATTTACCTTATTCACCTTGCCGCTCAAGCTATTGCCAAAAACATCGCCAAAAAAACCGAATAAGTTACTTGTTTCCATATCCTGAGCTTGAACACTTCCCTCAAAATGTCCAACACCTTTGGGGTCGATCAACATTTTCCCGCCGCTTTTCAAAGATGTATTAGCAAAAAAAGTCAGGTCCTTCATTTCTATTTCCTTATTATTCAGAACAATGCTTCCTCCAACCTGATCAAAGTTTAATAGTTTATATTTCAATTGACCCAAGTTAAATTTTACGTTGCCTTTTCCTTTATTGAAAAACTCATGCTGGTTCAGACGGTCAATGAGAGTTCTCTTTTCAACGTCCTGTTTTGGAAAGATCTCATCAATATCCAATCTTTTTCCAGTAAGTTCCAAATTCAGACTGGGAGAATCGCCTCTATGATAAACACCGGAAAAATTGACTTCACTTTGATCAGACTTGATCTTTCCTGATCTAATATCCAATCGGTTCTCTTTAAACTTTAGATTGGCATCTACCGTCATGAATGATAAAAAGTTTTTTGGACGAATTTTTAGTTCCTTCAGTTTCATCTCACCTTCAAATTTTACACTGGAAAGATCATTCAAATTGCCGGAACCTATAATTTTAAAATCGGCAACTCCATCCATTTCCGTGTCAAAAAATTGAAAAAATTGTCGGGAAGGATCTGCCTTAAAATTATCAGCCGCAAGACTGATTGTGAACTCAGGGTTGTCGAGATCAGGAATTTGAGCAGTTCCTGATAAATGATTTTCGCCCAGCTCATAGGACCAGTTGTCGATGGTTACCCCTCCATTTTTCAACACGCTTCCCTTGGTTTTGAATTTATTCAAGGTGTTAGGCCGTTTTTCCAATACACCAGGAATTTGATACCCCACTTGCCCCAGATCGGATTCGTGCTCGAACTTGAAAGCGTCTAAATTTCCGTTCAGGTTGAGAGAAACGTGGGCAGGGCCAGAAAATTTCAAGTCCTCAAAAATAGGAATATCCTTCAAATCAGACTCTAGCAGACCAGGGAAGTTCAGACGAAGAGCATACTCCAATGTCTTTATATTCTTGCGGTCGATTTCCCCTTCTAGTTGAACCAAAGAATCACCATAACGGCCATTCAATTTTTCCAGTCTTATCTTGCCATCACCATAGGAAATATTACCGTTCAGGTCTATTATTGCCTGTAACCGGTCAGGGTATTTCATGGAGAAGTTTTTCAATTCAATTTTTCCCCACTCCTTTTCAGTTTCCGGCTGAGTTGGATTGCCTTGCGACCTGTAATCAATAACCAGCTCACCAGAAGTAAAGTCCAGCCCCTCCTGCAAGCTCACCATAGTATCTTCAAAGTTGTCAGACAGAACATAGATTAAATCGCTGGATGTAATTTTGTAAATTGAAGACATTTTTTCCAGAGGTTCTCCATTACTAAACCCCATCTCTCCACTCATTTCTGAAAAAGAACTTTTGGAGAAATTTCCGGAAAGATTGTCATACTGAATGACCGGAATCCAGGAAGCATCTTTGTGTTTATCCGCCTCTGGAGTATGGGTGTAGACAATCTTTCCATTCAAGTTTTTAAGTCGCGGTTCAAACCCTTTCTCATTAAGCGAGACACCCTGCAAGCCTATCTTTCCCGAGATTGCCAATTTGTCAAAATCATCCATCGGACCCTTCACATTCAGAAGGACTTTCGCCTTTCCTTCAAACTCATTGTAAATTGCAATTGAATCAAGCAAGGGGTGTCCTTTGAAAATCTTCTTGAGAGTTCCATGAAACTGACTCATATCTACTTCATTTTCGACTTTAAGATTCACCAACGGCCGAGTCATGATGTTGTTGATGGTTCCGTGCACATTGGTAATAAGCTGCTTTTCATATCTGGCCTTAGCAATATGCAAATTGGTATTTCCTTTATTTATACTGATAGTCCCCGTCACATTCTGTAATCGCGGCAAAGGAGACTGCAAGTCCACATGCTTTATTTCAAGCTCTGTAGAAATCAGGCCTCGGTTTTCTTTCTGCCCTATTTCCTTAAGCTGGTCCAGACTTCCTGCAAACTTCAATGACTTTATTTTTATGGAACCATTTTTAATATGCGACTGCACCAGCGCATGATACTTCTCAGGAAAAAACTTTAGTGGCAGGTAGTCGATGCTTTTATTAACCTGAAAAAAATCGGAAATCAGGTCGATGGAGATAGAAGGGTCTTGCGAAAGAAAATTTGCTAGGGTACTTTTTGCTTTAAATTTAAAAGGACCCGAATCAGATTTCAATTCTTCAATATTAAGGAATTCGTGATCCAGAGAAATTTTATACTCCAATTTACCGCTTCTAGGCACACGGGCATCAATCAATATTGCGCGTTCTTTACTTGAGTTCGAAGAATACTTCAGAGTGCCCTCTGTTTTCATAGAACCTCCAATATTTCCAGAAAAACTTGAGCTCAGGGATAGCAGAATATCTGAAGGTACTTTCGCCAGTCCTTTTTTAAAATAAGGCTGAAAGTTTGAAACATTCAGTTCGTCAACTCTAACCTTGCCGTCAATGGAAATACCAGTAAGGCCCCGGTCTTCAGAAAAGTTTTTGAATGCGCCAGAAACCTGAAAAGCGGTAGGTAAATACCCACTTGGAATTTCCCCTTTCAAATTAAATTGGAAGGGAAAACCAATAAGTTTTTTTTTCACCGAAAAATGAATGTGCTCCAAATTTATGGGTAGAGGGTTATCAGCAGGACGGTTTAAAAAATCCTGGAAATGTATAGACCCATTTTCTACCATGAGCTGATTCATGAAGCTGACTCTTAATACTTCGAACAAACCGCTTTCAGCAGGCTGGGTGATCCACTTCCTTACATTGCCTAAACTGAATCTCCCCTTGGAATCACGCACCACCCTTAGAGATGCCCCCTGAATAATAATTTTCTTAATCTCAACCCGTTTAGCCAATAAAGGCAACAATCGAACCACCACAAACACACTGTGCGCCGTCAACTCGGGTTCTTTGGCAAACCGAGACTTTACAGAAACATCTTTCAAGCGAATGCTGAGACCATGAACGATGTCCATCTCCGTCTCACCAATTTTCACTTCCCGCCGGGTCAACTCTTCAAGTTTTTCTACAGCAAGCCCTTTTATTTCGCCCAGATTACGTAACTGATAATAGGCCAAGGAGCAGATTGAGGTCACCCCGAGTATCAACGTAAATAGGGTATAAAATATGATTCTTTTGCGGTAAAGCGGCATATGAAGATTTACAGATTCCAGAAAAAGGTTAAAATAGCTTTCGCGGTTTTTTTTGCAGGAAAGAAAAGTTTTTCGGGAGAATTTGAAGAACCGGTCCGTAACCGCTTGGCAATCATCAATGGGCTTTATCTGAATAAACCCATTTTTTTCATAATGTTATAGTCTATCCAGAGCTTTTCGTCTAGCAAAAAGCCAGACACTCTTGTAAATTAATTTTTATATTTCACAACTGATGAAACCAACAGAACAGTCTTTAATTGTCGGAATCAACCCAGTTCGGGAGGCACTTTTAGCCTCTAAACGTTGTTGCTACAGACTGTTTGTGGAGCAGGGCAAAGCCCACCCAAGGGTTCAGGCTGTGATCGAACTTGCCGAGGAAAACCGAATCCCCATTGAGCCTTTGCCTAAGGTGGTCTTCCAGAGCAAGTTCAAAAATCAGGTACATCAAGGGATCGCAGGATACTTTTCCACCGTCAAAGCTTTTGAATTGGAAAAATTGATTGAAACAGCGTTTCAAAAAAGTTCCCTGCCTACTCTCGTCATTCTGGATGGAATTCAAGACCCACAAAATCTGGGTGCTATCATCCGTTCAGCGGAAACACTGGGAGTTCATGGGATGATCCTACCTAAACATGGTACAGCCTCTATAAACGAAACGGTAGCAAAATGTTCCTCGGGGGCTATCGAACATTTACCCATCGCTTGGGTCATCAATTTGGCCAGGTCTATGGAAAAACTGAAAGAAGCTGGGTTTTGGGTCGCAGGTGTCGTGCAAGATGGAGAGATTCCCTGCTATCAATACAAATTCGACACTCCAGTGGCTCTTGTTATTGGAGGTGAGGGAAAAGGGGTTCGGCCTTTGCTGAAAAAATCATGCGATGTCACGCTTTCAATTCCCATGAAAGGACAATTGGGATCTTTGAATGCAGCTTCAGCCAGCGCAGTGGTCTTCTATGAAAATTTGCGTCAGAAAAAGATGATGGGTATCAAGTAAAGTCGGCTCCCGACCTTCACGATTGAAGGCGGGACCAATTGAAGTGTTTTTTAACGAAGCCTAAAACCGGTTATAGGATCGCATGCGACGCATAGCGGCTTTTCTTTTCTTCTTAGCCTCCTTCTGCTTGCGCTTTTTCTTTACGGAAGGCTTCTCATAAAACCTGCGACGTTTAAGCTCCTTCAGCAGGCCTTCTTTGGTCATTTGTCGTTTTAATACTTTTAAGGCTTTTTCAACTTGGTTTTGGTAAACTGTGACTTCCAAAAATCTCTCCTTTCTACCCTGATTTTTTTAGCAGGGGTGAACAACTATTTTGATGGCACAAATGAAATTTTCGCTACCAAATCTTCGGCAACAATACTTTCGCATTTAGCTTTAAGGTTCCCTTATTGTAAAGCTTGATATTATCGACAAAAATAGCCACAAAGTCAAGACTCTAAAATCCAAAGCCCTAATAACGCGCGTCGATAAATAATCTGGTCAAAGTATTTGATTTAACTCGAAACACATTTGAATGATTCCTTGCCCAATCAGTGAGCTTCATGTTTGGTCGTATGATTTTATTTATGAAAGGACAAAAGACAAGCGATCCTTTCAAATTCTGACGATTATAGATGAGTTTACTCGTGAGAATTTCGGCACGATTGTGAGAAAGAAAATTTACGTTGTTGGATGTGATTGAAGTATTACCAAAACTATTTATTACACGAGGGCTGCCTAAGCATATCCGTTCAGATAATGATCCGGAGTGCACATCTTCTTACCCACGAAAAGACCGAGACCGGATATTGTTAAAGATCGTGACCATTTTTTAACCGCGCTATTTTTATCAATAGTCTCGAAGTTGGGGGAATAGCTTTGGAAATTATTCCAAAGCAGCAAGTCTGAATGCCAGCAACCATAATATTTACAATATTCTAGGGGTGATTTACAAAAAAATTTCGTCAATTCGATCATGCCGATCGAAGAGTCCCTCATAGCCATTAACATTAACTCAGAGCACATAAAACCTTATAACAATATTGGCGTGTTATACTGTTTAAAAAAACTTACAGAGGAATCCGAAGTTATCAGAAAGCGAGTTCCATTGATCCTGAAAATAGGGAGGCTCTGAACAATCTGGCTATTGCCTATAAACGTACCAGCCAGTTGGAGACAGCCAAATCAGCTTTAAACCAAGCTCTCGCAATCAACCCGGATCATGCTGGCACCCACTATAATCTTGGGGTGGCATACGAAGAAAAAGGAAACATTAAATCTGTGATTCATTGATTCATTTTCACCAAAACTTTATCGAATTGCCTTCGCCAGTCATTCGATACTGTCCGTTCAAGTCTAAAAACATATTAAGGCCCTGCGATAACACAAAGTCGGATCACAGGAAATTTCGATGTTCAAAAAAGCATTCAAAAAAAATCTGATCGCTGGTTTGCTCGTGACTATTCCGGCTGGTCTGACATATATGATCCTGTCCTTTGTCATCACCCGCGTAGACAAAGCCATGGCACCGGTGATCAAGGGAATTTTTGGGTCTCAAGGCCTGTACTTTATGGAGGAGTCTAATATCCCGGGGATGGGATTTCTCCTGCTCGCCCTGTTTATCATTGGGGTCGGACTATTCGGAACAAACTTTATAGGGAAGAAGATTGTGGTCATGGGAGAAAATTTCCTCCACAAAATTCCGGTAGTTCGAGTTATTTATACAAGTATCAAAAAGGTCGTGGATACACTCTCCCTGACCGAAACTGTCAGTTTTCAAAAAATGGTTCTCATCACCTACCCACGCAAACCACTGAAAACACTGGGGATCGTATGCTGTGACACACCAAATGGCATTGAAGATGCTGCAGGTGAAAAAATGTTGAATGTATTTGTTCCTACCTCACCTAATCCCACTACAGGATTTTTATTCATGATCCCGGAGAAGGACGTCATTCCTATGGAGATGTCCGTGGAAGAAGGTTTAAAGATGATCATATCTTTTGGCATGACCAGTCCTAAGACAATCAAAACATCCTCGAAGTTGAAGAGTTAGATGAGTTCGAAAACGGTTTTCCATCAACCCACTATTTGCCTGCGGGTTTCTTGAGTTTGCCAGCTAATGTCTCACTAATTCGTTTGGCAACTTGAACATCCAACTTGCTTAAAACCTGACCTGCAATTTTACTTTTCATTCCAGAAACAATTTTCAAAGCCAGATCTTCATCAATTGCTTCAACCAGGTTTGCCGCTTCTTCCGGTTTCATACTGGAGTAAACTTTGATCAAAGCCGCTACATTCTCTTTCGTCTTCTCGTCTTGAAGTCCCATTTGCTCTTTTGATTCAGAGATACTTTTCTCTATTTTTTCCAAGTCTTTCCTAACTTTGGCTTCTAATGCCTCCAAGCGAACTTCCTTGATGCGTAATTCTTCTTCCCGTTTTTTAAGTTCGCGGTTTTTATTTTCTATAGTTTCTATCATCCTAAATGTTTCAGGGCTAACCGCAGGCACCTGACCCGGTAATTGGATCTTCTCTTTCTCTTGTTCCTCTATAAGCAATGTTTTGCTCTCTCCCAGAACCTTAGCTGCCTGTTCATCGACCTGCTTCACCTCGGCATAAGCCAAGCCAGACGCCAAAACCCCAGAAAGGTAAAATCCTGGAATAATAACTGGCGTAACCAAAACAATAAAAATTGTTTTAATCTTCATCATAGGTCCCTTAATTATTTCTCATCCAGAGATTAGAAGCCACCTCATCCAGAATCGCCATTTCTTTCCTTTCCCTTACTTTCCGTTCTTTTAACATATCACGTTCTTTCAATATTTCCATGGTCCTACGCTTGCGCATAGCTTCTACCACCTCTTCGCGTTTGGCTTCCAATTTGGTATTAATTTCAGAAATGATTTTACTCTGTTTCTCAACATGAGTTTGGGTTCCTCTGGCAAAGTTGTCATACAAGATCATTGTTCCAACACTAAGACCCGATCTTTTCCTCTGGTTTAACTCATCCTTACTAGCCGCTGTGGCATCCTGTAAAAACTGCTGTTGATCCTTTTGCCGTTGATAATGGACATTTATCTGTCCCATACCTTTCTGCAGAAGGTCTTCCGTCTTTTTATTTAAACGAAGTATGGTTTCGAATCGGAAACTCAAAATTAACTCTCCAGAATATTTTTCAATTCATTCATACTGGTTCGCCAGTCAACACTCTCCGTAATTCCCTGCCTGAGGTAAGGAATCATGAGGTCATATTTTTGAATTGCTTGGTCGATTTTCGGATTACTACCACGAGTATAAGCTCCAATATTAACCAAGTCTTCTGCTGATTTATAGGTTGCTAAAATATCCTTAAACTTCATAGACAAATTATAATGCTCTTTGGAAACAACATCTATCATCAGACGGCTGACACTATTCAGAATATCAATGGCTGGATAATGATTGTGTGAAGCTAATTCGCGACTCAGCACAATATGCCCATCAAGAATGGCCCGCACAGCATCGGATATTGGCTCGTTCAAATCATCTCCCTCAACCAACACTGTGAAAAGCCCGGTTATTGAACCTTCACCAGAAGAAGTTCCCGCACGTTCCAATAGTTTTGGTAGTAAAGAAAATACCGAAGGCGTGAATCCTCGTGTCGTGGGAGGCTCACCCACAGAAAGGCCAATCTCTCTTTGCGCCAAGGCAAAGCGGGTGACTGAGTCCATCATTAACAAGACATCGTTTCCCTGATCGCGAAAATATTCAGCAATGGTTGTGGCAATATAGGCTCCGCGTAATCGGACAAGCGGAGGCTGATCAGAAGCCGCTGCAATCACTATAGATCGTTTCAAGCCTTCTTCACCAAGATTCTCCTCAATAAATTCTTTAACTTCCCTACCCCTTTCACCAATGAGCGCGATCACGTTGACATCAGCATTGGTATTGCGAGCAATCATTCCCATCAGGACCGATTTACCCACGCCCGTTCCAGCTAAAATTCCCAATCTTTGACCTTTGGCAAAAGATAGTAGTCCATTAATAGACCGCACTCCTATATCCAGTGGCTCTCTCAAACGTTTTCGTTCTAAAGGATTCATCGGACTGCCCATCAGCGGGTATTCAACACCAGCCGGAATCGGTCCTTTGCCGTCAATAGGTTCACCGTTACCGTCAATTATTCTTCCTATTAGCGCATTACTGAGTTGATAGGTTGGGTATTCTTCTGTAGCCTCTATAACACTTCCGGGCTCAATTCCCATTATATCTCCCAGAGGCATTAACAAAATTTTCTTGTCCTGAAACCCTACCACCTGAGCCTGAATAGGCGGCCGTTTACTGGGATATATGGTGCAGAGGCTTCCAACCGATACAGCCGGGCCGTCACCTTCAATGACCAAACCGATAATGCGATTCACCTTTCCCGTTTTCTTAACGAAATCGGTTTTATTTATGAACGAATTATATTTTTTAAAGTCAATATTAGTATTCATTATTCCTCAACTCGTTTCTTCAGGAGACTCGGTTTCAGCATCATTTTCCTCTGACTGAATTTGATCATCCGTAAAAGCTTCGTTCTCTTCAGATTGGTTTATTTCATCCGAAGAAACCTCGGAGCCCTCTTTAACAACTGGATCCATTTGCACGCTTGCTGCAGCAGCCAATTCATCTGAAACCATAGGAGCAAGATTAAGGATGCGGTCCATCTGCTCTTCCAAGTTATCAATCCTCGCATCGACCACACCAAAGTTGGTCTCCACGACACAGCCACCTCGCCCCACCCCAGAATGTCCTTCAAAGGTAATATTTTTTATATCACCAAATAAATCATTTAATTCTGGACGGAAACTCTCGGCATAGCCTTTATCTGTGGGATTAATCTTTATAACCATCGATTCACGGTCAAGAACTGATTGCACCGCCAGCCGGATCATCTCCTGCACAGCATTATCACGCGTGGAAAATTCAAAGTGAATCACTTTCTTCGCCAATCTAATCACCATTTCAACCATCTCCCGCTCTACCTTGTCATACATGTCTTTGCGAAAGCCGGTCAAATCTGAAACCAATTCCTCTAGTGTTTCTAGGAAAGGTTTTAATTCCTCCCGGGCGGCATCTTCTCCCTTTTTAAATCCTTCAGCATAACCTTCGTCGTGACCTTGTTTTTGAGCATGAGCTTTGATATCCATAGCCTGCCTTTTTGCCTTACCCAGACTATCTTTAAGAATCTCTTTAACACCCTCTTTGGCTTTATTAACAGTAGCTTGATCAAAATTTCTAGCATTTTCCGAGTCATAAGTAAAACCACGGCGCATGGAAGGACTCTCGATAATCAACTCATTCAGTTGATAAGAGCTTTCCTTCTGCGGAGATTTTCTTTCCTCTGTTCGTTCCGCTTCAAATGAATCTCTAATATTAGAAGATTCAGTAGGCAACTCACTGAGTCGGCGTTTCTCTTCACCTAAGGCATCAAAATTAGTCAACGTGAACGTTTTGCTAGATTCAGACAAGGGCTTCTCCTCCACCTATTAAGGTTTTTCCATTTTCTTCCAATTGCTTACACATATAAATAATATTCTGTTAAGCTTTTTCGACTTCACTGGTTTTCATCGGCCCCAGCGATTAAAAATTTTTAACATTACTGCCGCACGCTCTGGCATATTAAAAAAAAAGTGTTTCTTTGAATTCATCGGTGCCAGTTTTCAAATACACCAATAAACCCTTATTTTTTAAAATCTGACAGGCCTTTACTGAATCAACAACTTTCAAAATAGCGGGTTCAAGAAAATCCATACCTTCCGCATTCAACTTACTAGAACCCGTTTCGACCAGATTATAAAAATATCTATTTACAAAGTCCATGACCGGAGTATCTATCTCACCTAAAATCGATATAGAATTTCCAAGAGTCTGGGTTTCCTCCTCATCCATATTCTCCAGCACTTGAATAGATTTTCGGATCTGTTCATTTTCATACGTTAAGAGGTTGCTTCAGGTTCTTTTTCCCGCATCCATTTCCGGATCACGCCAGCCGTGTATTTGGGGTCTTTATTAACAAAATCTTCCACTAAGTTTCGAATATTAGAAGATTCGTTAGCCAACTCACTGAGTCGGCGTTTCTCTTCTTCTACGGGATCTAAAGCTCCTGCATCCAATTGACCCGTTTCCGGAACGACTTCCACCGACATTGTCATCCAATTGATAATGGGGCGAATGACCCTAGTGAAAAACAGAATGAGGAATACAAGGCCCACCACCAGTTTTCCAATTTCTAGGCCAAGATCAATCTGTTCTTCACGAGTAATGCTTTCTCTCTGCACCTCCAATTCAGATCGATCAAATTGAACATTCTCAACTTGAATGATATCTCCTCTATCCTGATCAAACCCCACCGCGGACTGTACGATCTGCAAGTACTTGTCCATATCTTCCTGTGATCGTGGCTGATACTCTGCAGGATCCCCAGCCATGCTACCATCGATCATAACTGCAACACTGAGCTTGGAAATCTCTCCTAGAGGTTTTGACACATGCTTAACAACTTTGTTAATTTCATAATTGAAAAGAGCATTCGATTTATTCCTCTGAGCCGCCTTCGCAGCAGCCCCCCCTGGAGCTTCACCGGTAGGTACAAGAGCCTGAACACCTGGAACCCCGCCCGGAGGCACAGCACCTACAGAGGTTTCGCTGACCTGATTCTCACTTCTCACGACCTGGGAGTCCGGGTCATAAATTTCTTCAGTTCTTTCTACCCTTTCAAAGTCTAAAACTGCCGTAACTTTAGCGATCACTTTTCCTGTTCCTAATGCATCTTCTAACATTTTGATAATATTTTGTTGAAGTTCTCTTTCCACTCGCATTTTATGTTTGAAGTTTGACGACGACAACATTGCTTCAACAGAAGGTCCGTTTCCGCCGGACAACAAATTACCCTTCAAATCGACCACCACCACATCCTGCGCTGAGATACCTCCAACACTAGCAGAAACCAAGTGAACGATTCCCTGTATCTGATTTTCAGTTAAACTTTTACCAGATTTTACTTTCAGCGTAACAGAAGCCTTGCCCTTAGGCTTATCTTTGCGAAACAAATTATCTTTTGGAATAACCAAATGGACCCGAGCCTGGGCAACCGCATCAAGTGTTTTTATAGTACGAGTCAGTTCACCCTGCAAGGCTCTTTGGAAAGTCAATTTCTGCACAAATTCCGTCATTCCCAATGGACTGTCCTCAAATATTTCCAGACCAACATCGGAACCTTCTGGCAATCCTTCACTGGCCAACTGCAGACGTACCTCATGTAACTGATCCGAAGCTATACGAATCGTCCGACCTTGATTGGAAAGTTCAAAGGGAACTTTCTGATTTTTTAACTTATCAACAATAGCTCCTGCATCTTCCTGAGACAGGTTGGCATATAGAAGCTGAAAATCTGGAGTCTTAAGCCAAAAAGACATCACCAACAAAGATGCCAGAGCCAAGGCCACAAGAGACAAGGCCGCCACTTTCTTACCTTGTGAAAGTTCGTTGAACCGTTCGCCAAACTGTTTTAAAAAATCCAGAAAATTTTCCATGAGAATTAGTGTTTAAAGGTTTTTTAAGTTTATTATTATCGACCCAGATCAATCGCTCGAATGGCCATAGCCTTTGAAGCATTGAGTGCTGTGACATTTGCCTCAAACGACCGTTGCGTGGTAACCATATTCACCATCTCAGTCATTTGATCTATATTTGGCATTGCAACATAACCTAAATCATTAGCATCGGGATGACTCGGGTTGTAAACCAGACGCGGTTCATTCTGATCTTCAATCACATCTGTAACCTGCACCTTGGTGAGCTTATCGCCCAACTCGTTTTTAAAAGTGTTGCCAAATTCATTTTCCACAGGCAAAGCAGTGATCAGCACATCTTTCCGGCGATAAGGCCCGCCTTCAGGAGTTCGTGTGGTCTCTAAGTTTGCCAGATTGCTCGAGATGGTTTCCATCCGCTTGCGCTGAACACTCAAGCCAGATGAACTGATTTTCATATTTGTTAGAAAGTCCATGATACTCGCGTTCCCCTAAAATATTTGTTTGTTAAAAGAGGGTTTTCCCCTCAATACTATTTTTATAGAAATAAAGCAAGTTCCATACCATTAGAAACTAAAGAGGCAAAAGATGAGTGATGCAACAGAGACCCTTTTATTTGAAATGAGTTACAGTTATATGGGTGGGGGAGAAAAAGCAGGGGTAATTTCTAAAGAGAGGTAAATCCCGTCATAATTTTGGCCCCTCTCGGTCTATCAAGGGCTTTACTTTATTCCTTCTCACCCTCGTTATATTCGTTGAGTTTGTTGCGTAGAGTGCGGATGCTGATGCCTAAAGAATCGGCAGCCTTGGTTTTGTTGCCGCTGCATTCTTCTAGTGTTTGCTTGATCAGCTCCTTTTCCATTTCATGAATCGTTCCCGATAGTTTTGGCACAGCGTCTTTTCTCCTCGACGAAAGAGGCTCGTCATCAAAAAATAGGTTAGCCGGTAATAATGTATCGCCCTGACACATCAGGCAGGAACGCTCAATAATATTTCCAAGTTCGCGAATATTGCCGGGCCAGCGATATTTTTTCAACAGGGTCACTGTCGCCGAGGCTATCTTCATGGGGGGGCGGGAGTTTTCTTCACAAAACTGGTTGATAAAATATTCTGCCAGCAATGGGATATCATCCTTTCTTTCACGTAGAGGAATCAGGACCAAGGGAACCACATTCAACCGGTAATATAGGTCTTCCCTGAACTCCTGATCCTCAATCCGGCGACGAATATCTCGATTGGTCGTGGCAATCACCCTTACATCAACAGGGATAGGAGCTTTGCCACCCACTTTATCGACTTCATGTTCCTGCAAGACTCTGAGTAGTTTAGCCTGCAAAGGCAGACCCATCTCTGTGACCTCATCCAGAAGCAATGAACTTTGGTTCGCCAATTCAAACTTGCCTTCTTTATTTTCTGTGGCTCCCGTGAACGATCCCTTCTCATGGCCAAACAGTTCGGACTCCAGCAATCCTTCGGGTAAAGCGGCACAATTGACCGCCATGAAAGGTTTACTAGCACGAGGACTGCATTGGTGAATATAACGCGCAAATAATTCCTTGCCGGTTCCAGTCTCTCCCATAATGAGGACGGTTGACTTACTGTAAGCAACGTTTTCGGAAAACTTCAGGAGCTTCTTCATTCCTTCATCCTGAGTCACGATTCTCTTTGTGACAGGAGAGTCGGTTTTATCGATAACACCCGATGGCCGCGCAAGAGGAATATAATCTTGCGGATTTAAAAATGTACGCTTCACTGTAGAAACCAGAACATCGGCAGAAAAGCCGGAACCTTTTATCAGATAATCAAAAGCACCTTCCTTCATCGCCTCCACCGCGTTATCAATGGTTCCGTATGCTGTCATCATGACCACTGGCGTTTCAGGAGAACGTTCTTTAACCTCACGCAACAATTCTAGTCCATTTAGTTTTGGCATACGCACATCTGTCAAAACTAGATCGAAAACCTGACTCTCAAACAGCTCCAGTGCCTGTTTACCATCTTCTGCGCAAACGAGTTGGTAATTCTCTCGCTGAAGAGTTGTCTCCAGTGCAATCCTCATTTCAGGCTCGTCATCGACAATCAGAATTTTTTTTGAAGCATTATTTTTCATCGAAGTCCTCATCCCAGCAGGGAACCTTAACTTTGAAAGATGTGCTCTTGCCCTCTTCGCTCACCGCTTCAATCGTCCCCTGGTGGGCTTTGATGATATTATGCGAAATCGCCAGCCCCAGTCCTGTACCCTTATCCTTGGTAGTAAAAAAAGGATTAAAAATATTGGCAAGGTCATCGGCAGAAATTCCTCCACCGGTATCTGCTATCGTAACGGCGATGAATTTACGGGCTCCCACGTCTCTATCATTTTCGGCCACAGGGATAAGAGCCTTTCGAGTTTGTATGCGTAATTCTCCTCCATCCGGCATAGCCTGAATTGCGTTACGAATCAAATTAGGAAAAACCTGTCGCAATAGTTCACGGTCGCCATTCGCCATCATCTCATCTTTGTCAAAGTCCCGCACCACCTTAATATTCTCCGGCACTTTGACATCGTCTAAACCGTCCAGAAGTTGCGACAGTAAAAGATTGATATCGCATTGTTGGCGAGATGGCTTGGATGATTTTGCAAACAAGAGAAGAGTAGATATAATTCGGTCCATGTTCTGCACACCTGCGCGGACATGCTGGACCAACTTGCCCTTTTCAGGGTCATCTTCCAAATCTTTTTTGAGTAACGAGGCAAACAATTCGATACTCGCCAGCGGATTCCTGATTTCATGCGCGATCCCGGCCGCCATCTCTCCCATTTCCCGCAACCGTTGATTACGATTAGCCAACTCTTCTAACCGGCGCAAGTCGGTTCTATCTTGCAAGATCAACACGGTTCCTATCTGACCGCCATGGTTGTCCAATACCGGGGAAGCGGAAACACGGACATGAATTATTTTCTTATCCGGGGTGGTGATATCCTGATCACGGCTGATCGTTTTTCCACGGTTTTTTTCAAGCCTAAACACAAGATTTTCAAACAGGTCAAACGGAAAAACTTCTTTCAAGGTCTTTCCTAAACAGTTTTGAGGCTTTAAACCCGTTAAAGCTCCAGAAGTTTGGTTGAACGTTGTGATCCGTCCCGACTGATCCACCACAATAACACCGTTGGTGAGACTTTCCAGGATGTCGTTTAAATAATTTTTAACTTCCTCTTTTTCAATAAGGTTTTTTTCCAGCTCTGTGTTTTTACCCTCCAACTCCAGGTCAAGTTGCTTGACTCTCACCTGCAATTCATCATAGGAACGTTGCAGTTGTTCGGTGACCTCGTTAAAAGCCTCCATATTCTTAATGAGGGCTTCTATATCTTTGCTGTTTTCTTTGCCCACTTCAGTCATGGATGGAAAACCTTCTTGGGTAACTTGCGTAGTTTTATACAGTTCGAGTTTACCTCAATACATTGAGATTTCAGTTATTACCTCATGGCTAGTGGATGGAGTATGAGGCAGGTTGGACGAAAGATATGACTTTATTATAAAATAAAAATTATCCTTCTTTTAATTGTTTTTCCCATTCTTGGGTTTTCACCTTCGATTCAGCCGCCTGTCGAGTGAGGTCATCCGCATTTTCGTTTTTCAGCAACTGGTTTAATCCCTCCGTGACCTTTAAAGGATCACCGAGTTTCTCAAGGCTTTCAATCATTAGAAAATCAGCCCAGTCTCGTAGCGAATTATCGGGGAAAAGCTCTCTGGCCGATTTCAATGCCTCCACAGCCAAACCAAAACGATTCAACTTATAAAAGCATATACCTAAGCCGTAATAAGCGTGGGATCCCCGGGTACCGAGCTCG
>JGI24921J38492_100802_pt1 | contig 35506 bp, 47 predicted proteins | sample LinPFosmplate9_FD_38492 | JGI IMG/M metagenome (IMG submission 38492)
CGAGCTCGGTACCCGGGGATCCCACTTTTTATCTATGAAGGGGTTCATAGGGTACTCTTCCATTGTACCACCATCGATATAAGTATTACCACAATACTCTGACGACGCGAATATCAATGGGATTGCTATACTCATACACACTGCATCTATAACTTTCATGTCTGGATGTGTATGTTTTGAAAAATATTCTGTTTTTGAAGTGTTCAAACAAAAAGCTGACACATATATTGTTTTTTCTAATTCACCAAAGGTTGGGTCGCAGCCACATATGTTTACTAATTCTTCGCGTATTGGATCTATCTCAACAAAACCAAATTTGTTAAAAAAGGTTCCAATATTTAGTTTAACAAACTCGGAGGTTTCAACATTTAAGGATACATCTATCATCTCATCAACTGACATTCCAACAGCCCAAAATAAAGCTATTATAGAACCAGCTGAAGATCCAGAAATTTCTTTTACACCTTCTACACCCTTTCCCATGGATTTAAGATACCCTAAAAAGGCATATATACCCATAGAAGCAGGCCCGAGTACGAGATACTTCATTCTCCTACTTAATAGAAAGTAGGAAATTGCTTGCGAAGTAACGCGAACACTAGTGCGAACACGATCGTGTGGGTCAGGGCCGATAAAGTGCTGGTCTGACCCGACATGAAAAGACCCTTGGAACCACCTGGGATGGTGAGAAGCATACCTGGGCTGAGAGCCAGGAATAGAGAGGTGGTGACGAGAAGATCTGTCTTGGTGAGAACCAGACCAAGAGCCTTGGCGATTAAGGAATAAATGAGGAAGAACACGAGAGCGTGAAAGGCGACCGCCATTTGCCCTGTCTTTCCATTCATGAACTTGAGGTTGCGTCCCGATGTGGTAAGTAACACACCGGGGCTTAACACAAAAAAAAGACTGGCGGGGATAGCGACTTTCTGAGACGTGACGTCTGGTAACATTTAATATACACGCATATAATTTTTTGCAAAGGAGATGAAATGATTCAATCCAGCTCCACGTGCCATGTACTCATGTAGACCATTATCATTGATGATACGCCTGATGTTTCTCCATACATGAGTGAGTCTCTGTTCAAACCATTGTGTCTGTTCTTCGTATTCAAACGTAACACGTTCGTCGAAAGTATCGTGTTCCCTGTAGAAAAATTCTACAAAATCACAAAACTCACCAGTATGACTGATCTGGGCATCATACAAAAGGGTTCTGCTGGTGTTCCACAGCATCGTTAATTCATCTGAGTATTCAACTTCCCAGTCTTCAATATTCAGAGGAGTGTCTTCATTAAATTCATCGTCATCACTCGCACATACGTCGAGATCAGCGTTCGCTTCGTAAACATATTGGCTCCAAACCATTTTTCTTACCTAATCCTCGGCCTTTTCCTTTATACCTGTTATCGCAAGGGATACTGTTTCCTTGACTGCAAGATTGTCTTGGATAGAATTCATAGCTCCTTCGACTTGGGCTTCATTTCCCCCAAAAAAAGTTTCAAGTCCAGACCTAACAGTATCTTTCGTCATCCCAGACTTCCTGTTAGATTTGCGAATGGAAATTTTACCCTTACGAAGATTAATGGTGTCAATTCCCTGCTTGAGCATATTTTGTTTTATAGTTTCTTTGAGTTGTTTCTCAGCTTGGTTCAACACTTTGATATCAGACTTTGCTTCTTTCAACTGTTTGGAGAGTTCAACCAATTTGGATACATTTTCGGAGAGTTCGTTTGTAACTTCAGCCATTGATAATTAATAGTGACTATTCTTTAAGCACAGAGACCACGCTGCATGAGATCAGGAGTGATAGTGGAGTTGTTCCAAACGTAAGCCTCCTTGCTGACTGGGGGCTCGGAACGGATCTGCTGGTTGGCGTTGCGGAGAGCACCACCAACGGTCTCTGGCATACCAACCTGCTGACGAGGTTCGAGGAAGTTCTGACCCTTGAGAATATCTTCGGGCGCGAATTCGCCGAAGTCGTCCTGGGACGCAACCTCGCGGGGAAGGAGGGAAGACGCGAGACCAGTGCCATTCTTCATAGCGAGCTTCTCGGGGGAAGCCTCGACGGTGGCGTAATTACGCTCCTTAATACGGTAAGTAGAGGTCATTTTGGTGTTGTTAACTAAGAGGTACACAACCACCGCGACAGCGGCCAGTATGGCAACATTACGCATGGCGAAAGCCTTCTTCATCATTTATATAAGACTACAATTTTTTTTTAATTGTCATCACTGATTGCATATTCGTCTGGGTATTCATCATCAGGATTTACCTCGGGCTCAGGTTCTGGTTCTGGTTCTGGTTCGGGCTCGGGCTCGGGCTCTGGAACTGGATGAACCTTCACCTGGACAACATTCCAAATGGGACCGAAAGCCTTTTTGACAAACCAAAGACCAGCGAACTCTAGAAGTCCGGTACATTCGGACCCAGATACAACTTCCTCGAGCTTGATAACCTTCTTGTCAGAATTGAAAATCTTAGTAGCCTTGATTATATCTGACGTGACCTGGGTATCAACGAGGCTTTTCGTATACACCCTATCAAGAGTAGCATCATTAACCTTCTTCCCAAACCATTCTTCTGAGTTTACCTTGGCAGATTTCAGATTCTCGTCATCAATGTTCTGAATCTTCGAGGTGTCATTAAGAAGGAAAGACACTTCACCATCTTCGTGGGTAATGTTTCCTGAGACCTGTACAAAGCACTTCTTCTTATCATCCGTGTAAGCCTTCACCACGTAAGTGCCGCTTTCATCCTTGAGGGGTTTAGAATAGAACATATTATACTATGTGTATGTATCATTTCTTTAACCCGACAAATGGAATAGCAGATGCCTTGTTTAGTAAGTTTTGTGGTACCCATCTATCTCTTCTGGGTTTAAAACCATATAGAGTGTTTGCTACATTGAAATTATTGGGTAATTTTGATGCGTTCGTAGCTCTAAGTTTGAATTCATTTTTAACGTATGAATTATTAGTGACATTTTTCCATTTTAACGACTTTAAATTCAGTCGTTTATCACCTGAAGAATTATTGTAACCTGGGACTTTTACATTTCCAACAACTGGTTTTAGACCATGAACTATCTGTTTAGAAAGTTTATCTTCTGATGGTTGTGATGTGAAATTTTTATACTTATATGGGTCTATTCGTTTCGCTCTATCGATTGACACGGTTGCATTCTTTTTCACAACTGGTGAAGATCTTTTTGTTAATTTAGATTTTACACGTTTAAAAACATTTTCAATTGAATCTGACCCCTTTACCCCTTTATCGTACAGTCTAACAAGTCTAACGAGACGTTGTCTGTCTTTTTCTTTTTTGTCTGGGCGAAGATTTAACTTACTCATCAAATAAATATCTTCAATCAAGAATTCTTTACTAGCTACATATACATTGGGATTGTTTATTAATTTACCAGTGTTGTAATCCCTGTATGTAATACCCTTACGTCTAGTCAATACCACTTCGTATCCAAATTCATTAGGACGCATAAATGGGATGTCTAGAATTCCACCTAATGTAATGTCTTCTATCTTACCAGATTTGGGTGAAAAAAAACGAATGTTGAGATCTAATGCAAATAATTCAACGTCGATAAATACATCTCCTTTTGAGGGTTTATTACCTTGTTTCGTCTTTTTCTTTTTTATTAATGTGTATCGTCTAGTTACAATCGGGCTAGACTGTTTGATTCCCACACCCAAAAATTTAAAGAGTTTGGGGTTCTTTTTTTTCATTAGATCAAATCGTTTTTTGATTCGAGTATTTAAACGTTGGGATATTTCACCTAGTTTATCCCAGAGTATCAATTTAATAGCTTGAAGTTTTCCGAAAAATTTAGGATTTACGGACATTCTAGGCACAAATTTCGCGTCAATATCCGTTGTCACTATTCTATTGTCATAATCGACATATAGATTGAAAGCTTCTCCCCCACTTATAATAACGTCACCCATTGTTTTCATATGACTGGATATTTCGCCAACTGTCTGAAGAATTATATCTCTAATCGAATCTGTTACCAAGAGATACATAATTTTATCGAAATTTTTGTTTTTATGATGACTATGAACTCTACTCCTGAACTTACCTAGATCACGTTGCAGATTTCTGTCGTAATACTTTTTCAATTTCTCGTCTTTAAAAAGTAAATTTTCATTCATAAATTTATCGATTACAGATTTGGGATACAATTGATTGTCCATATTATAATATGTATATATAAAAATGAACTGTAATCGAGATACATGCATGACTACAGAAACATGTAGGTGTTATGCCCTGTTGAGTGAAGATAATCCTAAAAAGAAGCAAATTTGTGGATACAAGAGGGGTGATAGCGTTTTTGTATGTGACGCGAGTTGTTGTGATGGTGGGTGTCCAGGGCAGTGTTCTGAAGTTCTACCACGTGAACCCTATGCAATTATTGACAAGATTTCTTCTACAGAGATAGATAATCGCACTGTTCTTTTTTGGGTTGGAATCCTTCTTCTTTTACTCATCGTAGCGAGTACGATAGCCCTATTTTAAATGCTTAAAGGAATGAGACCTAAGTTAAATATAATGTCTCTCGACTCTATTACTACCGAACTCACCGCTATTCGTTCCGAACTCAAGTCTCTTACCAAGCTAGTTCGCAAGATTAAGTCTAAGCAGGAGGATCCTGACGGTGAGAAGGCTAAGAAGCGCGCGGAGAACAACGGCTTCAACCGCAAGCAGAAGGTCACCGACAAGCTTCGTGATTTTCTAGGTCTGGGTCCCGACGATCTTGTCTCTCGTAGTGAGGTTACCAAGGCTATTAATAAGTACATTACTGAGAAGGGTCTCAAGCACCCCGAGAACGGTCGTGTTCTTGTTATGGACGACAAGCTTCGTGATCTTCTTCAACCCGGTGATACACAGGTCACTTACCTTAACCTTCAGAAGTTCCTTAGCCCCCACTACGTAAAGGAGAATAAAGCCTAAACGCATAAGTATATAAATGAATATTCAACAATCCAAACTCGAGGACCTTGTTGGTACAAAGATTAACAACTTAACTTTGTACCAGAAAGCTTTTACGCACAAAAGTGCCATCAAGGAATATGAGGAATTAAACGACTCGTTCGAGACACTTGAATTTATGGGCGACTCTGTATTAGGATTCGTAATCACTAAATTTCTTTTTGATAAATTTGAAGCGAGGCAGGAGGGTTTTTTAACCAAGGCACGAACCAAACTTGTCAGAAGTGAGACACTCGCTGTATTAGCACGGAAGTTGGGACTACATGAATGGGTTCTGATGGATGAAAAGGGAATGCGTAATGGATGGAATAACAACCCAAAAATCTTAGAAGATGTATTTGAAGCACTCGTCGGTGCAATATATCTAGATCTAGGTCTTGCCCATGCTAAGCAGTTTATTCTCCGAATATACGAAAACCCTGAGTTTATTGATTTACAATCAATCATGATTGATGACAATTACAAAGATCATCTCATGCGATACTGTCAAACTAATGGTCTCACTTTACCAGATTACAGAGTGACAAGTCACGAGAATGGTATATTTGTCATAGATGTTTTTGTTGACAATGTATTCCTTGGTCGTGGGTGTGCAAAGAGCAAGAAACAGGCCGAACAATACGCCGCTCAGTCGTATTTTTACCCACCAACCCATTTAAAAGGAATGTATCATAGATAATTAATATGCACCCGAATGTTAAAGCAGCGTTAAACAGAGAATATGCGGCACAGAAGTCGGAAGAATGGCTTGCTCTTCGTGGTAAAATGCTGACTGCTTCAGATGCAGCCACGGCTATAGGTAAAAACAAATACGAAACACCCGAAGGTCTTCTTCTTAAGAAATGTGGTCTCGGTGAAAAGTTTACTGGAAATGCAGCCACTCGTCATGGCGAGTTATATGAGGACGAGGCACGTATATTGTACGAAGAACGACACAATGAAGTGGTTCATGAACTCGGTCTCTGTCCCCATCCAGTTGAAAGTTGGCTTGGTGGAAGCCCTGATGGTGTAACCGAATCTGGAAAATTGGTCGAGATCAAATGTCCTCCTCAGAGGGCAATCATTCCCGGAGAGGTACCCGAACATTATATGCCACAGCTCCAACTTTGTATGGAAATTCTAGACCTGGAATCAGCAGATTTCATCCAGTACAAGCCTGCAGCTACGAATTGGCCAAGGCCAGAGGAGTTTGATGTCGTTAACGTTCCCCGTGATCGTGAATGGTGGAAGACTTACCTCCCAGTCATGAGAGAATTTTGGGACAAAGTTCTCTATTTTAGAGAACACCTCGATGAACTCCCCAAACCAAAACCTAAACAGACACGCAAAAAAAAAGAACAAAAACCCGCTGAATGTGAACTTGTCGAAATGTCAGAAGATGACAACCTAAGTGACTAGGCTATATTGTAGATCTATTCAAAAATGACCCAACAACTTTACGACCGTGCTAAATCTCTTCTTGCTGCTAGGCTCTATGCTCCCTACCAGCAAGAAGGTGTTATGTGGATGCTTACGATGGAAAACAATATTGGAAAGCCCAGGGGAGGCTTCTTATGTGACGAAATGGGTCTCGGCAAGACTGTTCAATTGATTGCTACAATGTTGGGAAACAAAAAAAGAAAAACTCTCATTATTGTTCCTAAATCCATTGTCAATCAATGGGTTGAAGAGATCAAGAAATTTGGACCATCCCTGTCTTGTGTGGCTTGGGATGGCCCTAATCGAGATCAAGTGAACTTCAATTCTATTGATGTTGTTGTGGCACCTTACTCTGTTGTCAGAGAGGGTTCTCGTGTCCACGGTATTCACTGGGATCGTGTTATCCTTGATGAAGCCCATGAGATCCGCAACAGGTCTTCTAAGATCTTCAGGAGTGTTTGCAAGTTGTCATCCGACATTCGTTGGGTGGTGACGGGTACACCAGTTTTCAACTCAATGAAAGATTTTATTTCATTGTGTGAATTTGTTGGTATTCCCAGAGCTCTGGTTCAGGGTATGTCCAACAAGGTCAAGGATATTTACATTCTTCGGCGTACCAAAAAGGATCTTGACGTGCAAGAAATTCCAGAGTGTTACTTTGAGAATGTTGAACTCCAAATGTCCAAAGATGAAAAGGCTCTCTACAGTTTCATTTTCGAAGAGGCTAGGGATATGGTCAATGACATTTTCAAATCGTCAATGAGTCTCAATGCAAAGAATATGGACTTGCTCGAGTGCCTACTTCGTGCCAGACAGTGCTGCATTTGGCCTCAGATGTACTATGACGGTGTTGCCAAAAAGAATGGTACAATCCCAGAACTTTGGGTTGGTCAATCTAAAAAAATGGATACTCTGTTCAGGATGGTCGAAGGTCACCCAGACGAGAAGAGTTTGATTTTCTGTCAGTTCATGGGTGAGATGGATCATATTCAATCCAAACTCAACAACCCTGTTTTCAGAATCGATGGTTCTGTCGATAAAGAAGACCGCATTGAACAGATGAAACTTTTCAAGGCTGCACCAAGCAATGCTACCTTGATCATTCAGATTAAGTCTGGTGGAACGGGTTTAAACCTTCAAGAAGCAACCCGTGTTTACATCACTGCACCTTCTTGGAACCCGGCTACGGAACTTCAAGCTATTGGTCGAAGTCACAGAAATGGTCAGACTAAAAACGTATATGTCAAGAAGCTTGTGTACACTGACACTGTTGAAGAGAATATCATGGCACTTCAGGGTTACAAATCGACCATATGTGCGGAAGTTTTGCACGACAAACGTCTTGAACATCAGATCCCAGTCAAAGAATCTGCGAAAAATATCTCAATGATCGACATCATGAAAATTTTCCGTGCTTAATATAAATGAAAACTATTGGTACTCGAGCAGAAGTGTTCCACGGAAATGCTGACCATACACCAGGTGGTCTCGGAAAGAAGGATCTCATCAAAGGTGAAGATGGTCGTATCAAGAGTAGGGCTGCGTCGTGTGCGGCTACTGCTCGTATGAAGCGTGAGGGTAAGAAGGCTCTTGTTAAGGTTTTCAAGCCTGTCAAGAACGGATTCAAGCTTCAGCCTAAGGAGGGTACTAAGGATTACGCTAAAAAAATAAAAAAGATGTAATAAGTAATAATGACTCTTGCTTTATGGGATGAATCCGTACGAATGGCGAAGATTAAAGCGGGAACAAATCCCAAGTCATTCGTACGACTTCAGGGTAAAATTTTAAAAGAAGCTCAATCTATTTATCATATACTTTTGCTCAATCAGCGTCATCGCCGAGCATAATTTGAAAACCTTTCAGACGTTGAATGTCTGACACCATAAGCTGATACAACTTCCAAGTACAACCAAACTTCTTATTCATGAAGTACACACTATTAAGTTCTACAATAGATGAACCTGTAGTTCGTGAATGAAGACCATCCTCAGCTTCGCATCGTATGTCCTTCTTTTCTTGATCGTAAAGTAGGGGCTTGATTCTACCATCGTAGTCTGTATCAACCTTGACACGAAATTTAGGCTCCCGACCAGGGGTTTCCTTAATATTGGAGTTGAAAAGTGGTACAAGCTCATCGTATGTCATTTTCTTACCAAAAATTTCTTGACTTTGTTCAGCAACGTTTCTGATGATTTTCTCTTCAATTTGTCGAAGAACATCGTAACACCGTTTGATAACACTCTCGTGTTCATCAAACCCCCTCATAGAGAAGTCGATATTCCATTTTTTTTTACCTATTTCAGGTGTGAAACCAGAAATGCCGAAGGGCATATACATTTTAGGGATCTGAAATCTAATAGGCTCACCCTTTTGTGTTGACAATGCAATTTTCCGATTATTGTAGTCCGTGATCTTAATATCATCTAATACTTTGTCAAACTTGATCACCATTATATGTTATCACTAAGCGTAAAACTTTAAGCGGAACAAGCCTCGCATGAAGGTTCGGGTTCAAGACTGAATTGGATAGGTCGAGCCTTTGCTTTACTTCGCAAGTAGTACATACCCGTCTTGAGTCCAGACTTCCATGCATACATGTGCATAGAGGATATTTTTCCAATTGTAGGTGACTCTAAAAACAAATTCATAGATTGCGATTGACATATAAAACGACCCCTGTCCGCTGCCATGTCGATAATACATTTTTGACTAATTTCCCAAACAGTCTTATAAAGATTTTTAATATTATCTGGTATCTCTACTATGTTTTGCACACTCCCTCCGGCTTTGACCATTAAGTCTTTCATCTCTTTTGACCAAAGACCTAACTTCTTCAAATCTTCAACAAGATGTTTGTTAACCACAACAAATTCACCAGCTAATGTGCGACGAAGATATATGTTTGTAGTGTATGGTTCAAAACACTCATTATTACCGAGGATCTGAGCCGTCGAAGCAGTGGGCATTGGTGCTACGAGAAGACTGTTTCTCAGACCCTTCGTCATTACACGCTTTCTCATTGCATCCCAATCGTAACGACCACTGTATTTAGCTTCACCTTCCCATAGATCTGGTTGAAGAAGACCTTGTGAAGCGGGTGAACCCTCGAAACTCTCATAAGGCCCATTAATTTCAGCGAGTTCAGAACTTGCTTCTAAAGCTGCATGATAAATAGTCTCGAAAATATGAGCATTCATAGTCCTCGAATCTTCGCAATCGAAGGGAAGACCACACAAGTTGAATACATCTGCCAACCCTTGAACACCTAGACCAATCGGTCTATGTTTCATATTCGAATATTTAGCAGTCTCGACTGGGTAGTAGTTACGATCAATTACACGATTTAAATTTTTCGTTACAATTTTTGTAATTTCGTGGAGCTTTGAATAATCAAATGTCTTTAATTCTCGATCAACAAACTTTGGTAGAGCGATAGACCCTAGATTACATACAGCCGTTTCATTCTTATCCGTGTATTCCAGAATTTCTGTACAAAGGTTAGAGCTTTTGATGACACCTAGGTTCTTTTGGTTAGACTTTCTGTTACAGCTGTCTTTGTATAGCATGTACGGGGTGCCGGTCTCTGTTTGACTTTTGATAATAGCTTTCCATAGTTCAGATGCATAAATTGTCTTAATAGCGAGACCTTCCTCTTCGTATTTAGTGTACAATTTTTCGAATTCTTCCCCGTATACATCTGAAAGACCCTTAGTCTTATCTGGACAGAAAAGAGACCATTTACCTCCTTCCTCAACTCTCTTCATAAAAAGATCCGGAATCCACATAGCAGTGAATAAATCCCTGCATCGAGCTTCCTCGTCACCCTGGTTGAGACGAAGTTCCAAAAAATCCATTACATCGGCGTGCCAAGGTTCAAGGTACAGAGCGAATGACCCCTTCCTACGACCCGCTTGGTTGACATAGCGTGCTGTAGCATTGAATACCCTAAGCATAGGAATAATTCCATCAGACTGACCATTAGTTCCTCTAATCCTGGACTTGTTTGCACGAACATCGTGAATATGAAGACCTATACCACCAGCCCACTTAGAAATCTGAGCACACTCTGTGAGAGTCCCGTATATACCATTAATAGAGTCCTCCTTATTTGCAATTAGGAAACAAGATGACATCTGTGGACGGGGAGTACCTGCATTAAACAAAGTAGGTGTTGCGTGAATAAACATACCACTGGACATTTTATCATACGTTTCAAGTACCGCTGGAATATCATTTCCATGAATACCAATAGAAACACGCATGAATAAGTATTGAGGTGTCTCCATGAGCTTTCCATCCATGTACTGCAGGTAACTTTTTTCGAGAGTCTTCAATCCAAAATACCCAAATTCAAAGTCACGTTCCTTTATAATGTTATCTTTGACTTGTGCAGAAATTTCGGCAACTTCATCGGTAACAATATTAGCCTTTGCAAGGCGTTTCATGGCAATGTTAAAATTAGTGGGTGCTATTTTCTGAATATTACTTGCAACAATACGTGTAGCAAGAACTTCATGATCCGGTTCAGATGTAATCATCCCAACACATATTTCAGCCGATAGTGTATCTATTTCATGGGTTTTTATACCGTCGTACATAGACGAGAAAACTTGTTGTGCAATTAGTGTAGAGTCAATATTATCTGAAAGATTATAGGTTAACTGTGAAATCCTATTGACGACTTTATCAAACTTTGTATCTTCAATACGACCAGAACGTTTAGTAACCCTCATATATCTATTTTAGTATCTTTTTTTTAAGTTAGTTGGTTTTCGCAGAGAAATCACGGCTACGAACGGGTACGGGACCGGCTACTTCTTTACGACGGTCCGACTGTAAAAGGTATGTGTTGGTGTAAAAGGGCCCAACTTCCCCGGCTGGTGTAACGGGAGGGTAAGAAGCAACAAAACATTCTCCACTCTTGCAGACGGGTTCTGGGCTAAGGTTATTAATTGTTGGCTTGTAAGCTTCATCAAAGTCAGCAAACTTCATCGTTTAATATTTACGAATAGTTTTTTTTCGGAGCATATATAAATGGAAGTCAAATCTATTCAACAGTGTCCGACTCCCCTGAATACTCTATTTTTTTCAGATTTCAACCTCAGTCTTCTTCAGAAGGCTATCCGTCAGTCTTTTAAAAATAAGACTGGTATTAGTATTGATCGTCAGAATCCAGACGACTTATATGCTATAATGCGTGTAGTTTTCATCAACAACTCGGGTGATCCTAACATAGGCGTTCAGACTCAGGTGAAAAGAATGAACGAGATTGTTATTAAAACAGCCCTTGCACAAATACAGACAGGTGTTGCACAGTATATAGGTTATATACAGGACATTGATACAACAGCTCGTCCCATGGATCTTCCTGTAAATACTTCAACTATGGGTAAAAAGTTACCTAAGTCTACTAAAATGGGCTTATAGAATAAGAAATGGAGGTTCTTTCAGGAATTGGGGGTGTACTCGATTTACTACACCTTAGAAGATCAGTCGTAAACTTAAACACCGCGAAAGGAGGATACAACGAAGAAAAATGGGTTGCTAACTTTCTACGAGATGAAGTCTATGTGAATCAAGATAAGAAAAGTAAAGTAGACATTAAAAATAATTCCTGTAATTTTCAAGTAAAGAAATCTAAAAAGGGACAGTTTCAACAGGTCTCCAGGGGGACAGTTGATAATTTCATTAATGATTTACCAGAACTGGAACCTATAAAAGACCTCTTGAAAGAACGTTGTGAAGAGAAAAAGGAATTTAAACCTGAACTTTTGGAGACACTTAATCAACACAAGAAACAAGTAATTAAACATGCATTGTTGGGTCATGGAGAAAAACCGGATATACTGTGTGTTACTGAATGGGGTAAAAAAAACAATAAACGTGAAAAGATAACCTTTTTCACGATGGATGATATTATCGAATCTTTGATGCAATATGAATTTAAAATTAGGGATTCAAAAACTGTTGTAGAACTTGGACCATCCTTTACTTTCCAACGCAAAGGAGGTGATGGTGGACGCCAAAGTGCTAATGATATTCAGTTTAAGATTATTCCGTCGTTATTGGAAGTCAAAGATCATGTAGTAATTCCTTTAGAACATTAACGACTATACTGTTACCTATATAAAACAGCATATTATCACCGTTAATATATTTATAGTCTGGACTAAATCCAGACATTTGAAGTGCTTCTTTGATGGTCAGTTTTCTAATCTTACCATCAATTTCGTACAATCCTGTTTTTGAACCAGGACCCCCTGATGACGCACATATAGTTGGTCCATAGTCATCTATAGAATACACTCGTTCACCCTGTCGTCCACCTTTTCCGGTCTTTTTGTTAATCAGGGAATATTTCATACGGCCATTGGAAGCCTGAAGCGTATATTTATCTTCATAATTGAAAAAGTCTGATACGGTATGATCTATAATTGTAGATACAGGTGTAATAGGTCTGTTAATTGAACGAAATTTATACGTTTTATCCTTATCACACATGATGTAAATACGTTGTCTAGATTGTGGAGATCCGTAATGTTTAGAATCTATGACTTTGTAACTTACTTTATATCCTCGTTCTTCTAATGAAGATATGATTACTTTAAATGTCTCTCCATTGTGGATAGTCTTGAGATTTTTCACATTTTCTAGTAAAACTTTTTGTGGAGATTTTGCATCTATAATCTTAAGGATTGTATAAAAAAGATTACCCTTCTCCTGATCATTAAAACCCATCTTCTTTCCAGCGATACTAAAAGGTTGGCAGGGGAATCCTGCACATAATATATCAAAATCGGGTATATCTGATACATCGAGTGCGTTTATATCACCATGTGGTTCGATACCATGATTATCTTTGTAAATTCTTCTCACTTTTTCATCTATATCACATGCAAATACACATTCGTATCCCTGGTCAAGTGAGTCAAATGCCGTATGAAAAGCACCAAGTCCACAAAACATATCTACATATCGTTTACCCCCCATGGATTGTTTATGTTGATATCCTTAAAGTATATTAAAGTTGCGACTCTAGATCAATATAAGTATGAGTTTGAACTACTATAAATCTGAAACAGAAAAGGTTTGTAAATCGAAGGGGTGGGATAAAGTAAACGTTGACACAGTGTGGCTTCTTCTTACTGAAGAGGTTGGGGAACTTGCTTCGGCAATCAGACAATATAAGAAGAAATTCAAAAAGATGAACCTCAAGAAAGAGCGTGGTACAGATGTCATGATGGAAATGGGGGATGTATTCAGTTATTTATTTCAACTAGCACATATGCTAAATATTGATCTAGATAAGATGTGGTCAGAACACAAAGAAAAAGTCAAGATGAAAAAATATAATGTCGGTTAGTAACAAGATGAGCATTCGAATGCTCAATGACGAATCTGCCATAAATCGTATTAACCCATATGTCAGTTCAGGCCCAGGAACAGTACGTCGTACGGAGCAGTTTTCTAGTTACACTAAACCTGTGGAGCAAGATGCTCAATTTGAAATTGAAGAAGAACCTAGTTTTTCACACGGTATGCCTCTGGGTATGCATATGAAGAATACACCTTGTCCAATGTCTAGACCTTTACTTCCGGAAAGAAATATAGACACAGGATTGACGGATTATGGTAAAATTTTAGTTGAGAAGATACGTGAAAAGAAACTAAACACCCCACGAATGGTTATAGCGGGGTTAATTATTGCTGTTCTAATTCTATTAATTTTAAGACGTTGAAGAATCTTTCGAGACGACTAAGGTTAATACAGCGTTCTACTACATCAGGTAGGATCTCTTTGCAGAAGGTGGCTACAAATTCCCTTTGCCAAGTGCATCTCTTGTTTATAAATGGTGGTTCAAATGTGGGATCTAGAATCTTTACCGTGTTCATAAGTCTAATTTGTGTACGAACATTTGAAAAGACGTTATTAAGAATATTATCTAACATGATAGAAGCCATCTTTTGACGGGTTTCTAAGTTCTTTTCGATCATAGTGTCGATAAACTTTTCATATCGAACACCGTTATCCTTGGTGATGATCTTTGTCCACTCTCCTACTGGGTTAGCTCTCAAATAATCACAAAATGTTTTATATCCCTCGTCAGGTACGAGTTTGGAATACATAGTTTCGATATAGGAAATATCATCTTCCACATCATAAACGACGTGGGCAGATTTGAGGACAGTAGTCATAAAATAAAATCAACTGTTTTCTTTAACCTAAGTAAGTCGATATCATTGGATATCTATCCAATATGTATCACCCAGTTGCAAACGCGACGTTTTCCTACTTATTGACACTCGATGAGTTTAGGAAAACATTTTCATCAGACACCATGCCTTCTTGGGTAAAGATCACGACCATTACAATGATTTCTGGCTTTAGCGAAGAAGTAAAGATTGACATTGAAGGGATTAAATCTTTATTCAAAGAAAAAGACACGATTTCATTCAAGAGGGAGGAATCTGACTCACACTTTGAGTGGAAACTAAAGCCTTCTACAACTTTTTACAATCAGGTGACTTTGAATTATACAGACGTTTATAGTACAAAGTCTATCAAGATATTCCCAAATGGGAGTATTCAAGTTGCTGGTTGTGCCGACTTATTTGATTGCAAACGTGTTATCAATCAGTTGAACTGTTTTTTCAAGGATGTTTTGAAAATTCAGGAAGAACTCCCGGTTGATAAGTTTCGTGTGGTAATGATTAACTCAAATTTCAGTCTGAACTATAACGTGAATCTTCAACTCACAGCCAGACATTTTGAGTCTTATAACGACATTTTTGAAGTGTCTTTTGAACCAGATCGTTATTCCGCAGTGAAGATCAAATTTAAACCAGCGGAAGATATGAAAAGGATTACCACGAGTATTTTCAGCACAGGTAAAATTATTATTACAGGAGCGGAGACTCTCAAAGAGATTGCTTTTGCTTACAACATAATTAATCACCACATAAATGAGTGTCCAGGTATCAGGGTATCACCAAGTGCAACCAAAGATATTTTCGATACTTTCATGGGATATAAGTGTCAAGACTTTATTCAAGAACTAAAAAACAAAAATTTCAAGTCGTGGACCAAAACAATTATCAACAACAGAATTAATTTCTAGTTTTATACTAAATGTCTCAGCGACTTGGTATGGCTGATGGGAGGTGTTTCACTATTAACACTTCGTCCCGTCTCTTAAACAACTACATCATGACCGAAAATAAGGTTGACTATGTTGACAATTACAAGTACCGTCAACTTCTCCAGAGTGAGGGTCCCAAGCTTATCGAAAAGGTAACGAACGAGCAAAAGGTTGCCGAGGATGGCAACTGCCAACGATGCGACAAGCCCCTCCTCAAGGTTGCGGGTATATACTAAAAAAACTTTACATGTTTAAACCAGGGAAATGTCTGTGTGTTCCATATGTCTAAACGAAGTTAGGGCGACTCGGTCGAATCCTGCTTTAAGATGTGGACATGTTTTTCATTCAGAGTGTATTAAAGGATGGAAAGAACAAGGTAAGAATACATGTCCAGATTGCAGAAAAGTATTTGACGTTTCACCTTTTAGAGTAACTCTCACCATAGAGAATAATTACAACCATACATCCAATATCATACCTATGGATGAAGATATGATATTTAACGTGATGGATATATTCAATATATCACTAGACGTTGAAGATGTCGTAGATTTAGACGCTCTTCTTTCGGAGATTGGAACGGACCTTACCAACATTGATCCCTCTATTCTTGACACAGAATGAGCTACAATATGTATTGTAATTCAATCCACCATAATTGCGATTTGCCTTTCGAGGATCCTTAATCACTTTACCCTTCGCATCTTTCAGCAATGGACCTGTTGCCCAACCACGTTTATGGCTGAAGACGTTCACACGTATTTTCATCATTTTTCCAACATCCACCTTCGGGATTTTTCGCGGTGATACCTTAAAAAATTTAGCAATACTCGTTTTAGTATCGCCATCCTTTGGTTTGTATTCTACCAGGCCATGTTGTTTATAAAAATGGAAATCACCACTGTTTAACAGTGTAGGTTTCTTTTTACCAGTAACGAACATCATGACTTTGTAATACCCCTTCTTGCATCTTGTATTCCCTTTCACTACATATACTTTTTTAGGGTTGTCAGACACAACACGCTGGGGTAAATTTTTGCAATTCGTGTATGTATGGAACCATTTAGAACGCCCACTTCTATCACCAGGGACACTCTTTTGTAAACGGTACCTTTCATAGTCACCCACAGCATATGCATAACAATTGTTATTACCAATACCCACCGATGTACCCCAGTACTTGTGGGTAAATGTCGGCTCCGATCCACTCAGGGGAGGATACCGTCGGGTCATTTATATTATGTTGACATATTATAAATGATCCGTGATATTATCATCACAAAGAAGACCGAAGACCGCATGACCCTGATTGTTTTATACACTATAATCATCGTCCTCAGCACCGTCCTACTTCGCTATCTGTGGAACGAATCCCTGGTTAAGCATATTACTGTTTTAAAGCCAATCAAGACCATGCTAGATGCGTTGCTTCTTTCTATTGGTCTTATGGTTATCCGTGGTTGTTAAACCTCTTTGTAACCAACATGCTTTTCACCAGAAGGTGAAATTAATGTTGGGAACGCATCCATACCGTCGCAATTTTCCTTATCACAATCGATGAATGTGAAAGGCTTATTGACATTTTTCATATGATCAAGCTGTTTACGAGTCCATCCACAACCCATGGTTCCGTAAACAGTCCAACCCTTCTCTCCATCCTGAGTAACAGGAGGCTTCCCTGTGTTAATGAGAGTGTATGCATTGACGATAATTAGGGCGATAAACGCAAACATTGTATATAATACTCATATATATAAAATGCCATCGACTGTATTCAACATCGGAAATAGGAGTGTCACGCTCAAATACACCAGGAAAATGCCCCGTGGTGAAGTTGAACGGATGAAATCATTCGTGACTAAGAATGGTGAGAAACTCGTCAAGACTCCAAAGTTTAAGATACTCTCTGAAGTTGACGAGGGTACGAAGAGGGTTTTTAAGGTTGACAAATCTTCTTTTTGAGTGCATTGACTTCATCTTTATCTAGTTTATTTACGAACTTATTAATGTACATATTAACTGCCTTCTTTGGTGTGGGGGTCTTGACCTTGGGTGTGACCGTCTTGGCCTTGGGTGTGAGTTTTGGTTTCATCGCTTCCCGGATCTTGGCACGGAGACTCCTCTCAGCCTTATTCTTAGCCAGAGCCTTCTCATACATACCCTTTCTCACATACTCACGCTTCTTACCGTTTACGTCAACGAACGAGAACCGTGCATCACGTCCAAGTTGTATCTGACGATTGATATTTTTCTGGAACTTGGCGGCGTAAGCTTGCAAGTTCTTTTGCTTAGCCTCATGATATGCGGACTTACTCTCAAATTCCTGCTTCTTACCGTTTACGTCAACGAAAGACCTCCAGTACTCATTCTTCTTAGCCTTGGGTGTGGGGGTCTTGGCCTTGGCCTTGGCCTCCTTCGCTCGCTCAGCAGTGGTTGCAATATATCCAAAAGAGGGTGTCTTACCCTTGATCCTATCGTTCACATACTCCCTCCTATTGTTGATCATACCCATGTGGCGGTTGTGAGCGGCGGGAGGTCCGACGTAGTTTGGTATTTCCTTGAAGGTTATTCCAAACGTTTCTTTGTACCTTTTGTTCCACTCCTTCCCGGCCTCCTCGGGTGTGGGGGTCTTGGCCTTGGCTTTGGTCTTTTCTCTCTCAGCCTTATTCTTAGCCAAAGCCCTATCGTATGCAAACTTCCTGACAAATTCACGCTTCTTACCCTTTACGTTGACGAAAGAGAACTTCTCCTTGAGACGAACGGGTGTGGGGGTCTTACCCTTCGTGGCCTTGATGGCTTGAATCCTAGCATTTAACTTGTTCGCAGCCTTCTTCCTCCCACTTTCAATCTTCGCTACATATTCCATAATATTGGAAGGAGACATCACACCATAGGGTGCGTTAGCCTTGGGGCTTGGACTGGCTGGTTGAATCTCAGGGACTGGGTTGGGGCGCGCAACACCAGGTCTCCTCCGCGGCACCGGTTTGGCTTTGGGCTTAGCTAATATAGCCGCAGCCCTCTTAATCGCACTGTTCCTCTTCTTCTTTCTTTCCGTAGTTGAGAGTTTGGGGCTGGGAGTCTTGGTCTTAGCCTTGGGTGTCTTAACCTTGACGGGAGTCTTGGGCTTAGGCTTGGGGGGAGCGATCATTTTGAGAGCCTCCGCAACAGTCTTTGGTCTATTCGGTGATTTATCACCAGTTAAGAATGGGTGTGTCAAAATAGTCTTGAATGTGGGAAGGTTTGCTCGGAGGGCGACGTGGTAATCTGAGAGTAGATATCCCTGGCTGGTGAATTTTCCGTTAAACTCGAGGAACTCTTTGTTTGGTATGAGCTCTTCGATGAAATTTTTAATAGCTCGCTCCTTAGCATTTTCTGGCTGTCTCACCTTAACATAAATGATATACAAGAACCTATGAATATCATAGTAAATCGTGCCTGGACCTATTCCATGCCCGTATATACCCGCACCCTCATATCCACCATCCTTCGTTTCCGGGTTTGGCATACGCCTGGACCAGTATGATAAACCAAAATCAATGATATGTGCTTCTACACCAGCGTTTGTACGCTTATACTTTTTGATATCAGGTGAACCGAGACGACTCCTAAAAGATCCACCAGGATCGTTCCGAATTACTTTACGACCGAGGTCAACTTTCCAAGTGTATGGGGTGGTGGAAGCATCTGGGTTAACCATCACATTACCTCCATGTAAATCGCGGTGACGGAAGTCTGGAAATTTTTGGTTAATTCGGTAGAGATTATCAAAAACCTGTAGAATTACAGACTTCATCGCATCAAGAGATGGATTAGTTTTCCACCACGAATTAAACGACATACCATTAAGAAGTTCCATATAAAGAATATCCTTGGGTTTGGTACGTCGCGATGGCTGGACAAAATGACCCATTTTGGAACCAGGTTTCCCCCCTTTGCGTATTCTTTGGGGTTCTTTATCCTGGATGGGGCACTTCTTAAAGAGGTACATCTCGGGAACCGCAAACTCCTTCAAATTTTCGGCAACCTTGAACTCAAACTCAAAAGCGCCATCAGTAGTTTCCGATGTATCTATCTCTTTGTAGGCGACATATCGACGACCATTATCATTGATACTTCCACGGTACATCTTTCCAAATGCACCTTCACTCAGTGGTCTACCCTTACCAGTACGAAGGGTAGGTGAGTTGTAACTAGGAACCTTCAAGAAGTGTTCTGGTACACAAGCTTTCTCACCCTTGAGTAATTTTTTCAAGTTACTCTCAATGTTAGACATACTTACTATTAGTTAGAAAATTGTTATTCAAGAGAAGATCGTTTCTCGGATAGGATCTTCTTATCAATATTTAATCATTTTAGCCACCTGTATAAGTTCATTAAAAAGTAATGACTGTTGACACATGACCAGAACCTTTGCAAGATTTGTTTTTGGTGTATAATCACCGTAACCCACAGAAGACATAGTCGTAAAACTAAAGTAAAATGGGTCTAACACACTCTTAAACTGGAAATGCCCTGGTTCTAACGAACTATATATGATTCCAAATAGTGTGGAAATTATAATTAGGTTTCTCATCTATTATTTGTTTATATTTTTTTACTGATCAATTTCAACATCTTCCTCAATCTCGGGCTCCTCCTCGCTAGCCTCAACATCTACTTCAAGATCAGGAAGATCTAGTCCCTGGAACGCGAAGGAAGGAAGCTTCTCAGACTGCTCAAGGAGAACCTGCTGCAGACGGATAGTCACTCCGAACTTGTTGTCGATAAACCAGATCTGGTTAAGATCAATGATGGCCACGACCTTCTGTCCCTTCTCAACAGAGTCAAGAGAGACGCGCTCACGCTTCATGCTGTAAGCCTCGGGTACAAAGGAACCATCACTCTTGGTGAGGATCTTAAGCTTCATAGTAGAAGGATATTGCTCCTTACCGGGTCGAACGATGGGCTTGTAGAGAGCCTCCTTGAGGACAGCCACGTTGAAGTTCTTTCCGAGCCACTCCTTAGAGTTGTTGGCAACGGTATTGACTACAAGCTCGTCGAGCTCAGTCATAGCCTTCAGGAGCTGAGTAGACTCAGCATTATCAGGGTCAAAAGAGAGGTCAAGAGAATAGCTGGTACGACCACTGGTCTCATCAGTGTAGACACTGAGACCGTAAGGGGAACGCATGAAAGGAAGTTGAACGAAGATCTTCTTGTTGTCGCTACTGTTAAGGTAGACCGCCTTTCCTCCATTCTTGTTCTTGCGAAGCTTGGAGAAGGAAACGTTGTTGGCGTTGAAATCGGAAAATTTTTGGATGGCAAGCGACATTGTTTGGTTGTTATATATTTTATAGGACCCGAAACTTTAAGTATATTTTTTTCTCAATGTATTTTATAATGGGTATCTTTAAAGACTGTGGTTGTGGGTGCAACGGAGCTAAAGCTCAGGAGAAACTGGTCATCTCTCTGATGTCCGCGTTAATTTTCTTTGTGGTTGCTAACCCCCAGACGTTCATTATTATGCGTCGTATTCTTGGTCAATGGGTTGCCGGTCCTAACGGCTGCCCCAAGTTCGGTGGTCTCTTGTTGCACACCGTTGTTTTCATGTTAATTGTGTGGGGTATCATGCTCCTCAAGAAGGAAAAGAAGCCTTGTAAGAAGGTTGAAGAAGAGGAGGAAGAGATGATTTCGGTCGTTCCTGTGCCTATGAAGAACGCTCCTCTTCCTCTTCCTGGAATGATGGAAGAGAAGATTGAGCTCGTTGACTCTGGTCTCGAGCTTGAGGGTATGGATGTGACTGGCTCTTTCGAGCATCCCGCTGGTTTGTAAATACACTTAAATTTCATTACAATTATTTATACCATTTTATATGGCTAGTATGGTATATCTAACACACTTTCAATAAATCGTTTACTTTTTGGACAATGTTGAGAAACTCATTCTTGCACTTAACATCAGAGGGGTTGATGATTTCAAACTCGATTTGGTAGTCAGTGGTATCTTCAGCATCGAGATCGATTGCATCACCGGTTGACATAGTGAGGTCTATGGACAGATTTTTACGAACAAATGACTGACGATGCTTGGTTCTCTTACGATCCATATCACTGAAATCGTCAATCTCAGCAGGAGTTTCCTTACTAAATGAAATGCGAACATCGTAAGGTACACCTTTGATACGTTTGAAATCTTCTTTATGAGTCGAATATTTTTGTATGATTTTTTGGTCTCCGGTATTTTCATCGATCGACATACGAATATTGTCTCGGTCACGGTAAAAGACTTCCTCTTGAGTCGTGAACACCTTTTCCCAACCTTGATATTTGGTCAGGGCACGGTAGACACGGTCGAATGTATCTTTTCCAACATTGGTATCGAACATCTTGCCATTGAACTTCCCAAGACGCATCTCAACCTCCATCTGAGGGTCGTTCTGATTCTCATCAAAGATTTTGTGAATTTTCTTGTATACGGATTCGGTATTCATGTTTACTTATCTCTATACCAATGCGTCTTCTTCTTAAGTTCTTTATCTTTGCGAATTTTAATGAATGGCATCGTCAATGTTGGAAATACATGTTATTTCAACTCAGCCTTACAATGTATGTTGAATATACCAGTAGTGAAAGAATATTTCACGCGTAGACCCTATGATGGTCAATGTGTATTTACTCGATTATTTTCACTACTGACTTGTCATTATTGGGATGAAAGTATAAAATCAACTTTCAACATTACCCCGTTATTGAAGGAATTCATCAAAAAGTTTTCTAGGTTTGCGATTGGAGAACAACATGATGTTCAGGAGGCTATCTTGTGTATCATAGATATCATAGAGAGATCTGTGCCACTCTTGAAACATTACTTTTATGGGAAGAAGATTCAAGAAACTATATGGCCAGGTGGTTCTAAAAAACGAGAGGAAGTTTTCAGTATGCATATACTGTGTTCAAACTCCAACGATTTCGGGGAAATGATGAAAGACAGTTTCAAATGGAATGTGTTGACTGATTATAAAGACGACGATGGTGTGGTACACAATGTAGCTACTACACGTTATTTATTGTCAGAGTACCCGAGTATTTTAATGGTGTCCTTTGACAAGAAATCAGTCATAAAAATTGCTGAAAATATAACAGTTGATAATCATGTATACGAATTGTTTGCTACATCGGTTCATGCAGGTATTCAAGATGATGGGCATTATTCAGCGTTTGTAAAAAATGGGGATACATGGTATTACATAGATGATGATCTAGTTAAAAAACACGAACTACCCGAAAAGGCTCCTTACTATGTACTCATGTACACTTTAAAAACTCGTTCATCTGTATGTCCTCCTTGATATTAACGATCGTTCGGTAGAATGTTCTACGGTTATTTGGATACGTTTTATCATGACGTCGTAATATAGGTTTCCACCACATAGGTACATCATTCATCATATATTGACATTCGAGGATAGCACCTTCTTCGAGAAGGGGGAGTTGATCCACTTTATCTGGGGGTATTTCACTTTCCATGTAAAGTTTACCCTTTTCCTGAACATACAGTCTCCATATACCTCGTTGATCTTTCTTGACCATAAAATCAACTGTGTTTTTTTCTTTCGGTTTCCATTTAAACATGGTTTCATGTGTTCCCATAAGAACCTTTTCATATACTGGCGTGAATACAAGACCGTCCATGCGTTCTTTTACAGTTGGTAGATAGTCATTCATAAATGAACCAAAATCACACATCGCGTGAAATTTTTTAACTTTTACTTTCACACGATCTGACTTCATCCCAATCAGACCCTTGACAACCTTTTCCATATGATCTAAACGATCTAGAAAATGTTTGTGACCAATCACCATACCCTCTGTCATCACAGCGTCGTATACGAGAAATGTATTTTCATACAACTCACCATCAAGTATAGTTCCGTCAAAAATACTTTTCTTGAAATTCAATGGTGCAGTGAACATTTCAAAATTTCTATTCACAAACACACACTGCTTCTTCCCATCGTACATGAGAGCGACCATCATGTAACGCATACCATCAGTTTTTTCACATACGACGTAATTGTTTTTCTGTAGTATGGGAAAATGCTTGAATTCGATGGAAATAGGTTGAGGTCCTGGAAACCTATCTCTAACACCCCACGTGTCAAGAATAAATTTCTTTACGTAGTCATTCATACTCAATACGGGGTCTGTAACTTTAATTGGCTTTAACACCCGCAGCGTTGAGAATGTTGCTTATACATTCGTGACCGTAGGTCATGGTTAACTTAGCTGCCGTAAATGCGTGAATTTTGATTCCGTTTTCTCGGAATTTGAGAAACATCATATCCATGCGAGGAGGAATCATATTAACTCCAAATTTTCGGTCATTTTTGGGATTTTTCAGGGTTTCCGTGACAGATGCACAGTTCATAATCCATGCACGTGCAGACGTATTCTTCACTGTATAGATATCCTTTGAAATTTCCTCACCGACAGTTGTGTCAAAGTTTAGACCCATTTGATGTTTGGGTTCGTCTACATCTTTTAGAACTTTATCCTTAAACAATTCCCAATCAATTCCTTCAACGACACCTGGAAATACGAGACACCCGATATCTTCGTGTGGTTTAATAACTTCTGCAATACTGTTTTCATCCATGCTAATTCCAAAATCAACAAAGAGAATCCTATCACAAATTTTCATATGATTTTCGATGGCTTTAGCCTTTGCGTATGGGTCGTCGGTTACGAATGAGATTTCATTCTTATGTCCATGTTGAATACACGCAATATTCATTCGAAGAATGGTGTGTAATGTTTTAACATGGCATGATTTTGATCGAGTCACGATTATAGTTCCAAACTTCATTATTTACTATTACAATTTAAACCTTAAGCCTATCATTTAGGCATCCCGTAAATGGGAGATTGCCTATATGTCCAAGTGTTGTGTGAATGTGGGCATGAATTTTTCCATCCATTTTCTGCCAACGGCGACAGAATGCGTAATCTTCCGATAGATATCGACGGGTGTCTGGATCAATCATACAGTCAAATACAGCACAATAATCATCGAAGTCTCGATTTTGGTGATCATTTTTACACCAAAGTTCTGGGTACTTCTCATGCATACGTTCAAATACAGAACGTTTAATTAACATGAAACCAGTTGGTCCATCTAGAACTTCAACAAAACCGTTTTCAACTGATCGTCGATTAGAGCCTATGTTTACAACGAGACTAGACGATAGCATTGCCATATTTCTATCATCGCCATTCTTGATGGCTTCAGCTGCTTGGTCCCACATAACTACTTTCTTTGGGTAACAAGCGACAGCGATATCATGATTAGATTCCAAAAGTTTTACTACGGATTCTGGATCAAAGTCAACATCTGCATCTATAAACATAAAGTAATCCGCATCCGTTTTCTGCATAAAACGTCCAACTGAAACGTTACGGGCACGATGGACAAGACTCTCGTTTTCGGTTGTATCAAGCATGAGTTGAATACCTTTATTAATTAACAATAACTGTAATTTAATTATGCTAATCATATACTTATCTAAACATAAACCTCCATAACATGGAGTTGCTAAGAAGATCTTAACCATCTTTAATAACTAACATTCTTAGCCTCTAAGTGCTTTTTGATTATATTTTCAATCTTGTTTACAGTCGGAACCGAAACACCACATGTTGAACAAATCTCACTTTTTGTACACTCCGTCTTGAGCATAATTAAGATAATAGCTGAAGCTATACTGTTTGGTGTTTTACTCATGAGTTCCACACAGTCTTCTATTTCGTTACACAACTTTGTACAGATTGGTCTGTAATTCCGTGTTGTGTTGAATTTTCCAAGTAGGCGATGTACTACATCACACGGTCGAGTTGTGTAGTTTTTCTCTGTCTTCCCCATAATCGTCTCTTTAAAGATCTGAGTTGTGCGACTGATATCTTTACTTTGAATACCAAACATGTCAGCAATTTCCTTCGTTGTGCGAGGAACTTTAGCTAACCGACACGCATATAAAACGCAGTTCCCTTTGATACCAGTTCTCACCGCACCCCTCGTAAGTTTACTATCATCAAATTTTTTGTACATCATTTTAGCGTCTCGAAGAATTGTTTCGGGTAATGTGTAACATGCCTCATCGATGCCTCTGTAGGCGTGAAATAAAGACCTGTCCTTGTGATTCATGGACATATGAAAGTTTATTTTAGCCATTCGTTTGACTTCGTAACTTGTTCGTCCGGGACCCGATGTAGACACGACTGTACCTTTCCCCCACGCATGTGAAAATAGTTCAGGATTAGAGTTAGGATTTCCACAACGCGATGGATCGTTTACGCGACCATCCTCTCCTATACCACTCGTCCATTCGGCAGACTCGTCAATAAAACCGTCTTCAACGAGACCACATGAAGAACATACCGGAAGTCCTTCTGGCGTAATTACTTTTACTCCATCACATTCCGAACAAATATTTCTATTAACAACCGACTTTAATTCGTTTTCTTTCTTAATAAGTTTATCAACTTGATTCCATATAGCAGCCAATTCCATTGTAATGAATACGAATTAATAAATTCATAGAGAAGAACGCACTTAGGCCTACAAACTTCGTGCATAAGTTTCGATCATATCTACTGTATCCTTGAAGCTCTTGGCACCTGGAGTTGATGGTTTCCATTCATCCCATTCTTTATCCACGAGAGCCTGACCAGGTGGTGCCTCTATATCCTGTCCACCGATTTCACTGTCAGGTACAATGAAATCGGCCATCTCGGAATCTGTATCCGAATCGTCGTGGTCTTCGTATATTTCACTGTCATCATCTTCTATGTCTATTTCGTCATAAATACTATACATATCATGACCTACAGTCTTCATTCCAATATCTGCAAAGGTTGTACCAGTTGGATAGTGTTCACTTACACTTTCGTAAGGTGCCGGACTTAAATTTCCGGTTTCTACCTGATATACACAAGCTGACTTATAGATCTTATTGGTTGGGGAAAGGTATTTTAATCCCAGCGTATTTCCAGTGTTCATACCCACCACTGCGTACATCTCGTCTTCTATACCATCTTCATTAACTAGAACTTTTACAATATCATCCTGGAGTATAGTCTCGCGCGAGATCATACTTAGAGTTTTCGGACAAAAAATAATCAGGGCAAATAACACAGATGAAAGTTCAAATTTATTCAAAGGATGAATGTGACTTATGCGAGGCCGCCATGAAACTATGCAATTCAGAAGGATTCGATTATGAAAAAATTAAAATTGATCGAGAAGATTTGAAAAAGCTGTGTGGTGGAAAACTCGACTCTTATCCTCAGATATTTATGAACAATCGTCGAATCGGTAACTATTTTGAATTCCAAGACTACATCGAAGATGAATATGAACCACTGTTAGAACCGACGTTAGACCGTTTTACAATTTTCCCCCTCAAACACCAGAACCTCTGGGATCTTTACAAGAAGGCCCAGATGTCTAATTGGACGGCAGAAGAAATTGATTTATCAAAAGATATGGAAGACTGGGTACAATTAACGGATAACGAACAGAAGTTCATAAAATACATACTCGCATTCTTCGCTGGGTCGGATGGAATTGTTTTTGAAAATATTAACAATAATTTTGCAGATGAAGTACAAGCCTCCGAAGCTCGTTCTTTTTATGGTTATCAGTGTCACAACGAAATGGTTCACGGTGAAACATATAGTAAATTAATCGACAAATATATCAAAGACCCTTCGGAAAAGAAACAATTATTTCAAGCTATTCAAACAATCCCTTGTATCGAACGAAAGGCTGAATGGGCCATGAAATGGTTTGACAAATCTAGACCATTTGCTGAACGTCTTTTTGCGTTTGCGTGTGTAGAGGGTATCTTTTTCAGTGGTTCGTTCTGTGCTGTATATTGGTTAAAGAAGCGGGGTCTACTTCCCGGACTTTGTTTCAGTAATGAACTTATTAGTCGTGACGAAGGTCTTCATCAAGAATTTGCAGTTGAATTATTTAATATGCTTCAACAAAAACCTTCAAAGGATATTATTCATACGATTATAAAAGAAGCTGTTGAGATTGAAAAGGGTTTTATTTTAGATGCACTCCCATGTAGTCTCATAGGAATGAATTCCGAAAAGATGTCGGAATATATTGAATACGTGTCTGACCGTCTTTTAAAACAAGTTGGACACCCAACGATTTGGAATTCAAAGAACCCCTTTGATTTTATGGAAAATATTTCGTTGGATGGTAAAACAAACTTCTTTGAAAAGCGGGTTGGTGATTACGGTAAGATGGATGATGAAACTGAAAATATAGAGTTTAACGAAGAATTTTAAACGTTCTCTAATTCATCTATTTGTTTTCGTTGCATTTCATCGCTTTTACGTTTCCCTGTGACTGTCGAAAACGCACCCAGCCACCGAGAAACTGCACGTTGAGATCCAGATATAGATGCTGCATCATCACTCACTACAATCGACAACCCGTTACATACATCGGGTTTGTTCTCTTTATCCGGAAATTGGATCATGAATGCCTGAATCGATATAGCTGGTATATCCGGAGCATCATCTAACAATTTGTCATATTCTTCCCTAGATTTCATAAGAAACTCAACAACTTCTGAACGATGTTTAACATCGAGTGAAATTTCCATATCGATAGATCTATAAAACTTAGACCACTGTACACACATCCCTGAATGTGACTCAGATAGAGGTAGAGACTGACTAAATTTACTGATAGATGTGAGTATACCACCCAAAACATTCATGAAAGCGAAAAAATACTGAATGACCATTATGTTATTCTTGGTATCTTGTGATACATTTTCATTACCACTCGGATTTAATACCGCAAAACCACCAACACCTGTTATACTCGCTATGACTATACTAGGATAAGACAACCAATCATTCTGTTTCTTGTAAAATAGGCGTGCGTGATTATGCAACCAGCGGTATCCAGCCGCCTTTTCAGCCCATTTTATAAGCAACTTTTCTTGTTTTTCGCACCATCCATCACAATGATCGACGGTGTTACTCATAACTTGTATTACACTGATATATTTTTCGCACATTCCCTGGCAAGTTTATCAGCTTCTTCATTTTTGGGGTTTCCATTATGAGCCTTTACCCACTTCCATTCAATCATGAGGAAATATTCCCTTAATTCATCTAGTTTAACCCATAATTCTTTATTCTTCACGTTTCCACCATTGGCAGTTTTCCATCCATTTTTCTTCCAATTGTGAATCCATGAAGTTATTCCCTGTTTTACGTAATTACTATCGGTACAAATACGTACATTTTTTTCGTTTATCATTTTAAGCTTTTCCAGTGCTTTGATTACAGCTGTCATTTCCATTGCATTATTTGTTGAATTACGTTTTGAGCCAAACAATTTAAAAGTATCACTGACCACACCCCAACCGCCAGGTCCAGGATTTCCAAGGCAACTTCCATCGGTGTAAACTTCATACATACTTACTTATCGTCTTTATTTTTTATATCCTTGTAATCGGATGCCTTCTTCGGAGTTTTACAAATCGTGTCGCCACAATGGTCTCTATTTTGATAAATCGAGTTAATAGAGGTTGAAATTTCATTACATGTTTTAAGACTCCATCGGCCCAATACGGGTTTATCTATTTTAAAAAAGATATCAAAAAAGCGTCTTATCATTATCCAATATGAGAGGCTTATATTTAAGTAAATAAAGAGTTGGATTGACATTATTTAAAATGAAAGTAGAGATCTCAAATGCAGATCTTATTGATCGAATCACAATATTAGAACTGAAAATGGAATTTCTAAGAGGAGATGAAATTTTAATAGAACTTCAAAAAGAATATGACCTTCTTACACAACATGATATAGATACTCCTCATAAAGAAGAACTCAAAAATATAAATAGAGGAATTTGGGAATTTCGAGATATGAATCGTTTGTTACATAGTAATGGATGTTACAATCAAACATTTATCGTTAACGCGAGAAGAATTATAGAACTAAATAATGAAAGAGTAAAAATTAAACATCTTATTAATTCTGAAACTAATTCTTACATCATGAACCAAAAGGGTTATAATACACCTATATCTACACCATCTCCATCTTATAATTCATTTGGCTCTCTCACAAATCAATTATTTCTGTAGACTCACCTTAATAAGGTGATCTATTTTGTCAAGTCTACGATTCGTCTTTTCAACAAGCTTTTTGATTTTAGTCCTTTCTTCTCTTATGTATCTCGGAAAGTCCCAACCACCTATCGACTTTGTAAGAGAAATGGCATCAATACCTGTATATATGTGATCCAAGTACTCCCTAAATCTCAACATAAACATCCGTATGTACTGTTCTTCAAAGATGGTGATAAATTTTTTGAAACGTAATCCCAATGACGGTGGTTCAATGTTATCAGAGTTATTGTAGAAAACATGTGTCAATGGTATGTCACTAAAACGTTTACGAAACTTGTTCTCTTCCACACTGTTTATACCGTATGAAGCACACAAAATATTATCAAGATGACCTTTGAAATCAATAAAAATATTATGCATGTCCATGCTTTTGGAAAACTTTGCAGATTTTCCAAAAGCCTGTTGAACGTTTCTGAAACAGTGATAACTTAATGTAGATAAATTACACGTCTCCTTTCCAAGGGTATACCAGAATAGATCTGGGTCATCTTTGTAAGTTAAAAACTTATTTGTAAAACTGAGAATGTGATCAGCCACATCTTGGTTTAGAGGGAGTTCGTGAACGACCCCGTGAAGTGAAGTATCTCGAATTAATGAATCGGGTATCGACATTTTGAATTGTCATTCATTAATCAGGGGTTAACTTAGGCTATTGTTTTACTATAATTATAAATATTCAACCTTCGTACCTTTTGGGAACTTGGTGGGCGAGACCTTCTTCTTGGGAGGAGAGATCTTCTTCTTGGGAGGAGAAGGCTTTCGGGCAGGGGCGGGGGCGGGGGCGGGTCGAGGTCGAGGCCGAGGCCGCACAGCTCGTTTCTTAGCCGCTATTGTCCGTTTAATTAATTGGTTGACATTGAGAACATTAGTTGTAGCTATTTTGTTACTAAGCTCTTTGACGTCGTTATTTATGGATGGTTTATATTTGTTTATCCACACGGTACCGTACGCGTTTGTAATCTTTTTACGGAGATTTTGCATTGGTTTGTATTTTTCAATCATCCTACATAACTGGGGTACAGTCTCCTTATTTGTGCGTTTGATTTTGAGTGCATCGACAATCTGTTTGAGTTTTTCCTTTCTATACGTTTTGCATATACGATTACTCAATCGGAAGGTATTATTCTTACCAGTGACCTTCATATTTGAATTACCAACCTTAATGGAGTTGACAACTGGATTAACACGCTGAATCATAGAAATCATTTTACAAATCTCGGCAACTGTGTTTCTTTTACTAACACCTACAATACCCATATCCCGAGCAGCCTTTATAACGACCTCCTTGGGTAGACGCCTACACAAAATACCATTGATTTTCAACTCTTGCTTATTGGTCATAGCTACGTTGTATTTCTTAACCGGGGGTGTGGAAGGAGTTGTCTTACGCTTAGATGTTTTCTTTGGAATCTTGTAACAACAATCAAAACCCTGTGGGTTTTTACGTGCAGCAAACCCCTTCTTGCAGGGAGGAACACGTAATTTGGGGCATGTCGACTTCTTACCTTTTACTGCACGTTTAACAGGTTTATATAAAAGACCTGTTGAGAGGAACTCACCACCCTTGTTGAACTTTTTCATGAGTTGTGTACCCTTTTCGTATGCCTCAATGAGATCATCTGGGTTGGAAATACCGAGAATTTGGACTATACCATTTTCAGTGAGGTTATAGTTGAACCCTTTGTAGTCTATGTAGACTATGGGAGAAAGCTCTGGTTCATAACTAGAAGTTGGTTCGATTCCATATTTAGCGACAGCTAAGGGAGATACTACACGTTTCATGCTACGAACCTTTGCGTTTACTTTGAATTGACCACTAATATTATTGTAAAACGCGGGATTATAGAGGAAAGACTGACCATCGGTATAATTATCTACGATGTACTTTTTAATGGCATCAGGTTGTTTGGTTATATTCTTAATACCAAAAAACCCACCCGAATACCTAATTTTACCATTTCTGTAGACAGTGAAACTAATACCCTTTTCCTCTGTGGAATTGAACATACGGGCCTTGAAATCAACCGCGGAGAATTGAATTCTATCTATATTACCCTGTGATCCTTGTGCACTCTTTCTGAAACCAGTTTGAAATCTTCCATAAAGACCACGTATTTCAGTTACTTGAATATTTATATCCCCAACAAGAGTCCCTGCTGGACGCACGGGTTTTCTCAAGATCTTTTTGAGATCCAATCGGGCTTCCTTGTCAAAATTTTTATTAACGGTTACATTGAACATACCCGGTTTTAACGCGTCTATAACAAAGTCTTCTTCGTTTAAGAACTGTGCAAAATTACCATACTCTGAAGTATTCTTTTCCTTCAAGTACTTGTTGAGTTTATTAGAGTCAACCTCCATAACACTTTCAAGTTCACGGGCAAAGTTATTATTGTTACTGTTACTGTTACTGTTACTGTCGGTTCTAATTTCAACATTTGAATTTTTTACGAATCGTCGCATACCCTGGACGTCCATGTTACTATACAAGTGGATTTTTTTTAGTAACCGTTTCTGAGTATATCTTCATTGTCATCGACCACATCGACACCGTAGAACACCGGTTGTTTTCTGTAGGAGCGACCCTTATAGGTCACGGCCTCTTCGCGTACATCTACCCCATAAGAACTGAAAGGACCCGCGTATGTATCCGGATTGAATCTTGGCTTTCCAAGATTGAGTGTCTGTGTGCAGTGAATAGTGTACGCTGGAGTAAACACCTGCTGTGGCACGAAAAGATTTGTTCCCCGATCTACTGCACTGCTCTCGAGGAAGTTTGTCAGCGAGCTTGTAACCATGGCGACCTGTTTTTGGATCTTCTTGAAATAAGCTGGTACAACTGCCCATGCATCCTTATCTGCATACTTCTGCCCGTATTCAATGTATGCACGAATACACTTCATGAGAATCGCTGGGATTTCAACCGCCAATTTATTATTGAGGTGAGGGTCAGCATCTTTATCCTTTACCTGTTTAGGGAAGTCAAACACCAATAAACGTCGAAGAATAGAACCGGACGCATCTTTGTAGTCAGGGAGTTCGTTCCCAGCCATACAACCCGGTGTAGTCCACTTGATAGACTTAGCCTTCTCATGCTTTACTGCGACACTCACATCTTCTCCACTGATAATCGACTGGAGCTCTGCCTGATTAAGGCTCATGTTAGACTTACACTCTGGAGCAATAAACATAAATCCATCATAAATCGCCGAAAGACCGAATTGTTTCTCAGAGTTGGAGCTTAGTGTTTTAACATCTTCGGCTTCATAAAATTTCTGGAAAACATTTGTTAAAAGAGTACTCTTCCCCGTTCTCGCAACACCCTTACAATACATAGCAATCTGCCAACCATCAAGATCACCAACATCGTAACAGAGGCGACCACTCATAACATACATCCACCTAGCTACGTTTTTATCAAAACCCTGATAGTCGAGGATACTTTGAAAATAGGGTGTAGGGATGTCCCACCAGTCCTCTAGGTGTTCATATGCCTCAAACACTTGATCGAAATACTTACAGCTTACAATAGTTGGATCGAGACATTGATATTCTTTACTATCGTAACTATAAAATTTAGACCTGTACTTACCAGTTGTAGGTATATACTCCTTACCTATTAAGAGACCATTTTTAAAGCTCCATACATGCCTGTTCTTTACTATCTCGGGAAACTGGATATCATAGCACTTTGACACATGACGAATGACGTCACTTATAGTTGAACCTCTGGAAGTAAGGTTCTCCCAGTTTGTACGATTTGTCTCCTTTTGAGAAAACATGTAGAGTTCAGCTTCAATAGTTCTCACTGGTTTCCATGCACGTGTAGTGTAACCTTCAGATGTAACAATTTGTGTACAGCAGTATCCCTTGTAACGTCTAATATTATTGATGTACGTATGATTCAGGAAAGATGTGAGTGATTGCTGGTACGGTGAAAGTGTGTCAATCTGTGATGTATTACAACGGAAAAGTGATGGATCAGATTCAGGTGCGATCAAGATCTTAGTGGGTTTGTTGATTCTATCGTAAATACGTGTGTCTCGATGAACGATTTGGAAAGCATCATCGATTTGTTCAATCACTCTATTAATACGCGAGGCAACATTCAAACCATCGTCGTCGGGTTCGTACTTATCGATCTCCAATGCAACTGCACGATGATAAATTTGCCCCATCTGTGTAATAAATCTCATGTGTGTTGTCGACACTTTCTCCAGGTCAACTGAAAACGGTTTACCAGTTTTCAAATTAATTTCATCTGTCCTGAAAAACTTGCGATATCCAAGTTCAAAAGATACTCGTGTATTGTTCTTAGTCTGTAGCCCCCAGTTCTTCTCTTCGTCTTCAATGACATTTAATAATTGTTCACTATCCAATGTTTGGATCTGATTTTTTATAATTTCCATATTCGACTGATGTTGGTCGGCATCTTCGGATATGAAGTGTGTTTCCATCCCTTAATTTACTAATAAAAGGCAGTTATTTTTAAGCCGATAGTTTTCCAAGGATCTTTATAAGTATTTTATTTTGTGTTTGAACTTGCTGTACAAGTGCTACCAGGGCACTACACACAGTATCACCATCTGGGGTTGTGAGAATATCAAAAAGATCGATACCCGGTTCATCATCCTCCATGAAAATTTCATCGTCTTCTTCCTCTGGGAGGATCTCACCTTCCTCAATTTCAGGTTCTTGGTCACTCGACATTTGAGGTATACCGAGAAAAGACCAATGTCTATTTTTCGCATGTGCGGTATCAGGCCAAATTAAAATGTTGCTATATATTACAAACAACTCTCAAAATGGCTGGCGGACTTATGCAACTCGTAGCGTACGGCGCGCAAGACGTGTACCTGACTGGTAACCCCAAGGTTACTTTTTTCCAGGCTGTCTACAAGCGTCACACTAACTTCGCGATGGAGAACATCGAACAAACTACCAACGGTAACCCTTCCAACAACGGCCGCATCTCCGTGACTGTTGCCCGTAACGGTGACCTCATCGGCGACATGTATGTCGAGCTTTCTTCCAAGACTACTCTTGCCACCGGTTCCGGTGGTGCGGATGACTGCAACTGGGTCGCTGAGCGTGCGATCAAAACTGCCGAGTTATCAATTGGCGGACAGCGAATTGACAAGCACTACCAGCGTTGGTGGCGCATGTACTCCGAGCTTTACCTCGACGAGTCCAAGAAGGCTAACTGGGGTAAGCTCACATCCGGTAAGGGTCAGGTCTTCCTTCCTTTAATTTTCTTCTTTAACCGCAATCCTGGTCTTTACCTCCCACTAATTGCCCTGCAGTACCACGAGGTCCGTGTCGATTTCGATTTAACTGACGAGTTTGAGGCCTATTTCAATACAAACAACTTCAAGGTCTGGGGTAACTACGTGTACCTCGACACCGAGGAGCGTCGTCGATTCGCGCAGAAGGGTCATGAGTACCTCATCGAGCAGGTTCAGCACACTGGTGTTGATGCCCTCACCGTCGGTCAGACCAAGCAGGTCCGCCTCTCGTACAACCACCCTATCAAGGAGCTCGTGTTCGCCGCGACTGCCGCGTCTTCCACTCGTTCCAAGCTTTGGAACTTCACCTCCAACGTCGGTGACACTGATGTGATGATCGACTCCAACCCACACGGAAGCGACGCGGCCTCCAACTGCTTCGTGCCCCTCACCCACGCTGCCGGTGTTCCTCTCTACACCACTGGGTGGGATCCTCTAGAGTCGACCTGC
>JGI24921J38492_100001_pt1 | contig 35092 bp, 27 predicted proteins | sample LinPFosmplate9_FD_38492 | JGI IMG/M metagenome (IMG submission 38492)
CATGTGTTAAGCATGCCGCCAGCGTTCGTTCTGAGCCATAATCAAACTCTTAAGTTAAGTAAAAAAAGACAATTAAGTCTTAAATTTACGGAACGACCGTTTAAAGCGGAATACTTTATGTATAAAAAATACATAAGTATCATATTTGATACGTATTCCACAAACGAACGTAATTTCTTAATTACGAATTGTTGCCTACGTATCTCTTTATTGTCTTATTAACATTTCAAAGAGCGTAGCCATACCCTCCTAGTTTTTATAAAAAATAAAAAGGATGGCACTTTTCTTGCAAAAAGAATGTAGCGGTATACTAGGATAAAAAAACCTTGTCAAACCATAAAAAATAAAAAAAATTCCTTATTTATTGGGGATAAAATTATAAAATAACTAATACGAATATCTTAAAAGGAATCGACTAATAATTTGGTTGCGGGGGTAGGATTTGAACCTACGACCTTCAGGTTATGAGCCTGACGAGCTACCGGACTGCTCCACCCCGCGAGAATTTTCGGTATGTATTATAATTTCATATTAATATCCATAAAAAAATATACTTTTCATTTAAGAGAGTGCAATTTTCTATATTTTTCTTTTGAGACAGTTATATTATTGAATAATTCATAGAAGTTTCTTGGTACAAAGTTTTTTGGCGCAAACGGCAATATTCTATATCGATACTGAAATATAAAAAATATTTACAATATCTTCAGTTAGAGTAAGCAGAAACAAAGAAGATAACTTTGATATCAGTATTATTTTAAAAAATTATAAATTTCTTAAGGCAGAAAAGATTGATGAAATATCATATTCATTTAATGATTTTTCATAAACAGATTCAGCATTAGAAACTAAAGGAACTTCTTATTTTTGGTTGCACTACACAGAAAACTTATGAAAGATTCTAAAAAAAACAAGAAAGATCTAGATAAAAAAATCAATATATTTCATTTTATAATTTATTTCCTTATATGTATAAAAAATAGTTTTTTATTATTTAATTAGAAATTATCATTGGAATAAATATCTTAAAAAAACATTAATAAATAATTTTCATTTTTTTATGTAAACAAATATTTTAAAGAATTGTTAAAAGATTATAGTATAAAAACAAATAAAATATTAATAGTAATTTTTTATATTCTTTATTGTGTTTAAGGAATCTTGTTTAATAGAAAAAGATATTTCGTTTAAAATTTCATTTAGTTTAAAGTTATGTTTCTTATAAGTAATAGGATCTTCAAAAAAATATAAAACTCTCATAGTGCCTTGTTTGTTTTTTTCTTTTACAATTGAGTGTCGAGTAGCAGAATTCATGATTACGATTTCATTATTAGACTGAATAATTGAATATTTTTTATCTATAAAGGATCTAAGAAAATCAATAAATTTACCATTACTAAAGTTTGTCATTTTTCTGTGTGAGCTTGGATAAAGTTCAATCATCTTTTCTTCCGTATTGTCCTTGTCGCTAAGTTGAGGATAAAAAAAAACACGACAACCCGGAGGAGCGGCTCCCCTCCATCTATTCTTTTTAAAATAAACGTCCCTATGCGGACCTATATAACCCCATGGTTTAATAATTTGTCTTAATAATTTTCTTTCTTTGAAAACTTTTCGTATACTAATATCCCTTAGAAGCAATTTTTTACCGAAAACTGTTTCAATTAAATTTGGAATTCCATTAGCTAAAAGAATTTCAAAAAAAACAGGATTCTTTTTCAAAAAATCTAAATATTTTGATTGATCAATTGTGCTATCTGCTAAAGAACTTGCGGTATTAGAAAATACATTTCGATTGATAGGTCGAAAATATTTATTTTTTTCTACATTAATATTTATTTTTTTTATGGTTTGAAGAAACTTAGAATGAATTTCACTTTTTTTTATATTAGCGACTATAAAGCCATTAAAATAAAAGGATTGAATTATATCTTTCTTAGTATTTATTTCATTCATATTGTTAATATTGTATTAACTAAAATAATTCCATTTGATTTAAATCAAATAAATAAAATAAAGATTGTATTTATCAAGATAAATTAAAGCAAATATATATAATTGCCAATTATAGGCGCAAACAAAGGGATTGGCCCCTCCCATGCGTACAAAAAAGCATTAATCACTTCTTTTTGCAACAATATAGCTACATTTCATGATCGAAAATTACCTTTTTCGGGTCAACTATTAAAGTTTAATACCTAAACTAAGAATTATTTCTCTACCTGGCTCTGGATAAGCGTTATATGCTCCAAGTGTGCTAGAGCTTGCAACAGCATAGTTGTGATACTTTTCATCAAAAATATTGTTTATTGATAAGGTGGAAAAAAATTTACCAAATTTAGAAGTAATGCTCATATTAGCTATAACATAACTTGGAATTTTAGTATCTTGAAAGTTTTCATCATCACTCTCCATTCTCATATCATCCTGATACTTTATTGTTGGAGTAATTTTCGTAAATTCTGAAACCTTCCATTCAAGGCTAGTATCTAAAGAGTATTGTGGAACAAGAGGAACATCATTGCCTTTAAAATCTGTTGCGTAAGTTCCTTGATCTCCTGAAATATATTTAGCTTTTGCAAATGTAAAATTATTCGTCAAATTAATTTCATCCGATATTTTATTTCTTGTATTCAACTCAACACCGTACCTTCTCGTAGCACTCATATTGATATTTTCAAAAGCATCAGTGTCGTAGGCAAGCTCATTTTTACCTTCAATGATGTATGTTGATACATTAGAAGAAAAATTATCAGATGCAAATTTTGAACCTATTTCAAAATCCTTAGTTGTTTGCGTATTAAGCTCTAAAGATGTACCCCCAGACCCTCCAATCCTATCATCAATATTTGGATATCTAAATCCATTTCCCAGTCTTCCATAAATGATTGTATTGTCATTAACTGCGTAATCAAAACCAATATTGACTGCATAATTCGTTTCTTGATCAGACAATGTCAAATGTTCTGTTTGCCAACCAGCATAATCAGGTGCGTTGGTATCTAAATGATCTCCTATTGCTATACGATTTCTTTGTAATCTTAATCCTGTTCCTAAAGTTGTACTATTTGTCAGATATATAGACTGTTGAGCATATATGGATTGAGTTGCTTGCCAAGCATCATATATATGTAAAGAAATGGCATTTTCATTTTTTTTTCGATAAGACTTATAGTCTGCATATTGAAGATCTAAGCCATAGGTTGATTTTGAAATCTTCCCAAACAAATTTGTTAGATGATTAATTCTTGGTGTAAACTGATAATTCGTTAAGGATGTATCACTGTAGGAAGGACTAGTAGTGGATTGTAAATCTGAATATGAATCCTTCATTCTAAAACTACTGTTTAAGATAAATGTCATATCATCGCTTAATTTATAATCCGTGCCATAAAGAAATGAACCTCCTACGCTGTTAATATAATCATCAGGTGTATCAGAGCCTCTTCTGTCAGTGAAAAGTTGATCTTGGCTTCTATCACTTGGTGTGCTCATAATTTGTTCATTAAAACTTATAGCAAAAAAATGTTCTCCATTCTTTCCAGGAAATCTTAGTTCTGAAGTGAAATTATTTTGTTGTTGCTCATTTTCATCTCTATATCCATCTGTTTCGCTGTGATTAAAATATGTATTAAGAGAATATTGATTTAATTGTTGAAAAGTATTCCAAATAATCTCTTGGTTATTAAATGTTCCAGTTTTTAAAATTATTTCATTTATAGGCTTTTTACTAACTTCTGGATTTGTAATAATATTTATTGCTCCTCCTATTGCTCCATCACCGTAGAGTACGGATGCTGCATTGCCCTTAAAAATCTCTATTCGATCTATACTTTCCATCGGTATGCTAGGAAAATCAATTTCAGACATATCTATATTATTTAAACGCTGACCATTAATTAATATCAGCACATTACTTTTTGCCTGAGCTCCCATACCTCTAATATCCAAAGTTGATTTACTTCCCGATGAATTTGATCCGTATATGCTTCGACTTTTTATTCCACTCTCCAAACCAAGAATATCTGGGATTGGAGTGTTTTCATATTTTTCTAAATCTTTTCGATCAATAATAATATTAGATGACCCTATAATGGAAGTGGAAATAGTCTTAGATAAAGGTTCATAAATAGGAATATATACTGTAATTTCTAAAGATAACGCGTTTGTACTAACAATAACTATAAGTGAAAACAAAATAATCTTTATGTACTGAATGGTCCAACCCACAAGAAACAATGTTCTAGATCTAACTTCAAGTTCTGTGGTTTTAAGATTATTTTTTGATATTTTAGTTCTTGTAAATAAAATTAAAAATCCTGTAATTAGTTTTCTCATATCACCACCCCGATTGATTTTGGGAATAAAAAAAACCTCTGCAGCTATAGTCTGAGAGGCATTTTTAACGCGTTCTCGGTTTAGCTGCTTGTCTCCCGCAATCGAGTCAAATCGGAGTAATTATTTTATATCACTTTATAGATAATAAATCAATAAGATTGCTTTTAAGTTAATACTTGGTTTTATTGGGGTATATTTATAGGTATACGCATTTAAAGGCAGGGGATATATTGAGGAAGTTAAAAAAAATAGAATTTGTTTTTAATTTATATTTTAAATAAGGAGATATTTTTATGGATACAAGTTTTAAAACACGCTCATTCAAATTTGTTTATTGGATTATGCTAATTTTTCTTGTTGGAGATACACTAGATACAATTTATCGTACTGTAAGTGGTTATTTAGGTGACGGCTCATCTTTTCCAGGAAGTGATGTTGTTTTTCAACCTACCACAACAGATATGATTGCATTTATCATCATTCAACTTGGAGTTATTTATGGAATATATCTTTTATACAAACTTAAAAAGGCTGGTGGTTATTGGGTTTTAGGTTCAAACATTTTGTTTTTAATATATGGTCTAATACTAGGTCCTCTTGGCGAGGCTTTTTCTGCAATCTTACCAATTATTATTCTTTATATGGGTATTTATATTATTTTAGTTATCTGCGTTCCTTGGTACTATTCGGATAAATTTGAATAAAAGCAACTAAGAATTAATTTATTAATTTAAAGAAGAATCGGGAGGTAATCCCGCTATTTTCTAGATATTTATAGTTCCATTGGACTCAATTCCCACGCTTGAACATTTTCAATAATACATTCATCATAAATTGGTTTGGCAATTGGATTACTATTGAAACTTATGGACAGTTTTTTGCTGTTTCCATAACCTCCTTGACGTGCCCGGAAACTTTTACCTTATTCCATTGCTTGAACAATCCTCCCTTGCTATCGATCATAAAAGTGCTTCTGCTAATGCCAAAATATTTTTTACCATACATGGATTTTTCAATCCAAATGCCTAGTTTTTCGCACACTTTGTCTTCATCCGACGCTAAGGGATATTTTACTTTGTATTTTTCTGCAAATTTAAGATTTTTCTCAATGCTATCTTTTGAAGCGCCTATTATATTGAAACCCAGTTTTTTAAATTTGTTAAAGTTTGATTGAAAGTCACATACTTCTATTGTGCACCCACTAGTCATAGCTTTAGGATAAAAAAATAAAATTGCTTTTTTAATTTCAGAGGATTTTATTTCTGCCCCATCAATGAGTTTAAGTTTAAAATTTGGAAGTTTTTTCATAGCATCATCCTACCACCAACCACGAGGAATGTTGATCAAATATGCATGAAATTTAATGAAAAAGAGGTGAAATTGAATCTAAATGAGAGGTAAATGAAAGTATGGTTGAATCAAAAGTCTTTGTTTTTCAAAGGAAAGATTCTATTTTTTTATTTTTTTACACAAACCCTTATGTAAGGAAAAACATTTGTCACACTGGTGTCACACTGAACTTGAAGAAACGAATGAATTAATCTATTCTCAAAGGAAGAGTGTGACAGAAAACCTTGCTACTTGGTAGCGGAGGAGGGATTTGAACCCCCGACACGAGGATTATGATTCCTCTTCGTCTCCTACTCAGCTACGTTAAATGAACTAAAACTTTATTTTTAAAAATTTGAAATCCGTTTTTTGATTTCGAAATGTTACAAAAGTGCTACGCTTTGATTTAATTGATCGTTGTAATTATGCGAAAGTGATATATTTTTAATTAATTAATGAAAACATTTCTATTAATAAATACTATTTTTACAGCTTTAAATTTTTTAGTTATTGTATATGCGTTCTCTCTCCAATTTTTTTCTGAAGAAATTAAAAAAAAATGGAAGCAAGACACTTTTGTTGGCTTTATATTAATTTTTTTGACAATGTTATGCTGTTTTTTATGGATTATTTATATTTATTATCTAATTTTTTACCCTTGAAATCCTTCCTGAAATAAAGAGGTGTTATACTTAAGAGGTGTTATACTTATAAGACAGAAGCTGGATTTATATATAGACCGCCCGGTGGAAAAAATATAGAAATACATGTAAACATTATCCAGGAATGACTAGCAGAAGCAAGAGGTTATAAATTGACTCTTGATCAAAAGATGAACGAATTAAAACTCGCACATACAACTTGGGTTTCACCTAAACCGCCACCACAATGGACTATTAGATCTCATGTAATATGGTTAAACTAATGGTGATCTTAGCAATTGTCACTGCATTTTGTGTAGATGCAGCAATGAAGTCAGTCTGTTCATATAATAAAAGATTAGAGCAAAAGAAAACTACACTTCAAAACAGCGAAGTATCGAATTTAGGCGCAATGACTGTACGATATGATAAGGTGTTGGACTGTAAAAATATGGATAAACCTTTTGTCTATAAAAAACAAATGCAAACAATAATGATGATGTCTAAAAAAATTTATGATGAATTAGTCGATCAATCTATTATAGAGATAAGAGAAGCTCCAAGCCTTGATGAGTTATTAGAAAAAAAAGATTAAGTTTTACAATGAAAGCTATTGCGTTTTTCTTATTTTTCCTTTTATTTTCCACAATACTTTCTGCCGAAGTGAAAGTGTTGTGTCTCGGTGAAGGAGAATATCTGATTATGGAGGTTTGTTAGATCGTTTTAGAAGATTTGATCATTTTTGAACTTTGGATATAAGGCTAAACGATTATCCAAATATTACTAAAAAAGTGAAAAATCTTTTGTTAGACTCAATCCCATTGTTTGACCACTAGTCGTATAGTTTATAATATTAGATTCAGCATCATTCCAATTATAATTAATAGAATAAGACCAAGTACTTCCCCTTATGGGGCCTCCAACGCTAAGAGATGTGCCACTTATAAAATCTTTTCGTTCTTTGCCTGCAAGATACAAGGGGTCTTCTGCATTATATTTATTGGCAGTGCGAGTAAAACTTGAACTAAGATTTTGATTTAAGGGCAAGTTACGTCTGTAAGAGAGCTGGAAAGAGCGTCCAATAAGTCCGTTAATACGTGTACGCGCTTTTTTATAATTATAGGATAAAGAGACTCCTATAAGATCAAACTGGGTAAGAAAATAATTAGTCCCAAGAGAGGCTTGCTGCGACCTAGAATCTTTTTCTCTGGCGGTTGAGTATTGGTTTGTTGCATTATTTTTCGTAAAACTTACACTTCCTCCAGCACTGGCACTTAGGCGGTCATTAATATTATAGTTAGTCGATAACCCTCCTGTGCGTTGAATAGTATTATTGCTACTAAAGTTATCGGTTCTGGCGTAGGTGGCATAATTATTTATGGAATAGAGTGGCTGTGAAAAGGTATAAGATATATTGTAGGTGTTAATATCATTCATACGGTTATTATCCCGTACTTGATCTGTTTTATTAAATGCGGCACTGGCTGAAAAAAGATGATGTTCTCCAAGACTGTAGGAGGATAAGAGTGCCAAATTGCCTCCATAGGTCCTATCACTACGCACTGTACCTGCAGGATAATCTGAGAGTACGCTCCCTAAATATTGCATATTGTGTGAAGAAACACTATTCGTATTACTCTCGTATCCCCAATTAACCGTACTTGTAAGATTGATAGATAAAGGAGATGGTGTTTTTTGCTGGAGCTCTAAATCATTGGCAATTAATTCTAGTTCTTCAAGAAGAATTTGGTTAGTAATGTCTTTTGAAAGAAGTTGATTGATAACTTCAGAAGCTTTAGAGACAGAGCCAAGATCAATCAACAAATCTAGATAATAAACAGTTAAATCTAAATCATTGGGATATAACAAGAGCAATCGCTCTAATGTTACCATAGCATTTTTTGTGTTTCCTAGAATTCTTTGTTCTTCGGCATATTTTAAGTTTAAGGATAAATTAATCGGATCATCTTGAATTTCTTGATAAGTTACCGCATATACCGGGTTATAAAAAAATGCGATTATTGCAAAAAAAAGATAAAATAATGTAATTTTAATTCTAAGCATTTTTTTTCTTTATGGTTTTGGCATATGCGGTCAGGGAAGCTTGAAATTGATTAATATTATTAGTTTGGTTGCAAGAAACAGATGAAGTTGATTGTGCTAAAGTAGTAGAAGTTAGAATAAGAGAAAATAGGAAGATTATTATGCTATTAAATATTTTTCTTTTAAAAAAAATATTAATTTTACAATCATCAGTAACAAATGTATTTTTTTTTGGATAAGTACCCGCCATACTTAGAACCCATAAGAGTAAATTAACTTCCCGTGTTATATCATTTTCCTAGTTATAGTTTCAAATATACAACTGAGAAAAACTAAAGAGCATCTATAGGAATATATGAATTAATCAAATTAAACTGAAAAAATTGCAAAAAACTTCACAATAAACAAGAATTTCTCTTTGATAATATTGATGATTTGGTTGTGTTTTAACAGCCTACTTTTTAGCTCTTATTGCTAGTTTTGACTTCATTCATTACAGTAATTGAAGGTCAAAAAGGCAAGAATTAGCTATGTTCTTATTTATTGATTTATATTGATTTGTATCAATTTTTTTTGAGCTGTGGTAATTTGCTTCATTTTAAACAGATTTATTAGAATGTGCATACTTCGATATTTTAGTTATTTATTTATTTTGTGCTTTATACCATATATCGCTCACGCAAACGAGCGTATTGGTACAGTTGGCATAGTTGTCGGACAAGCTGACATTGAAAATAGGAACATTGAGATAAAAATCAAAGAAAATATCTATTTTGGTGATGTAATAAAAACAGGGCCCCAAACGAATTTACAAATACTTTTTGATGATGAAACAGTCTTTACGATCGGTGAAAATACAGAAATAGTCATTAATGAATTTATTTATGATCCTAATCAAAATTTTGAACTCAATAAAATCTCTGCGGAGTTGATGCAGGGATCCTTAAAAGTTGTGACAGGATTAATTTCTAAAGAAAATCCAGAAAATTTATCAATCACTCTTCCCACAGGAATTCTAGCTACACGCGGAACAGATGTGCAAGCGTTAGTAAAACCAGGTCAAAATGATGTAGTTGTTCTCCTAGGCCCAGGACCTAATAATGCAGCTGGCGAGAGACCGGGAGCTATTGAAGTGTCTAACAGCCAAGGTTCGGTTTATATGGATCAACAATTTAGTTTTACCTCTATTGCACTTAACCAACCTCCTACCACGCCTCGGGCCGCTCCATCTGCATTAATACAAGAAATTAATCAATCTTTAAATGCCGGAACAATAGCGCTTGCTGATGCTGCCAGTGAGTTGGTTGAAGAAGAGAGTGAATCGGCTGAAGTGGCTGAAGTAGAGGCAAGTAATGATGATGCAGAGGAAGAAGAAAATGTTAGTGAAAATGAAACAACACCCCAATCCGTCTCAGCACAAGCAGTGAATGAAGAAGTCAAAAGTGTGATGATGGAAGAATTTAATTCTGAAGAAGGATTGTTGAAAGCTTCTATCCCTAAAATTATGAAGATTGTTTCAGATTCTAAAGTGCGTATCAACAATGATAATATAACTGAGTCAGAATCATCTATGTTAAATAATATTAGTAGTATGATGTCCAATAAACTTAATTTAGTCCAAACGATTGCTGATGATAATTTTATGGCAGAGTTTAATGTCTATCTGGCATCGTATGAACTAGTTCAAGTTCCAAAATTGGTCAGTGCAAGAAACGCTGCTAAAGAAGCTGGCACTATAGCAAAGGTAGCAAGGAAAGCTGTTCAAGAAGAAAAGGCAGCGGCTAAAGCAGAAGGAAGAGCTGTTAATCAAGCCGTTATAAAAGAAGCTCGTGCAGCTAGTAAAGAAGCTATCGTAGCTAAGAAAGAAGCAAGGCAAGCTAACGCAGAAGTAAAACTAGTAGCTAGTGTAAATAAAGCAGTATCTCTGGCAAAAGCTGCTGAGAAAGCTGAAACTTTAGCTGAAAATTATTCAGATTCTGCAGAAAAAGCATCTACAAAAGCTACAGAAAGTAAAACAAAAGCGCAAGCTGCTAAGAAGAAATCTTCTCAAGCATCAACAAAAGCGCAAGCTGCTAAGAAGAAATCTTCTCAAGCAACAAAAAAAGCGCAAGCTGCTAAGAAGAAATCTTCTCAAGCAACAAAAAATGCTCAAACTGCCACTAAAAAAGCCAGTCAGGCTCAGAAAGCTGCCAAAAAAGAAAAAGCAGCAGCTAAAAAAGAAGGAAGGGCTGTTAACAAAAAGATTGTAAATAAGGCTAAAACAGCAACCAAAAAAGCTGCAGCAGCTAAGAAAAAAGCAACACAAGTTAAGCAACAAGCGAAAGCTCAAGCTAAGCAAGCTGCAAAAGCCAAGCAACAAGCGAAAGCTAAAGCTCAGCAAGCTGCAAAAGCCAAGAAACAAGCACAAGTTAAGGCCAAACAAGCTAAACAAGCTGCATTAAAAGAAAAGAAACTAGCAAGAGCAGCTAAGAAATTAGAACAACAAGCAGCTGCAAAAGCTAAGCAAGCTAAGCTAGCTGCTAGAAAAGCAGCTAAAAAAGCTGCAGCTGCAGCAAAAAAAGCAGCGAAACTTGCTGCTAAAAAAATTGTGGTAGCTACCAATACCGCAAGTACTTGGGCAGAGATTACTAGTAAATCATCTGGTTCTTACACTTATAATGCAAGTAGCATATCCCTTACTGCATCTTCAGGCAGTGGTAGTGGTACAGTTAATGGGGCATCAACAATTGATTTTGCTGCAAGAACTATTAAAATGACGTATGATGGCACAGTAAGTTTAGGAGAAACAGATGCTGATAGAACTTTTTCTACTGCCAGAACGCGAAATTATGCATCTACATCCAATACAGATTATGTTGATAGCAACAATAAAATGCAAGAGACTTATAATTTTAACATTGATAGCAGTGGGAACACAAACTCGAATAGTTTGAAAGACACAATGAATTCAGTTACTGGTGTATCTTCTCCAGGTGATGGTTGGTTATCAACTGAAAGTGGTGGAAGTAATAAGCAATATTTTGTCAATACTGAATTTCAAACAAATAATGGTAGCTCAACTAGTGATATTGCAACCACAGGTGCCTTCAGTGTTAATGTAGAAAATTTAGATAGTAGTGGAAATATAGAAAATAAGATTAGTGGCTCAAAGACGGTATCAAAAAATTAATTCTAATTTTACAACTTTATACCAAGACAAGTAATGTCATCACGACGATCCTGCTCAGCTTGCATGAGAGTGTTAACAATTGTATCTATAATCTCTTTTAGGGATGATTGATAATTTTCTTGCAAAATTTTCTCTACACCTTTTGCGCCTAGTTCTTCTTTATTGGCGTTAATATACCCTTCTGTTACACCATCCGTATAAATAAAAATTTTTCCTTCATTCACATCAATCACAGTTGGTTCAATTTCTCCTTCTCCATCAATGTGGGCAACGCCTACTGGACGAAAGTTAGACGGATAAGAATATAATTTTTTATTTGAATCAATTAAAACAACAGGCTCATGCCCAGCATTAATAAGACTCACTTTTTTTATTTTAGGATCAAAACATCCCACCACCATTGTAATAAACATCCCCTTGCTTGTGCGCTCGCATATTTCATAATTCAATTTTAATATGATATCAGAGAGACTCATGCTTTGACGGGCAAACAAACGAAATAAGGAGGAAGCTCTTGACATCATTAGGCCAGAGGCAGCTCCTTTTCCAGAAACATCTGCAAGAGTAAAGATAATGCATCCGTCATCACGGGTGAGATAATCAAAATAATCCCCGGAGACTTGTTTAGCTGGAATGTTGATCCCATAAATAACATTAGGTTGAAGGTGCTCATGAGGAATTAAAAAAGACTGTATTTCCTGGGCAAATTCCATTTCTTTGAGAATTATTAGTCGACGTTGTTTTTCTGCTTGAGCAATGGAATTTTTATGCAAAAAATTAATGAAATAGGCTGATGCAAGAGAGATAAAACCCATTAAAAATCCAAAGGTGAAATCCACCAAGATCAATAAATTGCGAAAAATTAGAAAACTAACTGCAGGTAAAGCGAATTGACATATGCCAAAAACAGGTAGGGATATTATGGGTTTTATTTGAACACTGGTATAAAAAACAATTCCAGTCGTAAGAAATAATAAACCCAACTCAAGAATAATAGACCATTGCGGTTTAGTGATATGATGATTACTTAATATATTTTCCATAATATTAGCTCGTACTTCCACGCCCGTAACCGCTGCTGATCGCGGTGTGGCCACATAATCACTAAGTCCTACAGCCGTTGCACCAATATAGACAATTTTATTTTGAATATATTCAATATTGAATGTTTCATTTAACACATCTGCAGCTGATATAAATTGCTGTGGAAGAGGATTTTTGTAATAGATCCATTTTTGACTTTGCATATCAGTAGGAATTAAATAATCACCTATAGAAACAAAATGCCCTTGCATATATTTTTCACTTATGGAAAATTTTTTTTGATTTAGTGCTGTGCGAATCATTTCAAGTTCCATAGAGGGCCGCATCTTTTGTCCGATTTTTGTCATCAAGGGAACTTTGCGTACTACGCCATCCTTTTCAGGCACATATCCTAAATTCCCTAAACCCCGAACATTTTGTTCAAAGATGTTAAGCGAATGCAGACTTTCTGGATAATAAAAATAAGAACTGGTATTGATACTTCCTATTTTTTCTACAGTATAGCGAATTCGCTCTTTAATTGGTTTATCTTTTTTCTGAACATAGAAAGCTGGAGACAGCCCCATAACAACATTATATTTACGAAATATGTTGGAAAGTAATTGGTCATTTGATAATTGGAAATAGAAATCTTTAAATTTTTCTTTATCTAATTGATACTGTTTAGCTATTTTATGAAGAGATGTTCTGTCTTCTTCTGGTAGCAAAATATCTATGCCAATAACGATGGCTCCAGCTTTACCAATCTTATCAACCAAGGAAGCCAAAAGATCGCGAGGCCAAGGAAATTGACCATATACCTCTAAACTTTTTTCATCAATTGCAACAATACTGACGGGCGATTCTTCGTAACTTATCGGAAAAAAATTTTGATAATAATCAAAGCTAATCTGGCGAATACTAGCAAAAAAATTAAGATCAATAACCCGGATTGATAAAAAAAAAAGAAAAAGAATCATCACGCTGGATAGAACGACACGCACTTTAAGGTTTGTTATTGATTCTTTAATCATATTCAATCAGATTTTTTCCTTATTAATAAATTATTTAATTCCTATTTAATAATGAGCGATATTCTATATAATATCTTCTATTAAAGAAATGTAGAAATAAATTCATGAACGACTGCATCACTGTACAATCTCAGAGTGCTAATTTAAAAAAAATCCGTGAATTTGTCCGTAATTTTTTATCCACTGATGCTCTTACTCTGCCATTAGAGGGAAGAGAGGAATTGGTTTTGGCAATTGATGAAGCTTGTCAGAATATTATTCGTCACGCTTATTTGGATTTGCCAGAAGGTAAAATTCAAATATGTCTTCAACATCATACACCCCTTCTGAAAGTGCATATTTTTGATCAAGGTCATCCTGCTGATGTTGCCAAAATTAAACCTCGCGCTTTAGATGATATTAAGATTGGAGGGCTTGGAACTCATTTTATGAATACAATTATGGATACAGTAGAATTTATTAAGGGAGAAAAACCCTGGGTCAATCATCTGGTGATGACAAAAAAAATTACAACCAGAAAAAAAGAGGTTTAATAGAATCTATTATTGATTCAATAATCAAGTAACCAGGTATGCTTGAAGACAGTGGTAGGATGTTCTCAATCACAAGATATGAATAAATGGTTAAAATAATAAATATAGAAAGTATAATAAAGATGGTTCCGCCTAAAAAGGTTAGCTGTAATCTGGTCTTTTCTTCAGGTATTGGGGTAGAGGTAGTTTGTTTAGTAGGAGATCCCTGATCTAAAGGCTTTACAGTAGGAGGAATGGGGATCACAGGTTTATTCATTTCATCTTGTTTTGTTTCATCTGTTTTTTCATTTATTTTATTCTCTAATTGACGTTGCTCAACTAAATCATCTAATTTTTTTGATAATCCAAGTATTTGCAAATTTTGTGATTGTATTAATTGCATCATTTTAATTAACTGCACTTGATATTCGTTAATAGCAGCTGTGTCAGGAGAAAGTTCTTGATCATTGCTAGATTGATTTTCTTGATTAGCACTAAATGAATTATCAACTGATTCTGCAGATGAATTAAAAGGGGTATTGTTATATTCTTCATTTTTTGTATCTTGTGCAGAAGTTGAACCAACACTAGAATCTTCTGTTGTTGTTTCTTCTGGTGCAGAGGGGGTAAAATCTTCAGCGGGATCTTTTATTGACGCACTTTCTTCCGTTGCAGGTGTCTCAATAGAATCTATATTGTTAGAATCATTGACTTGATCTTGTAGATCAACCATTGGTTTAAATTCTTGATCGGAAGAAGTATTTATTTCTTCTTTGATAGTATTTAGGGCATCATTTATTTCAGCTGATTGACCTGTTTTTTCATTAATATTAGTGGGTGCATCAAGTGGCCGGCCAAACTGATCTGTTTCTGCATTCATAACGTGCTTATAGTCTTTGATTAATAAATTTTCTAGTAACATTACAAATAGTAAGGAATATCAATAAAATAATGAATAAGATTAATATAAACTTTTTAATATTATAGATGTATAGGTATACTTTATGTTTTGGAAAAATATTTTCATTATAATTTGCATAATACTACTTAGTTTAACATTAAATGCAGAGAATAAAAAGTCACCTTATCTTTTAGATTTAAAACAAAGTTTTGCTAGCTTTACACAATCAATTTCTTTTGAAAATAAATCTATTGAGGAACGGTGGCAATTAATGGATAGAATTATTGCTTATTCATTTGTCGTTGATAAGTGTAATGATCTCTATCCGTTATATACACCCCTAAAAAAAAGTAAGTTTATCATGAAAAATTTTCTCATTCAAGAAAGTCATAACGCTTCAGGTTTAAAGGACTACGATCTCTCTCTTCGAAAAGAAACGATTAAAAATGATATAGGCAGAATCATAAATAAAATTTTGCAACCCCATATAAGAATAGTTTGTCGAAATGTTTCTTCATTCGAAGATTTTTCAGAAGAAGATTTTTCAGAAGAAGAATTAGAGGAAAATGTTGTTGAAGAAGAATTAGAGGAAAATGTTGTTGAAGAAGAATTAGAGGAAAATGTTGTTATTGAATAATATTGAAGATTTTCAATTATAAGAATTTTTCCCCTATTTTTTTAGCACTAATATCTGTAAAAGATTCAAATTGAAACATTGACTCCATGCTAACCATGGTATCATTTGGCCCAATACCGCAGCTTAAAATTTTAAAATAACTTGATTCTGCTACTCTATTGAAAGGTATTGCCACAAGTGCGTTTTGATTTATAGAGGTTAGATCGTTTATAATTTCGTCTTGTTCCCAGGTTACTTCGTCCATATAACTAAGTTCACAAATACTACCTTCGCAATTAGGATGTTCACTATGACTTCGAAGAATGTTTGGATAAGTATTATTTCCGTGTCCAGCTTGGTCAGCACTATTAAAATAATAACTATTTAACAAACTATCATTTGTCTTAATATAAACACGTGAATTCTGAAATATTTCTTCTGCAGTCAGATTCCTATCCCAGAATCTCATTCCAGAAATCCCTGCATTGGAATCTTTTACCAGAATGATGCGTCCTTGCCCACCAGGTATACTGGCACCATTTATGTTAAAAGATTCCTGTTCATTATTTAGATAGACTATTCCATCATTATCTTGTTCCCAGCTTATAGCTAAATGATAATGAATATCTGGTAAAATACGTAAAGTTGTTGTTGTATATGGATTTTGAAAAACCGTGTTCCCAATGGTTATTTCTATCATTCCTGAAGTTGACATTCGCTTAATTTTAATCTTATTATTTGGTGGGGATGAATCTGAATCGCCATCAATCAAGTAAAATAAATCTTGATCTTCCATCGCTGCTTCTGCTGGAATTATTATCCATAATTCAAGTGTAAAAGCATCAAGGGAAGTTCCCACATCCGATGCATCATGATAGATACCATTAAGAGCAAAAAGGTGATGGCTGTCTGGTGCTGGATCCAAATGGAGTTGATCTTCAAGCCAAGTAGAAGCGCCAAGATTACTTTCTAACATGAAAAAGGTCTCTGCAGTTTTTTGAATTAATGTATAATTGCTAAAGCGTCTTAAATGATCAAATTCTTCTGAAATATCGGCTCTCATTCGTTTAGGACCTATACGATGTGCAATAAAAACACTTTCAATGGGTACACCGTCTTGGTTTTCGGCATAACCAAAACTTCCTAAACAATTTTGTTCTTGATCTCCCAAACTAGTGATTTGTATTGAATCTGCATCATTTTCTATTGACCAATGACCTCCAATAACAGCTCTTGATTCAAGCCACCGCAAACCCTCTTGTAAACCTGCTTCAGCAGCATATTGCGTTTGCTGCCGCAACTTAGTTTGTAATGAACCTTCGTTAAAAGCTGATGAAAGATAAAATATTGAGGAAGAACTTAATGCGAGTACAGCCATGATTAACATAACCATTACTATTGCTATGCCTTTTTGACTATTATTTGATTTTAAATATTTAATAGTTTTCATGAGGTAGGAAGACTAATAGCTGTTTGAAACCTTTGCATATCACCTTCACTTGCTCGCAACTCTATTTCTACACCAATTCGCCCTCCATACGTTCGACTGTTATCAATTATAAAATCTGTTATATTAACGAGAACTGGCTCATACTCAGGATCGTCCACCAGTTGACAATCTTCGGTAGCATTTTGTTTAAGACGATACAACGTTTCTTCTTCTCTATTGTATTCATAGCTAATAAGTATACGTGCGCCTTGAGCTTCATCAAAACAAACTGTAATTGTTGTTATGGGCTCCTCAGGAGGTTCAGGTTCTAATGTTATTAAAACAAAAGCCTCTAAACTATTCGATTCATAAACATTAGATCCTATTTGATGAGGTTCTAAAACAAATAGTCCTGTAAAAATATTGCCATTTCTATCAGTGTAGTCAACTACCTCTTGTTCAATATCTAAAGCTCCAGTATTGATAATTACTAATGATCCTGAATCTTCTGGAAAGTAACGAGCATCTTCAACAGTAAGTGTATTTGTACTAGAATCTTCTTCTCGTTGTGGAGGTGGAGTAATGGGGTCGATTGAAATTAAGTCTGATTGGATTAGGATAGGATCAAGTTCTGAAGGATAATAATACCCTGCTTGCTTAAGCTCACGCTCCATTTTACGAAGTACAAAATCAGCATCTTGCCCGACTTTTGTATAATTTGAGGTAGTTGCCATATTTTTCTGCATAGATTGAAAGGCAATTAAGGAGGCACTAATTACAAGTCCGATGATTGCAATGGAAATCATTAATTCTATTATAGAAAAACCATTGATTAGAAATTTTTTTTTATTCTTTTTCTTTTTTTGAATCATATAAAATGTTTATATTAACATTCTAATTAAATATCATATTCATTCATCTTTGCCTGGAAGCTATGGACCTTCAGGTTCTTCAAGAATGCCTTAATCATCATTAATTATAGTGATTACAGATTCATTCGTTCCCGCTTCAGGTATTAGATTATAAGCCAGCCCGTCTTCAAGTTGTATAACAATAATCTCATTCTCTTCTGGATCATCATCCCCAACAATTTCAATTTTGCAAACTTGGTTTTCTTCTCTTGCACCAAAAGAACAAGTTCCAATTGCTTGCACATCACTAGCATCTGCCCAGCCTTCTCCTTCATCTCCCCCTTCTTCAAAAGAATATGAATAGTTGACATCAAATCCATTATTAAAACCACCTCCAAGTCTTAGATTAAAATAAGCAGTACTGACAACTCTGATTCTTGCACTATCTCCGGGAGCAGTATTAAAAATTAAAGTTTCTCCTAACACTGAAAATCCTGACGATTCATTATCAGGATCTTCACGCACATTGTCATTTACATAGACGTTGATTTCATTCACACTATTTGGAGAAAATGGCAATGGAAACACTGTGTTAGCCCCATCACCTTCTAGTGGAATTTCTTCTTCATCTACATTGCCTTCTTGAACACTGATTGCAAGAGTATCCTCCGTAATAGCAACCATTGGATAAGTACATGGTTGGGAGCCATTGAGATTTAAAACCACTTTATCAGATACTAGAGGCTGAATAATAGCGCCACCACATGCTGCTAATTGAGACCAACAGCCGCTGTTTGGACCAGCTCCTGAATTTTGTGTTCTTTGACCATCTACATTTGAAAAATCATCAGGACACGTGCCTCCTCCTTCAGGAAATTCATTACGATACATATATCTTCTTTCAGTTCCGTTTCCGTCAAAATTTTCCGCTTTCAAAACTTCAAAAGAGGGATTTCTAGTCAACTCTAAAATTGATGTTGTATCTAAACCGAAATCAATCAGAACGCCATCATGCCTATAATTCCATTTGTATGTGCCTGTCCATTCTGCTGATTGATCAGTAAAATCAACACTTGTATCACTCTCTGTATTATCATCTGCAACGACAATTTTTGATGTCACTGGCATGTCTGTAAGCTTATAGGTTAAATAACACCATCCGCCTTCAGCAACCATATCTCCGCTAGTAGCATAGCAATTATTGCCATCCTGATCAAATACAAACCAGAGACTATAGGTATTTTCTTTAAAATAATGATGATAGACGTTTGTTCCGTCTGGACCTTCTGTATTGGTTTCTGCTATCCAAGATCCAGCATCATTTTTTTTTCTTAATGACTGATAAAGATTTTGAAATTCTCCTCCCGGAGTTTTTACATCACCAACTCCCTTGCCCTCAGGAATTTCATCTGCATCAGTATAATAAACCTCTGAAGGAATTCCATCTTTAGAGAATTTAGTTACAAAAAAGGTAATGGCATCGTGATGAGAAAATTCCTGTCTAGCAGTAGAATAGTCTACGCCATTCGGATACTCAGATGCAGAATTGAATTTTTTGGAGAAATTATAATGAAGTACGGGATTTTCATCAATATTAATGACTGAAGTAACCATGCTATGTGACTCTGTTTCCCCCGATTCATTAGTTCGTTTCACTTGAAACAATATTTGTTCATTTGGCGGCGTACAACTATCATCATCTTCAATTGTAACTTTAAGAAGATTTTCATTATTAATTGCTACGTCTTCTGCTGCCGCATCAGTAATTTCAAAAATAAGTTTTTCATTATTTTCTCCCAAAAGATCGCCTATTATATGAAATGGTAGTGGTTGACACGTAGAAGTACCTACCCCTATTACACAAGAACGAGTATCAAAATCATGATCCGTATCATCTACAGAGGAACTACCATGAATAGATACAGTCACAGGAATTGGTTCATCAACTACCCATGGGCTGCCATCAGGACCTATTGCCTCAATAGTAAAATTTTGATCAACAGATTGACCACAATTTAATTCATCTATTGAATAATCTGGAGTTTGAATTCTTACAGATCCAGAATCATCATTTAATAAGGTGACTTGAGCTACTCGATTTCCGGAGAAGTTATAGAGACCACCTTCTGCATCGTCAAATGTTACAGTAAAAGTTTCATCTTCTTCAATGTCTTCATCACAGTCAATGCCAATTGATAATGTTTTAGAAACATCTCCTATACCAAAAACAATTTCACCTTCAAAATCAACACCTACAAAATCATCTACACTGGTTGATCCAGGAGCGCCTGGTACACCACGATCAATAGAATATGGTATGGTTGTTTCAGTGACAACAGGAGCTGTAACTTGGACAGTAACATTAACAGGTTCAGAAAAGTCTTCAGTACATTCATTTCTGGAAGTATCAAAAGTAGATAATCCTGCTGTTAAAGGCATGGTGTCATCTTGTTGATTGAAGTCCATGTTAAATACTTTTGTGAATTGTTGGGTTCCCATTTGATTGCCTATAGAACATGTAACAACTCGTTGGGATTCATTGCAAATTCCTTCTGCTTCGTCACATTCAATACGTATTTCTCTTATACTTCCAGAAGTGCTATCTCCGATCATATTATTTAAGCTATCACGCCAGGATTGCCATTGTTGTTGAATAGTAGCTACCTCTGCTTCAAAGTTTTCTGGATTTGCAGTTGCAGTATTAATTTCACTTTCTGTTACTGTTAAATCTAAACAGTCACCTTCAGTATCGTCTCCACTATAACAATTTGCGATTCTATAATCATCAATTGCACTTGTAATAAATTTAATAAATTTAACTGGACTCCCCATTCCAGCTTCACTATCAAGATCATCTTCGAATGTTTTAACTGTAATAGTACTAGTACCACTATTGAATTCACTAACTGTCCAAACTTTATCATATCCTTGAACTAAAAATTGATCACCTGGTTTAGGTTCACGCCAAACGTCTGTAATTGTAAATTGTCTACTAGCTTTGCTAATACCACTTACAGTTGGTACACCAATTGTATTCAAATCCTGCTCATGAATAGCTGTTAAATCTTCAAATAAATAATTACATACTTCTGCTGATCTTTCGATGAGACGATCAGTTTTCATTGTAAAGCTTTGAAAAGTATTTGTTTGCATAAAAAATAGAATACCAACAGCTAGAATTGCTAATGCCACCATGGCTTCAACTAGCGAAAAACCTTTTTGAAAATATTTAAACTTTTTAATCATTTTGTTTTTTTATAATGTGATGTAATTATTCCTTTGGCAAGAATAAAAGATCTATATTGACTTTTAAAAACTCTGCCCTGGATATCTGATCCTCAGCTATGGATGCATCAAGCACATCACTCAGAACATGCATACTAGTAACTACTTACCTTCCATACTGTGATGTAATTGTCCCTCTGGCAAGAATCAAATCGGTAAATTGACTTTCAAACTCTACCCTGGTTACCGGAGCGTTTGCTATGGCTGGATCCAGCACACCACTCAGAGCATACACACTAGTAACATAAAAATGTGTTTCACCCGGAGGTGGGCATGGACCTAAATAATCATTTCCATCGTAATCATGCTTACCTACTACTCCTCCTATTTCCCCGTTCTCATCAATACTTGTGTCGAACTCAGAAATATTAAAAACGCTCCAATGTACAAAAGTATCCGGAATGACATCAGGATCGTCCATTATAATTGCAAAATATGTAGTGTCAGCGGGAAACCCGTTCCAAGAAAGATTAAATTGCATGCTTACTCCAATACAGCCAAAACGATCTGGCATCATTCCTCCGTCAGAAAAGGAAGATGACACTACATTAAAAGAATTGAAGTTCGGAGCTGTTGAAACACCATCAAAATAACCACTTGTAAATAGCGTAAGCTGACGTTTATTAGGTATTGTAACAGAAGATAAAAAACCACAGCTACGATCTTGTTTATAAGGTAAGATATAAACCGTTGGTGTTGATCCGTTCTCAACATCATCTACAAAGTCGCCTCTTCCTGAAAAACAAACACCATTACCCATCAACATAGGGTCCATACTAAAGTTGAGATCACTTGAGCCATCACATGCTTTTATCAATACATTATTGAATGTGTCATCGTTTTCAATAATTACAGCATGCGCTGCAAGATCTTCTGGATGAATGTCATCGCAATCCGTTTTATTAAAGCGACTAATATCATCCTCACTCATTGAAGAGATTGACGCTGTTGTATTGGGCGAATTATGAAAAAAGTTTATTTGTATTGGCATTTGGGACGTCAAAGATCGTTTTGCATATTTTTTTATAAGTTGTTTCAGGTGTGTAAATTCATTTTGTAGACGAGCATCTCTTAGTGAATTTTGAAAAACCATAAAACCAGTTGTGGTAATAATACCAACAATTGCAAGTACGACTAAAATTTCAACTAATGAAAATCCCTTAGTGGTTACTAACATCAGGGGGCTGATCTATAATATTTTTTTGAACAAGATTTTCAATGTATTTGCTCATCTGTACCATTCCATCTTGAGCTCCTGTCTCAATCATTTGATCAATCTGAGGAATTTTTGCTTCCCGAATAAGATTGCGGATAGCAGAATTGCATACCATTAATTCAAAAGCTCCTACCCTGCCACTACCATCTTTTGTCTTAAAGAGGCGTTGAGTCATAACCATTTGCAATGAAGTGGAGAGTTGGGAGCGCGCCTGTGATTGTTCAGATGCAGGAAAAGCATCCACAATACGATTAATAGTAGAAGAGGCGCCACTGGTGTGAAGTGTCCCAAAAACTAAATGACCTGTCTCAGCGGCGGTAAGTGCAAGCGAGATCGTTTCGTAATCTCTAAGCTCGCCCAATAAGATTACATCAGGGTCTTCACGTAAAGCAGCTTTAATTGCACTGGCAAAAGACTGCGTATCTTTTCCTACTTCTCTTTGAGAAATAATAGATTGTTTATTTGAGTGGACGAATTCAATTGGATCTTCAATGGTAATAATATTTGCATGACGTGTTTTATTAAGTTTATCAATCATGGCTGCCAAGGAAGTTGATTTTCCTGAACCTGTTTGTCCTGTGACTAACACTAAGCCTGCATGTTGATTAAGAACTTGATGCACAGCCTTTGGAAGTTGTAATATATTGATATCAGGAATAGAAGTTACAATTAATCGCAACACACAACAGTGACCATGCGATGATTGAAATGCATTAGCACGAAAACGTTGACCTTCAACAATGACAGCATAATCCATATCACCTGTTTCCATATAAACAGCAAATTGTTTTTCAGTCATATGTTCTTGGAAAAATTCTTCCATAACCCCCAAACTTGTGTTTTCTAAATTGGTAATTATAATGTCTCCCTTAAAACGAACTGAGGGAGAATTTCCTGTTAATAGGTGAATATCAGATAATCCTGGATATGTTTTTGGAAGTGATCCGATTAAAGAATTTAAATTTTGCGTCATTTTTTAGTCAAATAAATATCATATAATTTCTTAAAATATACTTTTTTATAGGATTTTGTGTCAATTTCATTATAATCATTAGTGGCGGAATTCAAAGTATAGCATGTGGGTATTGATAGAATTTAAGGTTATATCATTTTGTAATTACAAGGGATCATATGACAAAGAATAATTTTTATACAATAATTTTAGGCATGTTATATGCAGGTTTATCTATCTCTTTCCTTAGAGCAGAAGAATTTGATTATGGATCTTTCCCAGATCCTTTTTTAAAAGACTTGCAACGTATCCAACAAGAAGCTGCATTTAATGCTGCCTGTCTAGAGGATCCTGATTCCCATCCAGAGTGCCCAGGATATACATATATAGTCATAGAAGAAGAAACAATTCCACTGAAGGGCATTGAAGAGCTTTTCAATCTTAGTATAGATTCTGAAAAAATTGTTGGCAGGCCAGAGATTACTAAATTTAACATTGAACAATATAAAGTTGTAGGTATAGCCATGACGTCGGTTCCTGAATTGGATTTAAATTATATTGTAAAAAAAAATGATACCTTGTTAAAGATTGCCAATAAATTTGGTGTTGATCCCAACAATATTGTGAAAGTAAATAATATTAATCCTTCCTCCTTACAAGTTGGCACTATTCTTAAAATATATTCTCCTCCTTACATGGTGTTACCAGCGAAACAAGATAGTATTGCGGTTTTGAATAAAGAAGCTGTAAGTAAAATGAATGATCAAACCGAGACTTCAACTGAAGACTCATTTATGCATCAAGTACAAAAGGGTGAAAGTCTGAGTAAAATTTCTGAGCTTTACGCAATCTCGGTTTATAATCTTTTAGTTCTTAATCCTCAACTACAAAGTAGAGAAGATAAAAAAATTTATATTGGCGAAAATATTATTATTTCTAAACAAAATTCTATTGTTCAAGATGACAAAAGTATAACTACATCTTGGATTGAACCATATGATTATGGGAGTTTTTGGATAGTATTGGCGGAAATTATCAATAGAAATAAAACAGATGAATTAATGTCATACTTTCGAAGAGAGTTTGATGATTTATTATTGGGAAAAACAATACGACTCCGGGAAAATGAAGTTGATTCCCTTTTTATTATTGAAGCAGGTCCGTATGCAAATGAAGTTATGGCTGAGGCAGTGACAACAATATTTGATTCCCGCTTGCAAGACGCTAAATCGGTTAAACTTATTGATCCAAACTTTAGACCATTCAAAGATTTTTCTAATTTTGAACCTAAATCTTCTGCTTATAAAGTTAATAGAGGTCGTAATATGGCTCTCATTCAATCTTTGAGTAATGCTTCAATTCATACAGTCTTTGAAGGCGATCTCTTGGGTAATGAAAATGCAAGAGTAGTGAAAATTTTACCAAATAAAGTCATTATGTCAGATTTAGGAACAGAAATTACTTTAATGTATAATAAGAGCGGGATATCACAATCAACAGGAGATGGTGAGTCAGAATAAAGATGAAAATTATATGAAACTATTGATCAAATACTGTCTTTTAGTTGGGTTGCTTGTTTTTATATCATGCGATTCTGGCAAAAGAAGTGTACATGATGATACAAAATTTCCTAAAAAAATTGATCCAACCCAATTAAGAAATCAAGTAGAAGAATTAGCTGATGGTAGTACTCTTTTTGAGACTCCAGCAGTTACAGAAGAGAAACGTCGTATTGACTATATTAATCCTAAAGCCAATAAAGATGAAGATAAGGCAGAGGCAGAAGAGCCAGAAGAGCCAGAAGAGGCAGAAGAAGAATTTAATATTCGTGATCATTTACCTAACCAGAATATAACAATTAGTTTTAATGATGTTGATCTTGCTTCAGCTTTTTACGCATTGGCTTCTCTTGTTGATCGTAACATAGTCATTGATGATAGTGTGGTGGGCCGAATATCAATTGAGCTTTATAATGAACCTTGGGATATTGCAGTTCTGACCATTATAAAACTAAAAGATCTAAAAATACATGTGGTAACTGAAACTGGCATGCTCCAAGTTTTTACTTCTGCACGTTATGCTAGTTTACAACCACCAGCTATTGTTGAAGAAGTATTTGCTGAAGCGGTGGCAGAGGCAGAGGAAGAAAAAATTGAGTATTCCACTGCCATTTTTAATATTTTTTATAACGAAGTTGAAGAAATTAAAACAGCTCTTGAATCATTCTTAACGGATGATGAACTGGCATTGGTGCAAGTACTCCAACCTAATGAAACAACCAAGACTCTTGTTGCTACAGCTGATGATGATGTACTAGACCGTATGGAAATGTTACTTGATGAAATAGATAGAAAAGTTAAACAAGTTTATTTTGAACTCTTTATTGTTACCGCTACGGATGATTTTGCTTTTAAATTTGGATCACGACTTGGTCTTTATACAACTGGAGGTGGAACAACTGTTGGCAACAAAAATATTAATATCAATAAAGCTACAGGAATTATAGGTGGTGCGGCGGCCTCTGCTAGTGATATAGCTTTGGGTGATGCAGCCGGATCTGTTTTCAGTGGTCTCATTGGTGGGACATCTGGTATTGGTTTAATAGCTGATGTGGGTATAGCAAGGTTTAAAAGTGAGCTGGATTTATTAGAAAGTGATAAAGTCATCACCAAAATCTCAAATCCGAAAATATTACTCAGTAACGGTAAGACGGGTGTTTTTAAACAGAGCGTTCAGTATACAATATTAACTCAGCCAACTGAAGGTGAACCAGAACAAATAACTGGTGAAGCTGGATTGATTCTTTCACTGACGCCTTATGTTGGTATCGATGACCAAATTAGATTAAAATATTATATTGAAAAGTCAGATTTATTACCAGCAGACCCGGGAGCAGTACCTTCTAAGGATATCACTTCAATTGGAGACGCGGAAGCGCCTATTGAAATGTTCATGAAAAATAGAGAAATTATGGTTTTAGGTGGTCTTTATAAATCGACGGCACAAGATTACTCTACTGGAATTCCAGGGACAAGAGGTACGCCAGTTCTAAAATGGTTGGCTGGTAATGAGGATATGCAAGATTTGCAAACAGAACTACTTTTTTTCATTATTCCAACAATCTTATAGGATGTGTTATAAATAAAGTATAAATTAAAAGGAGTTATTCATGAAAACAGTTACCCATAAAGTTGAAACATCAATTAAAGTTTTACTATTTCTAATTGCCGCTGGACTTTTTATTATTGGATCACAATATTTTTCTATCAAAGCTGTAGCGCTAGAAGAAGATGAAAAACAATTTTTACAAAATATGCTAAATAACACAGTTCTTAAAATTGCTATTTGTAAACCGGATGGTTCACAATGTGCTCGTGTTAGTAATGCAACCGGTTTGGAAATTGATAACAGTAAATAAATTGCAATTATAACTAAGAGTTTAAACTAAATATGGCTCGTATATCAAAAGAAGTAGCAGCACGTGTTGGCTCAACCATGCGCCAACAAGGGACAATCTCACCACAGGTTTTATTGGAGGCATCTTCTGGAAGTTCAAGCGCAGGTAATGATATGATCACTTATATGTTGCAACAAAAAAAAATTACTGAGACAGATATTCTTAATGCAATGGTAAAAGGATACGACCTACCTCCCACTGATTTTAATCCAACTATGCTTTCATCAGCAGCTACATCATTGATTCCTAGTCAAATTGTAAAACAACAAGAAGTTGTTCCATTTGCTTTGGATGGAAACGTGTTACATCTAGCTGTAGCTGATCCCATGAAAGCAGCATCGATTGCTCCACGTTTAAAACAGTTTCATAAAGGTGGCATTAAACTGTTTATAGCAAAACTATCTCAAATTGATGATGCTATCAATTCAGAAGCTTTTAATGAAATTAAAAAAACACATGAACCAAAAAAACCTGAAGATAATCAGCAAGGACCTAAAGATAATCAGCAAGGAAATGGACAACAAGCGCCTGAACCTCAAGCAAGGTTGAGTGCCAAAGCATCTTCAGGTGTTGTAGAATTTGTAGACCATATATTAAATAATGCACTTGTTAATGAAGCAAGTGATGTTCATATTGAGCCCTTTCGTGACGCGCGATGTCGAATACGTTTTCGCATAAACGGCGTTCTAGAAACTCAGGACATGTACACTAAATATTTAATAAGCAATTATCCTGCTGTTGTTACACGTCTTAAAATTTTGGCCCAGTGCAGTATTCAAGAAAAACGTCTTCCCCAAGACGGTGTTCTTCAATTTAAGGATAAACGAAATATGAAAGGGGATTGGATTGATGTACGTTTTAGCACATTGCCTGCAAAATACGGAGAGCGAATTGTTATGCGTCTTTTAAAAGGAAGTCCTGAATTAGCACTAGATAAAATTGGTTTCTTATCCCAGGATTACAATAAACTAAAAAAAGCTATTAATGCCCCTCAAGGTATGGTCTTAGTCACTGGTCCCACAGGAAGTGGTAAAAGCACAACTCTCTATGCTGCTTTACAAACCATCAATCATCCGGGTAAAAGTATTCTCACTGCAGAAGATCCTGTAGAATATTATTTAGAAGGTCTTGGACAGGTGCAAGCAAATGAAGGGATAGGCCTTACCTTTACTTCCATACTTCGTTCGTTTCTACGTCAAGATCCAGAGGTTATTCTTGTGGGAGAAATCCGAGATAAAGAAACAGTAGAAATAGCTATTAAAGCAGCTTTAACTGGTCATTTGTTACTTAGCACACTTCATACCAACGATGCAATTTCAACTGTCATTCGTCTCCTCAATATGGGAGTTCAAAGTTTTATGGTCTCTTCAGCACTAACACTTATAGTAGCCCAGCGTCTCGCAAGAAAATTGTGTACCAATTGTAGAGTAACTGATGATCTTGTAAAACCAATCCATCTTGTTCAAGCTGGCTTTAGTAAAGAAGAGGCTGAAAAAGTAAAAATAGCCAAGGCCAAAGGATGTGAACAATGTAAGGGCACAGGTTATAAAGGGCGCCAAGGAATTTATGAAGTTTTAGAAAATACACCTGTTTTAGCAGAAGCTATATTAAATAATGCCCAGGCACATGAATTAATATCAATTGGGAAAAAAGACGGATTTCAAACCATGGGAGAAACAGGTCGTAAATATTTACTCAATGGAATTCTTTCTATGGAAGAGTTCCAACGAGTTCTTAGTTAATGAAAGAATTTATCTACGAAGGTATTCTTCAAGGACGTATTGTTAATGATACGGTCGATGCTGACAATATAGATCAAGCAGAGCGTCAACTTAAACGTCTCCGGATTAAGGTCCAAAAAATTAAGGCTGTCCCCAAACCTCTATTAAGTAGAAAAAAAGTTAAAAATGTTGAATTATTACATTTTACCAAAAAACTTGCTACTATGGTTCAGGCAGGATTACCTGTTTTAGAAACAATAGGTATTTTAAAAAATCAAGCTAAGACATGGTGGTTTAGACAAGTTTTAAAAGATATTTATAAAAATCTTTCTGAAGGCAATACAATTTTTTCTGCTTTCAGTAATCACCCTAAAGTTTTTGATAATATTTATCTCAACATGATCGGTGCAGGAGAGCAGTCAGGAGCGCTTGATGATTTTTTAACAAAACTCGCCGAAATGATTGAGAAGAAGGAAAAGATTATTAAGGGATTAAAAAAAGCATTTACCTATCCAGTGATTGTCGTTGTGATTGCTCTTGGAATATCCGTCTTTATGCTCATGAAAGTTATCCCTATTTTTCAGGAAATGTATGATGGTATGGGTGTAGACTTGCCTGGTTTTACTCAACTGCTTATTGATATTAGCGAATTTCTGCGAACTCCATCAGAAGGAGGAGTGTTTTTTGTTTTAAGCATTGCATTTTTTATAGGATTTCGCACATCCATTAATAAATCTTATTTCGTTCGTAAAAAATGGCATGCACTCACGTTAAAAATTCCTCTTTTTGGACCGCTGATTTTAAAATCAGCGATGGCCAATCTTTCACTGGTTATGGCTAACCTCTTAAAAGCAGGTGTCCCTGTTGTACGAGTGCTGGAGATCTGCACACAAGCCTCTAACAATGTATTGATTCAAGAAGGCGTGGAAAATGTAAAACGAGAAGTTTTAACAGGACAAGAACTCTCCACTCTCTTTGGGCGCAATCCTCTTTTTCCTCAAGAGCTCCCTCAACTTATGGCGGTTGGTGAGCGCACAGGCCAATTAGATGAAATGTTATCCTCAATTGCTAATTTTTATGAAGAAGAATTTGACAGTGCTGTAGGGGCACTCAGTGCAGCGATAGAACCCATAATGATTGTATTAGTAGGAGGGATTGTCGCTACTCTTTTACTTGGAATGTATCTGCCAATCTTCAGTGCAGGAGATATGTTTTCCCAATAACAAAAGGCAAAGTAAAACTTTGCCTTTTGTTTATATATAATTAACTTTTTTAATCAGAATAATTGTATACTTTGAGAAGTTAGTCCAGAATCTGAGGCATCACTTGTACAAGAATATATTATTGCTGAATGATCTCCATCAGCACTTGTAGCACCAAGAACCTGAATTGTACCTCTACCCATCACCGTCTCACCATCACCAGCTTGAGTAGGTTCATTGCCACATATTTTAGAAGCAGGTGGTCCTTCTGGCTTTAATTCATCTGCAGCCACGGCACCGGTAGAATTATCTCCTAGATCAGTTATTCCGTAAGGATTTTCAAAGTTGTCATTAGCATATGCCACTATTGCATCCGTCATAAGAGTTGAGTCATCTTCAACATTTATGAGGGCACATGTACATGCGGCCCCGCCACATGCATCCGTACTTACTAACATAAAATTAGCTTCTGGATTGATTGCGCATTTTGCTGCTTCAGCATTGGTATAAGCAACTAAAGCTGAATGGTTTTGCGCAACAGTAGTCTCTCTTGCATTTTGTATGTAACCATTATACGTGACTACGCCAACTGCGGCAAGAATACCTATAATAGCAACAACAACGAGTAGTTCTACTAATGAGAACCCTTTTTGTGTAAATTTTTTCATATTTTTCTCCTATTAAAATATTCCTATTGGTTGTGACTCCAAACTATCGGCTTCCGTAGCATTAACACATGTATATATTGTTATGATTCTGGATGTAGAAGGTTGGACGGCGTACAAACGTGAATCATAAGTGATTTGCATAGATCCTCTCATAACACCTGGTGTAGCAACTTGTGGATTTAATTGGTCTTTTGCAAGACAGTTTGCGTTTGCAGAAAATGCAGTTACTTCTTGTTCGTCTAAGTTAATAATTGGTAGAGGTGTAATACCCCCTGTGTTAGCAGGAAATGGATTTACAAAATCAGAAGCTTCCATCCAAGCGTTAACTGCTGTAGCCATGGTAGTTCCATTTATAATATCTCTGCATTTGGTACCTGTAGTCATAAAATCCGCTTCAGTATCTAATCCGCATTTTGCTGCTTCTGCAGTTACATAGGCTACTATTGTAGTATGATTTTGTGCAGCGGTAGTCTCTCTTGCATTTGCTATGTAACCATTATAGGTGACTACGCCAACTGCGGCAAGAATACCAATAATCGCAACAACAACCAGAAGCTCTACTAGTGAGAAGCCTTTTTGATTCTTTTCATTCATATTATTCCCCCTTATTGGAAAAAAGAAACTTTACTTTTATAACTAACTTATTACACAATTTTATAGAATTTTCAAAAAAATATTAACAAACTTTAGACTTTTAAGCATTATCTTTAGACTTTTAAACATTATTTAGAGCTACACTAACATTAACTACAATTCGAATAACATCAGAATCATTTGTAATCTGCTCTTTTTCAAATCTTACATACTTTGGTGAATTCACCAGTACATCACGGAAACGGAGATAATCTATATATCCTCCCTCTAGATGCAATTGAACAGGAACAACATTGAATACTATTTCTTCTTTCCCTTCACGCTTATAAGATCTTTCGACTCCTTTTGTAAATTCCATTTTTAAATTATGCTCCAGGGACGCTCGAGAAACCATGCCAAAAAATTCATCAACGCCGTTTATTGGATAAAATTTATTTCTTATCGTTTTAACGAAAGTATTAAATGTGGTAATATTTTTTTTCAGTTCAGGATTTTGACTTCGATATTTCATAATACCATTTTTAAATTCTGTTTTGGCAAAAATGAGTTTCGATTGTTCATCAAGCATAGGATTGATAAAATAAATTTGCGCAATAAAAAAGAAAGCGATGGAAAAGGTAAATAAAATAAATCCAGTAGTAATAGGCGTATAGGATGATCTTAAAGTTTCTGCATTAAAGGTTTTTTTGGAAAACATCCCAGCACTATCCGGACCTTTCAATCCTCTTGTATCCTTTGCAGCAGTGAGTAAAAAATCTTCTGCTTCTTGTGAAAACATTGAGTGAACTTCGTTATCAGAAATATCTGCATCAGAAACATTTAATGGTTCTTTTTTTGTCTTTGATTTTTTAAAAAATAATCCTTCACTTTTTTTATACGGTTGTTTTTTTAGTTTTTGTTTTTTTGGCAATTTTGATGTTTCTTTTTTTGAAGTTGAAACACGTTTAAAGAAAATAGATTTATTGGTCTTTACTGGAATTACGGATTTATTTTTATCAATCGGTGCACTAATAATTTCTCCTGTATTATTTTTGTTACTGGTTACAGATACTCGTTTAAAAAAAATGGAACCTTTTGTTTTTGTGCTTGTTGCAGTATTTGTTTTTTTATCCGGGGTTCTTGCACTGAGGTTTTTCTGTTTTTTCTTTGATGTCATAGGTACTGATTTAAAAAAAATGGAACCTTTTGTTTTTGTGCTTGTTGCAGTGTTTGTTTTTTTATCCGGGGTTCTTGCACTGAGGTTTTTCTGTTTTTTCTTTGATGTCATAGGTACTGATTTAAAAAAAATGGAACCTTTTGTTTTTGTGCTTGTTGCAGTATTTGTTTTTTTATCCGGGGTTCTTGCACTGAGGTTTTTCTGTTTTTTCTTTGATGTCATAGGTACTCGTTTAAAAATCATATTAACCTTCAATTTCTTTATCAAAATTTTTAAGAAGATCTAACTGCATTGCAAATAATTTATAACCATCCTCATTTTTTTTAAGAGAAAAATCAGTAACCTGAACATTGTTATCTAACTTTAATTGATCAATAAACTCTTTAAATGATGAATCGTCTACGGCTGTTCCATTGATCATAACTAAAGAGGGTGTGGCAAGAAGATTACCCTTAGCATCCTTACTTGATGAAGCAGATGTATAATCTATTCCTTCAATACGAATACCTGTGGGAACACTTGTGAGAATATGTTTATGCAAGTCATGACTGATTTGTCTATTAGAAGCAATAGTATCTTGGTCAAGAGTATCTTTAATTGATTTCATATAACGATAACTTGCTGTTAGTTGATCGTTTTCTTTTTTTTGAATTTCAAATTCTTTTTTTAAGGATTGGTAGTCACTTAATTTAGTGATATTGGAAAGATAGCTTGGAAAAGTGAGCAAACCTAGAATACAAACAACTGCTGTAAATGAGAGGGCATTTACATAGGTGAAAAACTTATTACATACTCGGATATATCGACTTTTCATTAAAATTTCTTTATCAGGAAGTAAATTAAAGTTAATAAATGGTTTAATTTTTCGTTTCATTTTAAAGGCATTTAAACGATTAGTACCAGCACCAATGACTTTTGCAAAAGTAGACTTGTTTTCAAACTGAGTAATATAGTTTGACATGCTGGATCTAATGGTAAGACTTTTAGTTGGATCAAGAGCAGCAACTTTAAGATTAAGAGTTAAAGCATTTAGACTAAGACCGGCAAGAAAATTTTTTACCTTTACGCGATTGGAGATAAAAAATAATTCTTCCACTTTATTTTGTTGATATTTATTATTGTAATTATCAATATGAGTTTGTATCTGTTCATTAATACGTCTAAAAACTTCTTGCCATACAGTTCCTGAAATATCTTCAACATCTTCGATATGGGTAAGCAGAATGCGGTCTGCATCCAAAAAATTTAAATTTTCCAAAACAATACCTTCTTTACTTGCAATTATGATATAAGAATACATTTCTGTATTAACAAAAAATGCGGAAGGCACATCAAAAGCTGAATTTCCAAATTGGACTGCCAGTGTATTGAGAACGGAAGCAACTTCGGGCTCAATACAAGTAGGGTTTAAACCAGCTCGTTTAAAAATGGTTGTATAATTTTCTAATCGTTTTTCCTCTCCTACAACAAGAACCATGCGCATGGTACCATTATCCTCATCTTGTTTAAGAATATTATAGGAATAACTAAGATTGAATATTTCTTTTGGAAGATGGGGATACTGTTCATTAAGAGTGCCATCCTGAATATATTCCTCAAGTGTTTGCTCATCCAGTAACTCCATATCAAAAAAATACATTTGGCTAGCTGAATGTGGGAGCACTACACATCCATCCATCCCCATTAAACCCTGACTAATAAGCATCATTCTAAGATGAGATACATAAAAACCAGTATTTTCTGATAAAGGATAATCGCCTTCTGGAGGAACAAGGGATTTATGCAAAATTTTTTCAATTACCCAATCTTTTTTATAGATTAATTTTGCTAAAGTGATGGATTCAACTTGTAAATCAACAGCAACAACTTGTTCTTTGGATAAGCTTATTTTACCTAGTGGCGCAGTTAGCGCCCTTGCAAATTTTTTTAAATCTTTAGTAGCAGATTGTGCCATATTCCCCAGTATTCCTCATTTGCGCTATAACAGATTAGAGTAAAAATAAAACTTTCTTTTAAAGAATGCCGTGTTTACAAGAAAATAGTAAGAAAACTCTTTAAAAAAAAAAAAAATACGATTAGATAGTTTGTATAAATCATGGATATACAAGAAAATCAAGATACGGACAAAATGACTTTGGCTGTTAGAGGTGAAGTTGATCTAGATAAATCTCCTCAATTGCGGAGCAGTATCGTATCACATCTCAATGAAGGCAAGGATGTAGCTGTTGATTTAAGAGAAGTGAGTTATATGGACTCCTCTGGTGTCTCATGTCTTTTAGAAGGCATGCAACTTTCTAAAAAAAAAGGAGTTGTTTTTGAACTTGTTAATGTGAGTAATGCTGTTATGAAAGTTTTAGAACTGGCACACTTAGATAAAATCTTAACAATTCGATAAGAGATATTATTTATTTCTACCAATGGCATTATTGGTTTTTTTAACAGGATGTATTGTTGGAAGTTTTTTGAATGTTCTCATTTATCGTTTACCCCGAGCACTATCAATAATACCCAGATCAGCCTGTATACATTGTAAAAAAATTATTAGTTTTTATAACAACATTCCAATAATAAGTTTTTTGTTGCAACATGGAAGAACACGCTGCTGTTATAAAATAATTCCCCTTCGCTATCTTTTGGTTGAATTATTAACTCCTGTTTTTTTTATCCTTTCCTACATTGGTAATGCAACATGGATAGATTGTTGTTTTGAAATTATTTTTCTCTCTTCTCTTGTGTTAATTTTTTTTATTGATCTAGAGCATAAACTTATCTTGCACTTAATAACTTGGCCTGCAGCAGTGATGGGCGTTATTTATAGCACAATCTACACTCATACATTATTGTTTTCCCTTGCTGGTTTGGCAATAGGATGGATGTTGATTTGGGGAACGAATTTTCTATACAAGTTATTTCGCAAAGTGGATGGCATGTGGGATCCTCTAGAGTCGACCTGCA
>JGI24921J38492_100028_pt1 | contig 34721 bp, 31 predicted proteins | sample LinPFosmplate9_FD_38492 | JGI IMG/M metagenome (IMG submission 38492)
TGTTAGGCCTGCCGCCAGCGTTCGTTCTGAGCCAGGATCAAACTCTCAAGTTGAAAAGCTGTTACCAGCTTATCCTTAACGTTCGAACCTCTGCACATCATCCTCTACCCAGACAGGCAGAAGACATTATTCTGTTTGTTTGTGCTTTAGTTTCCAAAGAAACAAAAGCCGCTACAAACAGTGAAGCTGACATTCCATCATCGACCGAAGCCTAGGAACGTTGATATGCAAACATCCGTTCGTCGAAACGAAACCAAACCGCCCACATATCTCTTCAGATACTATCAATTTCAAAGAGCCAGAGACAACAATATAACGATAGCGCCTCATACTTTCAAGGCGCGCCCGCCAACTCTTATCTCTTTTTTCAACCTGGGCTGCGTTTCAAGTGCCTCGCTTACTGCGTGTCACCGTGCTTCGCTGCGTTCGGTAAGGGGGCTTTTAGGCGTACCCACTCAAACCCGCAACCTCTTTTTTACAAAAAATTCACTTTTTTCTAAATTATTACTCAACATACTGTTTTATATACACTTTTTATTCCAAAACCCCACAATATACTTCCAATGGTGAGACATTTATCAAGGTTTCAACTAAGTTTTCATTGATTTGCTCATCTAGACTGATGTCTTTAATAATATAAACAAGCGATATTGCTTTATTTCATATAAAATTTTTATTAGATTCTAGGAAATTAACCTCAAACCAACGTAATAATCTAAGCAATTATGCATTTATGCGTTTCCCTAATGGAATTTCTCGAATCGGCATATGAACAATTGCACTGAATGCGCCCACTGCAATCCCAACCCACCAAACAATATTATAGTTTCCATAGGCATCATATAATGCTCCACCTAACCATACCCCTAGAAAAGACCCTAATTGATGACTGAAAAAAACAATTCCGTAGAGTGTGCCCATATATCGCAACCCATAAATGTATCCTACTAATCCAGAAGTTAGTGGAACTGTGGCAAGCCACAGTAGCCCCATAGTAATAGAAAAAGTCACAACCGTAAGTGGCGTCATTGGAACCATTATAAATATAACTGCAATTAATGTGCGACCTGTGTAAACAATGGCTAGCAAATTTTTCTTTTTATAGTGTTTCCCAAAATAACCAGCTGTTATTGTGCCAACAATATTTGCAGCACCTATGAGAGCTATGGAAAATGCTCCAAGCGCACTGGCATTTTTTACACCTATCCCAGCAAGTAGGCCATCAGTTGCAATGGCCCCACACATTTCAGTAACAAAAGCAGGAAAGTGAGCAGTAATAAATGCTAGTTGAAATCCGCAAGAAAAAAATCCTAAAAAAATTAATGTAAAACTGGGATCGTAAAATGCTTTTTTTAATATTTGCCCTAAAGTTTCTTCTAAGTCATGTTTTGCATCTTTTGAAGGAGCCCTTAAAACTGGTAGGAATGCTATTGTTGAAATAATAATTCCTGCAAATATTAAAAATACAACTGACCAATTAAAATATCTTAAAAGAAATTCAGCCGTGGGAGGGCCTATAATCTGCCCCACTGAGCCAACAGCTGTCGCTATCCCAAGTGCCATTGATCTATTCGCATCAGATGTTGCGCGTCCAACAATAGCTAAGATTACTCCAAAACCAGTACCAGCAACACCAAAGCCAACGAAAAATGAATAAAATTGGTGTGCCCCAGGAGTAATTGCATAACTAGAAAAAATCAAACCTATAGCGTAACAAAATATACCAATGAGTATTGCTTTACGATCACCAATTTTTTCTGCAATTGCACCAAAAATTGGCTGTCCAATCCCCCATGCTAAATTTTGTATAGCAATGGCCATTGAGAACTCAGTCCGAGCCCATGCAAACTGATCTGCAATTGGAATTTGGAAAACGCCATAGGAAGCACGAATACCAAAACCAATCATTAATATTATAGACGAGGCTAAAAGAACTGGGGTTATTAACTTTGTATCTTGGTTTTGCATATTAACACCTCTTTGGTTGTGCATCTTTGATAGAATTGTTATCTCAGGTCAAAGGTTTTTTGGGGCTGTTAATTTGAAACTAATAGATGTCTACAATGAGCGCATCTTATCTGGCGATTTAGCACCAGATTCTAACCAGCTGAAAACACTACACGCACTACAAGATTTAACAACTCAAATTGAAATATTTAAACCAAAATCTTTTTGGGCAATTTTTGATTTATTCAGTAAAGATCAAAATAAACCAAAAGGTATTTACATATATGGTGGGGTTGGTCGTGGAAAGTCTATGTTAATGGACCTTTTCTTTGAAGCATCGACTATTGAGAAAAAACAAAGAGTTCATTTTCATGAATTTATGCAAAAGGTTCATGAAGATCTCCATGAAGCTAGAAAAGAAAACATAAGCGAGGCCATTCGGCCAGTCGCAAAAAAAATCATATCGCAAGTTAAGCTTTTATGTTTTGACGAAATGCAAATAACCGACATAACGGATGCAATGATTGTAGGGCGTTTGTTTGAACTTTTTTTGGATGCCGGTATTATTATTGTCTCAACATCAAATCGCCATCCTGATGACCTTTACAAAAATGGATTAAACAGGGCTCTCTTTTTACCTTTCATAAAAATGATTAAACAAAAGTTAGATATTTTAAACCTAGATAGTAATACAGATCACCGACAAAATACTTCAAATAACAATATGTGTTATTTTCATCCACTAAATGAAGCGACTTTTGATAAAATCGAACATTTATGGAGAGTTATTTCAAAAAATAATTCTTCACCACTTGTGCTTAAAAATAAAAAACGGGAAATATACATTCCGTTCCATACTGGAGGTATCGCAAGAGCTGACTTTTGTGATTTATGCAAAAAAGCTTTAGGGCCTGGTGATTATTTACTAATTGCTAAAAAATTTAACATTTTGATGATAACCAATGTTCCAAAACTTGGTAAAGATAACAATAATGAAGCTAAAAGATTTGTTACATTAGTAGATACTCTTTATGAAAATAAGACAAAATTAATAATCAGTTCCGATAGTGAGCCAGAAGAATTGTATCAAGATGGCGCAGGCTCATTTGAATTTATAAGAACAGCAAGTAGATTGAAAGAAATGCAGTCCGAGAGTTGGGGTGTCAAACTTCCAAATATGGAATAGTTAATTTCTAATATTTTATTTATATTTCTGCATTTTTAATAACAAATCCTTGTTTGACATTCCATCTGGAATTAAACCTACTGAAATTTGAAATTTTCTTATTGCAGCAATAGAGTTTGGGCCAATAATTCCATCGGCCTCACCTACTTCATATCCTAGCTTATTAAGCAAATTTTGCAATTCTACTTTTTCTTTAAACTTTAACGCTCCTGGCCCTCGCGGCCATTCTTTAGAAAAAGATTTTCCTCCCAATATACGATCCGAAAGGTGGCCCACGGCCATAGCGTAAGAATTTGCATTGTTATAACGTTTAATTACAAAAAAGTTTTTAAAAACAATAAATGCTGGTCCTTTTGCCCCTGCAGGTAAAAAAACTGAGCCTTCACCATAATTTGGAATTATTCCTCCAGAAATTGTTTTTAATCCTAATTCTGTCCAACGAGCGGTTGTGGCTTTTACCTCTAAATCAGCGTTCCTATAGTTAAAATTTTCTGGTAATTTCACTTCAATTCCCCAAGGTTGGTTGTTAGTCCACCCAAATTCAGCAAGATAATTTGCAGTAGACGCCAAAGCATCAGATGGATCTAAAGGATCCCATACATCACGCTTACCATCTCCAGTAAAATCCTGTGCATAAGCTTGATAACTTGTTGGAATAAACTGAGTATGGCCCATCGCCCCAGCCCACGATCCCATCATTTTATCTGGAGTTATATCACCACGCTGAATTATTTTTAAAGCTTCTAATAATTGTTGCTTACCAAATTTCTCACGCCTACCATCAAATGCTAATGTTGCCAGGGCTTCAATAATATTTATGTCACCCATGCGCTTACCATAGGAACTTTCCAGCCCCCAAATTGCCAAAACAACTTCAGCATCAACTCGGTATTTGAATTCAATTTCTCTTAAAGTATTTAAGTAAGTACTAAGGTTCTCTTTACCATTAGTAATTCTCTTAGGTGAAGTAGCCGTATCTAGATAATCCCAAATTTCTCGTGAGAACTCTGCTTGTTTGTTATCCGCTTTTATTACTCTACTGTTTAATTTTACATTCTCGAAAGCAGTATCAAAAGTTGAAGTAGTTATTCCATTTGAAATTGCATCTTCTTTAAAATTACTAATCCATTGTTTAAAAGAATTTTCTTTTTGAACTCCAATTGTTTGAATGCTTTTTGTGTCTTCCGCAACTAAAGGCATTGAAAATACAATTAAGCAACTGGCTAGTGCAAATATTGTTTTGTACATTTTTTCTCCTGCTCGAGAATATTTTTTATTTATACACTAATGTACAAAAAAAATTAAAACAACAAAGGGGTTCAAAAATAATTATTTGCGTTTACTCTTTCGCTTTTTATCATTTGGTCGTGCAATACGACGGCCTTTATGACTAATTTGTCTGCTAGAACTTTTAGGCATAGCTTTGCCCTCTAATTCCAACATTTCCAATGATATTCCTCCAGTAATAGCTGTAGCTTCAACAAGGGAGACCTTACAAGCCATTCCAATTGAAATAATACGCCCACTATCTTCCCCTCTTAATGTACGTTCACGATCATCATATCTCCAATACTCTCGCCCCAATTTGGACAATGGGATAATACCATCTGCTCCTGACGTATCAAGTTTTACAAATAATCCAAATTTAGCGATTCCAGATATTCGACCAGTAAATTCTGCACCTATTCTATCTGATAAAAATGCAGCAAGATACCTATCTGATGTATCTCTTTCAGCCAACATCGATCTTCTCTCCGTACTTGAGATCCATTCTCCTGTTTCTTTTAAAAGCTCTCTATCAGAATCATTTAAGCCATCATCTCCAAATTTATGTGCAGATATTAAAGCTCGGTGTACAACTAAATCAGCATAACGCCTTATAGGACTCGTAAAATGAGCATAACGCCTTAAATTTAAACCAAAGTGCCCAAGGCTCAATGGAGAGTAATATGCCTGTGACATAGATCTCAAAACGGTCATATTAATTATCTCAGAATCTTCTGAATGTTCAGCTGCTTCCAATAACTTATTTAAATGATGCGTTCTAAGAACTTGACCTTTTGCTAGTTGCAGGCCCGAGTCTTCCACCACTTCCCTGAGAGCATTGAGTTTTTCAAGCGTTGGCTCTTCATGAACTCTATAGAGTAAACTTTCTTGATTAGCTTCTAAAGTTTCAGCTGCACATACATTTGCCATAACCATAAATTCTTCAACTAATTTATGAGCGTCAAACCGATTTTTAAAATCAACTGATAAAACCTCGCCCTCATCAGAGAGAATAATTTTTCTCTCCGGTAAATCCAAATTCAAAGGCTGACGTTTTTCACGAGCTTTATTGGCACTCTTGTAAGCTAAGAATAGATCATTAAGTGATTTTGCAAGAGGTTTAGTTGCATCGTCATAATTCCCATTAAAAGCTTCTTGAGCCTGTTCATAAGATAGTGATGCAGGTGAACGCATTATACCCCGATGAAATTGGTGATCTAGTTTGATTCCTTTTGCATTGAGCACTATGCAAACACACATACACGCCCTATCAACACCTTCATGTAATGAACACAGATTAGCCGACAAAGCATCCGGCAACATGGGAACTACTCTATCAGGAAAGTAAGACGAATTACCCCTTTTACGGGCCTCAATATCTAGACACGACCCTGGCCGTACATAATGAGCAACGTCAGCTATCGCCACCCAAACAATATGGCCTCCAGCATTATCTGGATTTTCATCAGGTTTTGCGCAAATAGCGTCATCATGGTCACGCGCATCTGAAGGATCAATTGTAAACAATGGTAAATTACGTAAATCTGTTCGTTCACCTAATTCAACAGGTATCGCTTGTTCTGCTTCTAAGATTACATCATCAGGAAAATTGTCAGGAATTTCATGCTGATGAATAGCAATCAATGAAATAGATCGAGGCGCCATCGGATCGCCAAGAACTTCAACCACTCTTGCGGATGCCAATCCTAAACGTTTTCTTGGGCCAACCTGCTCTGCTTCAACTAATTCTCCGTCTTTTGCATTTTTGGAATCTTGGCTAGCAATTTTATATTCCCAAGAGTTTTTTTTATCGATTGGTACTAGCCTACCACCTTCCGAACCTAATCGATAAATACCAATGACTAAATCTGGACCAGAGCCAATTCGCCTAATTAGTCGTGCTTCTAATTGGTGGTCTTGATTCTCCGTTGGAGTAATTCTGCAAAGTATTCTATCCCCTATTGTTAAAGCAGCGTCACTACTTTTGGGGATAAACAAAATTCTAGGGCGATCATTTTCTGAATTCCATTCAGCAGGCTCTACCCATAGCTCACCATTATTATCCAATTCAGAAACTCTCAGAACAGAAACGGGAGGCAGTTCACTAGAGCTTCTAAATGCAATTCTTGAACCAGAAATTAAACCATCGGATCGCAACTCTCGAAGCATCCGTTTTAATTCCATTCGAGCATTTCCAGTAATATTAAAAGCTTTAGAAATGTCACGCTTTGACGCTTTTTCTGGATGCTCTTGCACCCATTTTAAAATGTCTTCTTTTGAGGGAGTTTTATTCATTTAAATTATCTAACATATTCATTGATTAAGGTCATTCGCTATTATTCTTTGCTGATTTTCTTAAAAAATTTAGGTCCTCTTTAGTATCGACATCCCTAAGTTGAACGATCCTTTTAATTTTCAGCCCTTCTAAACTATTTAAGGTATCATTTAGAGCAAATGGTGTAGACCACCGGACATTTTTTAGAATTGTGCCTGATATAGATTTTGATCCACACTTCATACCTATTAGCCAATACCCACCATCATATGCTGGCCCGATCACGACATCGTTATTATCTAGAGCATCAAATGCATCTTTTATATATTGAACTTTAATATTTGGAATGTCAGCACCAATAATCACTACAGGTCCTTTTTGAGCATTTCTAAAAATATTGCCCATTCTTTCTCCTAGATCACCGCTTCCTTGAGGCCACCGCAGTAATCCATTTGGCCAAATTCGGCTAGCCATTCCCTCTTTGTCAGGCGATACAGCTAAAATAGTTGCCCATGTAGTTTCAGCAGATAAATTTTTTATTAGATTTAAGGCATTATCTCTAAACCACCAAGCTGCCTCTCTCATACCAATGTCTTTACCAAGTCGAGTTTTTACCTCACCTGGATTTGGTTCTTTCAACATTATAAAAAGTTGGGATTTAATCACGCAAAATAATTTTTGATTATATTAAAGTAAATAGCTTTTAGTTTATATACCTGATCAATTGATACTCTCTCATCTATTTGGTGCATCGTTTTTCCAACCAAACCAAATTCCACAACAGGACAATGATCTTTGATAAATCTAGCATCTGAGGTACCACCAGATGTAGACGCTTCGGGGTAAATCCCCGTTTCTAAATGTACAGAATTGGAAATTAAATCAGAAAAATCACCAAGAGCAGTAATAAAGCTTTCACCTGAAACTTGTATTTCTGTATTAATCTCAACATCGTTTTCAGATGCAATTCTTTTTGTTACTTTCTCGAGCCAAATAGACAATTTTTTAGATGTGTGTAAATCATTGAACCTAATATTAACTGTGGCTTTAGTCTCAGCTGGAATCACATTATTTGCAAGATTACCCGTATCGATTGTTGTAACTGCTAATGTCGAGGGATCAAAATGTTTAGACCCCTGGTCCAATTCAAACGACGTTAAATCACAAATCAATTTTGCCATTATTGGTAAAGGATTATTAGCACGATGCGGATAAGCTGAATGACCTTGAACACCACGTATTGTGAAATAGGCTGTCATTGAACCCCTACGCCCAATTTTCATCATTTCACCCATATTCTCAGGACAAGTTGGCTCTCCAACAATACAATGATTAATAATCTCATTATTTTCATTCATCCAGTCCAGCAAAGCAACGGTTCCATCTACTGCTTGACCTTCTTCATCGCCAGTGATGGCCAATACAATCGATCCATCCGGGGGACTATTCTGAACAAAATCAATTGCAGCAGCAGCAAATGCAGCCACACCAGATTTCATATCTGTAGATCCACGGCCATATAAAAAACCATCTTTTATTTCTGCACCGAATGGGTCAACACTCCAATCACTTAAAGATCCAATTGGCACAACATCTGTATGTCCGTTAAAACCAAGTGTTTTACCAGTTCCCCACCTTGCAAATAAATTAGAAACTAAACCACGATCTACCCGATTACATTCAAATCCAGCTTTAGATAATAATTCTTCTAATAGAACCAATGCACCAGCCTCTTTTGGAGTTATGGATTCACAGCGAATTAAATCAGCTGTTAAATTTACTGGATCAGTTAACATAAGTCACCACACAGATATATTTTTGATATTAAATTATTATAAGTCAATGTTTTCTATTTCCAGATATCATACGTTTTTTGCATATACAAAATACCATCCAAAGCAGTCTGATTTCGATGCTTTCCATTTATTATACTATGAGCCAGCCCACTAATATTACTTGCTCCTGTATCAACAGGCATTTTTATTTGATTGCTGGCCCAAATCCCCTTACCTTGCCGTATAAAGTTTCCAGACAACCAAATATCATCATCAGGCCATAAGATTTCAGGTATTTCAAAACAAATATCATCAAAAAAGTCTGCTCTTACAGAAACACCCCCTACACCCAGAGCAATGTCTACATAACCTGATTCAGAGTAATTACATCGAGCCGGTTTATATTGCTTTTTATTAGTTGTAATTTCTAAAAACTTTTGTCTCAACCTTCTTGCAAGATAATTCAAATCATATTTAACCTTTGCTCTCTTTGCTCTGGGAGTTAATGTTTGATTTTTTGTAGCTAATCCATAGTTCTCAAGTGTCATGCCAGACGAAACAATAACATCTTCTGGACGCTCAACATTAACTTTTAACACATTATCAAGCCATGACGTATCCGCAAACCGATCATCATCACCATAAATGATTCGTGTTTTTGTACCTCGATATGCTTGGGCGCAAGGCAAAGCTTTAGTTGCCGGCCCATAATCATGATCAACAATTTTTACACTTACACCTTCAGGAACATTCGGCATACAAAAACTATGCTCCGGGAATCTTCTATACATTTTGGGTATATACACATGAATTTCATCTGCTTTGCGATTTTGATTAATCAAAGAATTTAAAGACGCTCCAAGCATTCCAAATCTTGGTGGAATTGTTGATAACGACAAAATAACCTTCTGGTTCATTTTATTGCCTAGTTTACTTATTAATGGTTAAAATCATCATTAAACTATTTATTCCATCAAATCTATTTTGAAAATAAAATAATTAAAATGGAACATTTGATACAAACGCAAGAGATTTGCCACTTTTAGGATGATTAACCACTAACTGTTTGGCATGCAATTGTAATTCATTTGCTAAATTAATTTCCGCAACATTACCATAAAAACGGTCTCCTAAAATTGTATGCCCTAAAGACATCATGTGTACTCTTAATTGATGAGTACGGCCCGTCTCTGGCATAAGCGCTACTCTAGTTACATCTCCCTCTCTATCTAATACTTGCCAATGGGTTAGTGCAAATTTTCCCTCTTTCGAATCTATCTTTTGCAATGGCCGATTAGGCCAATCTACTATGAGTGGTAAATCAATAAACCCATTGTCTTCTGTAATATTTCCAAAAACTCTAGCTTCATATATTTTTTTAACTATACGCTTTTCAAACTGCAAATTTAATGATCTTTGAGTGCTTTTGCTCAACGCAAAAATTATAACTCCACTCGTATCCATATCTAGCCTATGAACCAAAAATGAATTTGGATATTCAATTTTTACTCTTAATTCCAATGAATCATGATGTTTCAATTCTTTTCCTGGAACTGTAAGTAAGCCAGACGGTTTATTTACAACCAAAACATCTTCATCGATATATAATATATCTAATGGAGTTTTTGGTGGTTCATATACAAAAGGTTTCATAAAGTAGAATTAAGTCACAAAAGTATTAATGTCACTAATACTTTTCTAGCAACTGCATGTATCTATCTTATACTTTTACACGCTCAGATTTTGGATCATATACGGGCTTTATGCTCACATTTGCAGCTATTTTTACACCTGCTACATCAATTTCATAAGTTGAAGATAATATATCTGAAACTGCTTCATTTTTACATGGGACATATCCTAAACCGATTGCTGCACCTATCGTATGACCATAATTTCCAGATGTAAGATGCCCAACTAGCACTCCATCGCGTAAAATCGGCTCGTTATGGTAAAGCAATGGCTCACTGTCGTTAAGCACAAATTGGAGCAGCCGCCTATCTAAACCATTTTCTTTTTTTCGCAAAACTGCATCACGTCCAATAAAATCTGGTTTGTCAGTTTTCACTGCAAACCCCAAACCAGCCTCTAAAACATGATCTTCACACGTAATATCATGTCCAAAATGTCGAAACCCTTTTTCTATTCTCAAGCTATCCATCATATGCATACCACATAACTTCATCCCAACATCTTGTCCCGCCTCAAAAATTGTATCAAAAATGTGCCCAGCTTGATCAGAACTAGCGTATATTTCCCAGCCGAGTTCGCCAACATAAGTCACTCGATGCACCCGAGCTAAACCCATGCCGATTTCAATTTCTTGAGCAGTCCCAAAAGGATTCACTTCATTATCAAAACAATTTGGACTAACCATTTGAAGAAGTTTTCTACTATTTGGACCCATTACAGCCAATACGCCTTCACCAGCTGTGACATCAGTAATTACTACATTAAAATTACCAACATTACGGCTTAACCAAATTTGATCAGCCAATCTTGTTGCCGCTGGTGTTACAACTAAATATGCAGTTTCACTAAGTCTTGTGATAGTAACATCAGCTTCAATACCACCGGTGTTATTTAAAAATTGCGAATATACTATTTTTCCAATTTCAACATCATATTGTCCCGCTGCAACAAAATTTAAAAACCCAGTTGCATCACGCCCCTCAATTCTAATTTTTCCAAATGAAGACATATCATACAAACCAACATTTTCCCGTACAGAACGGTGTTCATTAGCTGAATTTTCAAACCAATTTTGTCGCTTCCATGAATATTCATATGAAGCTGTTTGTCCTTTTTCAGAAAACCAGTTTGCTCTTTCCCATCCTGCTAATTCTCCCATGACTGCACCATGATTTAACAACTGGTAATGAAAAGGTGTTCTACGAATATTTCGTGCCGTCTTTTTTTGTAAAAATGGAAAATGGTCAGCGTACAGTAGTCCTAGAGTTTCTTTGGATCTTTCAAACAAATATTTTTTATTACCTTGGAACGGCTGCATTCTTGATATATCTACATCTCCCAAATCAAACGGCTTTTCTCCACTATCCATCCATTCAGCTAATGCCATTCCAGCACCACCAGCTGATTGTATTCCAATTGAATTAAAGCCAGCAGCCACCCAAAAATTATCTAATTCTGGTGCCAATCCTAAATGATATGCATCATCGGGTGTAAAACTCTCAGGACCATTAAAAAATGTCTGAATACCTGCTTCAGCAAGCATAGGCATGCGCTCACATGCAGCTTCTAATATTGGCTCAAAATGATCAAAGTCTTCTGGCAATTGGTCAAATTCAAAATCAGTCGGAATGCCATTCATACCCCAAGGCTTTGATACTGGCTCAAATGCACCCAATAAGAATTTACCCGCATCTTCTTTATAATATGCGCATTCATCAGGCACCCTTAAAACAGGTAATTGTTTTAATCCTTTTATAGGCTCTGTTACTATATAAAAATGTTCACAAGCATGTAATGGAACATTTACTCCTGCCATACGTCCAACTTCATGACCCCACATTCCGCCACAATTTACCACCATATCAGCTTCAATGTATCCAGACTCATTCTCCACCTTCCAGTGGACTCCAGAAACTCTCCGCTCCTTTCTGGTAATTTCTGTAACTAAAGTATTTTCAAAAATTTCAACACCATTATTACGAGCACCTTTTGCTAAAGCTTGAGCAATATTTCCCGGATCACCTTGACCATCTTTAGGCAACCAAACACCTGCTTTAACACCATCAATGTTTAAATGTTCATATTTATTTTTGACTTCTTCTGGAGAAATTTCTTCAACATCTACACCAAAAGCACGCGCCATTGCAGCTTGCCTAAATATTTCTTCTTTTCTTTCTTCTGTCAAAGCTACAGTTATAGATCCACAGCGTTTAAAACCTGTGGAAACTCCGGTTTCTTTTTCTAAATTTCCATATAATTCCTGCGAATATTTGGCTAATTTTGTCATGTTTGCAGATGCACGTAATTGTGCAATTAATCCAGCAGCATGCCATGTAGTGCCAGACGTCAGTTGTTTGCGCTCTAAAAGAATAATTTCTTTCCAGCCTTTTTTAGCCAAATGATAAGCTACTGAACAGCCGATTACTCCACCACCAATTATTATTACTCGTGCAGTTTTGGGGATATTTGTCATTTATTTTCCTTTAATTAAACCAAACGCTCTTTTCGAGTTTCTCGTGGTGTTTTTCCATAATAAGCTTTATAAATTTTACCAAAATTACTTCCAAATCCACATGCTGCAGCAATTTCTAAAATACTCATATCAGTATTTACTAAAAAATTTTGCGCTCGGATTAATCTTAATTCACGATAGAACCGGCCTGGACTCCGTCCCAAATGTCTTAAGAATTGTCTTTCCAGAGAACGTGTAGTTTGGCCTAATACTTTTGCCAGTTCAGTAGTTTTTAATGGCTCTTCAATATTAGATTGCATCATTTTGATTGCTTGGTCGATATGACTATCTTTACCGGCACTTAAAGCATCCATTGCACCTGGTTGTCTTGTTTCAAAAGATCTAACCTTATCCAATAATAATATGCTCGAAATTGTTAATAATTTTGCTTTTGATATATATCCAGCTACTATTTGCAACATGATATCATATGTTGAAACGAGACCTGCACATGTAACAATTTTATCAGTAGACACTGCAAGGGATGGAGCAATATCATAAAGTCCACTTCGCTCTTCTAATAGTAAACGGTTTTCCCAATGCGTGGTATGCCCAAATCCATCATCAGAATTAGCCGATATATATATTGCAGCTGCCTCCGCCAATAGCACTACTTTTGCATTCGTATACTGATATTTATGAACGGCTTTTTCTATTTCACGTGAAGTAAAATTTAAATCAGAATTTCCTAAAAACACTGCAATATCTGCATCTGGACTATTAGATAGTGCTGATGCGTTTAACCATGTATCAGCACTAGATTTTACGACCCCAGCTTCAGGACTTACATATCTAAAAGTAAACATTTTTTTATCGACTACTCGATTTGCTAGTCGCAAAACGTCTACTACCCCAGACAATTCCGTCATTACAAAACCATCAGATAAAATTATATCTACCTTCATATTATTTTGCTTTAAATCAATACTCATTGCCTGATCCTATAAGGTGTTTTATTTAAATATAATCTTTATCCAAATCTTCTCTTCAATTCAGCAATATGTGCAGGACCAACTTCACAACATCCACCAATAAATGTAGCACCTGATTTTATCCAATCATCAGCAATATTCGCGTATGCTTCTGGATTTAAATCAGTCCTAGCTTTTAACAAATCAACAGTTGCTCCAATTTTATTAAAGTTTTTTGCTATTTCAACAAACCCATTTGCATAACCACCAGTTGGAATATTTGCTTCGCTTAATAACGGCAACGCAATTGATACTGCTTCAGGTGCAGAACAATTAATCATAACTGCAGCAGGTTTGTATTCGTTTAATAAAGGTAAAATATCTTTTAAATCCTCACCAGATCGCAATTTTGTACCATCTCTATCATCGACTGATAAAGCTAGCCAAATAGGTTTATTAAATCCTGACGCACCCATAAGCGCACCTTTAGCTTGATCAACAGAAGACATAGTTTCAGCAATAAACACATCTACATGATTAGCTTGAATTTTGCATATTCGAGAATAAATCTCAGCTGCCATGTCTGCTGAGGGGGATAATTCTGGTTGATAAGAAAATCCTTGTGGTCCTAATGATCCAGCGACTATTCCTTTTCCATTTAAATCACGTGCCTCTGTTGCTAATTGGCAAGCTAAGTTTTGTAATTTCTCAAGTTGATCAGCTAAACCATGCTTTTCCAATCGATCCGGTAAAATAGAATACGTATTCGTAGTTGCGACATCTGCACCAACCATAAAATATTCATTATGTACTGCAGTTACCATTTCAGGATTATCTAACAGCGCCTGAACAGACCATAGTGATGTTGCTTTGCCAGCACGGGCAACTAATTCTTGCCCCATACCACCATCAAGGAAAGTTATAGTCATGCACATATTCTCTCATTTTTTGGATCCCATAGTGCTTCATCATTTTGGACGATAGCTTTGCATCGTTTTCCAAATATTTCTACTTCAAGTTTTGAACCAGGAACTGCAAGATCTGAGCGTACCATACCGAGTGCTATTGATGCATTAATACGATAGCCCCAATCTCCAGATGTTGTTTCACCGACAACTTTATCTCCGTGCCAAATGCTTGACATATATGGAGCATCTGCAAAGTCTGTATCAACTATTAAGGTTACAAACCTCTTTTTAGATCCCTGTTGCTTTTCTGCTAATAATGCCGCTTTACCCGGAAAATCCTGAGGTTTATCAAATTTTATGAAACGCTCAATTCCACCTTCCAATAAAGTATAATCTGTTGATAAATCACCTTTCCAAGTTCTATAACCTTTTTCAATTCTCATAGAGTTTAGAGCATACATTCCAAATGGTTTAGCACCAGCTTCTATTACTGCTGAGAATACTTTTGGAGAGTCTTCAAAATTTGTGTGAATTTCCCAACCTAATTCTCCCGCAAACGAAATTCTGAATAGTTTTGCACTTATACCACATACAGTTGCATTTTGATGTGTAAGCCATCCTTTTGTAAGGTCAGCATCCTGTGTAATGCCTTCTAAAATTTTACGTGAGCTTGGCCCAGTTAATAATAGAGTTGAATATTTTTTTGTTACGTCAATTAATTTTAATTTACCATTTAATGGCAATACTTTTTTCAAAAATTCAAAATCGTGCCATTGCGCAACTGCAGCTGTCATTAACAAAAATTCATCTTCATCAAATCTTATAATTGTTACTTCAGTAACAATACGCCCTCTGCTATCAGCAAAGTAGCCAAGATTCATTCTGCCTATCTTAGGTAATGCACCTGAAATTTGGCTCCTTAACCATTCAGCTGCCCCATCTCCAATTAAATTATATCGAGAAAAACCAGGCATATCTAAAACACCTGCAGCGTCTCTGCATGCTTCCACTTCATCTTTTATACGTGCTGCCCAAGGCCCATTTCTTCCCCAAGATTTAGATGCTTCTTCAGATATATCATCACCATCTTTTGCAAACCAATTTGCTCGCTCCCATCCATTATACGCACCCATTTGAGCACCAAAATTAATTAATGCATCATGATTGGGGGAAAGTTTTTTATTTCTACCCGCAGGCCATTCGTGACGAGGGAAATGCATTGCATATTCATGACCATAGGTTTCCATAGCTTTTGAAAGACAGTACTCATGATCTGCAAAATCAGTATACCTTCTGGGATCTAAGGCCCACATGTCTAATTCTGTTTCACCATGCATAATCCATTCGGATAATATCTTGCCTGCTCCCCCACCTTGGGCAATTCCAAAAGTAAAAGAATGAGCTTCAAATGCATTGGGGACACCAGGCATTGGACCAACCATGGGTATCCCATCAGGTGCATAGGGAATTGGCCCATTAATATTTCGACCAATACCCGCAGTTCCCAACAAAGGTAATCGCTCCATTGCATCCTCAATATACCACTCTAATCGATCCAAATCATCTGGGTATAATTGAAAGGAAAAATCATCTGGCATCGGATCTTCTGGTGTAATCCAATGCGCTTTACAATTACGCTCATAAGGGCCAAGATTTAACCCATTTTTTTCTTGTCTTAAATAATAGGAGGAATCAACATCTCGTAGTAGTGGTACTTTACGATTATGCTCCTTGCTCCAAGCTTCTAGCTCTGCAATTGGTTCAGTTAAAAAATACTGGTGAGACATTACAACCATAGGCACAGTTCGCCCACCAAAAGGCTTGAACATTTCACCTACACGTTGAGCATAATAACCAGCACAATTAACTACAAATTCACATTTAATTTTACCTTTTTCAGTTTTGACAATCCATTCGTCACCATCGCGTTCAATCCCAGTTACTGGACAAAATCTTTCAATGCGACCACCCTCTTTTCGCGCTCCTTTTGCTAAGGCCTGCGTTAATTGGGCGGGATCTATATCTCCATCTAATGGGTCCCAAAGACCTCCATGAAGATCGTGTGTTTCGATAAACGGATGAATTTCTTTAAGCTCTTCTGGAGTACATATATCCATTTTCAGACCTTGGTAGCGTCCCATGCCTGCAACTCGTTCAAATTCTTGCATTCGTTCCTTTGAATGACCTAACCTGATAGAGCCAGTAACGTGATAATTCATTGGGTACCCAACATCTTCACCAAGGGTTCTGTACATTTCTGCAGAATATCTCTGCATATTCATAACCGCCCAAGAACCAGCAAAATTGGGAACATTACCAGCTGCATGCCATGTTGATCCTGCAGTTAGTTCGTTTTTTTCCAATAAAACGCAATCTTTCCACCCAGCTTTTGCAAGATGATAAAGTACTGAAGTACCAACAACACCTCCACCAATAATAACCACTCGAGCAGTTGTTGGAAATTCTGACATTTTATTATCCTTTTTATTCATTTTATGTTCTCACATAATTTATATTTAATTAATTATCCTAATAGATCGGTGGCGCAATAACCCAAATTACTACTGCATTCTCATCATTAGGATTAGCCCATTTAAATTGCTCACCACGTATTCTGAAACTATCACCTGGTTTTAATTCAAACATTTCATTTTCTATCCATAGATTTAAGTTACCAGACACAACGTAACCTACTTCTTGGGTAGGACGCACAACGACATTCTCTAATTTAGCATTTGGGCTAAAAACAGACCGCAAAACCTCAAAATCATCTGTTAAGTCTGGTGAAAGTAGTTCTTCTACTAGACCAATTTCTCCACCACCAATTTTTCTTCTTGCGGATTTTCGAACAATTTTACCAACCTCATTAGCTTTTGCTTCAGTGCTACCAAAAAATAACGATAATGGAACTTGAAACTCTTTTGCTAGTTGACGCAATTCATTTATTGTTGGAGATGAAATATCACGTTCTACTTGGCTTAACCATCCCACAGACCTTCCCATCTTTTCCGATAGTTCTGTTAAAGTAATTCCACGAGATTTTCGCAATGCACGTAAATCAACTCCAAGTGTTCCCGTTGTTTTAATAAAATCTACAGACAAGATTCCTATTCCTAAATGAAAATTTAACTATTTATTTCATATAAAAATGATTCTATCAATTCTTTTCACGACATCAATTGTCGTTTTTAGAAAAGTGACAGCAATTAGCTTAACTTCCATTCTGATGGTTTTATTGGATAGTATGCTTCAATCGCTGCTGTTGCGATTACATGTGAAGTATTATTCATCGGGTCAGCTATGTTTTGCCCCCCCCTGACTGCAGTTACAACAGCTAATCCTCTAGGTAATGTAGCTGCAACTGCCTCGCAGTCTACCTTTTCAGGCTCGTTAACACCCACAGTTACTTTTACCTGCATTTTATTTGAATCAAGATTTAATGATTTGAAAATACTTAAGGTTGAATGCCTAAATGCATCTTCAACTGCACGCTTTGCAGCTTTGGTATAATCCATACCATACAAATCATTTCCCATTCCCATTTCTATAATTAATCTATGCATTTGATGCCTCCATATCATAAGAAACAATAACTGCAGCATTAGCAATTACAGTAGTGCCACCCTCAACTTTTCTTATATCAAGCCCTCCAAAAACAGCTTTAAAAGAGCCCTTTCCATAAGGTAAAATATTTTTCAATTCTTCCAAGTCAACATTTTCTGGTCGCTGAACTGCGATTTCAACATCAATAATCATATCAGACTTATCAAAACCAAATGCATCACTCATACTTAATGAGTTATGCCACAATGCATCCTTAAGGGCACTAATTGCAGCTTTTGTATAATCTATTCTTCGTAAAGACGTACCCATACCAAATTCAACAGCTACTCTAGTTTTTGCCATTATTAGGTTCCTTAAAGTTCATGCAGTTTTTCTAGTAAATATCCAATTATCGTTATCAGATAATTCTGGCTGGAAGTTGTATCCATCTGTATTGAAGTTTTTTAAATCTTCTGGCTTTTGTACATTATTTTTTATCATGAAACGCGCCATCGCACCCCGAGCTTTTTTTGCAAAGAAACCGATCATTTTAAGCTCTCCACTACGATCTTCTTTAAAACTTGGCGTAATAATTCTGCTTTTCATATTTTTACCTACAGCTTTAAAATATTCATTTGACGCTAAATTAATTACTGCTCCATCAGAAACTAAATCTAATTCATTGCCAATACGATCACCCCAATAAGCATATAAAGTATTGCCCGAATTAGTAGCAATTTTCCGTCCCATTTCTAATCTATAGGGTTGAATTCGATCTAATGGTCGCAATACACCATATAATCCTGATAATATCCGCAGATGGTCTTGAGCATAGCTTAACTCTTGCGATGTAAGGCTGCCAGCGTCCAAGCCTGTGTATGTGTCACCAGAAAATGCAAGTGCGGCTTGTTTTGTTTCATAATCTTCTGGTTTATTAGAAAATGATTGAAATCTTTTTTGATTCAAAATTGCAAGATCTTCTGAAATTTTCATAAGATTTTTTAATTCTGTGACAGATAATTTTCTAGCAATTTCAGCTAAATAATTAGCATCATTTTGGAATTTAGGTGTACTATCTTTTACATCTAAAACTTTCTCAAAATTTAATTTTTTTGCCGGTGAAATAACAGAAAGCATTTTATTTTTTCCTTTACTACTGAACTAAACATAGCAGTCTTCAACAAGTAGCCAAGTTTAATCTAATAATATTTTTAAAAAAGCCACGCCAAATCTCTCAGTCTTTTGTTTACCTAATAATCTTTCCACAGCTTCCATTGCACGTGGCTTTGAGGATGCAAGCTTTGCTAATATACTTGCAGAACACACCAAAGGTTTATCATGGCCATGTGGACCATGCATTAATTCTAATTGGATAGCCTGCAGTTTATCAAATATTTTACCAGCGTCTTTGCCTGCCAATCGGCGCCTTGAAGGATGTTGCTCTAAAAACTCATCGTTTATTACTTCCAAGAATGCCTTCCCATATCTCTCTAATTTTACAGATCCTACACCTGATAAATTTGAAAATTCATCTAAGTTTGATGGTCTTGTTTTTGCCATCTCCATCAATACTGCATCTGCAAAAACAACATACGCAGGCGCATTAAGGGCTTCTGCAAGAGATCTTCTTTTTGAGCGCAACGCTGAAAATAATGTTTCATCTTCTTCTGCAACCAGTGATTTAACTTTTGCCTTACGGGTTTCTTTAATTATTGTGTCTTTGCGCAACTCAATTGTTTGTTCGTTTCGCAAAATAGGGCGCGCCATCTCAGTCATTCTAAAAGCACCGAAACGTTCAATATCTGGTCTAACCAAATCATAACCCATCATTTGTCGAAAAACCCCTTGCCATTCAGACTTTGAGTAATCCTGTCCAATACCAAATGTTGGTAATTTATCATGCCCATTTTGTTTTATCTTATCTGTCGACTTTCCACGTAAAATATCAATTAAATAGCCAGCTCCAAACCTCTCTTCAGTTCTTAAAATAGCTGAAAGAGCCATCCTTACATGTTTAGTGCCATCAAACAATAATGGCGGTGTATCGCATAAATCACAATTATTACATGTTTGAATATCATCGCCAAAATATCTCAACAGCACTCTACGTCGACATCGCCGCGCTTCAGCTAGTCCCAGTAAGGAGTTTAATCTACCATGGTCTGCTTTTTTACGATCATTTGATGCTAACCCTTCGTCAATTTGAGATCGGCGTAATCTAATATCATCCGCACCATAAAGCGTCATTGTTTCTGCCGCCTCACCGTCGCGCCCCGCGCGCCCTATTTCTTGATAATAACTTTCAATAGACTTTGGTAAATCTGCATGAATGACGTATCGAATATCTGGTTTATCAATTCCCATTCCAAACGCAATGGTTGCTACAACTATTAATCCATCTTCAAGTTGGAATCGTCGTTCTGATATTCGACGATCTTCAGCATCCATTCCAGCATGATAATGTATCGCTTCATGTCCAGCCGTTCTCAATGCTTGTGCTATCGTTTCGCACTTTGCTCTTGATCCACAATAAATAATGCCAGATTGTCCCTTTCGCCTTTCAACGAAATTTATAACTTGTTGCCTAGGTGAATTTTTAACTGAAAAAGATAAGTGAATATTAGGGCGGTCAAATCCTTGAAGAAAAACTTCTGGTTTCTTTAATTCAAACAAACGATCCTTGATTTCAGTTTGTGTTTCGGGATCAGCAGTTGCCGTAAAAGCTGCTAATGGAACATTTAATAGTTTTCTTAATTCTCCAATTCGCAAGTAATCTGGTCTAAAATCATGTCCCCATTGCGATACACAATGAGCTTCATCAACTGCTATAAAGCTAATCGGAAGATTAGATAGCATTCTTTGTGTTCCTAAATTTGCTAACCTTTCTGGTGCAATATATAACAACTTTAGTTTACCGTTTTCTAAAGCATTAAAAACTTCTTCAGTTTCATCGTCTGTATTTCCACTTGTTAATGCACCTGCATTTACACCGAGTGCTTTTAATGCTGAAACTTGGTCCCTCATTAATGCAATTAATGGAGAAACAACCAGAACTGTCCCATTTAATTTTATCCCAGGCAGTTGAAAACATAACGACTTACCACCCCCTGTCGGCATGATAGCCAACACGTCTTTACCTGCTATTATTGCATTTACGATTTCAGATTGCCCATCACGATATTGATCATGTCCAAAGACTGATTTTAATAGATCTTTTGGCATCTGGATCCTGTTCGTGAATTACAAAAATAATAAATCACACAAAGAGATTCTGGGAACAAGTGTATTTTATCATTTAATGTTAAAATTAACTATTCTGGCTTTTTTCCATAATATGAATCCATGTGTCACCATACTTTCGGCAATCTAAAATTGAAAAGCCAATTGGAGCAATTTTTTGTGAGTTTTCCTCCCAAACACAAATTGCATCGTCAGAAAGCCAATCACTTTTTAAAAATGCTAACAATGCTTTTTCACCAAGATTTTTTCCATATGGAGGATCTAAAAAAATTAAATCATATTTTATTTCATTTTTTTGAATGTGTTTAGTTGCATCACATTTAATCAACTTTGCATATTTTTCTACATTTAAAATATCGATATTTTCACGGATTAAGGAACACGATTTTGCTCCATCTTCAATGAACAAGACACAAGAAGCCCCACGTGATAAAGCTTCAAGACCTAAAGCACCAGTACCTGCAAACAAATCTAATACACTAGCGTCTTGAACTAAGTTACCATATCCACCATTTATTAATAAATTAAAGATACTTTCACGAACTCTATCTGCGGTCGGCCGTAACTGTGCTAAAATATCACCCTTGCCCACATTCGCCAATACAGTCCCACGGTATTTGCCACCAATAATTCTCATCACAAAAGAGATTTTAAATCGGCAGAAGTGTCTTTAACTAAATCTTTTCCTGGACTACGCCCAGCTTCGATAAGTCGCTTTCCTATCATGTATGCTCTTGGATCATTCATAGCATCAACCGCAAGCAGTTCGGTATCTTTATAATACCAAAAAGAAATACTAGGGTTTGCGCCCCTGGTTACGACATCATTAAATCCGCTATTAAGACCAGCGATTTGTAACTTTACATCAAATTGATCTGACCAAAACCATGGCTTTGCTCTGTATTCTAAATTTCCACCCATAATATTTAAAGCAAGTAATTCTGCTTGATCAATTGCATTTGGAACGCTCTCCAATCGAATTCTAGTATCTCTATATGGAAACGATGCACAATCTCCCGCTGCCCAAATAGAGCTTATTGATGTTCTTCCAGTTGCATCTGTTTTGATACCATTATCTAATTCACACCCTGCCATTTTAGCCAAGTTTGTTGATGGAGATATTCCAATACCAACAATCACAAAATCAACTTCTAAATTTGATCCATCTGTTAATTCGACTACTTCTACGCAATCATTACCTTTCAGTTTTTTTACACCAACATTTTCTCGAATAACTACGCCATTATTTGTATGTAAATTTCGAAAATAATCAGAAGTTTCAGAACTGGCTACACGCTGAAGAATGCGCTCCCCCATTTCAACCAAAGTAACCCTCAAACCAAGCTTAGAGGCGACTGCAGCAGCTTCCAAACCAATATAGCCACCACCTATTATAAGAACATGTTTATTTATTATAAATTCTGAAACTATACTATCAACATCGGATAAGTTTCTGACAACGTATACACCTCCTAGATTACCACCAATTTGAGGAGGTAAGTAGTTTGGCGTTGATCCTGTAGTAAAAATCAATTCGTCATAATTAATAATTTCTTTTCCAACAGTGATTGTCTTTTGCACTGAGTCAACCGCCGTTACGTCTTCACCTAATTTTAAATTAATTTCATAATCATTGTAGAAACTTAGTGGACGTAAATATAATCTTTCAACATCCATTTCACCTAATAGGTATTTTTTTGAAAGTGGTGGGCGCTGATATGGCGGTACTGGTTCATTTCCAATTAATGTTATTGAACCATCAAATTGTAAATTTCTCAATTTTGAAACAACAGAAAAGCCTGCTTGGCCTGCACCTACTACTACTATATGTTTCATATAAAATAATTCCGATCAAATATATAACAAAATTTATTTAGCACTATACATTTAACTATTAGTCAAAAATAAATTGGCCGTATATATAATTAGTAAATTTACTACCAAAAAAAAAATTTAAGTATACATATACTCTCATACAAACAAAGGACTGGATATGAAAATTTCTGTTGGAGATACTCTACCTAATGCAACATTTCAAAGCATGGGAGATGATGGTCCTCTCGCGCACGATATAAAAGATTTAACTGCAGGTAAAAAAATAGTCATCTTTGGTCTCCCAGGTGCTTATACAAATACATGTTCAACCGCTCACATGCCAAGCTTTGTAAGAAATGCTGAAACAATCCGAGCAAATGGCGTGGATGCAATTTATTGCTTGGCAGTAAATGATGTGCATGTAATGAAATCTTGGGCCAAAGACATGGGAGCAGATGTTGCCCAAATTGGAATGTTGTCCGACAGTGACGGCTCTTATACAAAAGAAATTGGGTTTGATTTTACTGTACCAGCTGTTGGGTTTATTGGAAGATCTCAAAGATATTCTATGATCATAGAAAATGGTGTGATTACTTCATTAAATGAAGAGATTGAAAGAACAACCTGCGATATCTCAGGTGGAGAGACCATACTTGATCAATTATAATTATTTAAAATAATTTACTAATTATTTTTTTGGATATCCATCTTTTTAGCAAGAGCCAAATCTAATTTAGTCAAACCATTAGCACTGTGTGTAGTAAGAGTTACCTCCACAGTGTTATAAACATTAACCCATTCAGGATGGTGGTCTATTTTTTCAGCGATTATTGCAATTGAAGACATCCAACCAAAAGCGCGGATAAAAGATTTAAATTTAAATTTTTTATATATAGCATCTCTGTTTTCAACCATCTCCCAACCACTTTTAAGTAACACTGACAATTCATCATTACGCTCTGTTTGTGTTAGAATAGCCGGCATTTAGTCCTCCAATATTTTACGAAATGGTCCATAGTCAGTTAATATTTCTATGTCCTCACCTACAGCTTTTCTCTCTGCAATTAAATATTCTGCAACAGCATTTTCAAAACTTTTATTTTCAAACCAGTGAAGCGAATACGTTGGTGTAGGCAAATACCCTCGTGCTAATTTATGTTCACCTTGGGCACCAGCTTCAACTCTAGAAAGGTTATTTTCAATAGCAAAATCAATAGCAAGGTAATAACAGACTTCAAAATGTAAACATGGGTAACTCTCAATACATCCCCAATAACGCCCAAAAAGTGTATCTCGGCCAATAAAATTTAATGCTCCAGCTATCCATTGTCCATCTTTTTGGCATAAGAAAAGTACTATATCGTCACGTAAATTTTTATGTGCGTAATCAAAGAATTCTCTGGTTAAATAAGGAGTTCCCCATTTTCGATTACCTGTATCAATATAAAAATTCCAAAATGCTTCCCAGTGCTCATGTTTAATTTCTTCTCCAGTAAATTGATGAAATGTTCCACCAAAGTTTGCAGCAACTCTTCGTTCTTTTTTTATATTTTTTCTTTTACGTGAAGATAAATTCATTAAAAATTCATCAAAATTTTTATAACTTTGATTTTCCCAATGAAACTGTTGTCCAATTCTTTGCAATAATCCTAGTTCTTCACCTGCTTTAAACTCTTCAGCTGAACAAAAAGTTATATGAGCAGATGACCATTTTTGTTGGCTAACTATAATTTTCAACCCCTCTAGAAGAGCAGATTGAGCAATATCATGAAACTCAATAAGAGTAAGGAATCTGCGCCCTGTCACAGGAGTAAAAGGTATAGATACCTGTAATTTTGGATAATATTTCCCACCAGAATTTTCATATGCATGAGCCCAATTATGATCAAAGATATACTCTCCTTGTGAGTGACCTTTTGCAAAACTGGGCATCACACCAATTATCTTTTTGTTATATTTAGCTACAATATACTGAGGCACCCAGCCAGTACCTGCCCCAATTGATTTACTATCTTCAAGTCCTTTTAGGAATCTATAAGTTACAAATGGATCAACAGGCCTACTCCCTGCATCGCTACTTGAAGCACATGCATCCCAATCAAATTCACCAATGTCAGATATTTTTCCAACAACTGTTAGTTCAACCCGATCTTCATCAATCATTATAGGCCATCAGGTAAATAGTTTTCAAAGGTTACAGAATCTGCAACTTTTCGGGCTTCAATGTCCTGACTTTGAGACCGCACTGTCCAGCAAAATATTGTTGCTCCAGCTGTTTTTAAATCGCTAACAACATCAGAGTTTAAGTCCAAATGGTCATGAGATATGAAGGTTGCACCAGACATTGAATAATCAGATATCTTTGTTAATTCATCACAGCGCGATTTAGAGACATTAGGCCATTCATTTTCTTTAAAAATTTCAGTTATTAATCCACGGGGTATATTCGGCGAAAGCTTTGCACATTTCTTGATCATAAATGGGTTAAAAGACATAATAGCAACTGCACCATGATACTTATCTAAAACTTTACATACCGCATTCTCAAATACAGATGGATTATTGCCAAGAGCGCCATCTTGATCTTTCAGTTCTATTAGAACAGGTACTCTACCATCAACATATGACATAAATGTATCAAATCGTGGGATGCCCTTTTTTCCACCTTTTAATATAATTTTTTCTAACTCAGCAGCACTCCTATCAGAAATTAAACCCACCTCATCTGTCACTCGATCTAATTTATAATCATGGAAAACAACAGGTATTCCGTCGTGAGATAACTGAAGGTCAATTTCAATTGCAAATCCTTGAGATATTGCAGCTTCCAGCCCCTCCCATGAATTCTCGGGTATACCTAATTTAACATTGTGCAATGTTCTGTGAGCAATTGGCCCACTAATAAAAGGAGTTAATAAATTCATTTAATCTGAAAAATACCCTCAACCTCAACAGCGACTCCTAAAGGTAAACTTGATGAACCAACTGCGGCACGTGCATGCTTTCCTGCCTCGCCAAATACTGCTACCATTAAATCAGATGCCCCATTAATAACTTTAGGGTGATCTTCAAAATCAGATGTGCAATTAACAAAACCACCGAGCTTTACAACTTGAACTAACCGATCCAAATCTCCGCCACATGCTGACTTAAGTTGAGCAATCAAATTAATACCACATGTTTTAGCCGCGAGTTGGCCCTCTTCTACTGAAAAATTTTTACCTAATTTTCCATTAATTCTACCATTTGCATCTCCTGAAATTTGTCCAGAAATGTAGACCATATCTCCAACAATAACATATGGAACGTAATTAGCAGCAGGTGCTGGTGCATCTGGAAGTGATATACCAAGACTTAATAATTTATTTTCATAATTTTGTGACACATTAATTCCTTCAAGTTTGATCTGAAACTTTAATATTTTTTTCCATATACACAATATTAACTATAATAAAAAAAATTATTTGTAAAAATATCAATTACAGTATCATAAAAGTATCAATATGATGTAATTATAACATAATTAAGTTTTTAATTTACCTTATTAAGTTTGCATTCTAGACTTCAATTATGAGATATATTAATGAATATTAATACTAATTTAGGTTAAAAGTATGCAATTTAAATCTGAGAATATAATAAAAGCCATTTTATTAATTTCATTCGGCTTTATCTTTACTGCGTGCACACAATCAGACCCAAATGGGTTTTATGATCCTTTAGAAAAAATAAATCGTAAAACACATTCGTTCAATAAATCATTAGATAAAATTCTTCTGCGCCCCGCAAGTAAAGTTTATGGTGTAGTAGTAAGTGATTTTGCAGATATTTTAATTAATAATTTTACAAATAATCTTTCAGAACCATCGAATGCAGCCAACCATTTATTACAAGGAAAAGTGAAAAAATCTTCAAACTCAACTGCACGGTTTTTAGTCAATACTACAATTGGAATTGGTGGCATCACTGATCCTGCATCAAGATTAGGACTTTCTTCAAGTGAAAGTGATTTTGGTAAAACTCTACATGCTTGGGGATTTAATGAAGGTGCTTATGTCGAATTACCGTTTTATGCAGCTTCAACCGTACGCGACACAACAGGCATTGTTGTTGATTTTATGATGGATCCAATTAATTCAATTATTCCGTCAAAATACAAACCACATACACAAGGTGCTAAGCTTATTGAATTAGCTGGAGATCGAAATGAATATGGCGAGATCATAGATAATATGTTGTATAAAAACGAAGACAGTTATGCCTCACAAAGATTATATTACCTTCAAAGCCGGCGTTTTGATTTAAATAATAATACAATTTCAGATGATGACTTAGGCAACCCTTATGAAGATGAATAAGAATATTACACGTCGGTATGCATTAGGAGCTTTGGTTGCTACTATTAGTTTTTTTCCGTCTTCAATATTAGCATTTAGTAAATCAGACGCAGAAGCGTTAATAAAAAATCTTACTGTTGATGTTTTAAGCGCAGTTAATGAACAAAATTCTGAAGAATTAATGTTTACTAAATTCGAAACGCTTTTTTCAAAATATGCTGACGTTCCATTAATCGCTAGAAAAGCACTTGGTCCAAAATGGCGTGAAGCATCTAAATCACAAAGGACTGCATATGTCTCAGCATTTAGAGGCTATATGGCAAGATATTATGGCAAACGATTTGAAGATTTTTTAGGTTCAAAAATTATTGTTTTAAATTCACGAAAAACTTCGGGTGGCTTTTTAGTTAACAGTGACATTGTTTTAACTGATGGATCTAGCTATCAAGCTCAATGGCATGTGATTGATGCTAGGGGTAAATTCTTAATGTACAACTTATTTCTTGAAGGCGTGAGTGTATTATCTGATGTTAGAGTTCAGATTGGCTCCATGCTTGATAAAAGAGGTGGCTCAATAGATAAGTTAACTGCATATTTAAATACAGCAGCATAATGTTCATTGAATTCATTTAGTTAAACAAATTCTGCAACCGTAATATAAAATTACTGCCTGAGCTTTCTTTAACTTTATTACCTAATCCTTTAAATATACCATTAATAAATTTTGTACTATTTTTTGAATTTAATTCACTAATAAGCTTATCCTCATTTATAACTATAGGTTTTAATACTTTATTTTCATGAATGCGGAGCATAACTTCACGCCATATTTCTGCAGGCATCCCTCCACCAGTTACACCAGTTAATTTACGATTATCGTCATAACCCATCCATACTCCTACAACGTAATCAGCTGTAAAGCCTATAAACCATGCATCTCTTGCACCTTGTGTTGTTCCAGTTTTTCCCGCTGCCGGTCTATCTCCTAAATTTGCTCTTAAACCAGTGCCTGACTTAATTACCTGTTTCATCATGAAGGTTAATTGATTTGCTGCATTCTCATTAATAACACGTAATGAATTACTAGCGTCATGCTCCAATAAACTTTCATTATCTCCCTGTATTGTAATGCTAGATAATCCAAATGGAATTGATGACATACCCTTGTTCAAAATTCCTGCATAAGCACCTGTCATTTCTAGTAAAGTACTCTCAGCTGTACCCAGTGCCATTGACGGAACTAATGGAATATTGGATTTGATGCCAAAGTCATTTGCAATAGCCTTAACACGAGATTTTCCAATTTCTTCACTTATTTTTATTGCAACAGTGTTTGTTGATTTAGCTAAAGCCTCAGTGAGGTTTACTTCGCCATCAAATGTACGACTATAATTTTGAGGCTCATAAGTTCCATCAATAACTTCTATAGTAATAGGCTCATCGGTTACTATACTATTATATTGAAATCCATTTTCTAATGCCGCTGCATAAACCATTGGTTTAAATGCTGACCCAGTTTGTCTCAACGCCTGTGTTGCCCGATTAAAAGATCCTGCTAGACCAGTTTTTCGTCCACCTACCATTGCACGAACTGCACCATTAGGTGACATCACCACTATCCCAGCCTGGACGTCTGAACCTTGCTTTAAGTTTTGAAATACTGAGTCTAAAGCACCCTCTGCAGCCAATTGAGCACCTTTATCAAATGTTGTTTTGATTATTACATCAGCATTTGCATCTTTGATTATAAACTCTGGTGCTGAACCAAGTACCCAATCCGCAAAATACCCACCAACCATATCAGCTGCTGTTTGAGATAATTTTGCAGGGTTATTCTTAGCTCTAATTGCTTGTGCTTGGGTTAAGTAACCCTGATCCTTCATCAAACCTACAATCAAATTTCCACGTGATTGAGCGCGATCTAAATTTCTAATTGGATTAGCTGCAGAAGGTGCCTTTAACAATCCTGCAAGCATGGCAGCTTGCGCTGGAGACACATCTCTTGCTGATTTACTAAAATATCTTTGACTAGCAGCTTCAAAACCATAGGCCCCAGATCCAAGAAATGCACGATTGAGGTAAATACTAAAAATTTCATCCTTAGTATACTTTAATTCCATCGCCATAGACATGGGCACTTCTTTTAGCTTTCTCTCAAAATTACCCTTTTTTTCAAAATATATTCGTTTTGCTAATTGTTGGGTAATTGTTGAACCACCATTACCCTGCCAAGGCTTGCGCCCTTCTCGCAGGTTTATACGAATTGCCCCCAATATACCTCTAGGGCTAACTCCCCAATGAGTATAAAATCTCTTATCTTCAGTAGCAATAATTGCATTTTTTAAATACGGTGAAACCGTTGAAGATGAAACTTTTCCACCAAATTGATCTCCACGCCATGCAAATACATTACCTTTTGCATCCAACATAGTAACGGAACCCCTTAGTCTATCATCCATCAATAGTTTAGCTTCAGGGAGTATACTGAAGTAATATAAGACTGATGAACCCAAGATTAGAAATAAGACAACAGAGACCCTAAGAATAATCCAAAAAAGTAATTGAAATATAAAATTTAAAATACTTCTTATAATATGTGAAATAAAATCTTTAATATTAGTTATTAAGGATTTCTTTTTATCAAACTTATATTTCTTATTTTTATTATCATTCGAAATAGACAGTTTTATCTTTTTTGCCTTGGCATGATTTCGGTTTGGAGCAACCAATATATTGCGATTTCTTGGCTTCTTAACCATATTTGATTCTGCCTTCTCGCAATTCATGAACTGAAAGTAACTCTATTTAACTAATTTGTAGAGTATAGTTATTGTATTATTTATAATAAATATGATTAAAATTTAATCAATTTATTATCTGTGATTAAATCTTATGCATTATTATCAAAATTTAGTATTTTATTGCCTCTCTTTCATTGAGGTTTTTGTCATTTCTCTTTTTTTTAAGTCCATGTGCATACCCAATGTGTGCTCAAAGCGAGGAAAATATGAAATTAATTATTGCAACTATTAAACCCTTCAAACTTGAGGAAGTACGCATTGCACTTACGGAATCAGGTGTAACAGGAATGATGGTAACAGAAATAAAAGGTTATGGCACTCAATCGGGCCATACAGAAATATATCGTGGCGCAGAATATGCTGTGAACTTTGTTCCAAAGATCAGATTAGATATTGTCGTATCAGATGCGGAAGCTGATGGAGTTGTCTCCACAATTGAAAACACAGCTAAAACTGGAAAAATCGGTGACGGAAAAATCTTTGTACTAGACGTAGATCAAGCTGTTCGAGTTCGAACAGGCGAAACAGGCGACGATGCTGTTTAATAGACATCCAAAGGAAACTATAATGAAACTTAAAACACTTATACCCGCATTTGGTGCATATATGATTGCCTCAACTGTACAAGCACAAGAAACTGCAATTGCAGTTCCTACAGACACAGTCTTTATTCTTAACTCTCTATTATTTCTTATAGGCGGTTTTTTAGTATTTTGGATGGCAGCCGGATTCTCTATGTTAGAAGCCGGCCTTGTTCGTTCTAAAAATGTAACAATGCAACTTACAAAAAATATGGGATTATTTGGATTTGCCTGCTTTGCTTATTATCTTGTTGGTTATAATCTCATGTATCCTTTGGGAACTTGGGCAACAGAAGGCGTAATATCAGGCATATGGGGACCGGCAGTACTTGAGGCTGTTGGTGTTGATGCTGCTGGAGCAGATGACTATTCATATGCATCAACTGGATCAGATTTCTTCTTTCAATTAATGTTCTGCGCAGCAACAGCATCAATCGTTTCTGGCGCGTTGGCCGAACGTATCAAATTATGGCCATTCCTAGTATTTACAGTAATTTTAACAGGTCTAATTTATCCATTACAAGCTTCCTGGAAATGGGGCGGCGGCTTCTTAGATGCAATGGGATTTTTAGATTTTGCTGGTTCAACAGTTGTACACTCCGTTGGTGGTTGGGCTGCTTTAGCAGGCGCACTGATCCTTGGCCCACGTATTGGAAAATATACTAAAGAAGGTAAAACTGTACCCTTCATGGCTTCAAATCTTCCTTTAGCAACATTAGGAACATTTATTCTATGGATGGGCTGGTTTGGATTTAATGGTGGATCACAATTAGCGATGGGATCTATTGGCGATGTAGCTGATATTTCAAGAATATTCGCAAATACAAACGCTGCAGCTGCAGCAGGATCGATCGCTGCATTAATACTCACACAATTACTCTATAAAAAACCAGATTTAACTATGGTGTTAAACGGCGCTCTAGCTGGCCTAGTAGCAATCACAGCTGAACCTTTAACGCCCACACTTGGTTCAGCATCAATTATTGGTGCTATTGGTGGTGTTATCGTTGTATTCGGTGTGCCATTGTTAGACAAATTGAAAATTGATGATGTAGTAGGTGCTATTCCAGTTCACTTATTCGCAGGCATATGGGGTACAATTGCTGTTGTATTTACAAATAGTGATGCATCACTATCAACTCAGTTATATTCAATTATAGTCGTTGGTCTATTTACATTTATTGCATCAGCAATTCTTTGGTATATTCTGAAATCTGTTTCAGGAATTCGTGTAAGCGAAGAAGATGAAATAACAGGATTGGATATATCTGAATTAGGTATGCCAGCTTATGATATTGTAAAGTAACCTCCCACCTAGATATATATCTAGACTTTAAACTGGCCCAACTGGGCCAGTTTTTTATTGCTTTTATCTTAAATTTGTAATCACTGATTATATGGAGATTACAAAATGAAAAATTTGAACTTTTTAAGTGAACGTAAGGATTTAGCTGCAGCCTTTCGCTGGACAGCAAGATTAAATATGCACGAAGCTGTGGCTAATCATTTTTCTTTAGCAATAAATACTGATGGCTCAGAATTTCTGATAAATCCAAACCAAATGCATTTTTCAAAAATTAAGGCAAGTGACCTATTGGTAATAGATGCCAATGATCCAGAAACACTAGAAGGACCAAATGCTCCTGATATCACTGCCTGGGGTCTACATAGTGCAATTCATCGTCACTGCCCACATGCAAGATGTGCAATGCATGTACACCCTATGTTTTCAACAGTTTTAGCAAGTTTAGCTGACAGTCGCCTACTACCTATCGATCAGAATACTGCAACATTCTTTAATCGTTATGTAATAGATGATAGTTATGGCGGGTTGGCTCTAGAAGAAGAAGGAGAACGTTGTGCCCAATTACTTCAAGATCCTAAAAAAACTGTAATGATTATGGGTAATCATGGGATCATGGTTATTGGGAAATCAGTAGCAGAAACATTTAACCGAATGTATTATTTTGAGCGAGCTGCTGAAACATACATACGGGCTTTGCAAACTGGCCAGAAACTCCGCATATTGTCCGACACAATTGCGGAAAAAACAGCTTCTGAGGTTGATCAATACCCAGAACAATCTGATAGGCACTTAGCTGAATTAAAAGAAATCCTTGATTCTGAGCATTCTGATTATTCTTTCTAAAACTTAATCCACTCAAAGTCAGGAGTTTTAATTTATGCAACAAAGCGAAAATATCCGAGGTGCAATCTACATGTGCCTTTCTATGGTGGGCTTTGTTTTTAATGATGCAGTCATAAAATATGCCTCAACTGATATTGGCATATATCAATCTATTTTTGTTAGAGGTTGTTTTGCAGTCATTATCATTGGCGCAGCATGTTTTTATAGTGGAGCATTCAAAAATATCCCAGGAAAATTAGACCACAAATTTATTTTTTGGAGAACACTTGCTGAAATATTCGCTACAGTTTCATTTCTTACTGCACTGTTCTATCTTCCCATTGCAAATATAACCGCAATACTTCAGGCCCTGCCGTTAACAGTTACTCTTGCAGCCAGCTGGTTCTTAGGAGAAAAAATTGGATGGAGGCGTGGTATTGCTATTTTAATTGGCTTTTTTGGTGTCCTACTTATAATTCAACCAGGTACTGACGAATTCAATATTTATTCAATTCTTGGAGTAGTATGTGTAGTATTTGTAACTCTTCGCGATTTAGTTGTTCGTAAATTTAGCACTAATATATCGACATTATATGTAGCCTTTATAACTGCGGCTGCAATTGCTTTGGTTGGGGGGTTTTTAACTTTTGTTTATGAAGGTTGGACACCTATGAAACTTAACGAAATAATCTTATTATTCATTGCAAGCAGTTTAATATTTGTAGGATACTTTTTTGCAATATCAGCGATGAGGGCTGGTCAAGTAAGTTTTGTATCCCCATTTAGATATACGATTATCATCTGGGCTATCATACTTGGATATTTTATTTGGGGAGATATTCCAAACAATTTAACATTAATTGGAATATCCATTGTTATAGGTATGGGTATATTCACCTTTTGGCGTGAAGCACGGATACAGAAAAAATAACTTCTAAATTTACTTAGAAATCAAGATTCTCAACTGATAATGCATTCTGCTGAATGAACTCGCGGCGTGGCTCAACAACATCACCCATAAGCTTAGTGAATAAATCATCAGCATCTGCTAAATCCTCGACCTTAACTTGCAAGAATATCCTTGCCTCAGGATCAAGCGTTGTTTCCCACAACTGACCTGGGTTCATCTCACCAAGTCCCTTGTAGCGCTGTAGGCTAAGGCCCTTCTCACCTTCAGAATTTACAATATTTAACAAATCAGATGGTGCATTAATCGTCGTAATCTTTTCTTTTCGTGTAAATTTTGACGGTTCTGAATAAACTTCCTGAAGACTATTTGTCATACTCGACAATTTACGAGCTTCATTTGATTTTAAACATTTTCCATCTAATGTTTGCACTTCTTCTACACCTCGTAATATACGGCTGAACCTTAACCCATCATCTTGAGTTGGCCGCCCTGACCAACCTCGCTCATATTCTGTTGAGACTAAATCTAGTCGTGTTGCAACTGCGTCAGCTGCTGCTTGGGGGTTAGACAGCACTTGGTCAATATTTAGAGCTCCTGCAATTGCAGCTTGCTCTAAAATATGATGACTATAATGCGTTGGAAATGCATTAAGTATAGTTCGCGACTGACGTGCTTCGTCAATTACGCGTGCTAAGTCTGGGCCCGCCATAGCAGAGCCACCACCTAAGGTAAGTGTAGCTCCTTCAATTCCTTGCTCTGCTAAGAAATCCTCAAGTGATACCTGGTCTTTTAGATAGACTTCAGATTTGCCACGCGCAACTTTGTAAAGCGGTGGCTGAGCAATATACAAATAGCCGCCCTCAATAAGGTGGGATCCTCTAGAGTCGACCTGCA
>JGI24921J38492_100760_pt1 | contig 34207 bp, 29 predicted proteins | sample LinPFosmplate9_FD_38492 | JGI IMG/M metagenome (IMG submission 38492)
GAGCTCGGTACCCGGGGATCCCACACTCCAAATCTAAAAGAAGACGGAATCTATCCTATAAGACACGATCGTTGGCAATGGGATTTAAAGGAAAGAGAATTTTGGCTTTATATTTTCCTTATGTTTATCCTTCCATTATTATTATTTGGAGGGATAGTATATTTCATCATACGTGGAATTAAAGATTCTGAATATTCAGATAAAATTAGACAGAAAAGGATGATTATGTGGGTATGTAGTATTGGATATTTTTGCATTATCACTTTTACTATTCTGACATTCTATGCATTTAAGTCTGCATGGAATGGGGATGGTGAGCCGTTGAGCTTTCTCGATGGGATAAGTATTTGGCCTGCTCTATTAATTCAACTGTTCTGTGGCTTTCTTGCTATTTTTCTGTTTTTGCATTCTGTTCAGAGTCTGTTTCATAATAATGAAGAGATTAACAAAATGTTTGAGAAAGAAGAGAAGGAACAAGTCAGAATAAAAAATAGGTCTTTTATCAAAATTTATGACTATTGGAAAGGTTGTTGTGAAGGTGAAGATTCAAGTTATAAATATATATGCATTCTTGGGTTTGCTTTTATATATTTATGTGCAGGTACTGCATTTGTCCTACTCTGTAGTGATCTATTAATTCCGTACAGAGACGTCATCAGTTTGCGTGCAGAAGGATGTATTCTGCCATTCAGTCTGTTTTCTATAATAGCCTTTGATTTTTTTGTGATATTCTCTGCAATAAGTTATCGTAAATTTTTCAATAAAATAATTAATTATAAAAGTCACTGGGAGTTTCCAGAGATTCAAAGTACTTATTGTTCTATAGATAGTTTTATAGGTAAAACATGCACGGATAATAGTGAAGATTGTCGCAATAGACAAGAGCAAATTATTACATGCCTGTCTGATTATGATAAGCATTTGACTGATCACATTCTATTTCATCGTTTAATTATCCAAGTTATCGCTAAGAAAACAAAAGCTATTGGGAAAATTATTATTTATCCGTTTATGGTTTTTGCACTACTGTTGTTTTCGCACAACAAATATTTTGACAATTTGAACTGGACACCGCCATTAATAGTAGCGATAGGCTTGATAGTATTTATTACACTTTTTTTCTCGTTTAGACTCTTTTTTACTGCTAATATTGCTCGTAAAAAATCGCTTGTGCATTTAACAGATGAACGATTTCATTTAATGAGTACTCAAGTACCTGCCATGCAGGTTACTTCCGATCCAAAATTTATTAACGATGAAATATCAAAACTTATTGAACAAAAGTTAAAGTACCTGGATTATATTATTGAAGATATACATGATATGAAAGATGGCGCTTTTGCTCCATTAGCAAAAAATCCAATTTTAATTGCTGTCTTAGCACCATTAGGAGGAATGGGATCTTTTGCAATGCTTCAATATCTGCCTCAATTAGTAAACAAGTAGTCTTTTGTTTATGACATCAATACTCAAGTAACTATATACAAAGCGTGATTCGCTGTTGTGTCATAGTTATTGATATTTGTACGATCATTCGACTTACTTCTGAGACAATGTTGCCTTGCGCGTACATCTTGTTTCGATTCTCTGAAGATTGCTCTATTTTATTATTGCTTCTCTGATTGAACAGAATCTCCTTGTGTAATTTGTTTTTATTATAGTGGCTGTACAGATCTTCGAGTGAACCATTCCTCTTCGCATCCCAGATTGATTTTGACGCTTTGCTATATTCCTTATAATATTCGGGGTGTCTTTTACTAATGCGTGATGAGAGATCCTTCTCTTCCATAATAAGCTTGTAGGCAAGAACGCGTGCCCTATTCTCTGGGGGCAGACAGGCAGAGAATAGAGTGTAAGCAACTATCTCTCGGGCCTGAGTGGGTTTGTCTATTTCAGCTTCTTTGTAGACACCGGATCTTGTCCAGATCGTACATAAAACTATTACAAGATGCTCATGTGGGTCTTTGTTCGGAAACATGGATGTACTTAACTTGTAGAGATATTCACAAGCCTGAACACAGCCTTCAATTCTCTTGTCACTTCTCTTGTCACTCAGTTTACTCATGCCAGGTATTATTTTACTAAAGAATCCCATTGCGTTCTCCTTGTGTGAAATGTTTTGATACTTTTAAATCTGACATTTGATATAGCATAGTACATGCCAATTGTTTATAAATGAATTGGGGTTCAAAATAGTTTGTGTTAAGTGCCAGTAGAGATGTAAGATATGGATTATTTAGATTTAGTGCGTGATGTTGAACTAATAATTAATGTGAGTAACGATAGGTGTTATTCCCCAGTTGTCACCCAAAAAAAATGCAGTTTAAAAGAAGTTCTCACGCAGAGCCGCTAAGAACGCAGAGAAAATGAAAAGAGAATCAAGGTAAATAACCAAAAAACCATGGGCAATGCACCCTGTACTTTAATACATAAAGTACTTGATTCTTTAATTTTAATTTATGAGAGGAGTCGAAGTATAGCCTTTTGTTGCGGTAGCGATTTAAATTGAGTGTATGATGAATTGGCACTTTGCAGAGTTCAGTAAATACGATTATCCATCTTTGTTTTCATTTATGTCTGGTTGTTTAGGTTTAAGGATAGATAATTTCTCTTTTGACCGTTTTCTCTTTTTTCTCTTCTGACTCTTGATCTTTTCAATACGTTTTTTGTCTTCTTTAATATATCCTTTCTGTTTAAGCTCAATTTGATCTAAAAGTGTGCGTCGTGCGAAAAACCTGTTGAGTGCCTGCGAGCGTTCTTTTTGATATTTGACTGTAGTGTCTGTAGGAATGTGACGTAGGAACACACATGAAGATGTCTTATTTACTTTCTGCCCGCCGGGACCGGAGGAACGAATAAAACTCTCTTCAAGATCGTTTTCTTTAACATTCAGTTCACACATTCTGTCAAGTAGGGCCTTCTCTTTCTTTTCAGATACGTTAAATATAGACATAATGTTTATTGGTAATAGTATATTATTTTCTAGAGTATATCATAGAACAGCATAGCGGCAATCTTATTTGAAGTGTCTAGAGTTAATTTATAGAACAAAATGATTTTCAATATTGTTAAAATTCTCATATAATCTTATTAACGATAAATTTATTATATGGAGAAGTTAAAATGAATAGAATATATATAGCAATAGTAATTTTGCTTCTAGCTCTACTTGCAGGCTGTGTCTCTACAAATGTAGCGAATGATGTGACACCACCGAGCTTTAAGAGTGGAGTAGAAGCATTCGTGGCAAATCGCAGTGCTGATAAACTTAGTGAGGAAGATAGATCTGTCATGGTCAGAGCTGCCCGAGATTTAGAGAAAGCCACGCCTGAACCCGGATTGAAAGTTGGAATGAGTGCATCTGATTTCCAATTATCTAATGCTTTTGGAAAAGAAGTCAAACTCTCTGAACGTTTAGAAGGGGGGCCAGTAGTTTTGGTATTCTATAGAGGTACCTGGTGCCCATTCTGTAATATTGAATTGAATGCTCTTCAAAGTAGTCTGCCGTATTTTAGTAAATATAATGCATCCCTGATTGCTGTTACTCCTCAAAGGCCAGATAAGTCGAAGGAACAGCTTGATAAATCGAAATATACTTTTGAGATCTTAAGTGATCTTGATGACAGCGTAATGAAAGCATATAATCTCTATTTTGAAGTTCCTCAGGAACTGCATGAATTGTATAAGAATAGATTTAGTTTTGATATCACTGCTTATAATGGCAAAGATCGTCTTGGTCTACCAATACCGGGAACTTTTGTTATCGATCAGAATGGAATAATACAAGCATCTTATGCTAAAACAGATTATAAAAAACGTATGGAGCCTGAAGATATAATAAATGCATTGAAGGCTTTGTCTGAAGCCAGGAACTAGTGCAAATAATTTAGTATATTTGTGCATCTATTTATGGCCCTCCCTATTATAGAGTTAACTTGTATCGAGACATCCATCACAACACATCTGACAATCAACATTCACTATTGAACATAAATATAAGTTAGATGTCATTGGAATAATTTGTATAATACCATGATAATTAAATTTGAAACTTTTTTGGATGTGGTGTATTTATGAAGCGTAATAGTCTTGCCAGGAAAACATTGATTATCGGTGTGCCGTCTGTTTTAGTTATTTTTGCAGTATATCTTTTTTTAAATTTTGATGATATATGCTTTCATTATAATCCGAAGAAGGCTACTTTTTCGAAATTAGAAAGTATCAGGAATGAAAAAAAGGCTAAGGTGACACACTATCTGGATCAGCAGAAAGCGCGAGGAGTGGAGGCATGTCAGAATAATGATATTAAAAATTATTTTACTAAACTTCACCGATTATATAAAAACCAGAGATATAGCGGAATAGAATACATATTGCTGGAAGATTCAATTAGCAAACTCTTTGTAACTGAATTAGATAAGTTCTATGATATTCTATTTATAGATGCTGAAGGAGATATTTTCTTTACTGTCAAAAAAGAAAATGACTTCCTGGGAAATATACATGAAGATCGCTTTGATGGAATTGCGTTATATGAGAAAATAAGAAAGGCAGAAATCAGAGACACTGAGTTTGTTGATTACGAGTATTATTCTGTTTCTGATGAGCCGGCCTCATTCTTCATATCTTCCGTCATAGAAGATGATAAAGTACTGGGGTATTTTGTGCTGCAATTGCCGATAAACGATATTAACAGTATCTTAACAGACCGACGTAAGCTGGGCAGGACAGGTGAAGTATACCTGGTAAATCAAAAGCAGTTAATGATAACACAATCTAGATTTATCGATGATAGTACAATAATTACCAAACAGATTGATACTGAAGCAGTGAAGAGTGCATTACTGGAAAAAAGAGGAAGCAAAATAATTGAAGACTATCGCGACAAGAGGGTTTTCAGCTCATACGAACAGTTTAACTATGAAGGTACTGAATGGATTATTATAGCAGAAATTGATGAAGATGAAGTTATAACTGAAATCTATAGGGATAGAGAGAAGGAGTTTTACAATAAAGTAACTAATTATCTGGCTGACTACTCATATCAGAAAGATAAGAAAAAAACGTATATAAAGGATTGGAAACTTAACAACAGTAGTATAAAGGTTGATTTCAAAGAGTTCCAAAAGAGCAAGAACAGCCAGTTGCTTTACACTGAAGGTGTTGCTACATGTACTGCTATGACCATCAGTTATCCAGGTAAATTCGGTTATCTACTCCATATTACTCCGACCGACGGATCATATAAAAATGTCGGATTTCTTACCAGGTTGTTTTTAAGAGATAACTATACCGATTTTGTAGACAGTGTTATGAAAAGTATTAACAGATATGACATTCTTCAATATGAGAAGCCGTTGTTACAGTTTGGCGTTGTTGCAACGCATGATGCCAGCTTTAAAAACATAATTCATAAGCTTATCGACAATGATGTTGAATTGTCGCAAATCAAGGTGCTTTTCAAGAGAGACAGTTATAAGGTAGACGTAGTATTGGATTATGAGAATGATAATGTGTGGACTCAATGGGGCGGAAGAGGTCTTAATTTGATGTATACAGATGAATACGAATATGCGCCTGATTTTGGTGAAATTGTCAAAATATTAAGTAATTATGACAGTGTATAATTTTGATATAGCGGGGTTGAGAAAACATGAAAGCACATTGGCTCATCTTGCCGTTAATAATCCTTCTGATACCTCTCTTTTACTTTTCTAGAGAACAAATTGGACATAGAGTTGAAATTTCAGATGAGGGATTGGATATAAATGAGCAAGAAATGACTTTGTTAGTCCATGATAATGAGGAGAGCGATATCTATGCAAGTGTATCTAAATTCAGGATGCATATGAAATCTCTTGATGATTATGATGAAGCATTAGCTGAGGCAATTGATATACAAAATTGGGATGATATAAGTAAATATGCTATGATGTTAAAAAATACCTCACCTTTAATCTTTACCGGAATGAGAAAGGTAGAGTTGCCTAAGGATTTTGTCTTGCTGGATACTGCATTTCATTTTCAGTCTCTAGCAGTGGTTGAGGCGTGCGAATCGAGAGAGATGGTCAAGATGAATATTGAGTATGAAAAGTTGCAGAAAACCTGCGATGACTGTCATGGAAAGTATAAGAAAAAAGAGTAGCTTTACATAAATACCGCGAGGAGAATACCCGCCGCAACTGCAGACCCGATTACACCCGCTACGTTTGGACCCATTGCATGCATAAGAAGGAAATTATGAGGATCCTCATCTAGTCCTACTTTGTTAGAAACTCTGGCTGCCATTGGAACAGCCGAAACACCCGCAGAACCGATCAGTGGGTTTATTTTTTTGGATGAGAACATGTTCATGATTTTTGCCATGATCACACCGGCAGCTGTTCCAAGCGAGAATGCAAACAGACCGAGCACAATAATACCTAGCGTCTCAAGGTTGAGAAATTTGTCGGCAGACAATTTACTACCCACTCCAAGCCCCAGGAAGATTGTAACGATATTAATGAGTGCGTTCTGAGTAGTATCGCTCAAACGCTTGACAACTAGGGATTCACGCATAAGGTTACCGAACATGAGGAAGCCTATAAGTGGTGCCGCAGATGGTATCAGCAGGGCACAGAGGACTATAACTACAATAGGGAATATTATCTTTTCGCGTTGTGATACGTAACGCAGCTGTGTCATTTTAATCTTTCGTTCACTACTGGTTGTTAGCAGTTTCATGATCGGAGGCTGAATAATTGGGACTAGTGCCATATATGAATATGCGGCTACAGCGATAGAGCCAAGCAGTCTTGGGCTAAGTTTAGATGCAAGAAAGATCGATGTTGGTCCGTCTGCACCTCCGATTATTGCAATAGATGAAGCGTCCTTGAGAGAGAAGTCAATTCCAGGAATAAATTTTGTAAGAAGTATGGCTCCGATCAGGGTAGAAAAGATACCGAACTGAGCTGCCGCACCTAGTAAAGTTGTACGAGGATTAGCGAGTAATGGTCCAAAGTCAGTCATCGCACCGACACCCATAAATATTATGAGTGGGAAAATACCTGTCTTTATACCTCCATCATATATGTATCTGATTATACCTCCATCATCATTGATAAACGCAAGAGGGATATTAGATAGCACTGCACCCATGCCAATAGGGATTAAGAGTAGTGGTTCAAATCCTTTAGAGATTCCGAGATAAATCAGAAGCAATCCTACGCTGATCATGAACAACTTACCTATGCCCTCAGTCCAATTAGCAGCATTGTCATAAATCAGCGCATATAACCCGGTACTTCTTAATAAATTTCTAAAAACTATTGAAAATGATAATTTGTCCTTACCTTCTTCAGCTTCTGTTGAATGAGCTACAATATTTTGTTTTTTAATTTTGAGGAGAGCCGTTCCAGCAGGTATTGAAGTAAACTTCTTATACACGTCTCTGTTGATATCGATAATTTCGCCGGAAACCCCGGAAGTGACCGTGATCTTATTGTGTTGTTTATCAACAATAAGAGCAATAAAATCGCCTTCCCTGACTTTGTCACCTATCTTAAGCTCCGCACCATTTTTAATTGACACTTTCAGAAGTGTTGAGTCTGATGGGACTTTCACTGTCACTGTATTACGTGAAGCAGTAGAGTATTCTTCTGCATTTACTGTGTAAGCAAACACAAAAAGTGCTAAAAGAAAATAAAAGATTGTTTGTATATGTATTTTATTCATTTTAATATGTATTAAGCTTATTCAATCATTGCAAGAGTGTCACCGTTCTTTACATTGTCGCCTACCGCTACTTCGATTGCAATAATCTTACAATCCTTCGGGGCTTTAACCGGCGATTCCATCTTCATGGCCTCAAGGACAAGGATATCCTCTCCAGCCTTTACTGTGTCACCAGGGCCAACTTCGATGCGTGTAACGGAACCCGGCATACTGGCTACAATTGGCTCTCCTTTAATAGCTATCGCAGGAGCGGCAGGTGCAATAGTTTGTACAGCTCCGGTTCCCTCAGCGACTGTAACGTTGAAAGGTTTTCCATCAACAGTAACAGTATAATTCCCAGAACCTTTTGTACCTTTAGGCTGTGTAGCTGCAGGGGCCTGAACTTCTGCCTCCGCTTCAGTTGTAATTTTTCTGATGTTCTCTTTCATGTTTCCCTTCAGGAAACTAATTCCTTTTTCACCGCACGCGTATGCAATAAAGATATTTTCATCAGTTACCTCTAAGCTATTTTTCTGAAGTGATTTTGTGGCCTGTGGAATTCCAGGTTCAAGGATATCTAGTGGATGACCGTCAAATGGCTTTTTACCTAACTGTTTCTCTGCAAGTTTAATAATCTCAGGATCAGGTTTAGATGGGGTACGTCCGAAATATCCAAGCACCATATTTCCATAACCATCTGTAATCTTCTTCCATTTTCCCTGTGTTACATTGGCATATGCCTGCTGGAAGTAGAACTGAGATACTGGTGTAACTGATGTTGCAAATCCACCTTTTTTTACGACTTCCGTCATCTCTCTTATTACTTCCGGATATAGATGCAATGTTCCAGTATCACGCATCATCATAGTGTTTGCGGTCAACGCGCCTCCCGGCATAGGAGAAAGAGGGATAATTGGAGATACCTGTTTCGCCTCAATTGGTATAAAATAATCTTTCATACACTCTTCAAAAATCTTCTCCGCCTCAACAATTTTCATGATGTCAACGTCAATAGTCCACGGCTTACCCTTAAGAGCATGCCACATGGAAATAATGTCTGGTTGACATGTTCCGCCGCAGACAGGGCTCTTTGCAAGGTCAATACCAAGGTTATTGTCTTTTGTAGCAGCTCCTTCAATTGCCGCAAGATTGCATGCCACACTAACACCTGCGGTATCATGGGTGTGGTACCATATTAATGCATCATCTCCAAGAAGTTCTCTGGCACCCTTGAATGTTTCATAGACTTTTTGCGGGTTGGCAGTACCGCTTGCATCTTTAAAACAGACCGAATCAAAAGGAAGGCCTGAATCCAAAATACCCTGTAGGCGTTGAAGGTAGAATGCTGATGTGTGAGCCTCCTCACACTCTTCCGGTAGATCCATAAGGGTTATACATACTTGATGGTGAAGACCTGCATCCGTTATACACTTACCGGAATATTCAAGGTTTTGTATGTCATTGAGAGCGTCAAAGTTTCGTATAGTAGTCATGCCATGCTTCTTAAAGAGGACAGCATGAAGATTTATAATATCTTTTGGTGCCTGTGACAGGGCAACAACATTTATACCCCTGGCAAGAGTCTGTAGATTAGCATCAGGGCCCGCAAACTTTCTAAAGGTGTCCATCATATGAAATGCTGATTCATTACAGTAAAAGAAGAGAGATTGGAACCGCGCACCACCTCCAGCTTCCATGTGTAAAATTCCCGCTTCAGCAGAGGCCTCAACTGCAGGCATAAAGTCCTGAGTAAGTACACGTGCACCATAAACAGACTGAAATCCATCCCTGAACGAAGTGTCCATGAATCTAACTTTTTTCACAATAACCACCCTTTCGATAAATTATATATCTCTCCAATAATTGGATAATTTACTTAAATATCTTGATAATTCATTACATAATGTCCTAGAGTCATTTAAGTATTTCTGTAAGCATGAACGGCTGCAGAAATAACTGCCGTCTGTACGCTACTATCACTGGACGTTCTACTCTTTTTATTCTTTTTTCGCTTGCGAGCAATCTCTTCTTCGGCAAGAGCAGTTTCTTCCCTAAGTGTGTGTTCTCTGGTGATACGCTCGAGTAATGATATAGCTACGTTTAGAAGAACAAGGAAAATAAAAACAATTCCCATGCCAATAAACATCAGCATAATTGCATTACTAATCATAAGGATTTCCTCATTGTGTAAGAATTATGAAACGCTATTTCTCCAGAATTTAAGCTGATAATGCCACGCTTTTCACATTCAAAAAGCAGTGTCCCATCATCATTCAGGTCTATTATCTTTCCTGAATACGAATCTTGTTTCACATCTGTAAAGACAATTTGTTCATTTATAAATGCCAATCTTTTCTTTATTTCCTGTCGGTTAAGCGTGAAACCAGACTGACATAATACATTAAAACAATTAATTATAATTTCAAGAAGTTTTTTCAAAAGATCCTTGCGCGTAACCTTGTGGCGCAACTCGCAGCGGAGTGATGTAGCCGGGATATCAAGGCTCGCAAGAAATTTCTCAGTGTTGTTTACATTAATGCCTATCCCCAATACTCCGTACACTCTCTCATCTGTCTCTGTTATTTCACATAGTATTCCTGATATTTTCTTGCCCTGAATCAAAACATCATTTGGCCATTTTACAGAGGGTTTCAAGCCATAGCCTTCGAGTGCCTGGGCAATAGACAACGCTACAATCTGCGTTATATTCTGTCTCCGTTGTTGCTCCAGTGACGTTAACGGCAGCAGGATAGAAAATGTCAGATCCAAGCCCGGTTGTGAATCCCATATTCTGGCAAAACGTCCTCTTCCTTCTGTCTGCTCATCAGCCCAAATTACAGAATAATCCGGCAAGGATGCACAATGCTGTTTGAGGAACGCATTAGTCGAGTTCAAATTAGCATATTTATAAATAGTGTACACTGATCTGTTCGGCTTAATAATTTCTGGTTTTTGTTCAATGTTCATAATAAACGACCTCTAAACTTTATGTTAGACTGAGATTTTATTTTGATACATTGTGTGCTGTTCTGTTTCGCTTACGATCTGTTTCTTTCAATAACTTTTTTCTCATACGAAAGGTTTTAGGGGTGATTTCAATTAACTCGTCATCTTCAATATACTCTAATGCCATTTCAAGAGTCAGTTCTCTTGCTGGTGACAGCTTTATCGCTTTATCTGCTGTAGCAGATCTCATGTTAGATGCTTTTTTAGCTCGACACACATTAACGGCTATGTCCTTTTGATCACAGTGTTCACCTACGACCATGCCTTCATAGACTTTGTCTCCAGGTTTGACAAACATGACTCCGCGGTCCCGTAAACCGTCAAGTGCATATGCCATTACATCACCATTTGACATTGATGCTATGACGCCTACAGGCCTGTGTGGGATGGCACCCTTAAAAAATTCGTATTCATGGAAATTATGATACATAATGGCTGTCCCCTGGGTAGAGCTGAGGAGTCTCAGTCTTAGTCCGACTAGTCCGCGTGATGGAAGTTTGAACTCAAAATGAATTCGTCCATTGTTTTCACGCATACTCACCATTTCTCCCTTTCTCATACCTAGTAGTGATATAACCTGACCATCGAACTCCTTAGGAACATCAACTACTAGGAATTCAATTGGTTCTGCTTTTTTCCCATTAATCTCTTTGTAAATAACCTTTGGTTTTGAGACCTGAAGTTCGTAGCCCTCTCTCCTCATGCTTTCAATCAAAACAGATAGATGTAGTAATCCTCTACCCGATACGTGAAAAGAATCTCTAGATTTATCATCATGTACTTTAAGCGAGACATTTGAACGTAATTCCCTGTATAGCCTCTCCCTCAAATTTCGACTTGTTACATATTTCCCATCCTGACCGGCAAAAGGGGAGTCGTTTACTGAGAACATCATAGACAGTGTCGGTTCGTCTATGGTTATGATAGGAAGCGGCTTTGGGTTGCTGACATCTGCCAGAGTATCTCCAATCTCTACATTCTCTATTCCGGTGATTGCTACTATATCACCGGCAACAGCCTCTTTTATACTTACTCGTTCCAGACCGGCAAAAGAATAGATTTCTGAAATTTTTTCTTTAGACGTTTCACCATTTCTCTTGAGCCAGGCAACTTGGCTGCCGGCACGTATACTCCCATTTACAACTTTTCCAATTCCAATTCTGCCAACGTAGTCGTTATAATCCTGTGCCTGTATGAGCATCTGAAATGGTTCGTCCGGGTTAGTAGTTGGCGGGGGAATATACTCAATAATAGCGTCCAGTAGTGGAGTTAAAACAGTGCTCTTTTCGCCTATCTCACGCATAGCGTATCCATCTCTTGCACTAGCATAAACAACCGGGAAGTCTAATTGATCATCATCAGCTTCCAGGTCTACAAACAAGTCAAAGACTTCATCGAGGACGTCATTCGGCCTTGCTTCAGGTCTGTCAATCTTATTGATAACGACAATTGGTTTCAAGTGATAACCCAATGCCTTCTGCAACACATATCTCGTTTGCGGCATTGGTCCCTCGTACGCATCTACCAGGAGCAGCACTCCTTCTGCCATCTTTAAAGTGCGTTCCACTTCACCTCCAAAGTCCGTATGTCCAGGAGTATCTATTATATTCAATTTGATATCTTTATATTGGATAGAGAAGTTCTTAGCAGTAATAGTTATTCCGCGTTCTTTTTCCTGATCGTTAGAGTCCATTACACGTTCGGCAACTTCCTGATTAGCACGAAAGACACCGGTTTGCTTTAGCATTTGGTCTACTAAAGTTGTTTTTCCATGATCCACATGGGCTATTATAGCGATATTTCTGATATTTTTAATTTCCACAATTGACTTCCGTTTCTCTGTTTTGCTTAGGCCTAGCCTTTACAACACTTGAATTAATAAATATAAAACTGCAAATAAACAATATTTCTATATAACACGTATGTTACGTGTTATTTAATCAAAATATTAAATTCCTTATTATAGTGATTTAATTAGAATATTACAGTAAAAAATATAGTATTTAAATTGTTTCAGAAAATTAGCAAATGTTCATAAACATTGATTATAAATGATATTCTGACGGGCAACTAATTGTTTTTAGTTACTCGCATAATTATATCCATCTTAATATAGTCTGGTAATTGATGAAATGAGAGTAAAGCTGCAACAGCTTCATCTAAACTCAATAATTATTGTAAATGAAGTTAAAGACAAGGTAGATAATGTTGTTTATAAATTAATGGGCGATTGATGCGAAAACTAACAATTAATACTGTTTTGCTTAATTTTGTTGATATGTTATACAATTTAGGTTTGACATGAGGGTTTAAAGCGAAAATAGACAGATTATACTTCTTGGAATATTGCTTGTAAGTTGTAGTATAGCCTGTAGTTAAAGATGTGCTAAAGGTTAGTCATAGATTTGAATAATTAAATCAACTTTGGCAAGATTTTAGCTTGTATAACAAATACACTGAATTATGTCTCTAACTGCCTATTGAATAGAATCTTAATTTAATACAGTCAGAACATTACAAATTCTACAACTTGATGAAATAATATTTTTGAAAGCTGAAATGGGACGAGGACCAACTAAAGATCATTATCAAATAATGAATGAAAATTTTGTTGAAGGCTCACTGACCTGCCTTTCACCAGCAGTGATAGAGCGAAGAATTACAACAGAGTTTCCATTGGTTCTAAATATAGAGCCTACCAATGCATGCAATGCCAAATGCTACTATTGCCCTAATAGTGATGTGGTTAAGAATCAAGGCATAGGTTTTCTAGACATAAATGAATATAAAGGAATAATTGATCAGGTAAAATCACATAAGCTTATAATGTTGAATTTCCATAAGGATGGCGAACCGCTTTTACATAAAAAGCTTCCTGATATGGTCGAGTATGCTAAAGAAAAAGACGCTGCAGAAGTTATTCATTTAAATACAAACGGGATTCTGATTAATACAAATATTGGCAGGGGTATCATTGAAAGAGAGATTGATGATATAACTGTCAGTGTTGATGCTGCAAATGAAAATACATATCAACAACTCAAGGGTATTGATGGATTTGACAAACTTGAAGAGAGTATAGAAAAGATAATCAATTATAGAGACAAGATAAATAGTAATACGAAAATCAGAGTCAAGATCATGGAATTTGATGCAATTGGTCAAGATGAGATTGATTTCTTTATTGAGAAGTGGTCTGGCATTGCTGACGAAGTTCAGGTTACAGGTATTCATAACTGGAGTGGCGCTTTCAAGAGCATTGAGGTAACCGATGAGCAATCTATTAATGAAAGATATCCATGTGCTTTGTTATGGTACATGTTGGCGATAAATAGTAACGGTAAGGTTAGCACATGTAATGTAGACTGGGATTATTCCGGAGTGGTGGGAGATATTCATAATCAAAGTATTAAGGAAATCTGGAATTGTGTTTCCATAAAGAACATACGCCGGGCACAATTAAATGAAAAGTGGGATTGTCCACAAGTGTGCAGGGAATGTGTGGTATGGGTGAGCGTTGGCGATATGAAAGAGTATCTTGAAACAAGGGTTGAATTTTTATAATCTAGAATTCAAGGATATAAAGGTATGCTATGGAAATCAGTATAGTAATTACATGTCATAATTACGCACGTTATCTGGCTAGAGCGATAAGGAGTGCCATAAACCAGAATTATTCAAGGAAGAAATATGAAATTCTTGTGGTCAACGATGCCTCAACTGATGAGACCCGGGATGTCATGGATTCCTTCATGGGATACATCAGGCCTATACATCTTGACAAGAACATAGGCTTGTCTGAAGCCAGAAATATTGGGATAAAAAGAGCGATAGGTAAATATGTAGTAAACGTTGATGCTGATGACTACATAGGTGAGAACCTCCTTATGATTGAATCAGCGTTTTTAGAACAACACATAGAATGGGATGCCGTAAGTTGTGACTACGATCTTATTGATGATGAAGGAAATGTTCTTGAAACAAAGGATGGAAATGAATATCCAATTGCATGTGGAATTATGTTTAATAAAGATAAGTTGTTTGATATTGGATTATATGATCCTGAGTTTAAGGCGATGGAGGAGAAAGAACTAAGGCAGAGATTTGAGAGTAAATATAGAATAGAAAATATCGGTTTGTCACTATATAGATATAGAAAGCATGGCAATAACCTTACAAACAACACAAAAAAAGTTGAACATTATTCTAAACTACTGGAAGATAAGAATAGATAATGAAAGAACCGGAAATAATAGCTGAAATTGGGGTGAATTATTATGACGTGTCTGAAAAGCTTGGTATCAGTTTAGTTGATGCTGCTAAAGAGATGATTCTTAAATGTAAAAATTCAGGCATAAGAACGGTAAAATTCCAAACTTACAAGGCAGAAAAAATTGCTGCAAAATATTCACCGTCCTACTGGGATTTAAATGAAGAACCTACGAGATCACAACAGGAACTGTTTTCTAAATTCGATAAATTTGGAGAGGACGAGTATAAAGAACTCGCTGGATATTGCAGTGAAACAGAAGTAGAATTTATGTCTACGCCTTTTGACATTGAGAGCGCAAGCTTTATTGATCAATTAGTTTCAAGGCATAAGATAGCATCTGCGGATATTACCAACTTTCAACTCTTGAATAAGATAGCAGGCTTCGGTAAGCCTGTAATACTATCCACCGGGGCATCAAAGTTGGAGGAGATATCAGACGCCGTTAATCTATTGAAAAGAGAAGGGTGTAATGATATTACCTTACTGCACTGTGTCTTGTCGTATCCAACAGAACAAGATGATGTCCACTTGTGGAAAATCAGATCACTGCTAAAACAATTTCCAGGTTTTAAAGTTGGACTCTCAGACCATTCAAAATTTTCACTTGATGTGCTGATCGGTGCGTGGCTCTTAGGGGCCGTGGTAATAGAAAAACATGTTACACTTGATAAGACTCTCAGTGGCAATGACCACTACCACGCAGCTGATCCTCAAGATTTTATAAAACTTCAGGATAAGATCAAACTTCTTAAAAAGATTTATGGAAATGAGCGGACTGATTGGCTTTTTGACTGTGAAAGAGATGCATTCGTTAACGCCAGGCGTGGAGTTTATCTAAATACAGATGTGCAAAAGGGAGAAAAATTAAATATTGAGCAATTTTCTTTTTTAAGGCCTCAGCTCGATGGTCTTAGTCCTAAACAATCGTTAAATTATATTAAAAACAATGCATTTTATACTGATAACCTTGAAAAGGGTAGGTTGTTAAAAGAAGCAGATGCTGATATTCAATAAATTTGAGTAAAGATAAGATTGGTTTTGTAAAAGGCAGATCATGAAATTGAGTCATTTATGTCAGGAGGATGCAAAGAATGGTTGATACTGTATTATGGAAAGAAGAAAGTGATAGGTATACAGAAAGAGCCAAAAATTTAAGGACAGACAGTACCGATTTCAAAGAAGCAAAAATTGAGTTTGCCAAAAGCATTTATGAATCAATTACAGAATTTATGTCGCCATCGCTTTTTTTGGATATTGGATGTGCTTATGGAGCTTCTATAAGAGGATTAAGTAATTATTTCCCTAAAAGCAGATTTGTAGGAATTGATCCGGGAGTACAATCGACTAAAATAGCTAAAAACGATTTAGCAGACAAGGATATTCATTTCATAAATGCATATAGCCATGCGATTCCTTGTGCAGATAATTCCTTTGATGTTGTCATACTTAGTATGGTTTTGCAATGGATCCCCAGACGATATCTGATTCAGACCATTGCCGAAATAGATAGAGTGTTAAAATATGAAGGGGCCATATGCATAAATGAATTTTACCCAAATAGTCCTATAATGTCAAAATCGAGGCACAATGAGAAGATATTTATTTTTAAAGAAGATTATAGTGCTTGTATTGAATCTTTTCCATGGTTCAAAGTGGTTTTCCAGAAAGTGTTTAATATAAACCAAGGTGAGTACTACCAACGAAGTATAACGGTATTAAGAAAATACCCAATAGAGGACGTATACAAGATTAAAGAAAAGGGTGAATGAGATGTGAGCAAAAATAATAATATAATTCATGATAATTAACTTTTGGTTACTGATTATGATTTTCTTAATAAGCTTTTACATGTTAATGAACTAATATGATTGCATATATTCCTGCTAGAGGTGGGTCTAAGCGAATACCTCGGAAAAATATTAAAAAGTTAGGTGGAAAACCAATAGTAGCACACGTTATAGAGACTGTTAAATCCTTGGACTTTATCAGAAAAGTGTGTGTGTCTACAGATGATACAGAAATTCAGGATATTGTAATAAAATATGGTGCAGAGACAGGGGCTCTCAGAGCATCAAAATTGGCGGATGATTTTGTTGATTGTGTAACATTAATAAAAGACGATGTTCCCAGATTTGTAAATGATTCAGAAGATTTCTTAATGATATTACCAACCGCAGCTTTGGTGCAGGTAAATCATTATTATGCTGCTTATGCACTTTTTAAAGAAAGAACTCCGCAAGTACTGATGTCTACTGTTGGATATCCAATAAGTCCGTTTTGGGCAATGGTACTTGATGAGAATGGATTTTGCAAACCGGTTCATCCAGAATCATTGAAAATAAGATCTCAGGATTTGCCTAGTACCTGTGTTGATGCTGGGCTTTTTTATATGATGAGTAAAAACAGGTTACATCGTGAAGAAGGGCTTGGTCATGATAATATTCTTGCATATATTATTCCATCAGATATTGCAGTAGATGTCGATACTCCAGCTGATTGGGAACAATTGGAAATTCTTTATGAAAAACAAAAGAGAGTAAATGATTTATTATGAAGGACTCGCATTGTCTTCAGTGACTGAGAGAGGTATAGAATTTTGAATATAGAAAAATCAAAGATATTTTTCGAGAGAGCAAAGACGCTAATACCTGGTCAATCACAAACTTTCAGTAAGGGACCTACCCAGTTTGTACAGGGAGTATCTCCTATCTATTGTGAAAAAGGAAAAGGGGCAAAGATATGGGATGTAGATGGAAATGAATTTACTGATTATATAATGGCTCTGGGTCCTATTGTTCTGGGTTATTGTTTTGAGGAAGTAGATCAAGCCGTTATTCAGCAAGTCAAAAAAGGTTCAATCTTTTCGTTACCACATCATTTGGAGGTTGAGGTTGCAGAGAAATTAGTCAATATTATCCCTTCAGCTGAAATGGTCAGATTTGGTAAAAATGGTTCAGATGTTACTGCCGCTGCAATCAGGATATCGCGTGCATACACGGGAAGAGACAAGATAGCTATATGTGGTTATCACGGTTGGCAGGATTGGTATATCGGTACTACCTCAAGGGATCTGGGGGTGCCAGATGGAACGAAGAGTCTCTCTCTGACTTTTAAATACAATGATATTTCATCTCTGGAAAAGTTGTTTAATGACAACTTTAGTCAGATTGCCTGCGTAATCATTGAACCTGTTGGAATAGAAAAACCTGATCGTTTGTTTCTAGAGAAAGTAAAGGAGCTTGCTAACAAAAACAATGCAGTACTTATATTTGATGAATTGAAATCAGGTTTTCGTTTTGCTCTGGGTGGTATTCAAGGATCGCTTGATATAGTTCCTGATATTTCTACTTTTGGTAAGGCAATCGCGAATGGCTATCCTTTATCTGCAATTGTTGGTAGGCGTGATATCATGGAGTATGTCGACAAGACATTTTTTTCATTTACTTTTGGCGGGGAAACGTTAAGTCTGGCAGCATGCTTAAAGACAATAGAGATTATCCAACGACAAGAGGTCATTAAGCATAACTGGGAAATTGGTGCCTACTTTAAAGAACAATATAATAGACTTATAATGAAGTACGATTTGGGGAATTATATTTGGAATAAGGGAAACGATATTCATTTTATAACCGAATTTAAATCTGGCAACAATTTTAGCGACTTAGAACTTAAATCACTCTTGCATCAAGAAATGATTAAAAAAGGAAATTTGACTATTGGAAGCTACGATTTTTGTTATAGTCACACGGAAAATATGATTGATAAAACAATTAGTGATTTGGAAGATATATTACCATCTATAAAAAATATTATAGAGACGGATTCGATAACTGATCATATAGAAGGCGATACTGTACAGCCGATATTTCGTAAACATTGAGGATGAGAAATGAAAGATATATTTGTAACACAACCTAGTCTTCCGCCATTAGATGAATTTGTAAAATATTTAGAGGATATCTGGAAAACTAAATGCCTTACCAATGAAGGCAAGTACCATCAGGAATTTGAAATCAATTTATGCGACTATCTTGGTGTGGAATACAATTCCATTTTTGCAAATGGCACGTTAGCCCTGATGACTGCCTTGCAAGTGTTGCGCGTTACCGGTGAAGTGATTACCACACCTTACAGTTTTGTTGCAACGACCCATGCTTTGCACTGGAATGGAATTAAGCCAATTTTCTGTGATATTGAGCCGATAACGATGAACTTGGATCCTAAAAAAATTGAAGCTGCCATAACTCCGCAGACTACCGCTATCTTGCCGGTGCATATTTATGGAAATCCCTGCAATGTTGATGAAATCCAAAAGATTGCCGATATCTATGGATTAAAAGTTATTTATGATGCGGCACATGCTTTTGGGGTAGAAGTTAATGGAAATTCCATTTTGAACTGCGGAGACTTATCGGTGCTGAGCTTTCATGCCACAAAGGTGATCACAACCTTTGAGGGCGGTGCTATTGTCTGTCATGATGAGATTATGAAAAAGCGGATCGATTTTTTAAAAAACTTTGGTTATTCTGACGAGATAACTGTGGTCGGCCAGGGTATCAATGGGAAAATGAATGAGGTGCAGGCTGCTATGGGTTTGCTTCAACTGAAGTATATAGATTCCGCTAGAGAGAAGAGTCAAAAAATTGCTTGCCTGTACCGAGAGATGATGGAAGAAGTAAAAGGAATTAGATACTTAAATGATTTTGAGGGGGTGAAACATAACTACTCTTACTTTCCTATCTTTATCGATGAGCGGGAATACCGTAAAAGCAGAGATGAAGTGTATGAAGAATTAAAAGCTAACAAGATTTTTGCCAGAAGATACTTTTATCCTTTAATTAGTCAGTTTTCAGCGTATAAAGGCCTGCCTTCAGCTTCTGTGAGTAATCTTCCTGTGGCAGATAGATTAAGTAACGAAATATTATGTCTCCCAATTTACCCGGACTTAGATCATAATGATGTTGAAAGGGTAATCAATGTTTTAAGGAACGGTCAATGAAGGTGGCAATCATGCAGCCTTATCTTTTTCCATATATTGGGTATTTACAATTGATGAACGCGGTTGATAAGTTTATCTTATATGACGATGTAAATTTCATCAACAAGGGTTGGATTAACAGAAACAGAATTCTTGTAAATGGACGAACACATTTGTTTACTGTGCCGTTGAAAAATGCCAGTCAGAATGTACTTATTAAAGATTTGCAATTAGATATTAATGAAAAATGGAAAAACAAATTTCTTAAATCGTTAGAATTAGCCTATAAAAGAGCACCATCTTTTTATAAAGAATTTGAAATAGTTGAGCAGATTATCAATACAAAATCAAGATTTATAAAAGACTGGCATTTAAAAAGCTTTGCGCTTATTAGAGACCATCTTGATATAAATGTGACTTTAGTTGAAACATCAACTAAATACAATAACCGAAATATTAAAGGGCAAGAAAGAATCATTGATATTTGTACAAAGGAAAGTGCTGATCAGTATATTAATCCAATTGGTGGGCAATCGCTTTATGATGAACAACCATTCTTAGACAAAAAAATAATATTAAACTTTCTGGAATCTGATCAAATCACCTATAAACAATTCAATAATAAGTTTGTGCCCTGGCTTTCTATCATTGATGTGTTGATGTTTAATGGAAAAGAAAGAACTAGTGAATTGCTTAAGCGTTATACGTTAATCTAAAGTATTAAGTTAAATCTAAGATCACTAATAGTGACTTATACAGCTCATTGTTGAATGGGCACTAACAGGGGGGGGGCTTAACAATGGGGAGATTCAATAATCGAAAAGCTGGATAAGCGACTGATGCCAATCATGTGTATAGATGTTGTTAGAACTCTTTGCTCAGTAAAATCAAGTCAATACACCGTCTCCTTTTACTGAACAACCTCCGAAGATGTTGCTTTTTGTAAAAGATGGCAGGATGGTCAAAGCAAAAGCAACAATACAGAGTGAATATAAAAGATCCTGGATCAAGACTAGGTACAAAAATTTTACTGAGTTCGTGCCTGGAGTAAATCTATATGTATATGGGCTAATGAAAAATATTCTTTTTAACTAATAAATTATGGGATCAGAAAGCCTTCCAGTTGGAATCTTTTACAATGATTGTGGCACTAAAAATAAATCTGCTATTCACTGGGACTTGGTATTGATATAAACTCTTGAGATTGGTGATGGATAAATGATTTGGATGACGTTTTAATTAGAAAAGAAGGAATGTTCATATTGGAAGAACTTGAGGGCTAAACTTTGAAGACTTTAATCATTCATAGAATTATCGTACCTGTTTAATTTGTTAATTTCAGTTAAGTAAAAGTATAGGTGATGAGATTTAATATGGAACAGAAACTAGAACAATTAATGGCGGAGATATTAAAAATGGATCCAGAAGAAATTACCGATACTTTGGCTATGAAAGATATTGACGTATGGGATTCATTAAAACATATGGAACTAATAGTGGCAATTGAGAAGACATTTGATATAGAGCTTACTTTCGATGAAATTGTTACTATGCAAAATGTCAAGAAAATTAAAAATGTTTTACTTTTAAGAGGATTGAGCTGACAGATATGAATCTAGAGGGGAAAAAGGTCATTGTGACAGGGGGAGTTAAAGGTATTGGCAACAACCTTGTATGGAAAATAATTGACGAAGGTGCAAGTGTTGGCGTTTTTGATGTAGATGTAGAGGGCCTTAAATTCCTAGAGAAGGAAATTCCAAATATTTATTGTATAGAATGTGATGTCACGGACTACAAAAGTACAGAAACTGCAGTTGATAAATTTTATAATAATTTTGGTAAGATCGATATATTGGTGAACAATGCAGGTATTTTGTACAGCGCGCCTCTCATAGGTATAAAAGACAGCGGTATGAAGAAGCACGATGTAGACATGTGGAATAAAGTAATATCAACTGATTTAAGTTCTGTATTTTTTATGTCCGTAAATGTGGTTGAGAAAATGATATTGAAAAGAACTAAAGGCGTGATAGTTAATATCAGTTCAGTTTCCGCTTCCGGGAATGCAGGTCAATCTGCCTACTCAGCTGCAAAAGCTGGGGTTAATGCACTTACGGCAACATGGGCTAAAGAGTTAGGCGGCTGGGGCATCAGGGTTGTGGGGGTTGCGCCTGGTTACTCTGATACAGAATCTGCACATAAAGCGATGAGTGAGGATACTTTGAGAGAGGTCATAAGTGAGGTTCCTTTGAGAAGATTAGGAAAGGTTGAAGAAATTGTGGATGGTATTATATCGGTCATAAAAAATGATTTCTTCAATGGAAAAGTATTTGAACTTGATGGCGGGCTAATTGTATAAGCTAATTTGAAATATAGCGATTTAAGGATTTCAGCAATGGCAAGGAGAATCTATGAAGTTAAGGTCCGTAAATAATCTAGGTATTAGCTTCGAGCGGATCGTTAACCAGTATTCTAAGAATGTTGCTCTAAGGTTTAGCTCTGTGAATGCGGTTTCCTATCAAGAATTAAATATGAAAGCTAATCAATTTGCAAAATATCTGTTGGATATTGGAGTTAACCAAACTGACGTCGTATGTGTTTCAGGAAATAAGAAAGCTAGTACGTTTGCCTGTATGATTGGGTGTTTAAAGATGGGCGCCATTTACTCAATGCTTGATCCGGAAAGCCCTGTTGAGCGTTTAAGAAAGATTATAAAAACATGCAATCCAAAAGTTTTATTTGTAGAACCGGGCCTTGGAAAAAAACTTCATAAAGTCATTGAAGATATAGGTTGTAAAGTCATTGAGAATGAAACAGATTTTCTTGAATCCAGGCTTAAAGAATTCGATCAATCAAATTTAATTCAAACTCAGGACATTACCGGGACCAATCCTGCTTATATTATGTTTACTTCAGGTTCAACTGGTTTTCCTAAGGGTGCGGTGATGACGCATGCCAATGTATTGAATTTGATCGCTTGGAGCCTTGAAACATATAACATTTCCGCTGATGAGATTCTTACCAATGTAAACCCCTTGTATTTTGACAACTCTGTATTTGATTTTTATTCTTCACTTTTTTCCGGTGCTTCTATGGTACCGTTTACCAAAGAAATTGTTACCGATCCTAAAAAATTGGTGGAGATGATTGATGAGCTAAAATGCACTTCATGGTTTTCCGTTCCGTCCATGCTGATTTTCCTGGATACAATGAAGGTGTTCAATAAACAAAATATGAAGGAAATAAAAAGGTTTATATTTGGAGGTGAGGGATATCCAAAAGCTAAGCTAAAAAGATTATTTGACACCTATGGTGACCGAGCTGAAATACATAATGTTTATGGGCCAACAGAGTGCACATGTATTTGTTCATCATACAAAATTTGTTCATATGATTTGGAAGATCTTAAGGGACTGCCACCATTGGGAAATATGAGTGATAATTTTTCCTATCTTATTTTGGATGAAAAGAACGACAAGGTCCAAGACGGGGAAGTTGGGGAACTATGTTTATTGGGTCCCAATGTTGGCAAAGGATATTATAATGACCATGAAAGGACACAGACAAGCTTTATTCAAAACCCATACAATGATAACGATGTAGAGATAATGTACAAAACGGGAGATATGGTAAAGTACAATCCAGATGACGACAAAATATACATTATGGGTAGGAGGGATAATCAGATCAAACACATGGGTTATCGGATTGAACTTGAAGAGATTGAAACAGCACTCAGTAGCTTAGAATATGTATCCCAGGCAGCGGTATTACATGGTACTATTCGCGGACTTAGTCAAATTATTGCCGTAGTTAGTTCAAATGATGAAATTCATGAAACTCTGATAAGAAATGACTTAAAAACAATTATTCCTGATTACATGATTCCTTCAAAAGTTTGTATAATAGACAAACTTCCAAGGAATCCTAATGGAAAAATAGATAGGTGGAAGCTGAGAGAGTTATCTCTATTTGAGTAAACCGGAAAGATTATAAAAAAAATAGTTTTCCTTGCCAGATTCGAGCAACAAACGTGGTCAGGTCCATAAAAATATCACGAGGTCTCAAATGAACAAAATGATTATATTCGGCGAAGGCAAGTACGCGGAGCAGGCGTATTATTATTTCACCAACGACAGCCCTCATGAGGTCGTGGCATTTACTGCGGATGAGGCATATATTCAAAAAACGGATTTATTTGGTTTGCCGATAATTCCCTTTGAAAAAATTGAGGCGCAATACCCCCCGAATGAGTATAAAATGTTCGTCGCCCTCGGCTACCAGAACATGAATAAATTGCGGGCGTCCAAATATGAAGCTGCCAGGGAAAAAGGCTACGAGCTGGTCAGTTATATTAGTTCAAAGGCATGTAATTATGGTGGTGTTGAATTTGGTGACAACTGTTTCATACTGGATAATGCCGTGATCCAGCCTTGCTCAAAAATAGGTAGTAACGTGTATATCTGGAGCGGCAACCATGTCGGACATCATGCAAGTGTAGGCGACCACTGCTATATTGCCGGTCAGGCCGTAATTTCCGGGAGCACATCCATAGGGCCATACTGTTTTGTAGGAGTTAATGCCACAATTGGTCATGAGATTATCGTAGGCGAGGAAAGTTTGATTGGAGCTGGAGCGGTTATTACCAAGGATGTTTCTCCAAAAAGCGTGCATATTGTTGAAAGCACTCCTAAATTGCGGCTGCCTTCGGATAAATTTTTATTGATGACTAAGATGAAGTAAGATCTTTTATAAATTAGCTGGAATAGTTGGTAGTGGTTCAAACCCGTTGATGAAGCATTTTAGACTTAATAACAACAGGCCAAATAAGCTGATGCCATATGCATATTTTCTAGAATGGCACAATTGGAATTTTACTTGATCAACGGATTTGGCCCACAACCGAATAATTTATAAAACATATTTATAATGTTGAGGAAAAAAGGAAAATGAAAAAAGAGGAAACAGAATACTATAAATGTCCGGTTTGTCATGGATCATTGCGTTTAGAAACAGATGAGTCGTCTACAGATAGTATAGAAAACGGAACTCTTCATTGCTCTCAGAATTCCGTATTTCCTGTTAGAAAGGGGGTTCCAAATTTTATATATCCCAAAAAATTATCATTACATGATTCCACTGTACGAGATTTTTATGATGGCAGGGCTGAAGCTTATGACAAGAATCTTCATTTGACATTTAAAACACATGGAGAAGATGAAGTAACGTTACGGAATTTTTTTATTGATCAGTTGGAATTAACACCATCTTCAAGTGTTCTTGAAGTTGCTTGCGGAACTGGACGAGATTCTGAAATTATTAGTAAACGATTGGGTGCCGGAGGTAGTTTATTTTTACAAGATATTTCACAACACATGCTGGAGCATTGCCAGGAAAAAATAGATAAATATTCTATCAGGAGATCTTTCTGTCTTTCTAATGCTTGCTTTCTTCCATATCCTGACAATACATTCGATGCCTTATACAGTTTTGGTGGTCTTGGGGAGTTCTCTGACATTAAAGGTAGCCTTGCTGAGATGGTTCGAGTTTGTAAAGTAGGGGCCAAAATTGTTGTTGGTGATGAGAGCATGCCCCCATGGCTTCGCGATACTGATTATGCAAAGATACTTACTACCACAAACAAGCAATTTTTAGCTGATGTGCCGTTGAAAGAAATTCCTGTTGAAGCCCGTGAAGTCTGTTTGCGGTGGGTTATTGGCGGGGTATTTTATTTGATTAACTTTAGAGTGGGTGAAGGAGAGCCAAAAGGAAACTTTGATTTTGTAATTCCAGGTATAAAAGGAGGGACTCTTCGGACCCGATATGAAGGTCAATTGGAAGGTGTTACGCCAGAAACGAAACGGATGGCGCAGGATGCCCGCGAAAGACGAAAAGTGAGTATGCATGAATGGCTTGATGATGTTGTGCGGAAAGCAGCTAAACATGATTTGGATGAAAAGTAGATTAATCTAAATGAGAATAGGACAGAAAAAAGCAGAAATGATCGAGGAATCACAAGTCTGGCAGAAGTTGGGGTTGGTTTTCAGTCCTGACCAGGGACCGCAGTGGATGAAATCGCATGCACAGGTTCCAACGCCACTGATATGTGATGATTTCGTCAGAGTCTATTTTGCAACACGTCCTGAACCTACGATCAGCTTAACCAGTTTTGTCGATTTGGACATCAATGATCTCACAAAGGTAGTGTACATTCATCCAGAACCAATTCTTGAACTTGGAAATCCGGGTGCATTCGATGAACACGGTATTATGCCAAGCTGTGCTGTAAGAGAAGGCAACAAGGTATATCTTTATTATAGCGGATGGCAACGAGGAACAACAGTACCTTATACGAACTCTACCGGCTTGGCTGTCAGCAAAGATGGGGGTAGAACTTTTCAAAAAGTCAGTGAAGGTCCGATTTTAACTAAAAACCTATATGACCCATACTCTGCGACATCACCATGTGTTTTGCATGATCATAAAAAGTGGCATATGTGGTATTGTTCCGGAGTAAATTGGATAAAAGTAGTTAATAAATACGAACATACTTATGATGTCAAGTATGCTCACTCAAAAGACGGTATTTTATGGAATCCAACGGGAGAGTCATCAATTGTTCAAACATCATCGGAAGAGGCAATTACACGTCCTTGGGTATTGAATGTTAATGGTTTAAAAAAAATGTGGTTTTGTACTAGAGGTAGTCGTAATTTTCGTGAGGGTAGTGAAGCTTACAGCATTGGATATGCACAATATATAAATGATACATGGATTCGTCAAAATCAAAAAATTAAAAATTATGAGACGGAACAGAATTGGGATTCGAATACGATGGCCTATCCAGCACTTTATTTTGCTAATGATAATTTAATTATGCTTTATAACGGAAATAACTTTGGTAAAGATGGTTTTGGTGCAGCGATGTTATTATAAAAGTAAATGGAATAAGATGTAAGAACAGTTTGAACTTAGTACGGCCATCGCAGGGCTTGAGTTGATATCAATAAGTTGTAACTAAAATAAGAAATAAGGCTGGGTGCATTCGCGATTTCTGACAAAACAGGAATTCAAAAAACCATATGCTCATTCATGAATTTAAATGGTGTAAAATTCCAGATAATCGTTATGGATTAAGTCTGGATTATTTTGTGTATGTGTAAAGCAAGATTATAACATAACAAAGGAGAGATTTTATCTGAAAAAATAAACCTAAAATGTAGATTAACAAAAGTTAAAATCGGTCATTGACATGAGGTTTACTTTAAAAAATAGTGTTAAGAATTCAAATAGAAAGGTGTAGTTATGGATTTGGGGAAGTATGAAAATTTAGATGATTTAGAGCTTGGTAAGATAAGTAAAGAATTGTACAAATACAGTATAGGAGATCTTTCTGTTGAAGATGACTTGTATCCCCTTTCAGATGAAGATCAGGATACTTTGGATAAATTTCATGAAATGTATTTCAGGTTGCTTGAGAAAAAATCAGGTTTACAACTTTCGTGGCTTGGAAATTTGACTGGAAAAGTTCCTGCAGATTTATGGCTGTATCAAGAAATGATTGTTGAGTTAAGGCCTGATGTTATTATTGAATGTGGGACCCATTGGGGTGGTTCAGCATTGTTTTTAGCCGGTATGTGTCAGCTTGTAGGAAAGGGTAGAGTCATAACAATTGATTTGTACCCCAAACCAAAAAGACCGAGTCATAAGTTAGTCGAATACATTAATGGTTCCAGTATCGATCTTGAAATAGTAAGGAGTGTAAAAGAAAATATAGGCGAGAAAAAAAACATTTTAGTTATTCTGGATTCAGATCATTCAAAAAAACATGTATTTGATGAGATTATGATTTATAAAAATTTTGTGCCTGTAAATGGTTATATTGTTGTAGAAGATACTTTTTTAAATGGACATCCCAGCCATAAAGACTTTGGGCCAGGTCCAATGGAGGCAATTGAACATTTCTTATCTTGTAACGATTCTTTCATCATAGATAGAAAATGGGAAAGATTGCTGTTTACGCTGAATAGGCGTGGCTTTTTGAAAAGAAAAAAATAGTAAATTTAGATAAAGGCAAAAGTTTCTTGCAAAAGATAGCAGAGGACTTTAAGACAGAAAAGAACTCCAATGCAGGAGCAAAAAGGAATGACGATAGAACAGGTAGTCAGGACAGTAATAATAATACGATATGAGGATTGAGTTATAATAGATTGAACGATGAAGATGGTACTTTATCTTATGGGCTTTCATGTTGAGGAAGGAGGGTCTGATGTTGATATTCCAGGGATCGGGGAGGAAAATACCGAGCAGGATATGAGGGGCAATTCGAAGGTGTGCGTGTGGAAGTAAAGAAAATAGCTTACAAATCACTCAGAAAAAGAGGAGTTACTGTGTTTAATTGGCTGTATCAGGTTGTCCGAGATGCTGCTTCAAGATATCCGGGTAACAAAGAACAGTAGAACTGGAGAAAATATGAATCATTCAATATTTGTAGATAAAGAAGCCAAAGAAAAATATTCTAAGGCTAATCAAAAGTATTGGGAGGGAATAGATGATATTATTAAAAGTAATGAGTTATCTCTTAAAGAATGTTTCAATAATTATCAGGCTTTTATTCAGAGAAGGAGTTTGCCCAAGTTATTGGCTTACTATGAGCTATTCAAAATAATTCAGGATATGCCTGGGTCAATAATTGAGCTGGGAGTTTTTCGTGGAGCGGGAGTCTTTACCTGGAATCATCTTCTGGAAACGTTTTGTCCTGGAGATCGCCTCAGGCAGGTTTATGGTTTTGATCATTTTGAGGGATATACAAAATTTCAACAGGAGGATGGTGACTTAGGTTCCTATTTTGAAGACGCCCTGGAAGGTGATTATATGGGGTCATCATATGATATTGTAAAAAAATTACAGTCACTTCACAATAATGACAGTTATTTCCCGGGAATAATACGAACACAGATAATACCCGGGAACATTAAAGAAACCATCCCGGTCTTTGTTAAGGAAAACCCAGGTTTGCGTGTGTCATTATTAATGATAGATGTGAATTTATTCGAACCCTTAAAAGCTGCCTTTGATTATTTATACGATTTAGTTTTACATGGCGGTGTCATTGCTGTTTCAGGTTATTCTGCAATTCCATGGAAGGGAGAAGCCACTGCAATAGAAACCTTTTTTAAAGAAAGAGGTTTGTCACAGCCTAAAATGCAGAAATTTCCCTGGTCTACTGTCCCACGTGCATATTTTATAAAATCAAAATAAAATGAGGTAAAAATGAAACGAGTGTATCTATTCAACACAGGTTGTATTCGGAGAGCTTTAGATACGACGAGGGTTTATCACTATTTGACCAAGAACGGCTGGTCTTTTACAAATAATATATCTGTGGCGCAATTAATTGTTGTCAGCACTTGTGGTGCTGTACAAAAAACTGAAGACCTTTCAAAAATAGCACTAAAGAATATTGCCGAGAAAATGTCTAAAGATGCTTCTTTGATAGTTACGGGTTGCTTGCCAAGTATTAACCCGCAGGTGCTCCATAATATTCCGGGAGTGGATAAATCCTTTTTCGTTCCAACCAGAGAATTAGATAGTCTTGATGAAATATTGAAATCCGAAGTGAGAATGCGTAATATTCCCGAGGCAAACCTGGTTACAAATGAAATAGGTTTACTCGATTATGTTCTTGCTTATCGTTTCTTTAGACATTCGTTCTTTCTAAATATATACAAGAAAATGAGTTCAAGTCGAATTTTCCTAAAATCCATTATTTTATTATCACGGAACTATAATTTTATAAGGCGTAAAATAGGGCTGCCGGCTGAAGGAAAGATTGTTCCTTATTATAATCTCGTGATTGCGGAAGGTTGTGCGTTTAATTGTGCGTTTTGTTGCATCAAATTTGCAACTAAAAAAGTTAAGAGCAAACCGATTAAGAATATTGTAGAGGAATTTAAGAGAGGTTTGTCAAAAGAATATAAGATTTTTCAGCTAGTTTGCGAAGATGTAGGTTGTTACGGGATAGACATTGGACTCTCATTTCCAGAATTATTAAAGCAGCTGTTGTCTATAAATGGAAATTACAAACTTATCATACTCGACTTAGGGGGGTACTGGTTAGTTAAATATTATAAAGAATTATTACCTCTTTTGGTAGCCAACCCTGATAAGTTGAGGGAATTCTATGTAAGTATACAATCTGGAAGTAAAGACATCCTGAAAGCAATGAGAAGGCCTGATAAAATTGACAGAGTTATCGCTACACTCAAGGATATGAAAAACAGGCTTCCCCATTTAATAATACGGACAACAGTGATTGTTGGTTTTCCGGGAGAGACAGACGAGGATTTTGAAAAGACAATAATGGCTCTACGGGAAGTTGAGTTTTCTGCCGTTGAAATAAATAAGTATGAGGACAGGCCAGGAACAGAGTCTAGTCGAATGGATAACAAGATTCCTGCAGATGTGATTGATAGAAGAGTCAAAGAATTAGCTATGCGGATACCTGCAGCTAGTGCTAGCAGAAGGGCATAGCATTAGCTACAGCCCGAACAAAACCTCATGATTCCAAACTTTGCCGGGCTATGGCCTTGTTAATTTTTTGTCCTTTTTGTGGGTTTAGTAGCAGGCACATATAATATTAAATTAGTTTTATAGAAGTTTGCCCTGCTTTTTTACGCACTGATACTGTTGATAAGATAAATTCAGAACAGGTGCCATGCTAAGATTTAAGCTTGTGTTGCCTTTTGGTTTAACTTGCGCCTTGCCATGGCAAACAAGTTTGCAAGTAACAATTGATGATCATATGTATGCCCTGAACGATGCCGTTTATCAACAGTAGCTTGGGGCATGAAAGATAGTATTCTTTGTTGCTTCACCATTCAATAAACGTATTTTCAAGCGTTACTAATTGATCAGGGATGGAATAAGAAAAATGAAATATGAAGATGGTGTCACCGTTTTTTTACAAACATTAAATAATGAAAAAGACATTGAAGCTGTATTAAGTTCTATCAGTGAGAATAACCCAGAACAGATTGTTGTTGCTGATGGAAGTTCTAAAGATAGAACTGTTGAATTTGCAAGGAATTATACAGCTGATGTGTGTGTTTCAGAGCCCGGTTTAGCCCGTCAGCTTAAGGAAGGCTTAAAAAGAGTCAAATATAAGTATTTGTTGGTTATCGAGAATGATCATCGATATCCTAAAAATTTCATAGAATCGTTATGTTTGGAGTTAAAGATGTCTGATTTCTACGGTATTCAGGGTACTTTGGAATGTACTTTCAAAAGGAATTATCTGGAAAAAGGACTTGCTTGTTTTTATGAAATACATCAGATGCAAAAAGGTGAACGAGATCTCATAAGTGGTCCATCAATTTATTATAGTGAGATATTTATTAATTGTATAAATATTGATGAGTTTAATGGGTATTCTAGTGATACAAGAAAAGGAGAGATTGAAAAAGAAAAAAAATTGAAAGTTGGTTTAGGCAAAACGATTGCCTATCAGTATGAGCCTTTAAGTTTTAGAACTTTTCGGAGCAAATATTTTAATTATGGAAGAGGGGATTATATTTTTTATTCCTTTCATAAAAAAAATTGGAGACTTAGAAGGAAACTAAAAAGTATCTTTCATGTATTTAATAGATACGTCGTTGATTATCCAATAAAGGCTATTAGATTAAATAAGATACAGTATATACCATATTTGTGGCTTTCGGCGGTTGTAAGGTATGCTGGGTGGGGCTGGGAAATATTAATACATAATAATAGATAGGCCATACCAGTTATATTTCATTATAAATTCACGCTAGTAATCATTATAAGGCATAGCTTCTTTTCATCAGGAATCCTATTGGGTTTGTATTTTTCTTTCTCTTTAAAAAATAGGTGTGGTTATTTCTGGAGCTTTTTTTATGAAACTTTTGAACATTAAATTGAATTGATCTATAGTAAACGTTAATCTATTTGCAAATGCTCATTTTTATTTTATTGTAATAGTTATTTACCTCTTCCTGTGTAACATTTTGCCCATAAGGATCATCCACTTTTATTATGCCGGTTTTAAATTTATCATTTGGGTAGCGAAATGGATTTGTATCTTTTTGCTTTACAAGTTGGTCTATAAGATGGGCTGCTCTCTGGCACGCATTACCATCAAGCCTTCCATAAAAATTATTTATTTCTTTAAGGGCAACTTCTATATTAGCGTTACTATGTCCCAATCTAACGTTAGAGATAAGAATGTTCAATTCGCTAAAGTTCATAGCTACAGGAGATAGTTTTCCAACAGGTGAAAATTCCGTATCGGTAGGACAAAAACTTATTGACGGTATATTTCTTAAATGTGCCTCTATTGCTGTAGTTGAGCCGGCATGAATCAATAAATCAATATTGTTTAATATTTCAGTCATATAACCTTCAACAATCACAGGGACACACATTTTATTTTCATGAAAAAACTTTTCATATGCCTCACCCTTTTCACCCGGATGTGCTTTTATAATGAAATCCCAATCATCTCCTTTATTATTGTAGAGTTGCCTAATACCTTCGAGCCACAGTTTGCGATGTTCTTTTTCTACATTTACAGCACTGTTAACCTCCGGTACTGAATCGGTTCTCTGTCCGGGACTGTTAATTGCCTCTGGGATGGCCCCTGATGGGTCTCGGTCAGCTAAGCCCCATCGTGAGGCTAAAAGCATAATCTTCTTCTTGGGTGAAATGCCTAACATTTTACAGAAATTTTCTTTGCTTGGCGAAATCCGGTTCAGGTTTGTAATAAAGTATGGATCCATACACATAGCTCCTACCTCTTTACATTTTTCTCCTGGCATGTGGCCATGAGTAGAAATTATTTCAGCATATTCTTCTCCGAAAAACAGCTCAAGAGCAACGAATGGTGAATAATCAAACAGTCCTGTATACCATGATCTAATGGTTGAATTAGCAAGGTTCCAATCTTTATAAGATATTGATTCTTCTCTTCTTACTATAGAGACGATATTGCGATCTGCAGCAAACCTTGCCAGATGCATCTGATATAGGGTAGTCTTCGCACCCCATACTATGGCGTCAGGGAGTAACTCTAGAATGCTGTTTTCCGGCATGTCATCCAGGGAACGCATGATCACTTCGTGTCCAAGTTTCTCCAGCCAATAACGCAGAATTAGATCAATAAAAAGGTCTCTTTGTTTCTTCACAACAAAAAGCAATATTCGCTTCTTAGCTTTGCCATTGTTTGATGGACGCTTTGGAGTAAGGTGAGACTTGAGTTTAAGCAGATCTTTTGCAATATGACTGTTTTCTGGTAGGTGGTGCAGGAGGGATAAAGATGAATTCCAAAAAAAATTATCTTGAGCAGCAGCATTTTGCAAATTTTGAGAGATAGAGTCGCTCGAAATAATTCTATTTAATTCTTTCCGAAAAAGAGCGTATGAAAAGAATTTGTCAATTTTAAGGATTTTGTCGGCTAATATATTACAGTCTTCATCTCCGATTGGGGCAGAAATCAAATCTTCAATATATGCTGAAGGTGGTTGGGGAAGTATTTCATTTCTGTGTATCTTTTGGAGAAACCAAGCTATATCGGCGATAAGTGGTCGCGGCAGATATGAAAATTTCAAGTAGTCCTGACTAACAACAGCCTCACAGGTAATTGGTTTTCCATCTAGATCTGCCATTTGGCTATTGTCTCTTGCAATTACATATGGCTTGTGCTGATTAAGGAATGTTCTTACCGCACGTTCATTTTCATCTATTGTCTTTAGTGAATTACGGGCAATATCGACAACTAATTTGTTTCTATGACCGCTAATATCAAGTTGGAGCAATGAATCAATAGTTTCTTTGCTGTCTACAGTAATAAGGATAAGTTGACTGCTATTAGAAGCCTTAATAAGATCTGGCTCAACAGAGTCAAACCAGTCGGTAGTTTCATTTGGAAATTTCTGGTTATTAAGAGGATGTAATATGCAGTGAAAATCAAGAGACTTAAGTGCTGTGATTAAACACCTTAAGTGATTATCAAAAACGTTAGTTATAAATAGAAGATTTATCATATTAATAATTCTTGTTCAGAAACTTCTGTTTTTCAGAATAATTAAATATATTTAGTCAGATCCGATTGCAAGAGCGTGGCCAAGTATTTCCCAGCCTAGTTCATATGAGTATACTACCTGCGGCTCTTGATTAGATCTTCGCCAGCAATTCCAGTTCTGGGGGGATGTAAACGTGGGATCCTCTAGAGTCGACCTGCA
>JGI24921J38492_100452_pt1 | contig 34012 bp, 26 predicted proteins | sample LinPFosmplate9_FD_38492 | JGI IMG/M metagenome (IMG submission 38492)
TCGAGCTCGGTACCCGGGGATCCCAATCTTTGAATAGCGCACGACCTTGAATAGGATCACCACCTGTAATCTCCTTCATAATACCTTCATTAATCTTATCTCCCTTAGATGGTTCCTGCATTACAGCATAACGAGTACCCATTAATTGCACTACTTCAGATGATGTACTACCAATACTTGCTCTTTTCTGTGTAATAAGAGTACTTGGAACAGTCCCCTTATAATCACCCAACACTTTGCTCATCAAATCAACTAAACATGACTTACCATTGCGACCAGATCCTGTATAAATATTAAATGTTTGATTGTCTAATGTACCAATCAGTACGGATGCAAGATGATCAAACATATATCTGCGAAGCTCTTTGCTAGGGAATAGTTCATCCAGAAACTTATTAATTTGTTTTTTGCTTTCATCATGATATGATGTAGGCTTGAGATACTCTATATTTGTGCACTTAGACAAATAGTCATCTGGTTGACCAGGTCTGAATAATTTTTGCTTGAAATCAATAACACCGTTGCTGAAACAGAGAAGATATGGGTCTTCATCTAGCTTTGTAAAGAAGTCCTTATCATAAAACAACTCTCTAGCCTCACGCATGATATTATTTTTCCAAACTGTTTTCTTCAAGTCCACTGCAATCGATGCAAGAGTAGATGTCTTTTTTCTCATTGCTTCATACTGACCATCGGATTGTTCCATTGTTTGCATAAGAGTTGTAAGATTGTGAATCCTTGTCAAATACTCGTGATGCATTTCTTTTGAAATACACAATCGAAGTGTAGTTCCTGAATCAATTTCAAACCATCGGTGATTTTTATACTCATACCAACAGTTATTTTTAATGCTAACACAAACAAATCTATCTTTGAAGATATTAAATAATACTGAAGCAAGATCAAACTCTGTTTTATCTATTACTGTTTGATCAATGAAGTAATCAATTGTAGATTTTCTGATATCTTCATACTTTTCAAAATTATCACGCTTACACCAATACATGATTGATCTATGAGATAATCCGTCAGGGTTATGACAATCAAACTGTTTCCATAGATCGAACATTTCTTGTACACTATTCTTCCAATCAAACTTACCGTTGTGTCCTCTTAGTGTACTTCTGCAACCTTCTTGACAAGATAATTTCAGCCAAGTTACAAACATTTTTGGACTAGTATTAGCAAGAGCCCATCCAACTCGAATCCACTTATTGTAACTACCAGGTCCGTAATAGTCAGAAGGAAGGCCCATTGTAAACTCATGTGTTTCACGAACTCTATAGTCAACAGCACTTGTCTGTTCAGTCAAACAGGTTATTATATCATCAAGCATTTCTTCATTTTTAATTCTATCGAATCTTCCTGTTGCAAGAATAACAGCTGCACTATTTAAATCTTTAGATCCACCTGTCGAAGTTTTTCTTCTGCCTCTCTTATCGAGTGAAGCAACTTCTTGATCAAAGCAAGCTTTATGTGCTTCTTTAATTTTACTTTCAGGATGACCTGCATATCTAGCACTCAATTGTCCAATAAATCGGCTGGTATCAAAGATGCAATCTTCTTGATTTGGGTGACCCCATTCACCGCCGTTGTAGATACTTGTGTAATGTGTACTAATTAAATATGCTTCATGTCCAGGTTTTCTGGACCCATATAGTTGCCAGTTTACATGACCTTTAGATACACCTTCATCTACTACTTGATCCCAAGTATTAGTAATAGGCAAATCGTCCCAAATCGAGGCGATTTCAGAAACCATATCATTACGAATCATAACTTGGACTGCTTTATGGACTTGAAGACCAAATATAATATGAATGCCATCTTTTGTTTTATCGGGAAGTTTATTAACATTTTTCTTTTCTAAGACAAAGATGTTCATGACTGTGTTATTTTCAACATCAAGATAAGCGCCCAATTTATCAAGATATAAGGCAACAAGATCAAGAATATAATCAGAATTGTGTTTTCTTTCAGTAACATCGGTTCCATATTGCAGATCAATATCTACAAGCATGGGGCCATTTTCAACGAGCTGTTTTTCCGTCATATATTCATAATTTGCATCTTTGAAAACATGATCAAAATATAATTGAAGAAATTGTTCATTATCAGAATCAGGAATATGGTAATTACCGCCATATATTTTAAGGTCACGATCTCCAATGCGAGTGTGTGTACTAGGACGACCGTTTCCGGCGGGTCTAGATCTTATAAAAGAATCAAACATTGAGGACTTTTGGTTTGACATAGTTGGTTGATATAATAGACCCATATAATTTTATCTCAATTTTCCGGCATATGATATATGCCGTCAGATAAACATTCATTATAACTGGGTATAAAACGAACTAAACATATTCATAGAGAGAATAAATGAGCATTATTTCACAAGAAACGGCCAAACGACTTATTAAAGACATTCGTGCTATTACAAAAGATCCACCTACTGGTATTTTCTATATGCATGATGATACCAATATTCTAGCAGGAAAAGCATTAATTATTGGTCCACCGGACACTCCATATGAAGGAGGCTATTATTTTTTTAGATTTGCTTTTCCAGAAAACTATCCACATTCCCCACCTAAATTAACTTATTGCACAAATGATGGAAAAACTAGAATGCATCCTAATCTATATAAAAACGGAAAGGTCTGTCTTTCTCTTTTAAACACATGGAGCGGCGATGCTTGGACGGGATGTAATACGATCACCAGCATTTTACTCGTTATCAGAAGTATTATGACAAAGGAGCCTCTTGTACATGAACCAGGTCTTGATAATAAGCATAGAGACTTCTACAAGTATGAAGAAATTATACGATACAAAAATATTCAACTTGCTACTATAAACGTGTTTAACCAACCATATTACAAAACAGAGTTCGCCGATCTATTTGAAATTGCTAAGTCTGATTTCCTTGAAAATCTTGAGAAAAAGAAAGAGATTTTAGATCAAGCCGCAAATATATGGAAAAATGGATTTCTTGATAAATCTTCAGGTAAAACAGAATCATCCTCTAATAATGTAGTATATACTTCAATTTATAGTATGGCAATAGAGATTGATTATGAATCACTTACCGATAAACTATCAGAAGTTGCTGATATCTTAGCCAAATAATGTAATATTTCTTAAAATTGAAGCAAGTTAAAAACAATATAGATATATTATATACACAAGATGCACTTCTGCGTAAAATGCGACAATATGTATTATTTAAAGGTTACTGCAGACGATGCTAATAAACTCATATATTACTGTCGTCATTGTGGTCACGAATCCGATGATGTTAATGAAACGGATGTTTGTGTACTTAAGACACAGGTGAAAAGAAGCGAAGAAAAATATGTACACGTTATAAATGAATATACAAAAAGTGATCCTACATTACCAAGAATCAAGACAATCAAATGTCCTAATCAAGAATGTCCAGCAGCAAAAGGTGAAGCTGAAAACGAGGTAATGTATGTGAGATATGATGACACAAATATAAAATACATATACATGTGTGCAAATTGTGATACTACATGGAAAACGAGTGAACAACAATAACAAAAAAATTGAATAACATAATTTAAATATAGCTTTTTATATATATTATCATGAGTGATTCTGAGCACGAAGAAACTGCGAGTTATAACAGTGATGGTTCTGAAAATGACTATTTCAGCGACGAAGAGTCTACAATCAATGATGGAGAATATCCTACATTTGGAGATGATTCTGACAATGAAGATGGAATTGTAAAACCTAAAATAAATATCGGTATTGAAATTGACGAATCTATCCTTGATGATGAAATAGATTTTCAAGGCAATGATGACGACGATGATGAAGAAGATCAGGAAGACTATGATATGTCTGAAGATGAAGGTCCTGAGAAAGAAAGTATTGCACTAGATGATATGCAACAGCAAAGTCAAATGGATATTGCTGATGATGATGATGATGAGGATAGCAGTGATGAGGAAGAGGAAGAGGAAGACGAAGATTATCTTAAGAAGTTTGATAGGGAAATTATATCAAATTATGTTGATGAATATCACCCTGAATCTCGAATGCATAATTACGACGAGGTTCGAACTATGTCAACTGTTGTTCGCGGACCAAATGGTGAAATTATTGATGACCTACATAGAACACTTCCGTTCATGACCAAGTTTGAAAAAGCTAGGATTCTTGGAAATCGAGCGAAACAGTTGAATGAGGGTGCCCAGCCATTTGTTAAGGTGCCTCCTAATATAGTAACTGGATATACAATTGCTCAGATGGAGCTTGAACAAAAAAGGATTCCTTTCATACTTAGACGACCTATTCCCGGTGGTGGTAGTGAATATTGGAAAGCATCTGATCTTGAACTTATAATTTAATAAAAATGCATGAAATAATTATATATAATTTTTTATTTCATACTTTATTCTCACAATTCAAATACTTTATAAGACATACAAAAAATTATAAATTATTTAATATTTAATTAACACTTCCACCTATTACCGCAGTTAACACATGTGACAAATGTCGTCATTGGCTCATCCGCAGATCTAGTCTGTAGCTGATAATAACTACATTTATTAGACTTACATTTTCTGCATGTAAACATATCTGTATTTCCATCTAGTTTTGGAGTATATCGATTTTCATCTTTTTCTTTCTTATCTTGGATTAGCCTGCCCCATTTGGCGGGTGCGAGTTCTTGATGTGTCATTTGTCCTATTTGGTGTGGTTTAATTTCTTTATTCACAATCTTTTCAACAATATTTTTGTCTTTGAGATTGACCCAAACCATTCGAAATCTATCAATATAGATCTGAACAAAGTAAATATTTTCCCATTTTTTAACTATATTTTTGTTATCAGCTTCTCTTATGCACCAATTAAATATTCCCTTTTCAACATTGGAGGCATAATGTTTTTGAGGAAGTATCTTAGCAATTTCAGTTATAACTCCATCTCTGAACGTTTTAGGATCCGTAATCTTATACATAGGTGATGATATAATGTATTGGCACACTTTATATCATTTCAATTTTCCCTTTATCTTACACTTAGTCTTCATCTGAATAATAATATTCATCCTCTTCTTCTAGTTCAAGTTCAGAGCCACTCAATTCGAGCTCTGCTTCAATATCAGGCTCATCATCATCACTACTACTACTGACATCGCTATCATCAGTCAGCTCTTCAAGACTTTCATCGCCGTCAAGATCAACAACAAATCCGTCTTTTAAATAACCATGCTTGGTTTTCTTTTCAGCAGGAACTGATTCAAGCTCATCTTCACTATATTCCTCTTCAGAATCAGGATTTTCAATATCATCAAACCCTCCAAACAAATGCTCATATACCTTTTTCCACGTCTCATCAGTTAGATTACAAAACTCTTTGTTCTTATCTAATCCAACGATTGCAATAGATCCAAAAAATAGATCCTTGTCGATAGGAGGAGGAAGTTCATATTTATTTTCACTTCCTGCTTTTCCCGAATCACGTGCCCATACTTCAACTGTATCAATGTCAAACTTTTTGATTAAAAACCTGGATCTCATTTCAAACCCATCGGCTTTGCGAAATCCACATTTTTTATAAATTGTATCATTTGTCAAGTCTTTTACTTTTGTTGCTTTAATAGAAGCGGATTTGTCTACGATGATAATACTAGTCATATTGTTAGAGAATGATATCTGAATCGGTTTAAATGGTTTAGTGTTATAGATATATCTGAAATGCCATCTTACTACATAGATAATCTCTCACTTTCTTCTTATAATGAATCTACATTAAATGGCTTTATTGAAGCTTCATCTGAAAGACAATCTCTTTTTTATACACAACATGGTATTTTCACCGTTAAAAACGGCAAATTATATAAAATAAATATAAATCATAAAACCGTCCAACATCATAAATATAAAAATATTGAAATTGTCTCCGATGATTCTAGTGAAGAGCTAACAGAAATTAATTCTCAAATCCCAAATGATTATTATGTAAAAAGGCTTGATATTGTAAAATATAAGGTTAGTGGGAATAATCACGCACATCTAGTAATCACATATGAAAAAGATCTGGTTACAGATGCTTTTTTTAAGAATGACAATGATTTTAACTGTCCAATGCTGCATAGTACAATAGATACGTTTCTATCCAATCTTAACTAATGTTTCAATATATTAGTAATGATTGGCTGGACTCTACAATGGAGTATTATATCTTTAATATTGATAATGCTCGTACACTACCTATATTCCTTCTTTATTAATACACTAACTGTTCCAAAAGTTCGTGATTTAATCAATAAACCAACTGAAAGATATAATGAGATATTATCACACGATCAATTCCCTCATGATAACTTACCACTTGATACAAGTGAAATACATGAAAGTCCGCAAGTTGATACAGTTGAAATGCAGGCCGAATTGAAAGATTTCTTGAGTAACATTAAGAAGGGCACTTCTTCAGATAAAAACCAGATTCTTTCTGCAAATGAAGCAGGAGGGTATTCTACATACTAATTTTTAAAATGGATTAAAGATAAATGGTTATTTATAGTATTCCTGCAAATGACAACTGCAACAATTAAGGCAAGATTCCCTGATATAGAACTTTCATATGGAGGACTTCTTCATAAGAAGGTTCATTGTGATATGTATCAAGTGCTTCCAAAGGGAAAGAAGTGCATTTTATGGTACACTTATAATGAGACAGAAAACATTTGTTATATGCTATCTTTTGGTAGATCAGGAAACATAAGCCATATAACAAAAGTACATACTAGCTTTTCAGATAGTTTATGCTATGGAAAGGGTACTATTATTTCCGGAGTAATACTCAATACAAACAACATATCATGTTTTACTATTCTTGATATTCATTATTACAAAGGACAAAATATCTCTTCTTCGAGATATGTTAATAAATATGAGTTTATTACCCATTTGCTTAGTAATGAAATAAACAATGATGTTTTTTTAAAACAACAAATAATTGTGGCATCACCTGTTTTAGTTTCATCATTCAAAGAAGCAATAACTCATGCGCGATCGCTACCATATGAGGTTTATGGCATCTCTTGTATTCAGCTTTCTAATAGTAGATGTAAAGGTGTTATTCAATATACTGATAAATCTGATCCAATTGCATATTTCCGTGTTAAGGCGCAATTAAGATGTGATATTTATAGCCTTTTTGTTGGTGATGATAAAAAATCTCATGGAATTGCTGCAATTACTGACTACAAATCTAGTGTTATGATGAACTCTTTGTTTCGAAACATCAAGGAAAACCGCAATTTGGATTTTCTTGAAGAAAGCGATGACGAAGAAGAGTTTGAAAATATTAGCGAAGACAAATATGTTGATTTGAAGAAATCATATATAATGAAATGTGTTTTTGTTCCAAGATTTAGAAAATGGAAACCGATTGAAGTAATAAAAAATGGTAGAACTTCAAGTAAAAATGATATTATAATGCTTGAGAAAAAATCACAGGATAATATATATGTCAAGCAATCTAGCTCCAGGCGATTTCGCAAATCCTAATAGTGTTGTCGGTGCGTATTCTGCAAGTGAAGCAGCAACTAATACTACCCCAAACTTTGAAGCTGTTCCGGATAGATTTTCGAATAATTTAGTATACAGTGGTTCAAATACTTATGGAGGAACCTCTTCGAATATTCAAGCAGCAAAAGGAAAGTTTGTGCGTTTAACAGGTGGGTCATCTCGAATCAAACGTGGCGGAGACCCAACTGGTTCTAGTAATCACGAAACAACCGGTTCTACAGGTGAACCCGAAAATATAACCATGCATAATGACGAGAATCAAGCTCTAAATGAATACGGAGAGCCATGTCGTTTATGCGCACTTGGAGATGAATCCGATAATATTGATCCCACTCAACTCTGCGCAGAATGTAGGAGAGATGTAAATCTTATGGGCGGCGGAAGAAAACTTATCACATGTAATAGTAAGATGAACGGAGGAAATAAGCTCGGTATGGACGTTAAAAATCCAAGTACATCAGTTGGCACTATCGGTGCTGGACACCCAGGACATATGGTTGTTGATCATTCTGGTGTCAAATCTAATCTCCCTGCTAACAAAGTTGCTCCTTCCCCATTAGAGGGCGGTAAAGGTCGTAAGCGTAGACGCACAAGAAATAAGCGTTCTCGCAAAATGAAGAAAACCAAAAGCAAGGGTAAGCGAAAAAGTAAAGGTCGCAAAAGAAAGACTCGTGGTCGCAAAGTTAATAAGAAGCGTCGCACACGCAAGGTTAAAAAAATGCGTGGCGGAGGATGCGGATGTAATGGCACAGCGGTTCTTAGTGGCGGATATAAGAAGAAGCGTTCTTTAAAAATACACAAAAGATCAAAGAAAAGAGGAGCTGGAAGCTGTGGAAGCAAATCTAAAAAGAATCATATGCACGGTGGAAGTCCTCAGCCATTTAGCAATGAACCACTTTCATTCGGATTCAGTTTTGATGGTAGCCCATTAAACCCAAATGAGTCGGCTTTAGCTAGTCCTATGCCTCACAAATCCTATTTTGGATGCGAAAAAGTAGCACGTAATTAAATCATATAATGTAATTATTGTAATCATTATATGGTTAACTAAATTGATAGTAAGCACATTCCTGCTTGAGGTATTTCAACATCTGAACTTTTATTTTTAGACTTTCCTCGCTTCTTCATCTCTTCCCATTCATTATTCATATATTTACTACTATCTGTTGTAAGGATTGTATAATTGTTCTTTTTGTAAAATGTTGCACGTTTTTTGAACTGTCGTTTAAATAGATCATGTGTATCAACAATATCAATTACGAGTGGTCTCTCTCTCTTTACTCTAAGAATACGTCCGACTGCTTGCGTAATATCAGTCCTGGGTGTTACAAGCATTAAGCTAGTTAATGATTTAATATCGAGACCCTCTGCTGCCATTGCATATGTAGCAACGATGACCTGTTTGTTTTCACTTTCATTTAAATCTGCCTCTTTCATTCCGCCAACATAATAGCCTACAGTAAACATTTTTCGATGCGTAATTGCGTCATAAATATATTTAAGTATACTTTTATTTTGTCCTAGAATCATCATCTGTTGTTTTGGATAATCGTCCATTTCTTTTTTAATTACTTTAAGGATAAACTCGGTTCGATGATTATAATCGCATAGTTTTGTGATCATTGTGCTATATTGGGGATTTCCTCTATAATCATACGTTACTTCTTCAAACTCTGCATTATTTGATTCATATGTTATTGCTTTTACCATAACATTCTCTTCACTTTCTCTCTTCATTGCATAAACAATATCACCCAGAAACATTTTAAATACCTGGGTTAATCCATCTTTTCTTTCCATAGTTGCACTCAATCCAAGTGTATAAGGTGTAACGATTTTAGTCAATGAACGACTGAATACTTCTGATGAGATATGATGACACTCATCAACAATTGTTAGTCCAAATGAATCGAACATAGTAGACGGATAGTCTTTCATTGATAAAGATTGAAGCATACCTATTACGATATCCTTGTCTTCAATATCAATAATTTGTCCTTGAATCTTTCCGATTCTTGCATTAGGAGCGAACTCTTCAATTCTTTCAATCCATTGATTTAACAAGAAACCTTTATGAACAATAACCAAGCATTTCTTTTTTAATTTGCATGCGATGTAAATGCCCATTGCAGTTTTTCCAAACCCACAAGGAATATCTAGTAAACCGCCACCTTTTCCATCGGCGATAGATTTGAAGAATGCATCAACAACATCAACTTGATATGGTCGTAGTGTACCATTAAACTTCATCGTATTATCGTCTCCCATTGATATTTTAATTTCATCAGGAACTCCAAAATGTTCAACACCAAAATATCGAGGCATATAGATCTTACTATGCCCCTCTTTGTATATAGGAAATGCTTCTGGTTGTACCGGCGATTTAGGTATATATGGCGCAACTGTTAATGAATCTCTGATAAACTTAAGATCGCTTGGCGCTAAACATTCTTTATAAATAGTGTATCCTTGTTTTCCGAAATATGTGGATGTCATGATAGTTATTATCAACCTATGCATTTAGGTTGGTTTCTTTCAATTTTGCTGTATAAAATTATCTGAGTTAATCATATAATGAAGTTCTTGAAAGATCTAATGAAGGCAGAGAAACAACATTCCTTGGTTCTGGAGTTGCTTTTTGTAATCTATATTATGTTCGACATTGAAACACCGATCGAATTAGCAAAACTTGTTGACACTACTACTGGTAACATTGTTGTTGTGCTTCTAGCACTTACCTTGTTCGCAGCAGCAGGACCTATTGCAGGTATTATTGGGCTTCTAGCTGCTCATACTCTTATTAAGAGATCAAATCTCAGAACTGGTGGAATACTTCTCCAAAGTGAGAATCATGCTGAAGAGATCAAGATGGAAATGTTAGAAAAATATAATGATTTTCCCAAGACACTTGAAGAGGAGGTTGTATCAGATATGGCCCCTATTGTGCGAAATGATGGTTCTCAGGGTGACTTCAAACCAGTATTAAGTGATCTCAATGACGCTGCCCCCATCGACTATGATGGTGTAATCTAAATTGTTATTTGTATTTTTTATTCAAATTACGATTTTTTAACTTTTTAATGTTTTTTTACTTTTTCAAAGACCCTCAGATATATATAGATTCTATCAAGAAAACCCCAAATATTTTTGAGAATTGAAAACAGGGTAAAAAACATGATTTATTTAGAGAGCCTAGAGAAGAAAAAGATGATTATAAAATACTTATGTAGGAAATCTATGGTAGCATATAATGCTCGCGTATTTTGATGGATTTTGATAAATAAGATTTAAAATCAGCTCTTTTTAATGCACCATATATATGGTGCAAAATGGTGCAGATTTAGGAGCTAAAAAGATCCAGAAAGAGCCAGAAGAATATCAATGTAAAAAATGTGACTTCTTTACGTGTAAACTTGGAAATTGGAAAAGACATATTAAGACGAAGAAACATAATGGTGCAGAGATGGTGCAGAAATCAGTTTCGAAAATAGACAAAAAGAGCCAGACTATAAATGCTGACAAGTTTGTATGTAATTGTGGAAAAATATACAAATATCATCAAGGTTACTACAGACATAAAAAAACATGTGATTTTGATACCATGGATCAAAAGAAAATTGCAATAAAAGAATCAGAGAAAAAAGAGTACACTGTGAGTGATGTTTTAAAAGCAATGAAAGAAAATCAAAAAGCTACCATTGAACAAACAAAAATGATAGCAGAACAAACCAAAATGTGCACAGCACTGATGAGAGAAAATCAAGAATTAAAGTCAAATATCCAACATATAACAAATAATAATTTACAGAATATTGGTACTCAAAATAATACTAATATTATGCTGTATTTAAATAACGAATGTGGTCAAGCTATGTCCATTCAAGACTTTGTTGATAAGCTATCTCTCACAATATCTGATTTAAAACATCTAAAAGACGATAAACCAATGGCTATAGCTGATATTGTTAGACAAAACTTGGAACCCTTAGCTTTAACTGAGCGACCATTACATAATAATCATTCAGATTGGTTTGTTAAGGATAAACGCGAAGGATGGCAAGAGGATGATGGAGAGAAAATAGTCAAAAATGTTGAACATGGCATAATAAAACACTGGCCAACCGTATATGAAGCAGAACATCCTGATTGGATTAATAGTGAAAAACAACAAAATGAATATGTTGAACTTTCAAATGCAACAACTTCGAAAATGCATGCTAGATCAAAAAGAAAATTGAAAATGAAGTTAGCAAAAGATTGCATTATTAAAGATGATTAACTAGACGGTTCTCCATTTTTAGAAGATCCATCTGGTGTGCCAAATAATTTATTAGCAGCTAAATTAAACAGTTTCAATATAATGAATAAAATTAATACACCAAAAAGTGAGCTAACTATAGGACTTTTTAAAAAATTAAGAATCTTTTCACCTATATTTTCGGCGAGATTCTCTCCAGATACATCTCCTTCAGGGACCAAAATCTTTCCATCTTCTCCAGTTGGATTACATTCAATGTATATCTCACCTCCTGTATTGCCAAGTGATGGACCATTCTTATTATAGAAGAAACCATCCGGATTTTTATGTGGTTGGTAATTATTTTCATTGATAACTTTTTTTAGTTTTTTAAGAGTACCTGACTTAATTTGTATTGCATGTTGTTGACCGTATACAACATATTCTACTCCATCTTTCATGCATGGAAGATATGGCAGTGTTCCGGTATAACTATAATATGGTTTCATTGGAACTAAATCACTAAGTGTAAATCTACTCATACCTATAGCTGTTTTTCCTCCAAGAGAATTAGCTTTAATTGCAACCTGATCAATTAAGGCATCTACAATACCTTCACTAGATGCACTATCAATTATTGGAATGCAAACCAGCAATTCCTTATTTTGTGATGTATTTTGGTGAGATATAATTAACTCGGCTGGAAGTTGGGTTCCTCCATATCTATGGAGAGATGGTTGATATATTCGGGCATCCGTGACATTATACTGTTCTTTGTTGAATAAAACAGGGGGTTTATTATCTGAGTCAAATGTTAATCTGATAAACTCACCTCTATTTTCAGCTGATAAACTAGTTGTGTGATATCCTGGCTGAAAATCACATTTTAGATCACAGTCCCCAGAGTTTAGACTTCTAACAATATTAATAGGAGCAGTAGCATTTGGACAATCCATTAATATAACGATACAATAAAAAAATATATGATCTCATTTATATAGACAACATGAAGATCTCAAGGAGTCGCATATACAAGATCCTTAATACTCATAATCAAAGCATGAAGAAGCAAGGAAATGCTCGCAAACAAAAGCGACGTATAAAGAGGAGTCGTAAAGTCAAGAACCATCCTCGTAATTTACGGTATCGAACCCTTAAAAAGAAGGGAGGAGCACGCATAAAACTTGATAGTAACACTGAAACAGCAAAGAAACTTATTATCGGGTATCAAAGTGCTCTTTCAAGCTATATTGATGCTTTAAACATAGATAATAAGGGTACCCAAATTATTTTATCCGGCGCTGAAAACCCAAGCCAAATCGATTATTTTGCTAGGTTACTAAAGACTACTTTGGCAAAAGGTATTTCAGAAGAAATTAAAAATGCACAATCTGCTGATAAATCTGTACTTGAGAAGTTGACAGATGGAATATTCTCTATATTTTCTAGGGAAGATTCAAGTGCAAAAGAATCATTTTCAACCCAATTAAATAATATTGTTGAGAGAGAAAAATTGGTTGAGGTTGTACAGAATGACTTGAAATATGATACTCTTGGTAATAACAAAAAAGCCAAAATTATTATTAAAGCCATAAACGATGTTTTGGTTGCTGATAATCGGGTACCAAATATGTCCGAAATGATAAAGAGATTTGGATTTGGTGTTGGTATTGATTCATATTTTGACCTAGAGATTTCTAAACAAGAAATGGTTGTTGATTCTGCAATAAATAAAGCTAATGAAAAAATTGATGAATTAAGATTACGTCTTGATACTGTTACTAGTGAACAAAAAACCCAATTAAAAAGTATTCTAGATGAGCTCGTTGTGGAAATAAATACACTTCTTGCTATGTTTGGAATATTCTCAGCTGCAGGAGGAGGATCAATATCAATACTTGATTATCAAAATGAAAAACTTTCTGGATTCACCGATAATCCTGCTGGTGCAGGTGCAATGGCTTTTTCTATGAATCAAAAAGCTATACACGAAGAGGTAATTGAGACATTAACCCGGAAAATAGACCAAACTATTACTTTTTATCCAAAACAAGAGATAGGACCATTAATTGATACTAAATCTTCCAGTAAAAATATCGGTTTAATCACTCTTTCCCAAATGAGTGTTTACCCTATTACATCTAATCCATGGAAAACTGGTGAAACCCCTAATGCATATGCAAACTCTGTACCGGCACCTATAGTGAAAGAAACTCCTGATTCTAGTGACATCGAAAATCCCGATGCAAAAGAGAGTGCTATGAATAGACTAAATAGTCTTGAAAAACAAAAAGGTATAGCACCAAGTGTTGGTGTTGGGCCGCAGGAGATGGATGATAACTGGGATGATGGAGGACGAGATCAACCCACCACAACTCCTCAGAGTGAGATTGAAATGGCTGATATGAGTAATGATGATTCTGAAAAATCACTTGAAAATGTTCAACCTAAACCTAGTACAACTCCTCCGGTTGAGATTGAAATGACTGATATGAGTAAGGATGATTCTGAAACATCACCTTTTCAGACCTCGCCAATTTTGCCCACAGCAGATGCAACGTCTCAGGTTACTCAATCTAGTACCGTGCAACCGTCTGGTGTTACCGTACCTTCAAACGACGTAGGAAATAATGTATCATCTGAGCTTACACAACCGTTTGTCCAACCGTCTGGCGTTACCGTACCTTCAACCGACGCAGAAGATAATGTATCATCTGAGCTTACACAACCGTTTGTCCCTAGTGTCGTCCAACCGTCTGGCGTTACCGTACCTTCAACCGACGCAGAAGATAATGTATCATCAGCTGTTGTGGGCGATACAAATGATTCAGTTGAGGGGAATATTCTAGAAAAATGCGATAGACCTGAGGAATGGAATACAATTGTATCTCAGAAAGCAGATGGTATGACTATATATTTGTGTCCTGCATTTACAAATAATGTTTTTAATGCTGAGTATTACAAATCAATTAATAGTATTTCAGGATCAGATTCATTCTGTGGATTCATTGCTATAATGGTATATCTTGTAGAGGTATCTAAAATGAAACCATATTGGGATGGTGTTACTGGAGGTGACCCCAACTATTGGTTAAATGAACTTGTTGAAAAGGCAAAAATGCCTGGAATAAAAGTAGTGGCAGATGGGGTGACTTCTTACCCAAGTGATCTTATGAATGACTTCATGGTAAAACTGAGAAATCTAAGTAATGATCCTAATAGAGATAGATTTATGCACGATTCTGATATGGATGCTTTATCAAAAATTACTAATACTACATTCTGTGTATGGGAAAGAACAAATGCTATTGGTGCCGGATGGACTTATGTATCAAGTGATAATTCCGTTCCCGGAATTAGTTTTCCGCCTATTGAAAATCCTCCACCACCTTGCCTACTTGTGCATGATGCATCTATTAATGCTAGTTCTCCAACAGGACACTATGATTTCATAGATAATTTATCTGGCGGTATGAAAACATACCTCAGTATGCCAAATAAAATGTTTGAAACTGCTTATGCAATTTCTGACCCCAGAAGACCAACAAATGCGGCGCAACAACAGAGCGATGATGGTGCTAAACGCAAGGACCAAACAAAAACAGATACCAAAACAGATACGATTGATCCTAACATGCCATTTCCTGATTCAGTTAAAAATAACAATGTATGTGAAGCAGCAATAGCAGATAATAACGAAAATGAACAAAATCTTTTCGAAGGTTCTTGTGCAAAAGTAGATGTATTTATTAATTATTTCAAAGTTTTAGAAATTGAACAACCATCTGCCTGGAATGAAACGTTCAAAAAAGACGTTAATCGTATTTATAAGAAGATGTCTCTTAAATATCACCCTGATAAAGCAAAGGGAGATGCTAGCACTATAGAAGGTTTATCAGCGCGGTTTAAATGTATTTCAGAAGCTCGCGAGGTATTAACCGTACCTGACCTATATAATAGATATATCGCTTTAATGCCTCTTTGCACTGATGATGCTGAACTGCCAACAGGACAACAACCTGATCCTACAGCCGGACAACAACCTGATCCTACAACCGGACAGCAACCTGATCCTACAGCCGGACAACAACCTGATCCTACAACCGGACAGCAACCTGATCCTACAACCGGACAACAACCTGATCCTAGTCAAAATAATAGCAATGATCAAGGTACACCATCACAAACAAATAGCCCAGATTCTCAATCGCAAACAACGCCCTTACAAACTGAAGACGGTGGAGTAACCGGTGTGTCAACAAAATCTACTACAACTCAGATGCCTAACGGAGATGTAGAAGTAAATATTAGAGTTAAAATACCCAAGGACGCACAATTCAGTATTAATGGAAATGCAGGAAGTCCAACAGAAACAGTCATAAGAGGGCTTGTTGATAATATTAACAGTAAAAATGGTGGTACAAAAAAGAAACGATCTAGAAAAAGAAAACAAACTAGAAGGAAAAAAAATTAACCGAGCTATTAACAATAATTGACAAAGTTCCATCTATTTCTGATATCTGTGAGACAATATTAGGATCATCTTGATATAATCTAGACATTACCTGGAGACCTTTTATCCATAATTCCATATGTTTTTTTGTATCGACTAATAATTGCGCATTTTCAGTTCTCCTTTGAGAATCGGGACATTTATTCTTTGAAATGACATCAAATATACCTTTGTATATAGTTATTACATCAGTAACACAGTTACTAATGTGCTTAATTGTGGTCATTCTCGATTCTCCTCGATAATGTCTCTCAATACCACTAGCCCAATACCAACTACGATATAGTTTTCCGTCATCAACACCTAACTTGTGAATATTAGTTTCAGATAGATTCTCTAGCTCAGCTAATGAATCGAAATATTGTGATAGCATTTCTTTTCGTTTACTAAATAAACATGCATTAGATTTGTCCGATATGGTTTTGTCTGAAATTGCTTGGTGATCAGCAGAAACTGATCTTTCACGATTAATTATTGTTGAATCCATTTAATAAGCTACTCTATATGTTCTTAAACCAATCAGTTAATAATATATAAATAGATCCCGGGTTATTATAAATCATGACAAGCACATATGAGATTGAGCCATGCAACAAAAGTTGTATTTATACAACAGAACACTGGATTATAACTATATCAACTGGTAAAGATGTAGAATTATTATACACAGAATGCTGGAGCTATGGTTCTTTTGAAATAACGGCAAATCAACATGAAATAGATGATATAATTAATACGTCACCGATAATTATTAATGATATTGGCGGAAGTGTAAATCAACTGGAAATGGGTTGGTATTATGAAGATACCATTAAAAATGTAAAACAATACAGTGATGAAGAGATGAATGAAATTAACAAACTAATGTATGGTGACATTGAAGATAACGACACAGACTATGATGAAGAAGATTGTATAGATACAGGTAAATTAGAGGATAATGGGTGGACATTAGAGGATACTATTTATGAAGTATATGATGGATGTGAAATTATTTCTGGACCATAGGTCACAAAACGATCATTCCTAAAAGTGAACATAATAGAAATAGTCATATGAACCGAAACGATGGCTGCATATTAGTTGTGTAGATATAGATGACTCGGTTGCTTTATAATTATAATTAAAATGATTGGTTTTGAAATATCTTTTATATTTTAGAAAAGTAGTTACTGCTGCTAGTTTAATAATGCTCATTAGCATTATTAAATATAATTATCTCGAGAGATTAACACTTTATAAATAAGGTATATATCTCATAACTTGATTATCATAAACGGTGACCTTAAATGTATCATTATATCCTTCTACATAAACAACATCTCCATTATATAAATTATCGCATCCATATTCATTTGTGCAACTTTTTCCTTTATGTGAAATCGGTAATTTCACCATACTATTTTTGTCACTCATTGTATAAAAGTTCCATTTGTCTCTTGAAACATATAGAGGTTTCCCCATCAAAGGTAAAATCATTTCAGGACCACCCATTCTAGTTAGTAAACCGACTTGCCTATATTCTGCATCAACTGCCCTGGTCGATATATTAATTGGAACACCGCGAGGATCACTCATATCATTTCTAAAAACACGATCATCTCTTAATGGAGGTTGATAAGGATTCAATAAAACATCGCTAGATACATTCGAAAAAGAAAAACTAGGACGTGGAAACATTCCAAAGAGTGAAGGTCTTTCTTCTTGTACAATAATCTCTTTAGTGATCTCGGTATTTTGTACATTTTTAGTATTCATATAAAGACCAATTAGTCCAATAAGGACTAATATAAAGAAAATTGTAACATTTTCAAAACAAATTACACCAGGTGGACATTTACGAGGCATGATATATATTACCTACAGAATTACTTTTTGCCTCCAATCAGAGGGGCAAATCTATCCATCATATTTCCGATCTGTCCAATCATTTTTTCCATGCCTCCCGCGCCTCCTATTTTATCAAGCATTGCCATGCTATCCTTAATTGCAGGAGTTAATGTCTTGAGTTGTTTATGAAGGTTTTGCTGTTGGGAAGCTAGATCATGTGTTCTCTTTGCCATAGCCTCAATCTTATCATTAGAGAGAACCTGATCTAAATTATCATAAGTCTCTTCAACTGTAGCTGCTTTATCTAATTTTCCAGGACGACCTGTGCCCATCTCTTCGTCCTCTTCCTCACTTGCTGATTCTACAGCTGGATCGGTAACTTTTGCTGTGCCTTTGTGTTCACCGCCTTTACCTTTGAAACCTTCTTGCAATAGTTTGAATGTTCTAGACATAGTAAGCATGTTTGTTGCAACCATCGCAATGAGAAGAACAACGATCATGTTCTTGCTAAAATAGGTGGCTAGGAATCCCACAATTGCAAAGAACGCAACTGCATCTAAATCTCGTATAATCAGATAACCTAACATATTAAGAATTGCGATCAATGATACTACACGCAATACATTCTTGTCTTTGAGTAACGACTTCATGTTGAACTTCATTATATATTAGTTATAGAGAAAATTGAAATTGATTCGTACAACTTTTAATATGTATCAACCTAATTAAATACTAATGTCAATGACCAGTAACACCTCAACTATGAATTACCAAATTGCTCTCTGTGAAATCTTTAATCAGAATATTCATGGATTTAACGAGGATAGTAGTCAAGATATGAATCAACGCATTCTAGCTTCCTACACATTCTCAAGGGAGGAGTTTATGGATAAGAATGAGTGGATGCCAATTATTGCAAATATGCGCACGGCTTATTCACATTATTCGCCATATGTGAAAAATCATCCTAGTATTAGAAACTACAAAAACATTGTAGACAACCCGGATTATTACAAACTTGACATTGTTCAGGTCGAAGAAATGCCAGGAGGCGAAGCGTGTGCAATTATTAAGACAGGTGGAATTAAAAGATTTCAGCGGTTGTGGAAGAAACACCTTAAGCACCAGCGAAAACTACTACAAGTAAGAAGCAAGCCGGAAAATCTAAGGCAAAGAGAACTCACTGGAAAGTGGCCAACATCATGTTCTAAATAAACATATACAAAACACAATAAAAATATACAAATTAGTAATTACTTACTTTTTTATTTGCATCATACATGCTAAGTAAATTGTATATATAATATTAGCGATTTAACCTCGATCGCGATAAAATCAAGAACGAATGGAGTTTGGCAGTTAAAATCATGCTTTATTCGGTTAAGCGCAGATATATTAGTGGTAATATATCTACAATGTATATATAGGAATGCCAACGTTAACAATTGGAGACTGTAATGGAATGTATTTAGATAATTGTAATAGTACTCAATCTTGTGAATGTGGTCCATCTGGGCCATCTGGCAGTGGAGCAACTGGAGCAACTGGAGCGTCTGGAGCGTCTGGAGCAACTGGAGCAACTGGAGCGTCTGGAGCAACTGGAGCAACTGGATCACCTGGTATGCGCGGTCCAACCGGCAGTGGTGTAACAGGAACATCAGTTGAGTTTGGTACAGCACAACTTAGTAGTGGAACCACAGGACCATCATTCGATGATACATCGGATTATGAGCATTTATATTTTAATAGTGATCATGGATTCAGTATTATAGGTGTTACTGGACCAACTGGAACAAATGCAGGTATTGTAAATAATCTAGCATATCCTCTTCTTACAAGACAACCTCCACAAGTAACCGGACCAACAGGTACATCTGGAAATAACATAGAGTTAACATGGAATAAAAATACTCCCCATACAATTCAAAGTGCTTTTTCTGTAGCACCTAGCGGTTTAACTGTAAACTCTCAAGGAAATCGTACACAATTTGACCGGTTGCCTTTTATAAAAGGCTTTTATTTAGAGTATAAGACGCCTACCAGCACTTGGTCAAAATTGTGCTATGATACACAGGTTAGTGGTTGGGAATCAAGCGTAATTTCTTCGTCGCGTCAACCCACTGATCTTTATAAGTTTATTATAAAAGCAACAAGTCCTTCATCTAGCATTTCAGCGCCGGCAATTTTACCAAAAAGTAGTATTGAAATTGAGGTGGATATTGGTAATAATGTAAGTAATATAACTGACAGCTACCAATTTCGTTTTGCTTTTTATAACTACGCAGATGAAGGTGCAAACAAAGATAAGATAAATTGGGTATATTTTCAAGATAGCGATTATTATACATTTGGTGGATTTGGACCAGCAACTGCGCCAAGCTCTATATCTTTATCTTCATCAAAATATGATGACTTGCTCAGTTCAGGTCTAGGTGGGCCTTATCTTGATGCAAGTAAAAATACGCCTTATTTAAGTAATGCGCCAATTTCAGCAAAATATGGATTTGATTTAAGTGGAAGTAGAATAGCCTTTTTACAAGTAGGAGGTCAAATTGTTGATATTAGCCATTCATTCGAAACTAATTCGTTGAAAACACAAGCTTGGGATCTGAGTATTAGTAATTATGCACACCCGGAATATAAGTTTGAGACAATTGTCGATCCTTCTCAAAGTTATTATGCTATAAATGACTCTGCTGATTTTTCAAGTCAAAAAGTTTATGCATTGGGAGATGCTTCAAGTAATGTTATTGTACCAATACCTACAAGAAGTCAAGCGAATAATATCTCGAATAATTCTAAGTATGAGACACCAATTACAGAAGATTGGCAAACACATAATAAATCTTTAGCATTGACATTTTCTCCTCCAGTAACGACTCAAGCTTGGGAAAGAACTGATAATAGTGAATCAACTTATACATCACATTCTGGAGTATATTTTATAAAACAAGGTGATAATCTTAGTATTACAGGGACGGTACCAAATAAAACCCCAGCACTAAATCTAGGCACTGCAAATCAAAGTCCTACTGATAGCACAGATTTTGTCACAAATAATAGTAAACTCGGAAATGATGCATCTGGCTCAAAAATTGGTTTATTTGCTGCTGATATTTCTGCAAGCGTAGCTTCAAGTAATTCTACAGTGTCACTAACCAGTAATGATATATCGGGTTCATGGATTCCTAATTCTCCCGGAACTGTACAAAATCAAAACTTTCACTTTGAAGTAAAAGATATTGTAGATATTGCTGCAAGCAGTAATTCTAAAGCAGTCGGTTATTATTTGGGTTGCACCGTAAGTGACTTAAATGTAGATGTTTCATTGGCAAGTTTAAAAGATATCTGTAATAATAATTTCGACCCTTATACTATTAATTTCACTCAAACCATGTATGCTAATAATGGCGAACCAGATAAAATATATGATTTATCAGGACATTTTAAATTAGCCGAAGATCTGAGTCAAAATATTACCTTGTCAAATTATGATACATCTGGCGATCAAGTAACAAGTAGTAGTGCATATTTTTATGGATTGCCATTAACGTCACAAGCATCTTTCAAGGTAAAATACAATATTAGTGATATCAATCCTGAATGGGCTCCTTCTGATACTTCTAACATTTACCAAAATATTTTATATCTAGGTACCTCAATTAATAATAAGCATAAAGTAGATGATAATAGCCTTGAATGGAGAGAAACAAATCGCGATATATCATTAAATATAAATGATACATTAAATGCCAGTTTTTCAGATGGCGACTTTTCACAATTGCCTTATAGTAGAGATTCTGGAAATCCAACCAATTTTCTATTTCCCCAGTTTATTATGGAGTCAATGATTGAAAATAATATTAAAATGTCTACCCCCCTTACAAATAAAATAAGTGATGTTTCATTTAATACCAAATATGCATGGTGGGATTATACATGGAGAACTTCTCCAAGCGTACCAAGGAGTGATGATCCTAAAAATATAAGTATAATTAATAATGTGGGTACGAGTTCCTCGACAATAAGTGCAAGTTTAACTGAAATGCCACAGCCAATTCCTTTTGAAGAAACTGCCCAGCCATTTACAACTACGTTTTCTCAGCCACCGGTTCCCACATCTCCATTAAACTTTCAATCAGATATTTCATTTAATACAGCAATGTGGGCAAAAAATGCATATTGGGGTAGTTCTGGTAATTCTGCTAATCCTAAGTATCCTTCAAGTAGAATCACAAATCCTTATATTGATTATAATTCATTTGAAGGAACTGGAATGAAAAATTACAAGCCTTATGATGCAAGTGGGAATACAAAATCTTGGTCAATAGGAAGTAATTATGTTGGCGGAACTATTGGTGCTACAAAAACATATCAAGTGACTAATAGTAAATGGGTTTGTATTAGTGTAGATCTAGGAAATATCCCTTCGTGGCAGGTTTGTAAAGTAGAAGTTACAGATGCAGCAGGAAAGGTAGTAAAAATTGGAAGTGATTATTTCTTATTTGTGAAAGAAGCTCCTAAATCACAAAGTGATGAGATGATCTTGTGGTTAATTTCAACAAACCCAAATGATACGGGTTCACTTTTAAATAATGGCAACTTTGTTGCATCTACACCTTGGATGGATGCTATGGTAGACAAACAACCATCAACTAATTCATATAAACCTTTTATTGAATCTCAAGGTGGTGCTACTACTAATGATAAAGGAGCATTTAATGGTATTGCATTATCGTCTGGTAGCACAACATGGGAAGCTAAGGCTCCTTCTATAGGTCATGCACATGCGGGAAAAGCAGTTACTCAATATCTAGCATTTTGTATACCAAACGATCAGGGTATTAATGACATAAAATTAACATACATCGGATAAAAATATATATAATTTTATCAATAAACTATATATATCATGTCTCAACCTCCTATTAATGAAGAGAATCAGTTGTCTTTATTGTTTAAACAATTTCAAGGCGTTGCACAAGCTGTACCAGGTCATGGAAAAACACCTGCTATTCAATATAATGCAGAGACAATCGCAAAATTAAATAGTATTTACAGTTCATCAGTATTTGTTGAACCTGTTCCAAAAGAATTAGATCAAAATATTGGTCAAATGAAAAATGATAATATTAATTATCCTGATACTACCTGGGGATCTGGACCTACAGCGACCGTATGGAATCAAACGACAGGAAAAACAAATGTTAAAGATTCAAGTGGAGCTTCTATTCCATATTTATATTTTTACAAACGTGTTTATCTCAAATCAACCGGAAACGATAATTCTTGGTGGTTACCTGAGGATTCTACACCATCTAAATGGTCATCATCAACTAATAAATTACGAAATATGATCCCTTGGTTGTATAATGATACCAACGCGTCAATGTTTACACCAATTATTGAGTATTGGGATCCTACTTTTAATGGTGGATCCTGGAGAACCGTTGGATTACAAAACCAAAACTCAGGGTGGGTAATTGATTATGCTTCAGGTCTAGTCGTTTTTTATAATGAACGAACTACTCTAAAAAACACATATGGTTTTGATCAAAGTGCTCCTGATACTAATGAGAAAGCTAGACCCCGCATTTCTTTTGTAAGATATGAAGGTACGTTTTTAGATGAGGCAATTAAAAACGGTACCATTGGTGGAGGTGGAGGCGCTTCTCAAGTTGGTAATTGTGATAACAGTGGACAAGTAGTAGGTACAATATTTGATGTTAGTGCAATTTTATTCAATGAAACCCAGTTTGATATATCAGATAATTCTGGAAATGCAATAATTAATATTGCTGATGCTGCGTTTGAATCAGATATCTCCCGCTATTTTTTTGATATCCCTCCGGCGCCTTATAGTGGAGATATTTCAAAAAATAATAGTGCAGTTGCTGCAATTAATATGACCTGGCAATTGCCTCAGACTGATCGCACGTCTGTGCCCCTTGGAAAAACAACGCATTACATAGACGGAAGTGCGGATGTTAGTAATGCAAATGTAGGATACCTACCATTTTTTAAAGAACTACGCATTGACGCATTAGAAGTGAGTAATCCTAGCAAAAATCCAACAAATAACAATGATTGGGATGCTCTAAATACAAGTAATAATCAACAACAGCCATTTTTTCCGCCATCATTAACTTCTGCTATTATGCATGCTGATGGAACTAGTGGAGGAAGCGAATATACATTAAGTGGTGGCACTACATATCCTTTTACACAAGTAGAAACAGATCAAGTATTAGAAACTGGAAAAACCTATCAATTCAGAATATATCTTACGAATGATGCAAGTGGTAGCGTAACTGATACTACTTATGGTCATACAACACCATGGAATTATTATTATTTACCGGAAGGATCAGGCGGTCAAATAGAACTTGGTTCATTTGGGCTACCCACTGCTCCTACAGGAGCGGAAATATTTAATAACCAAAACACATTCGATGCTGTATCTGTCGATATTTCAAATCAGAATACTAACGGTGCGGATGCTAGTGCAAATAACATAGGATGGCCTATTCCAAATAACTTTGATTTAAACGTCAGATTCGGCGGAGACGTTGATGGTGTTCCAGATCCATCTAATATAGCAAAACAAATGCCAAATATCCGTTCTCAATTACAAGATTCATCAGCTGAGATCCTGGGCCCATACGTTAAAAATGGAAGATTATTAATTCCAGATATATTTACAACGAGTGACCTAGATGCTTCTGCCAGTAACTGGGAATGGTATCCTGAAACAACATATACACTTTCAAATGTTTACATGCAAAATGATACAGTAGACTTTTCTAATCAGACCGCATCATATAATAGTGGTGGTGTTGATCCATCCTGTAACACAGGCGTTCCTAGTAGACAAGATCTTAATATTTCTACTAAGAGATTACAGACAAATACGAGTGACCCATTCGCAATAGCTGAAATAGGAACTGTAGCTGTTAAGACTAATGCATATCCACAATTCAATGCTTCTGTAATGTCTGGATCTTCACCAGATTTATCGATTAATGATATATTTTTTATTACTAATAATGATGTTGTAGATTTTGAAATTAAAGCTAATTCCCAACAATTTGGTCCATGGGCTAATAACTCAGACAAAGGTGGAGGAAGTGTGGGTAAAGATAGTAATGGTGTTAATTTAACAAAGTTTGAAATGTCTATGAAAACCCATAACTCAGCCTCTGTTATTACTTCAGAAACTACACCAGCAATGAAAGGATTTTTGGATGTTTCTATGATTGACTATATAGGTACTAATTTTACATTGTCAGCTGAAGCAATTGACCCATCCACGCCCTTGACCACAAAGGGATATTATACTGATATAACGATCAACAAATCAGAAATGAGAGATATATGTCTTAATAATGTACCTGATATTTGCAATAATTTATATAAACCATATGAAGTGGCTATTCAGGACATTTGTGGTAATGATAAACTAAATAAGTTAACCGGTCCATTTTCACTAGCTAGAACTCCACTACAAGATATTAGTTATAATTTACCTACTAGTTTAAATGCAACTCCAACATTAGACTTTAGATTTTTTGGTCAGGCATTACCTACACTAAATAATATAACATTACCATTGCACACATATGATATATCAGGTATTGATGATTATTGGAGGAGGTCTTTATTATTAGCTACAACAAGTTGTATTTACAATAATTTACTTCAATTAGAAAATGGAACAAATACCATGGAACCGGTTGATGTATCATGGAATAATTTTACAGGTAATACAAAAACTGTTACTCCTTCAATCGTTATAGAACCATCACGTATTTGGGATATATCAAGTGAAAGTGATAGTAAACGTTATTCTCGGAATGCATTGTCTACAACCAAACCTCAATTTGTCGTTTACATTTCTGGTGATAATAACGTAGCACGGACGCCAGAAGAAATATCAGGAAATTATCCAATTCGCTTTGGAGGCAACACAAAGCACTTGTTTTGGGATTATACATGGGATCAAAATCCAAATGGAACATCGCCCTTATCAATACCAAGTGGGTTTTTCTCTTATACATCTGGTAGTCCAACTCCAGATTTCACAACACGTTTTAAGTTTTTAGAAGCGAAAGGAAACTTAACAGGCACTACTGTAACGAGTGCAGCTGCTGATCTTAAACATTGGCCAAATAAAATGCCACCTAATCAACTTTTATGGGCTAATGGCGCATTCAGAGGAGCAGGTATATCCTCGACTAATAAAAATAATCCATATATTGATTTCAGCAGTAATTATTATAATCCTAGCGTGACTATAAATGGATCTACCCGATTGGCATTAGAGAATTATAGTACAGATAAAACTAGCGGTGTAGCAATTGGTGAAACTTTTCAACAACCGTTTGATGGATGGTGGGACGATGTAAACAGTCCATCAGGATCAGCAGCGCGAGTGATTACAGATAAAGCAAAATATATAACATTTAGGACTTGGATGCCTCCTGTAGACAGACTTAATGGTTCATCAACTACTAATACGCAAGGATATAGTTTAATAGTAAAAGACAGTAGTAATATAAAAATTAACCATATTGCTTCAACTTCAGCTATTGGCGATGGTTATTGGGTGTATCATGTAGAAATCCCTCCTGTGTCTCCCGCGACATTTACAGCATTTTCAGGGCAAAAAGTTGCAGGTAGTAGCAATGGATGTTATGCATCTAGTATTGATGGTTACAAGGTATCTAATACTGTTCCTTCATTGGGAGCTACTCCACAAGCACAAACCAATTTAACACAGGTAGAAATATCAATTGGTCTTACTATTGGGAGTCAAAAGGATATGGCAAGTGTTGAAATCGAATGGGTTGCAAATTAGTTGTACATTCACATTCTATTATGTAGCATATATATAATATAATGGATGGTTCAAGTACAGATTCAAAAGTAAATCTTCTTTTTAAGGAGGCAAATAATACAGTTGATGTAGTAAGATTTCAACCGTTTACTAATCCACAGAACTCATTTGCATTTCAGAACTACGTTCAAAATGATGAGATCTTCAGTAATAACATCCCTCCAGATCTCTCTAATATAAGTTATACTATTGGAACAACAACCTATTACGGGTCACAAGCCCTTGATATTAGTTTATCATTAGCAAACACACAAAAAAATACAACTCATACAATAACACAGGATCTAGTTTATCGATATAGAGTACCTTTAACCAAGGCATCTACTCAAATATTTGGAACAGCACCAAAAAGAACATGGTATGTGCCTGATAGTAGCAATTCAAGTAAAAGCGAACTATCAGATGCAATAGCATTCAATTATGATCCTGTTTATAATTCATATATGCCAAGTATTCTAGATGTCTCATTACAAAATCCAAATCCTTATTATTCTCCTGATGTTGGTGCAATTTGGTGGAGAATGGATTATAAATCTGGATTTCTGCAGTTATATGGCGAAGATTCTAAGATTGATGCCTATATTCCAACAATTAATGATGCACCACATATTTCTTTTATTCAATATATTGGTCCAAAGGGTGCTGGAACTGGTGGTATAAATAACGGAGAAGACGCATCATTTAATAATGTAGATATAAGTAATCTGACTGTAAATAATCTAACTGTTACCGAGAGCGCAAATCTCCCAGAAGAGACATTAATCTATCCAAAATGGATAGGTATTGAAGGATCAAATAACCGCAATCCGACTTTTCCGCCAGGATATGCAAAGACAGAACAAGTGTCAAACTTTGAACTGGATCCCTCTAGTAACTTAGTGACATCAACTGATTGGGTCACTATAGCTCATTGCGCAGAAGATACAGCCCAACTTAGTGGTAATAGGCGATATGCTGATGCTAGAGCAGATGGTATGTTTAAGATAACTTACCCACGTTCTAGTGGTCATAGCACAATTACTTTCCAAGCTTCAACAAAATATAGTCGGGGACAAGGAATAAATATACTACAATATAATTGGTATACGGGAACGGGAAACTTTGATGCTTTACGTATAATGACTGAAAGCACGTATGATGGTGCAGTACTTCAAATGCGTTTTAGAAATCTTCCATCTGACGGTAAAGGCGGAGCATTTAGTGTTCGTACGTGGGATAATTATGATTATCCAGGATGGACTATATATTCTGATGTAAGTGGCGTATCTAGTTCAAATATACCCATTGTTACGAAAAATAATACTCCATTATCACCTTTTGAAAGATTCGATATTAATAATAGTTCACTAGGATTAATCCCTCTGACAAAGCAGTATCTAGTTGATAATCTTTATTGGGAAAGTGTTCCAGGAACGACTTTATCTGTTCAAGGTACAGGAAATCCTTCGTATTTTCGCAGCGGCGTTAGGATTGATGGTGTTACCGAGACACATGATTCTATAATTGCTAACGGAGGAATAACTACAACAGATCTTGACGTAAGTCTTAATACAATTATGCACGGCGATCTTACAGTTGAAGGTAATACCGATTTATCTGGCAATGTTACAATTGAAAGCGATCTTACAGTTGAAGGTAATACCGATTTATCTGGCAATGTTAATATTGGTATCTCTCATAATTTAATCAAGAATGCTACTAGTAGTATTAACCTATTATCTTCAGTTAGTGATAATGATTGGATTAGTATAGCGAGGGTTGGTGATATTCAGCAATCAGGATCTACAAGTCAAATAAGTGCTCGTGCATTTGGAACAATAGTTATATTTGATGAATCTTCCGGAGATTTTCAACAAACAACAATTACTGCAGGGATAATGCTTTCCGAAGGGTCAACACTTGAGGCATATAAAACAGGTAATCTAACAAATAGCCAACATGTTTTTAAATCAGTAAGAATTGTTATGGCAGGTGACAATGATGGGGCAATATTACAAGCTCAAGCAGGCCCCAGCATAAATACCGGTACACAAAATACATATTATTTATCTTTAATTAATGGAACAAATACCCCCGGATGGAATCTTTCTGAAGGTACACTCGGGTCTGATAACAACCCATTTATTTATACCGGTTCTAATCTTGATCAGAATCGCACATACTCATTTTTTCAAGGATCATCAAACCCTTCGTACAATACTATTGATATTACTTATGCGCCAAATTATGATAGCAGAAAGTCATCTTCTCGTATATCGAGCGTTTCTACTAAATATGAAAAAGCTCGACTCCAAGTATTTGGAGAAAACATGTTTTGTCAAAAAGATCTTACTGCAGGGTTTGGAGGAACACTAGCATCTATAGATGGACTTATATATGTTGAATCCACTCAGTTTAATAACTCTTATATAAGTTTGGGACATGATGCTAGTAGTGGTAATACAAAGTTAACAAATAATAATGGAAACGCTACACCATATGATATTTATATAGAAAGTGAAGGAAATGTTGTATTAGACAATCAAAGTAGCGGTAGCTCTGGTGCAACAAATAAAGGTATCGTTCTTTTGAGCAACGACGGATTATTTATTGATTGTTCCAATTCTTCTGGAAACGGTAAAGCTACATTTAGATTTGGACCATCAAGTTACCAAACAATGTATTTGGATAGAAACGGTCTAGATATGAATAGTCATGATATTTCTAACGTTGAAACCATATATACAAAAAATATTGATATATTTGAAGGTGATACCTCTTTAAATATTGGTTCTATCCGCGGAGGGTTTATCGCTGGAAAAGGACAAGTAAATCTTGAATGTCCATTGAGATTATTTGATACTAGTACTGCTATTAATACATTAGGTGCCATCTCAGACGTTGGCTCGGTTGCATGGTCAACCTCACACAGCAAGATTGGCGTAAAGTTTCAAAATACATCTTCAACATCTAACTTAAATGTTAAGTATTTGAAGTATGAAGAAACATATGAGCTAAATTGGGGTATATATGGTTATATAGTATTAGGTGTTAGACAAAATAATGATCCTACTAGTGCTAGTAAAAGAACATTTAAATGGAATAAACAGCTTCTACATCATTATAGTGCAGAAAACGATACACTGTTTAACATTTCTAGCACAACACACGGTAACTTTATTAAAGGAAATCATCATACGATCCACAGAGATACAATCATCGACCGAGTATTAGTTAGATCATATAACAATTTATGCAAAATAAAAAATCTATCTGGACAATCGCAAACAGTAACATTTGAAACTTGGATCGGCATAACCTCAGATGATGATTGGGGATTTAATGCCAAGTTGAACACAGGGAATTACAATATTCCAGCTGATATTACAAATAATAATACATCTAGTTTAACGTGTAGAAAATTGTGGACCTATACAGAAAATAATATAGCTTCCCAATCGTCGACTCAAAATGTTCAAAATCCTTTCACTAGTGGGACTGGTAACCCCGGTGGTATTGATGTGACCTTAACATCCTCATTACAGGTTTCAAAAGGTAGTTATGTTACGCTTTTCTGTATTGAAAGGTGTACTGTAGCTGGTGCAACATCCAGCAACCAAATCACAGTTGAAATAGAAAATTATATTAATGTTGACCTTTGGGGTAATGCAGGTGTACCAATGAAATGGGAGTTTTTTGGCAAACAGAAGAGCAATTAAGCCGTATACATACTTATGACAAATGTAGTAAAGTAATATGGAATAATTATATTTACTGCTGATCTAAGACAACCAAGCATAAGGTATATCATAGAGAAGAATGTGGCTTCAGCTAACTGTGGGTATTCATGTATAACTTTTGATATTTTTGATGTATCGCATACAGCAGTATTTGTCCAGTTATCATATGACATGCTGGTATTTACCCATTTATTAATATTCTGGTCCTTCATGTTGCCTACATGTATAAGTGACTCAATAAAGGTTACTAATGCAAACATTATGCTTAATTTAAACCATATTGGCATCATTTTTTCTAGAGGTAAAACGGTTTGGTGGAATCGAGGCATGATATATATGTTGTTATTATGCATTCTTCTAGAAGTTTTTTACTTTCAATTTTATCATTAATATGTTCAAAAAATAACATATTAATTTCTATCTTCGTGATTTAGAACGACGAGATGAAGAATTGGAGCGTTTGCTTTTATTTTTTCTGCGCGTTTTGGTTTTAGTTTTAGTTTTTTTCCCAGAACTGCGCCAGTCGTAACCACCTTTTGATTTTCGGCGTTTAGTTTTCGTTTTCGTTTTTGTTTTTTTAACTGAACTTCGCCAGTCATAACCGCCGACAGATGGTCCAGATCCATCGGATGGTGTAAAGGTTGATGCATTAGCGTTCAAAGGTGGGGATGATGATGATTGCGGTGGCGGTGAAGGCAACCCGGCTTGTAATGCAGCATTGCTAGCCTGTTCTAAATCTTGAATAGCAGTCCGCATTTCTTCTACAGTTGGTTGTCCACCGAGAGCATCGCGTATTCTTTTAACATTATCACCTTGATTATCTCTGGCTCTTCCGCTAGCAGCTAAAATCTCTTCCATTTCACTTCTACTTTGAAGTAACCGTCTTAATAAATCTGATGCTGTTCCCATTTGACGAATTGCTTCTGTATTTGCAGCTTGTTGCTGACTAATCATATCAAGCAATGTGTCAGTTTGTCCTCCAAGATTGTTCATGGAGTCTAAAACATCATATATTTGTTGGGGTTGTACTCTTGCCATGTATATATATCCTATAGAGAGAAAAGAACGCACTATACCATTTCTCGTAACTCACCCTGTATCGATTCAATCTCTCTCAACAATACACTTTGTTGTTGTTTACTTTGTTCAAGTAGTTTCTCTGAATCATTAATATCTCCAGTAACCTTACTAATATAAGATGATAGCTCTTTTAAAGCTTTAATCTGAGCCTCTTTTTCTCTTTTCATTGGCCCTAAAACACTCATATAATCTCTGGCAATATCTACTAAAAATACATTTTCTTTACTAACATCCTGCACCTCCTTAGCCTTATCCATAAGATATTTCCTTCGCTGTTCTAGTTCATGTTTTAATAATTCTATTTTAGCATCCCGTTTGGCTATTTCCATTTATATTAAGCATAGACATTAAATACTTATTAAAACACACAATATCGCTGCATAAATGCTAGTTATTCGCCAAATATAGTTTCTGAACATTATTTTGAAATGATATAAAATCTAAACTATTATTATTTCAGGATGGCACGTACTAATCAAGAACCTTTACTCAGCGAAGATGACTCGCGTTTTGTTATGTTTCCAATACAATACGGTGATATTTGGGATATGTATAAAAAACAAGTTGACTGCTTTTGGAGAGCCGAAGAAGTTGATTTGTCTAAAGATATTACTCAGTGGCAAAAATTAAACGATGATGAACGTTATTTTATAAAGCATATACTAGCATTTTTTGCTGCTAGTGACGGCATTGTATTAGAAAACCTAGGTATGAGATTTATGTCAGAAGTGCAAATCAGTGAAGCTAGAGCATTTTACGGCTTTCAAATTGCTATGGAAAATATTCATTCAGAAATGTACTCTTTGCTTATTGACACTTATGTAAAAGATAAAAATGAGAAAAATAAACTATTTCACGCAATTGATAACTTTCCGTGTATTAAAAAGAAAGCTGATTGGTCATTAAAGTGGATAGGTGATAAGCGATCATCATTTGGTACGCGGTTGGCTGCATTTGCATGCGTGGAGGGAATATTTTTCAGCGGTGCTTTTTGTTCTATTTACTGGTTGAAGAAAAGAGGTCTTCTTCCCGGATTAACTTTTAGCAATGAACTGATTTCTAGAGATGAAGCGTTGCATACTGAGTTTGCGGTTCTATTGTTTAATAAATTACACAAAAAACCCAGCAAAAAACGATTAATCGAAATTATTAAAGAAGCTGTTGATATTGAAAGAGAGTTTATTTGCGAGGCTTTACCCTGCAGGCTTGTTTCTATGAACGCGAAACTTATGGGAGAATATATTGAGTTTGTAGCCGATCGATTGGCTATGCAGCTAGGATGCGATAAAATATATGATGCAAGCAATCCATTTGATTTTATGGAAATGATTAGTGTTGAAGGAAAAACAAACTTCTTTGAAAAGAGAGTAGGCGAATATGCTTTGGCTAATAAAGAAAGAGATGACACTGTATTTGATCTAGATGGTTCTTTTTAAAATTATTGTTTATAAAAAATAAAGAAATAAATGATATTTTGTATATATATAATATCATTATGGCAAGTAACTTTTCATTTAGCCAATCTTGCGTAACAAATCGCTGTGGTAACCCATGTAGCGGTGGAACAGCAATAATATCAACAACTTCTGGATGTGGAGATACTGGTCCAACTGGTCCGGTGGGCCCAACTGGTCCAGGAGGTGGTGGAAGTGGTACAGGAGCACCTGGCCCAACTGGTCCTACCGGTGCTCAAGGACCTTATGGTAATACAGGCCCAACAGGTGCAGGTGCTACCGGGCCTACAGGTGATACTGGTGCTATAGGCCCAACGGGTGCAGGTGCTACCGGACCTACAGGTGCAGGTGCTACAGGCCCAACAGGTGATACTGGTGCTACAGGTGCAGGTGCTACCGGGCCAACAGGTGCAGGTGCTACAGGCCCAACAGGTGATACTGGTGCTACAGGTGCAGGTGCTACCGGGCCAACAGGTGCAGGTGCTACCGGACCAACAGGTGATACCGGTGCTACAGGTGCAGGTGCTACCGGGCCAACAGGTGCAGGTGCTACCGGACCAACAGGTGATACCGGTGCTACAGGTGCAGGTGCTACCGGGCCAACAGGTGCAGGTGCTACAGGCCCAACAGGTGATACCGGTGCTACAGGTGCAGGTGCTACCGGGCCAACAGGTGCAGGTGCTACAGGCCCAACAGGTGATACCGGTGC